>ERZ773049.91-NODE-91-length-54367-cov-10.155896_pt1 | contig 54367 bp, 46 predicted proteins | sample MGYA00580633_ERZ773049 | MGnify/ENA primary metagenome ERZ773049 (study PRJEB29015, sample SAMEA2737991) | human oral metagenome | biome: human oral; feature: human-associated habitat; material: dental | place: China | collected 2066 ...
GGGCGGGGTCGAGCGGGCGCTCGCACGCGGCGAGCACGTCCCCCGTCGCCGCTACGAACTCGCAGGACGCCTCGGGCACGCACCACTCCCTCACCCTCCAGGGCTTGACCTCGTTTTTTTCAGGTGGTTCGCGATCGTGGCGGGGCACACCGACTCGACGTACCCGAGCTCGACGGCCTTGTCCGCGAGCAGGCGGACCGTCCAGTGGTCGTGGCCCTCCGGCGCGTCCGTGCGCGCGAGGGCGATGACCCTCGCCTCGACGTCCCCGTCGATCTTGAGGTTTCCCGGGGATGACCTGCGCTTTCGCTCGAGCACGCCCCGGAACCCCTCGGCCGCCAGCTTCTTCTTCAGGCTGAAGACCGTCTTGGCCGAGGCCCGGTACGTCCTGGCCGCCTCGGCCTCGCTCATGCGCAGGTCGGCGTGCTCGCCGACGTCCACCGCGAGCAGGATGTTCGCCCTCCTGACCTGCGCGGCCCCTCCCTTGCCCCTCCTCACCACCGCGAGCAGCTCCCCGCGCTCCTCCGCCGTCAGCTCGACCCTGTACTTCTCCGCAGGCATGGCACCACCCTTCTCCCGTGTGTGGTGCCATTCTATCTCAATATCAGTAGAACATAAATAGACTAATCACTAGAGTCCCACCCCGAGGGCGGCAAGCAGGGTGCCTATGACCGCATTAGCTTCTTTGACCCTGCGGGGCTGGCGTCGGGCGCTCCGGTAGTCTCGGTCAACCGCGAGAAGAAGGAGGCCGTGGGCAGGTTCGCCAACGGCGGTCGCGAGTGGCGGCCCGCAGGCAAGCCCACCGAGGTCCTCGGCCACGACCTCTCCCTGCCGGGGCTCGGGAAGGTCGTCCCCTACGGAGCCCGCGACGTGGGCGCCAACGAGGGCTGGGTGAGCGTAGGCATGTCCCGCGACACGGCGCACCTCGCCGTCGCCTCCCCACGGTCATGGTGGGACCAGATGGGGAGCGAGAGGTGCGCCGGGGCGGCCAGGCTCCTCCCGGCCTGCGACGGCGGCGGGTCCAACGGCAGCCGCGACATGCTCCGGGAGCGCGAGCTGCAGCTCTTCTGCGACCGCAACCGCATGGAGGCGGGGTCCGCCACCTGCCTCCCGGCACCTCAAAGTGGAACAAGGTCGAGCACCGCATCTTCACCCAGGTCACCCGCAACTGGCGCGGCGGGCCTCCGGGGTCGCTTGAGGTGATCGCCGGCCCCGTCGCCTCGACGACGACCTCGAGGGGCCTCAGGGTCATGCGCGAGATCGACCCCCGCTCGTACGAGGCCGGGATCAGGGTCACCGACGAGGAGACGGGCACCCTCGACATCTCCAGGTAGGACTTCCACGGCGAGTGGAACTACGTCATAAGGGAGGCTTCGTGAGTTCGTGTGAGTGGGTGGTTGCGTTACCGCTAGGGCGGCGTGGGCGTCACCGCCGGGGCGACGACGCAGGAGTGTACACAAATTGGCTAAAATGGCCTCTCGGCGACGTTTCGGGGCGTTTGTGTACACTGTTGCGCCGTGGGCTTGGGTTGTGGGTGGCCTTGGGATCGCAATAGTGTACACAAATGGGAGGATCGGGCCTCTCCGCGCCGGATTGGGGCGTTTGTGTACACTGTTGGGCTGTTGCGCTGTTGTGGACAACCATGGGGATGCAGGAGTGTACACAGATTGGCTAAAATGGCCTCTCGGTGCCGTTTTGGGGCGTTTGTGTACACTGTTGCGACGCGAGTCGCGATACGAATTGCGACGCGAGTCGCTACGCGAGCTGCGTCAGGTGGCATGAGTGCCTCAACCACCATGGCGTGCCGGCGGCGCCTCCTCGCTGGCCCCTCTCGCTTGGTCGGGAAGACAGGCTCTGCGCGAGTGGCGCCGCTGCCAGGTTGGCATCTTCGCCGAGGCGTCAACCCACACGAACCCCCGAAGAGCCTCATAAGGCCCCATAATACGGATTAGAAATTATCTTACAGTTCCTTAGGAGATTGACATTACTATGGAAATGATCTCACGCAGCCCGAACAATCATGCTGCAGGTCTCATAGCTAGCGGACAGGTCGACGCTGCCGAGGAGCATGCCCTCTCGGTCGCGCGCGCGGCGATTGATACCGCGCGCGGCAAGATGACGCACACGGTCAACTCCGCTATGGTCGAGGCTTATTGGACCATCGGCAGGGAGATCGCCGAGACAGTGGGAGACAGGGCCGAATATGGGAGTCACCTCATCACGTACCTCGCGCGCAATCTGATCACCGAATACGGCAAAGGCTTCAGCGAGCCTAACTTGCGTAACATGCGACAGTTCTACCGTGCCTTCCCAATTCGCTACACACTGTCTAGCGAATTGAGCTGGTCCCACTATCAGCGCATCATGCGCGTTGACTCTCCCGCAGCGCGTGAGTTCTACGTTCGCGAAGCGGTCACCGCAAATTGGGGAGTGCGAGAGCTCAAGCGCCAGATCGATACACACCTCTACGAGCGCTTGCTGCGCACCCAGGAGGCCGAGGTCCTAGACGGCGTGGCCGACACAGAGCGGGCCTTGACGGTTCTGCACGACCTAGGCGGCATAAAGGACGCCGAAACCAACACAGCCATGAGCCCGTTCAAGGACCCGTACGTCTTCGAGTTCGCCGACATCCCCAGGAACCAGCACGTGCTCGAGACCGACCTCGAGTCCGTCCTCATCGACAGCCTGGAGGAATTCCTTCTGGAGCTGGGGCGCGGCTTCTCATTCGTGAAACGCCAACGGAGGCTCTCGGACGACGGAGAGAACTGGTGTGTCGACCTCGTCTTCTACAACTACTACCTCAGGCGCTTTGTACTCTTCGACCTTAAGACCGGTAAGCTCGACCCGCGCGACGTGGGTCAGATGGACTTCTACCTGAGCTTCTTCGACGACAAGTATAAGCTGCCAGAAGACGAGCCTTCCATCGGCATCCTCCTCTGCTCGGAGAAAGATAAGGTCGTGGCCAAGTACTCCGCACTTGCGCGCAACGAGAACCTGCGAGCGGCTCAGTACTTCACCTACCTTCCCACGGAGGAGGAGCTTGCCAAGGTGCTCAGGCGCAACCGCGCAGAATTCGAGGAGCGCGTATCGCGGGAGCTGCAGGGGGCGGACGCGAACCTGTCCGTGCTGCCAGATGCCAGACTCGAGGAAGAGTAGGGAGCTAACATGGACTCCAACGGGATCAGTAGCCTCGCGACGCGCTGCGCGCAGAGGCATCGGCACGAACTACGCAGTGCTTGCCGAGGGCAGCAGCAAGAGACTCGAGACACCACAGCAGGTTCACACCATCGAGGCGGGTGTCCGCAACCACGGGCGAGACGAGGTTGTAGACCGCGCTTCCTACACGTGGTTCAACCACCTCTGCGCCGCAATCGTGCTCGTCGTGCTGTGGGACAGGTATGAGGCGTACTCCGCGAACACAGGGACCACCCGGCGAGCAAAGATAAGAGGCACCCTTATCGCCATAGGCTTGTATTCCATGCTCGTCCTTACGGTGATCGAGTCGATCTCGGTCATTCGAGGACGGGACCCCTTGGAGTCGAAGCTCATCATCGAGCTCAACGAATGACTTTCCCTCGTCGAGTTCGCATGCTTTGTCCTCTCTGCCCTGGGATGGGTGCTCGCCTCCGATGATGCGAACCATGAGGACCCCCTGTCCCGGTCGCACAGACCAACGCCTCTCTGCATGGGCGCAATCCTGCCGAATGCTCCTGCGAGACACAGGCTTGACAACCTAAATTCAAATTGCATCCTGTCAGATGACAGACAACGACGCCCGCATCTGGGATACTACAGCCAACAAGTTGGCCTTTCTGTAAGGGATTATACGAAGGGATAAGCTCCCATGGGCCGCAAAGCGTTGATTTCCAGCCTTCTCGTGAGCATCCTCGCCTCGTTCATGGCGTGGGCCGTCATCTGGACGCTTCAAGATAGCGCGGAGACGGTCCGTGGGGTCGGCGATGATGCCGTCGCGCTCAGCATCCTCAACGTGGGCACAGGCGAGAGGGCAGATGCCACTTCCAACGGTAGCGTGGGGCGCCTCGCGGACCTGCTCTCAAGATACGGGGTGGCCGCCATCATAAACGGTCGCGGAGACGGTCACCCCGTCCTGTGGGCGCTGGACTCAGAGGGCATCGTTCCTTGGCTCTCACAGTACGCAGGAAGGCTGGTGCCAAGCGATAGGCCACAGGTCATCCTGTTCAAGGGCAGCTACTCGGAGGGCAGGTGGGAGGCCGGCCTGCCGCTCACGCTCCTTCCGGAGGGATCCGACGTTATCGACACCATCAACCCGACGCACGACAACAACGGGACCCTGCAGGGCGTCTGTGTGCCGTCGAGGCAAAGTCGGCTCATCCCCGGGACCTACGTGCTTTCCTCCATGCCAAAGGGGCTGCTCGACGAGCTGCGACCCCTGCTGCTCTCAACGGACCTTGAGCTGGGAGGCCTGGAGGAACGGCCGCTGTGGCTCGATTTGGTGAGTAGCCCGATGTTCGTGATAGCCTCCTTTCTGCTCGTCTTTGGGCTCATGTCCACTGGCGTCTTTTGGAGGGTCTCTGCGACAGGCAGGCGCGACGACATCAGGCTCGTCTACCTGGCAGGCGGGACCGCCCGCACGATGGTCAGGAGGAACTTTGTCGGTTGCGTGGTTCCCATCCTGGTCGGCGTACTTGGAGGCGCAGCAGCATCGGCCGTCCTCACGGGGGCAGTGAGCCAGGCCCCGCCTCCCGAGGGACTCCTCGAATGCCTCTGCCTCACGACGGGCCTCTCGACTTTGGTTCTTCTTGTCCTCATGTACCTGGTGCTTCGCTGGGCAATAGTAAGCGCGCTAAGGGGGTGCGACTGATGGAGGAGGTCACAGGCGGGATGCGGCTGGCGCTGCGCCACTGGCGCGAGCTTGCGGGAACGACCCTCATCTTTGCGCTCGTCTGTTTTGCGTTGTCCTTCATCCTAGGGGATGTCATCGTGGAAGTGGGAGTGTTGAGGGGTGGGGCCACCGTGAGGAGAGAGGGGGCGACCACCTTCGCCTGCTTCTATCCTCCCCTCAGGCCAGTAAGCGACACGAGCCCCCGCCTGCTCGATATGCTTGCAGAGAAGATCGAGGAGGGTAGGGCCTACTCATCGGTGATCGGAAACCTCGAGGCGGACAGCCCGGAGGACTTTGACGTAAGAACTATCCTGGTGGTTGGCGGAAGGGCTCGGAGCCTGTTTTCCGACCTGGGCCTTACGTCCACCGCCCCCGGAGCCTTCCTTGGAACCAAGGTCGAGCAGACCTCCCCATTCGTGAGGCTAAGGGGCAAGGAGATCCCCGTCGCAGGCAAGCTCAGGGGTGGCGCCGTGTGGTTTGACCCCTCTTCTGCCGGCATGGACCTCGACAGCTGCCAGGTGCTGCAGGTGACACCGGCAGAGTTCTCTGGGCTTGGTACGATCGCCCAGGAGGAGCTCGTACTGCGTGCGGTATTCTTTGACGTGTCGGACGACTTCATCGAGGAGTACATCGCCGAGGCGGCAAAGGGCGAGCTCTACCTCGTGCCACAACACATAGCCGTCGTGCAACCCCGGGGGTTCGCGGCACTGATGGTACGGGCAAGCCTCTACCTCATCTCGACGGTGGCCTTCTTCGCCCTTGAGCTCTTCTCGTTCTGCGCCTCCACGAACGAGATCTTAAGGCAAGAGAGGAGGGCCTTCGCCATCAGGCGCATGTGCGGGGCCACAAGAGCTGCGCTTGCCGTCAGGCTGGCATCGTTTCTCGCGGTGGGCGTGCTGGCGCTTCCCGTACCCTCGTGCCTTGCGCTGACGCTCTTTGGGCCACCGGTGGGCACCGGGGCGCTCGCGGCGCTCCTCAGCATCCTGTTGGTCTATGTCGCGCTTCTCTGCGTCTTCATGCGCAGGGTGTTCCCAGGAAGGGAGTGATCAAGGTGAGTTGTCTTCTCAGGCTGGAGGGCGTCACGAAGTCCTTCCGAGCCAAGCCCGACCCCGTCAAAGCCCTTCGCGGGGTCACGCTTGAGATCAAGGCAGCAGAGATGGTAGCGCTCATGGGGCCGTCGGGCTCCGGGAAGTCCACGGCCCTCTCCCTCGCAGGACTCATGCTGCGCCCGACGAGCGGAACCGTCTTCCTCTCGGGCGAAGCCGCACCGGATGACGAGAGGGGTCGGGCGAGGCTGCGCAACTCCTTCGTGGGGACCGTCCACCAGAGCTACGCTGTGATAGGCGACATCAGCGGCATCGCCAACGTCGAGATCCCCCTGGAGTACGCCTCGCCGCGACTACCGAAGGGACGAAGGCGCGAGCTGGCACGAGAGGCGCTGGGCAAGGTGGGACTGGGCGAGGACGTCTACTCCAGAAGGGCCACGAGCATGTCCGGAGGCCAGCAGCAGCGCGTCGCCATCGCGCGGGCACTCGTCGTCGGCCCAAGGCTGATCCTTGCCGACGAGCCCACGGCCGCCCTCGACGGGAAGCTGATAGGCATCATCATGGGCCTGCTGAGGGACGCCTGCAAAGGTGGCGCCGGAGCCCTCATCGCAACACACGACGAGCGCGTGGCGTCATGCTGCGACCGAAGCCTCACGCTCGTAGACGGCGCCATCGTCTGAGGGCGAGAGTCCCAGTCTTGTCAGACCCCGAACCCCGCCAGCCCCGTCAGACCCCGAGGAACCCCCCCTCAGATTGAGGGGTACCGAGTTTTGGCTGCCAACTGGGCAAACGCCCACGGGATAGTGCCCGGCAGATTCCGGGGCACGCAGCGCCGTCCCCCAGCGGCGCCTGCTTCCCTGCGGCGCCCAATGTCACAAGCGATTGTCGCCTGCCACGCGCCCCTCAGGCGCCGACAATGGTAAGCTCGCTCGCAAAGCCGTTGAGCTCGATGACGTGACATGCGTCCTCGTCCTCCTCGACGCCCTCGAGAACGATCCTGTTGCGGATACCTCGCGTGCGCGTGGCAAACTCGGCTCCCTTTGGGACTACGATCCTAGATGCTGCCCCATGCTGGTTGAGGTCGAGTTTGTCGGGCAGTGAGGCGCAGCTGACGTCCACGTCTCCGTTAGCATCCAGCTCCACGTGGCCGACAAGCCCATCGATGATGACGGTGCTCACCCTACCGCCAAACTCCACGTGTGGGCAGTCAAGACCCCGAAGGACGAGCTCAGTCGTGTTGCCCGTAAACTCAACGCCGCGATCGGTCTGTGGCAGGCGCACGATGACGTCGAGGCCCTCCCGGCACTCTGCATCCGTCACGCCCTCCAGGCGAGTCACGTCCACATCGAAGTTGCGACCCTGGTCCAGATACACCCTCAGTTTGTCAATAAGGCCGATGCTGTCACTGCCCAGAAGCACGCAAACGCGACCGTCGGGGCTCGGCTCCGCCACGATGCGACGCGACCCGCAGACGTTGATGTCAAAGCTCCTCGCGTCCTTCACATCGCACTGCGTAAGGCTCGTGAAAAGGTAGCCTTTCTCGCCCGCCTTGGCAAGCGGCGTGTTTTCGAGTAGCTCGTCGACCGAGGCCTCGAAGAGGTGCGCAAGCGCCGTCAGATTGCTGATATCAGGCAGACCAGCGTTCGTCTCCCACTTCGTGACGGCTTGCCGAGAGACGCCGATCCTCTCGGCAAGCGCGTCCTGGGAAAGCCCAGCCCTCTTACGAAGTTCTCTGATTCTGTCGGAAAGCATGTCGCTCCTTGCCGCATCGGTGGTTGTTAGGCCCGCCTGCGGGTCCGTCTGAAACGTGTGCTCGACTACGTCCATTCCTTGTCCTCTCGTTGGTTGTGACCGAACGAGCACAAGGTATCGGCTAGGGACGGGGCTGGCCAGCAACAAGGGCTTGCACGGGACGTATTGACTGCCACGCTTCGTGGCATATGGCCCTGAGCTGGCAAGACACTGTGCCCTCGCACCCTACAGGCTTTGGGGTGCGAGGGCCTCTGACCTATGTGGTGCCACATGGCGAGCAAGCCGGCGCGAGCGAGACAGACGTTCCGCCAAGATGGACGGGGCAAGCGGCAGCAGACGGGACGCCTACAACGACTACTCGCCGTGCGCGCTGATGAGCTCTGAGATCCTTCTCGAGAGCTCGGCCAGATCCATACCAGAGCGCTCCGCCATCATGCGAACGGTGGCCTTGGGAATCATCACCCGCGCGAGCGGGGAGTTGAGCAGCGCAAACTTCTCGTTCACCTGCGGCAGCGCATCTTTGAGCCAGGGATGGGCCGCAAGGAGGTCGCGCAGGCGCGTGTCACCATTGATCGAGCTCGTCGCCTGGGCGGATGAGACGGGTGCCTCATCTTCTTCAGGTGACGACTCCTTGGTGGAAGACGACCCCTCAGCGGGCGCCGCAGCCTGCTTGTCCGGACGGGCGGCAGATCCCTCCGCTTTCGAGTCCCGCGCCTGCTCACCATCGCCGTCAGCGGACTCACCGCCATGTTCCTTCGCGCTCCACGTGAGTAGCGTCTGGGAGCCCTCAAGGCTGCGGATGTGGGTGCAGTCCTGCATCATCTCGAGGATGCCCCTAAAGGTGCCGTCCTCGTCGCGCACTGCCAGGTAGGTGATGTAGATGAACAGGTTTGGCTTGTTGATCCAGAACTCGGCGGATTCCTGCTCGCCGCTACGGAACTTGTCGATGATCTCGCGCACGATGTGGGCAGACTTGCGCGGGTGGCAGTTCATGATGTCGCGGCCGATCACATTCTTGCTTCTGGGGAAGACGCGATGCTTGGTGTCACTGTAGAAGCACACAAGCTCGTTCTCGTCCACATAGGAGAGATCGACTGGCAGATGCTTGTAGATGAGGTTGATCTGCTCCAGCGTGAGCGAGCCTTCGGCCACATGAAGCTTGGAGGAGGCGCTCACGCCGCCCAGACCGTGCTTGCCGAGTAACTCCAGAAGGTCCTGCGAGAGATCGGACGTGGTGCCCTTCCCCTTGGCGCCATCGTCTTTCGCGGGCTTCTCTCCCGCATCAATCCACGCGAAGCCTATCTCGTGGTCGCCTGCAGCCATGTCTCGAAACTCGTCAGGTGTGAGCAGGATGAGCGAGGTGGGGTACAGGACGTTCTGCTCCTTCGAGATGAGGTCGCGAATGTCGGCGACGAGCGTCGGCTGCATGTCGATGAACCTCTCCTCGTCCGTATCGAGGAGCTTACGAGCCGTGCCGATCTCCTCCCAGATAAAGTCATCCAGGGTCCACATCGTCGTGGTGGGCCGGTCGAAGCCCTTCTTCTCGAGCATGGAATAGAGCTGGTTCTGTTTTCTGGACAGGTGTTTCTTATACTCTTTCAGCCTATCGTATATGCTGAGCCACTGGTTCTTGATGGGAGGATACTGGACAAGATCCTCGATGGACAGGCAGATCTTCTCCAGCTCGTCGTTCTCTGCGTAGTAGCGCGCGATGGGGTGGTCAGCCGGAAGCTCTGGGCGCGAGCGATCGATGAGGCCCTCGAAGAGGGCGAGCATGCTTTGGATGTCCTCCTTCTGGCACTGCCCCTCCTCGAACTCCTCGAGCTCCTGCTCCGCCAGGGCGACCTCGTACGGCTTGATGGAGTCCACCCGCTCGCGCAGGCGCCTTCGGCCTTCCTCGAGGGTGATCGAGCCGCTATTGTAGGCATCCTTTACCTCGAGGATGAACTTGAGCTTATCCATGTCATGCTCGGGAACGTGATCCATCATGCTCTCGGTCTTGCGCTTCATCTGCGACTCCTTCTCTTGAGGCAAACCTGTCCCTCGGGATATGTTGCCACATCAACAATTGTCAAGGCGTACTGTAACAGAGATGCTGCACCCCCATCAGAGGGTGCAGTTAATCCCTACTAATTATATAGCAATTACGCGCCAGAGATCTTCCCAAAAAGTCGGTAAGCCCACAAGGCTCTGCACCCCAAGGCCTCATACCGCCTACCTGCCATACTCCTCCTCGACACGTAGTTACGCGTCGGACTCAGGATGACGCTCTTCTCACTGCCGAGAAAGACCTAAAGAACCGGGCTCTATGTATCAGAACCAATCTTTTTGAGATTGCACGTAGATTCGCTGGAACTCTTCATCGCTTTTCGTGAGATACATAACGCCTTCAATGATGCTCACGAGAAACATGGCGAGAGGCACCACAATGGTCCACCAAAGAAAGAAGGTCAGCAAAAACATGATGATACCCGCACTTATGTATCCTAAATAAAACTTGTGAAAACCGAGTATCCCGCAGAATATCGCTAGCAATCCTGCCGCCACTCTGCTCTTGCGAGATACTGGCCGAGTGGGGTATGGGGGCTGCGTGAACACCTGCACCTGCGTATATGATGTTGGTTGCTGCGGGTATGCCTGCGTAGCCGACGCTCCGGGCTGATCATATGTCTGCCCCTGCGGCTGGGCGTAGGTGGCGTAGGGTCCCTGCTGCACGTCCTGCCCCTGCGGCTGGGCGTAGGTGGCGTAGGGTCCCTGCTGCGCGTCCTGCCCCTGCGGCTGGGCGTAAGTGGCATAGGGTCCCTGCTGCGCGTCCTGCCCCCGAGGATGTGGTCCCTGTGACTGTGGATTTAGCTGTGCCTGGTAGTCATCCTCCTGGGATTGGGAAAAGGCCACCTCATGTGTCGGGTTGAAACGCGTTTCCTGAGTAACCGCCTCTGAGAGCGGTGGCCCCTCATCCTCCTGCCCCTCACCCAAGCTCTCGTTCGCCCCTTTGTCTATGGACTTGGAATCATCGGGCACAAAGAACGACGTACCACGTGAATCTGCCCGATCCGTGGGCGACTCCACCTCCCTGGCAACCCCCTCATCCACTGAGCTAATGACATCGCCTGTCGTAACGTCCTGGACGCCCCCCTCTTCTGTATCCCCCTGTGAGTCTTGCGTCACCACGGTAGCTGTCTCTGTGAGTGTGGGCGTGGTGTCTGTTGCGGAGGATGTGTTCGTAGGTGTCGCGATCCCCGCAGCAGGCTGTGCAGTAGGGATGGAGCTGCCGCATTCTGGGCAGATTCGCACCGCATTCGGAACAGAACCTCCATCGTGTGTATGGGTTGACATACTTCCCTCCTTGTCTCGACTCTTATGGTTGAACTGGTTGTAGCCATATGGAGAACAGATAATGGAAACCCATGTAGAACTATCTTGAGGCAGTGTACCCACCCAGAAAGAGATCAAAGCTCTGAATCGCAGTCCCGAAAGACAGCGACGAAGTCCTCAACGAGCGACTCATGAGCAGGCGACTACAAGCTCACATACCAGATGTCGAGAAACCCGGTAAGGGCACAGGAGAGACATCTAAGGGGGCGCGCCGTCATGACTGACCATACAACCACAGCCGCATCACCGACAAGGACGGGCAAGGGACTACGATGAGCCGAGCCACAGACCGCGCAAACGACGAGGCCATAGACCCTAGATAAGCTGCAGCAAGGCGGCGCGACACCCCTGTCCGCCTGCCCCGATCCCAGGCTACAGCGCCGTGTACGTCTTGTCACTCACCGGCTCGCACCACTCGTTCGAGAGGCCCTCTCCGGGAATCCCAAACGCAAGATGACTGAACCAGCTGTCGGCCTTCGCTCCGTGCCAGTGCTTGACCTCGGCAGGAATCTCGACGACGTCACCCGGTCTCAGGCCCTGGGCGGGCTTGCCCCACTCCTGGTACCAACCCTCGCCATCAACGCAGATGAGCACCTGCCCGCCCCCTGTGGTAGCGTGGTGGATGTGCCAGTTGTTGCGGCAACCCGGTTCGAAGGTCACGTTGTGGATGACAATGGGATCATCTGGCGTCGTAAGCGCCTTTAGGTAGGAGTTCCCTATGAAGTACTGCGCGTAGGTGTCATTTGGCTCGCCCAGACCAAAGAAGCCGCCATGTCCCTCGACGTCCCCTCCCTCGGATTCCGCATCGGCGTAGACCTCCTTCGCCAACCTGAACGCCGCCCAGGCGTTTGGCCAGCCCGCATAGAAGGCCACATGCGTCAGGAGCTCGGCCATCTCCGTCTTGCTGACCCCGTTTTCGCGCGCCGACTGTAGGTGATACCTGAGCGAGTCGTCGACGATCCCCTTTCCTATGAGCGCGCTGACCGTGACGATGGAGCGGAGTTTGAGGGGAAGCTCGCTCTCTCGCGACCACACCTGCCCAAAGAGCACGTCATCGTTGAGCTCTGCGAACTTTGGGGCAAAGTCTCCGAGCGCGTCGTGTCCTGCCGTCTGCGTAACCATGCCTGGCTTCCTTCCCACGGTACCGTCCCTGCCTGGCATGATATCGCTACAGCCTACCCCCATACACCGGGAAGAGAGAACTGGCCCCGTAGTCCTTGATGCGCTCCATGGATTTCAGGCTCTGCATGTCGTCGTCAGAGATGGTGAAATCGACGTCCGCGTTATCCCTCAGATGCTCCACGCTCGTCGTCTTGGGAAGAGCCACCAGGCCAAGTTGGATGTCATAGCGCACGCAGAGCTGTGCGACTGACGCGTGGTACTTCTTGGCTACCTTCGCTATCTGTGGGTTCTTGAGCACCATGCCATGGGCGATCGGTGAGTATGCCTCGACCTGGATGCCATGGTCCTGGCAGAAGCGGATGAGCTCGAAGGGTGTGTTGCTCACGTGCGCCAGCACCTGGTTGACCTGGGGCGTGGCATCAGAGTTATCGAGGATGTTTGTAAGGTCATGCTCGTTGAAGTTCGAGACACCGATGACGCGCACCTTGCCCGCCTGCCTTGCGTCGACCAGCGCCCTCCACACCTCCAGGTTTTCCGCCTCGTAACGGTTGTCAGACTGGTTCACCTCGATCCAGGGCTGGGGACTGTGAATGATCATCTGGTCGAGATAGTCGAGCCCCATCATGGTCAAGGAGCGGTCTATGGACCTCAGTACGGTGTCATAGTCCTTTCGCTCCGCCGCAACCTTGGACGCGACGAAGAGCTCCTCACGTGTGATCCCGCAGTTGCGCACACCCTCGCCCACGCCCCTCTCGTTCCCATAGGACTGGGCCGTGTCGATCATGCGGTAGCCCACCCCCGTCGCGTTCACGACGGCCTGGTACGCCTTGTCATCGCCCAGCAGCCACGTCCCCAGCCCAAGCTTGGGAATGGCCGTCCCGTCGGCGAGCGTGTACCTCTCACTCAGCAGCATGCTTCTCCTCATTACCCTGCCAAACGATGCGGGCACGATGCCAGCCCAGGAGGCCACGTCCGTCACGACCTCTTACGCTGCGACACACATCAGGACCCCTGCGGTGGCACGCTGATCATAGTGTGGCGTCCCTTGGCTGGACTTGCGTCTTTTGACATGGCCCCATCGTTATCCGTTTGTCAGAACTATCCTAATGGGTGTACGCCTAGGAATGAGCCGAAATGTAAAATGTCTATATTAGATATATAGAAATAGCTGATTGCAATACCAGCGGAGAGATACACTTTTACTGGTTGTCTTGGTTGCATCGAAGGTAGAAGGCTCGAACGAGGAAGGCGCAGTATGGAACTCAGGGCCCTCAGGTACTTTCTAGCCGTAGCCAGAAAGAGGAACATGACCGAGGCGGCGATCGCCCTGCATGTCACGCAGCCGACCCTCTCCAGGCAAATCTCCGAGCTAGAAGAGGAGCTTGGCACGAGGCTCTTCACGCGCACGAACCGAAGTACCATCCCAACCGAGGTGGGCCTGCGCCTGCGCCAGCGGGCAGAGGAGATCCTCTCCCTCGTGACTCGGATGGAGGACGAGGCGAAGGGCGGTGAGGCCGAGCTCTCTGGCTGCATTCGCATCGGTACCGTCGAGACCTGTGCCACGAGGATGATCGCCGAGGCCTTCGCATCGCTGCTACAGAGCCATCCCAAGGTGACCTGCGAACTCCTCAGTGGAAATGCTGACACGGTGGAGGAGAGACTCGAGCACGGCCTGCTTGATTTCGGGCTCTTACTCGGACCCGTCAAGTTCGAGCGCTACGAGTGCCTGCGTCTGCCCACGACAGAGCTGGTCGGGATTATCACCCGAAGCGACAGCGACTGGGCAGAAAGGTCGTGCGTCACTCCCCGAGACCTGCAGGACATGCCACTGCTACGCTCGTCTCACATCAGCAGGCAGCTTCTTGACCTCACAACATGGTCGGGTGGAACCCTAGATGTTGGGAGGATGAGGCTCGCGGGTCACTTTGACCTCATCGCAAACGCGACGCCCATCGTGAAAAGCGGTGTGGCAAATGCGCTTTGCATAGACGGCCTGCCGTCCCTCACTTCGGAAGACCTTGCGTTTGTGCCCTTGGAACCCACAGTGCGCGTCGGCGCCTCCGTCATCTGGAAGCGTCATCGCAGCCTCTCGCGAGCCTCTGCGGCCCTTCTCGAGAAGCTGCGATCAATGGTGACGCAGAATACGTGAGACACTCATGGCACTCACGGCAGTCGGATCATAGCGGCACCCAGACGTGCCGTTGAGGGCACGCCCAGTGCCGGATCTAGACGATGCATGCCGTTGCGAGCAGATTGACGCCAGCGAAGAAGATACCGACGCCGACCATGGTACCGATCGCGACAGCTGCGATGGCGGGATTCATGAAGCTCATGACGCCGACGATGACCATCAGTATGCCTGTGAGCATAGCGACCCACCAATTCCTCGCCATCACCCGCGTATCGAACTCCTTATGGATGCGATGCAGGTGTGAGGAGCGCACGATGCGGAAAAGGCCGATCAAGAGAAGCCACAGGGCGGCCGTGTATGCGACGAAGAGCTCGACTGCGAGCTGCATCGTCTCGCTGACGATAAGGATGATGCCAAAGCATAGCGAGGCAATGGCACCTGCCAAGGTCCAGCCATCCGCGAGTCCAAGCTCCCGACGGCCTCTCCATGTGCAGATGTTACCGACAGCATCCAAGATCATGTTGAATCCGATAACCCACCCAAGGACAAGAAACGTCAGTCCCGGGACTGCGATGCAGTACACACCTGAGACAACCATCAGGACGCCCATCACTATCACTATGATCTTACCTGACGTCTTCATCACCACATCACCTTCCAAAACGGGCCGCAGCATCAAAAGACTGGTGCCAAAGGTCGCAAACCCAAGAACTAAGACGTCACGTGAGTATTTAGAGCTATACCCCATCCGCGCACGACATAGACGAGCTCTTTGATGCAGCTGACCACTTCTGCTATCAGCAGCAAGGCAGATACGTTACCTATAGGAGACATGGGCTTCATTGGATGATGTACTATAGTTTGCCAGGAACGGAACCTATGGCAGTAACAAAATTTGTTGATGAGATGTGAGTCATGCTTCATCTAGAGAAGATAACCGCAAAGAACGTCTGGGACATCCTCAAATTGAAAGTATCGGAGTCACAGAGAGACTTTGTCGCAGCGAATGACGTCAGCATCATCGAGGCATACATCGCCATTACGGCAAACGGGCATGCGTTTTCATTTGGCATATATGACGGAGAGACCCCAGTAGGTTTCTTGATGATTGGTTTTGATGTTGACGATTGCTGGGACGGTACGCCGAGGATAGCCAAAGGAAACTATAGCCTTTGGCGCTTAATGATCGATCAAAAGTATCAGAAAAGGGGTTTCGGTAAGAAGGCTATCGCCCTTGGTTTGGATTTTGTTAGATCGTTCCCCTGTGGCAAGGCGAAATACTGTTGGCTGTCCTATGAGCCAGAAAATGTTGTCGCCCGTCACTTGTATAGCTCATTTCGCTTTACTGAAACTGGTGATATGGATGGGGACGAAATCATTGCCGTATTAGAGCTTTAAGATAACTTAATGTGAAACGTTCGAATGTTCGCTTGGCATACCAGTCCGTCCTTTGGAAGTCTCGCCCTCACGGAAAAGCGCACTCTGTGCCGGCGACGTGACGGCAAAGCGCATTCTGCCCGCGGGCGGTCACGCACACTGCGCCTTTCCGTGACGTCTCGGCCGCAGAATGCGCCTTTGCGTGAGGGTCCGCAGCTAGAATGCGCCTTTCCGTAGAATGCGCTTTTCCTCACCTGGGCAAACGTCGAGCCACCTCACGGAAAAGCGCACTCTGCCCCCGGCACCTCACGGAAAAGCGCATTTTGGATGGGCGACGTAACGGAAAAGCGCATTCTGTCTCCGGCATCTCACGGAAAAGCGCATTCTGGACAGGGGTGGGTCCGTGAGTCTACGTCGAGCTCCCTCGCAGAGAGTGCCGACCTTCCTCCTCTCTGCTGGTCGCCTGCCACCCGAGCGAGGTTCTGCAGGCTTCAGGCTCACGCGGTTGGACCCATAGTGCACACCGGCGTCTCCAGACGCGAGGACCGCATACCTCTTTCCAGCCGTTATCGATCGTACAGCCACAGGCAGGGTCATCACCACAAGAACTAGTAGACCTATCCCCTAAACATGAGATTTCTCAGGATAATTAAGCTCTGAGAGGGAATACAATGATATGGTTTACGGGATAATGTATAGTATATCGGTTTCGTAGGTTATGGGACACCTCAGAAGGAGTGTTCTTGAGCTATTCTGCTAATGCTGACAAGGGTGAGATGACTGCTGCCCAGAAGGGTCTCATGATCATCGCGATCGCCTACCTAATGGCAGGGGTCCTTCTGCTTCTGTCATCCCTACTCCTTCTTAACCCTTCCTCGCAGCCTGGGATCATAAGCCAGCAAATTACGACACTCACGCTCCTTGACCTTCCCCCTGAGCCGGATGCGAGCGTATACCAGTCCGGCATACATCAAACATCTCAGGTGACATCAACCTTTGTGCTCTGCCTTGATCTTGGCCTGTTCACGCTACTTGCAGGCATCTGCGGCATCCGAGCCTCAACTGATATCGAGAGAATCGTTCCGTACCTAGTGCTCTCAAGCACCCTGTTCCTGTGCAAGGCAGTAATAACGGTGACTTTGCTCCTTAGGGGCAACTTTGTTCCCAGTACATCGGACCTGGTTGTCTTGATCTTAACGGCAGTTGCGGTCCTGCTCGGCGTATCCGTCAACCAACAGAGAGAGAAGCCTGACTCGTCCGACCCTCACTCACTTGGGAGCTGAGGGAAGGGCCCCGCAAGACCCTACTCAAGCGGACCCGTATAGTCCTTGATACCTCCTATGTCGCGCACGTTCGTGTACCCCCTGCGCCTGAGTCTGTCCGCCGCGCGGGCGGACCTCACGCCGCTCGCGCAATAGAGGAAGATGGGTGCCGACCTGTCCTCGACGAGCTCGCCAACACGCTCCAGTTCGGAGAGGGGCAGGCTGGTGGCACCCGCGACGTGACCCGACGCGAACTCGTTAGGCTCGCGCACGTCAATGAGGAAGGCCCCCTCGGTGCTGCGCGCCTCAGCCACGCCATCGTTCATGTCCTTGGCCTTGCCAAAGAGAGAGAACAGACCCACAAAGACACACCTCCATCGCCTGCGGACACCCAAGACACGAGCCGTAGCCGTACGCGCGCGGACGCCACTGACTGTTCACGAACGCCTCCTTACGTGCCGTACGCAGACCCGCGCACGAGCGCGACCGCACGAAAGATCACGCCAAGGGCGCTCCGCCCGCGCCCTGGATGCCTGGAACAGCGGGAATGGTGGCAAACCCCCGCTCGAGGTCCTCGTCGGTGGGGACGGAGTCGACCATCGTCTTGTTGTTGTAGGACTCGTACGCGGTCATGTCAAAGTACCCGGTACCAGTAAGGCCAAAGAGGATGACCTCCTCCTTGCCAGTCTTCTTGCACCTGAGCGCCTCGTCGATGGCGACGCGAATGGCATGGCCGCTCTCGGGCGCGGGAAGGATGGTCTCGAGGGTTGCAAACTGCGTGGCCGCCGCAAAGACGTCCGTCTGCCTAACGGCTACGGCGTCGAGCAGGCCATCATGGCGCAGCCTCGAGACGATGGGGCTCATCCCATGGTAGCGAAGCCCCCCTGCGTGGTCGGGGCTGGGTATGAAGCCGTTGCCAAGGGTGTACATCTTCACGAGTGGGCAGGTCTGGCCCGTGTCCGCGAAGTCATAGGCATAGCGCCCCCGCGTAAGCGAGGGACAGCTCACAGGCTCGACGGCAACGAAGCGCGTATTGGGATGCGTGCCTTGGATCTTGTCGCGCATGAAGGGGGCGATGAGGCCGCCAAGATTTGACCCGCCACCCGCGCAACCGATGACGACGTCGGGGTAGTCACCCAGCTCTGCGAGGGCGTCGTAGCTCTCGAGGCCGATGACGGACTGGTGGAGCACCACCTGGTTGAGGACGGAGCCGAGCTGGTAGCGACCGCGATTCTCGGGCACGTGGAGCGCGCGCTCGACGGCCTCCGAGATGGCAGTGCCCAGAGAACCCGAACGGTTAGCCTCGTCAGCATACATCCGCCTTCCCACCTCGGTCGTCTCGGAGGGGGAGGGCGTCACGTTGGCGCCGAAGGTCTGCATCACGCTGCGGCGGAAGGGCTTCTGCTCGAAGGACGCCCTCACCATGAACACGTCGCAGTCGAGGCCAAAGTGCGCGGCTGCTTCAGAGAGCGCGGTTCCCCACTGACCGGCGCCCGTCTCGGTGGTGATGGTCGAAAGACCCTGCTCATAGGCGTAGTACGCCTGGGCAAGAGCCGAGTTGAGCTTGTGGGAGCCGGAGGTGTTGTTACCCTCGAACTTGAAGTATATTCTCGCGGGCGTGTCGAGGGCCCTCTCGAGGTTGTAGGCCCGACATAAAGGAGAGGGCCGATATACCCTATACATCTCCCGCACGCCTTCTGGGATGTCGAAATACGTCGTGGTGTCGTCGAGCTCCTGGCGACAGAGCTCGTCGGCAAAGACAGGGTGTATGTCATCGAACTTGACGGCCTTGCCGTCAGGCAGACGCATGGGATCGAGCCTCTCGGGCATGTCGGCACGCAGGTTGTACCACTGGGTGGGAATCCTGTCCTCAGGGAGGTAAAGACGGTAGGGATTGTCTGCTGCCATCGGCATTCCTTTCTGTCGGCAGCGCTCTGTCGCGCAAAGACCTCTTATTATGACACCCAAGCCTGCCCATGTAGGGCTGCACGATGTGCGATGTCACAGTAACGCAACAGCCGCCGAGCGCAAGGTACTCGAGGCGCGTTCGAGACCCCGCCTGCCGCTGCCGGACAGAGTGCGTCACCTTTATGCCTCAGGCAGGATCCTTGGACGCAGAGGAAAGATCCAAGGACTCGTCCCACGTATGCCTTCCCGTGTCGTACTCGCTCCCAAAGTAGACGCTCGCCACGGGCGTGGGACCATCCGCGTTCTCCTCACCCTCGAAGTAGTAGACCGTGACGTTGGGATGGTCCTTCCACCTCTCGAGGATGAAGGGCCACGAATACCGCTCGTGGACGCATCGAAACCAGCGTGTCACGTCATCGGACTCGCCCTCCGAGCGCCCCTCGAGGGCAAACGTCCTGTCCTGCTCGTTAGCGCTCACCAGCACGCCGCTGAACTTGGGGGCAAAAGGAAGGTCCAAGACCTCCTCCAACGTATGCATCCCTGAGTCGTGCTCGCCCTCAAAATAGACGCTCATGACAAGCGTAATGCCCTCGGGCTTGTCCTCGCTCTCGAAGTAGCTGACCGTGACGTTGGGGTGACTCTCCCACCTCTTGAGGATGAGGGGCCAAGACTGCCGCTCGTGGACGCACTGGAACCATCGTGTCACCTTGATGGGCCCATCCCCCGCGCTCCCCTCAAGGGCGAACGTCTTTTCCTGCTCGTTGACGCTCACCAGCACGCCGCTGAACTCAGGCGGTGGCTTCGCATCGCTCACGCCACCAGAGAGGTCCGCTGTGGTGGGAGGCCCCCCCTCCTCACGGCCACAGGCCACAAGGCATACCCCCACGCCGATCAGCAGCGCAAGCACGACGACGCACCTTCTCATTGGAAATCACTTCCAAAAGAATATCCCATGGGTGTCAGTAAACTTCGTGAAGTCGAAGTTCACGAACGCAGCACCACTATTCCAGCCATCATAGACGAGCAGCGTACGCAACACCTTGCCGCTTGATTTTTCTCTTATACTAGTAGAAATAGGAGTAACGCTATCGGATATAGAAAAAACATATATTTGATCGCTTGTTAGTGTACTTCACGATAATCCCTTACTATACAGACAAACTCCCAATACCTTTATATTATTTGATAACACATGTTACCTCAGATATTAGAGTATATCTATGAGGTCTATGGATCTATCTATTCGACCAATGGTATGACACAGCCTCGGTTGTGTCATCACAAGATATGGAGCCAGAGTGAAGCGCAGCGGATCTGAACTGCCGCGACGAGGGACGAGAGCCGCTCGCGGTAGCGCGTGGCGAGGCCGCGCCACCTCCTGACCCTCTCGAAGGCGTCTCCACCAGATGTCTCTACTCATATGGGTGCGAGCCGATCGCCCTCTTCTCCCTCCTGTCGAACTTCGGCGGGACGTGCGCCCCCGTGCCGCGCCCGCTCGCCTCGGCCAGGGCCTCGTCGGTGTCGCAGGCGCGCCTCGGCGAGCAGCACGTCGGCGTCGAGCCCCCTGATCAGCTCGACAGCAGACCCGCGATCCGCCGAGGTACCAGGCGTGACAAGGAATCCGACTGGCATACCAAGCGCACGAATATCATGTTACAGTACAATAAACTGAAAGTTAATAAACACTATCCAGAAAGCGGGCCGTAGGGGCCGGGCAAAGGAACGAGGAGCAGCATGTCTAACATCAAGGTCGTGGCCGTGGACATGGACGGCACGCTCTGCCGAAGCGACACCACGATCAACGAGGGACGCCTCAGGCCCATTCTCGCTCGCCTGCGGGCAGCAGGCTGCCACTTCGTAGTGGCGAGCGGCAACCAGTACTGGCAGCTGCGGGACTTCTTCCCCAGCTACGACGAGCAGCTGGCCTTTGTGGCGGAGAACGGCTCCTTCGTCAAGGACGGTCCCGAGGTCGTCTTTGTGGGACAGGCACAGTCCGAGGCAGTTAAGGCGACCATCGATTGGATACACGGCCATGGCGAGGTCAGGGGAGTCATGTGCGGCGTCGAGAGCGCCTACGTGGAGCGCGGTACCGTGACACAGGCATGGTGCGACCGCATGCGGACGTGGTACCACCGCCTGAGGTGGGTCGATGACTTTAGCGACGTGGATGACACCATCATCAAGTTCTTCGTCGAGGTACCCCGCGAGAGGACCAGTGGCTACCTTGGTCAGCTCAGCGAGGGGCTTGCGGGTCTGATGGTACCCACCACCTCTGGCCACGGCTCCATCGACATCATCATTCCCGGCTGTCACAAGGCCTCGGGCATAGAGCGCCTCGCCAGGCGCTGGGATGTCTCTGCCGACCAGGTCATCGCCTTCGGCGACGGCAGTAACGACGTGGAGATGCTCCGCTACGCAGGGGTGGGCTATGCCATGGAGAACGCCTCCGGCGACGCGAAGGCCGCAGCCGATGCCATCTGCCCCTCGAACGACGACGAGGGCGTGCTGCAGGTGCTCGAGAGGCTCTTCCTCGCATAAAGGCGCGTGGCACGGCGGCGCTCGACGGACGTTGCGGGAGGCGATCGGGGGCGCCTGGCGGCGCTGCGGCACTGCCACGTTGCGCTGAACGTGCGGGGAGGTACGTTCACACCCGAGTGGCAGTGCGCCGTACACTGCCACTCGGTGTCGATCGTACCGCAGCGGTACGCTCAGGGCCGAGTGGCAGTGCGATCGGTACGCTCAGGGCCGAGTGGCAGTGCAGCACACACTGCCACTCGGTGGCGAACGTGCGGGGTGGTACGTCTCACACTGCCACTCGGTGGTGAACGTGCGGGGAGGTACGTTCACGCACGGGTGGCAGTGCGCGTCGGACCGGCCCGCCAAGAGCGGCAAGGCGTCTTCTTACAGGCGGGAGGATTTCTCGGCCGATCAAGCTGGCTTGTTCCACGCTACCTTAATAATATCCTTACAATTCCCTTACTCCGTTTTTTAGTCCGTGGCTGTGTTAGCCCTATTCTGATACGGTTGCCTCTTTTGACTTACGTCGGTGCACGAAACCTGCCGCTCCGACGACCCGATCAAGCCGCTCGCCAAGCTGCCCCCATGTTCTCCGTATTGGTTGACGTGGAAATAGAGTGTTGCCGCGCCGTGTCAGAATAGGGCTAACACAGCCTTAGCCCGTTATGTCCCTACGGCATCCATCTCGCCCACATGGGGCACGTCTCCCAACCCTTACAGAAGCCCATGCGGCAAAGATCCTCCTCGCTCCTGGTCTGGATCAGGCGCACCGCCTTGTCATGCCACGACGAACCCGGCGCAATGCGCTCGAGCAGGTAGCCAAGTATGGTCAGCAGCGTGAACGTACTTCTGTTGTTGACCTTGTGAGAGCGATGCCGCTCGGGACACCTGTGGCTGCGAGGTATCTTCGTCTTGTTGCCGAGGCGCTTGTTCCACAAGCGGTCGTGGTGCGCGCAGGCATTGCAGACGGTGTTCAAGGTGAGCAGCCACGATTCGAACACCTCAGCCGGCACCCCCATCTCGTTGCGATGCCCTTCCTCACGTCGTCAAGAGAGCCCTTGAAAAGCGTGAGCATCATACCGAAGTCCATAATGTTGACGAGCATCCAGTAGGGCGGGAGTCTGTGCAAGTCTCCGTACTTCTGCTTGAAGTGCTCTATAAAGAGCGCTTTGGACCGACCGTAGGCAGCGGAGCACCTAGACATGAAATGCCCATAGGCACTCTGCTCCATGTTTGGCAGCGTTGACCGGTCCAGGTATCCGAACGGACCGGCCGTCTTTGCCAACCTGTAGGCGAGCTGGGTCCGCATATAGACCTCCACCCGCTCAATGGCGTCGAGCGTGACGAGCCTGAGCTGGCGGTCGAAGGTATACAAATCCCAGATCTTCTCGAAGCTCGTTCCCTCGACGAATGACTCGTCTCCGCTTCCCGGGTTCTGCTTGTAGATGTACCAGTATCCGCTCAGGCGATAGTAGCCGACGTCGGCGAGATGGGCGATCAGATCGTTCCTGTCGAACTCGAGTCCGCGTTCCTCCAGCCGGTCCGCTTGCTCCTCATATGAAAGCCACGGCTTCTGGTACCTCATGTATCCCCTGGATAAGAAAACACCCGCCAAAGTTTGCATCATCTCGACTGACGCCGAGAGATAGGCATGGCGGGTCCGCCTATGGACATTTTACCACACGTGGCGGTACCTTAGTCGACTTTACACGGGAAAGCGTGATGATGGGGTTTAGGCGACATGACCCGAGCCGAGGGAACGAAGACTCGTTTCCGACCGGGACCCTGGGGACCTCCCAGGAGCTGGGATGGTTCCGTCTCCGCAGGATGGCGCCAAGGGCGTGCTGCAGGTGCTCGAGAGGCTCTTCCCCGCATAAAGGCGCGTGGCACGGCGGCGCTCGACGGACGTTGCGGGGGGCGATCGGCGATCGGGGGCGCCTGGTGGCGCCACGGCACTGCCACGTTGCGCTGAACGTGCGGGGAGGTACGTTCACGCCCGAGTGGCAGTGCGCCGTACACTGCCACTCGGTGGCGAACGTGCGGGGTGGGACGTTCACGCACGGATGGCAGTACGCGCCGGACCGGCCCACCAAGAGCGGCGAGGCGTCTCCTCGCGGGCGGGAGGATTTCTCGGCCGATCAAGCTGGCTTGTTCCGTACCCCACTAAGGCTTGGCGCCTGGCCTCGCCGTCTACCAGCCGTCCGCTGCGGCGGCAACGTCCTTGTATGAGATGAGCTGCCCCTGCCTCGTGCCCAGGCTGAGATCCCCACCGTACACGACCGCCTGAGACTCTATCGGCAGACCAAGCTCATCTGCGGCGACCTGGTTCAAGACCGTGAAGAGGCGGGGTGCATACGTCGCCGAAGACTTGATCTCTATGGCATAGCAGGGCCTAAGCCCACGTTGCACCACAAGGTCGACCTCGTGTTGCGCGACATCGCGCCAAAAGGAGAGGTGTGGGACACGTGCCTTGGCATAGTTGCTCTTCAGTATCTCCGAGATGATGGCTGACTCGAATATCGGCCCCCTGTGCTCGCTCACGAGCAGCTCTTGCGGAGACTGGATCCCGATGAGGCTGCACGCCAGCCCCGCGTCGAGAAAATGCAGCTTCTTGGTCTTCACCAAGCTCTTACCGCGATTCGAGAAGTATGGCTCGAGAAAGCAGATGATGTGACTGGCCTCCAAGACCGAGAGCCAACTCTTTGCCGTATTGAGCGCCACTCCGCTGTCCGAGGCCAAGCTGCTGACATTGAGCCGCTGGCCCGTACGCAGCGCGCATAGCTGTATAAATATCGAAAACTCTCTAGGCCTCCTGACGCCCAGCTCCCGGCGGACGTCCCGCTCAAGGTATGTCTGCACGTAGCTTAGGAAGAAGGTCTCAGGATCAATGTCGGCATCGTACAGCCGTGGATAGCCACCTTGAAAGAGCCACCGCTCCATGGACTGTGGGGCAATCCCTGCCTGGCTCAGCTCCTCATAAGACAGCGGGAGAAGCGTCAGGAGCGCGACGCGACCAGCCAAGGATTGGCTCACCGCATCCATAAGGAGGAAGTTCTGGGAGCCGGTCAGGATAAAGCGACCAGCCGCCCCACTCTCGTCCACAACACCCTGCAGGTACGAGAAGAGGTCAGGAACACGTTGCGCCTCATCGAAGATCACCTGGGAGTCATAGCGTAAAAGGAAGCTTTTGGGATCCTCGTCAAAGCTTCTGCGCACATCTGGGTTCTCGAAGCTCAGGTACTCGTAGTCAGGAAACGCATCCCTCACGAGAGTGGTCTTGCCGCTCTGGCGCGGACCGGTAACGGACACGACGGGATACTTCCCCGCCAGCTCGAGCAGCCTCCCCTTGATCAGGCGCTCTATCATGGGCTTGGCATCCTCCTCTCCTAATCTACTGATAAAATTATCACAGCCCTACTGATAGAATTCTGCGATCCACCTATCCACGACCCCAGCAAGAGCCTGTGGCGCAAGCTGTCCGGCATACGCGCCCCCTCGCGCGGCGATCCAGGCCCCGACCGTCCACGCGGCACTACCCCTAGATCGCCCAGCCGGCTGAGTGCTGCTGCAGCTCGGCCATGTGACGGAAGATGCCACCCTCCCTCGCGCGCAGCTCGTCAGGCGTGCCCTCCTCGACCACCCTGCCGTCCTTGAGCACCACGATCTTATCGGCGTTCTCGACCGTGCGCATGCGGTGGGCAATGACCAGGACCGTCTTGCCCGCAAGCAGACGCGTGAGGGCCTCCTGCACCTTGGTCTCGCTCTCCACGTCGAGCGAGGCCGTCGCCTCGTCCATGAGGACGATGGGGGCGTCCTTGAGCAGCGCCCGTGCAATCGAGATGCGCTGGCGCTCCCCTCCCGAGAGCCTGCTACCGTTCTCACCTATCATGGTCTGGTAGCCATCGGCGAGCTTATCCACGAACTCGTCGCAATTGGCCGCCTTGGCCGCAGCGAGCACCTCCTCGTCGGTGGCGTCCTTACGGCCAAGACGGATGTTGGCCAAGACACTGTCATCGAAGAGGGTCACGTCCTGAAACACCATCGCGTAGTCGGCAAGAAGCCGCTCGGGATCAACGCTCGCGACGTCCACTCCACCCACGCGGATGGTCCCGAAGGAGGCGTCCCACAGGCGCGCCGCTAGGCGCACGCAGGTCGACTTGCCCGAGCCAGACGGCCCGACCAGGGCTGTGACCTCTCCCTCCTTTGCCGTGAAACTCACGTTTTCAAGCACGGGCTCATCCTTGTAGGAGAAGCTGACGTTATCGAACACGATATCGTGGCCGATGGGGTCGAAGCTGTCCGCACCTGTGGCGACAGGCTCGTCGTAGATCGCCTGCAGGCGACCGGCAGAGAGCTCAGAGAGGAACAGCTCGGCTATGAGGGCCAGCGCCTGGTCAAAGGGGGCGTAGATGCGGCTCACGGTGAGCAGGTACATGAAGAAGACCATGAAGTCTACCTGTCCCGCCAGCAGGAGGCTGACACCTATGACAACTGTCGTCGCCACGCCCAAGCGCATGATGACGGACGCCGCGTTCACCACAAGACCAACCCGAAGCTCGGAGGCAGCCATGCTCCTCTCCGCCACGTCGATCTTGCCCTCAAGCTCACCAAGATGGCGCTCAACTTGATTGGTGGCACGGATCTCACGAGCATTGTCCAACATCTCCTGGATGGCGTCGGACACCACCAAGGCGTCGGCGCGTGCCCTTGCCATACTTTTGGTATTGTACCTGCGCAGACCAAAGAGCAGGCCAAACGCAACGGGCACACCCCACATGACGGCAAGCCCCAACCTCCAGTCGAAGGCGATGAGGGCAACGGCCACCACGGCGGTCGAGATGTACGACCCGTACAGGTAGCCGAGCACATGGGACCACACGTGCTCCAGGCGGTCGGCATCGCTCATGATAGTCTCGGAGAGGTCAGCCAGGTCACGACCACCGAAGAAGGAGAGCGGGAGCTTGCGCAGGCGTTCGGCCAGGCTCACGCGAAGCCTGCCTACCTCGCCGTACACGGTACCGTAGGTGTTCTTGTACTGCATCTTGTGGGCGGCAAACGACACGATCAGAAACACGATCACAGCGCCGACACCATAGCCAAGGGTCGGTGCGGGTGCGCCATCAAGCAGCATCGCCATGAGCTGTCTTGTGAGCACGAACAGAAGACCTATGCCCGCGAAATCAACGAAGTTGACGATAACCGTCCAGAACGTACCTCTCTTGACGTTTGCGACACCCCGGTCGGTGAGGGCGAACCTGCGCTTGAAAGCCTTGCCGAACATCTAGGCCACCTCCTTCGAGATCCTCCACGAGACGGCCTTCTGGTAGTCGGCCCACATGCGTGCGTACAGCCCGCCTGCGGCCACAAGCTCTGCGTGTGTCCCCTGCTCGACCACCCTGCCCTCGTCGAGCACCACGATATTATCGGCGTTGATGACGGTAGAGAGCCTGTGCGCGATCATCACGACCGTACGCCCCTGCGCGAGACGGGCGAACGCCTTCTGGATGAGGACCTCGTTCTCTGGGTCGGCAAACGCCGTCGCCTCGTCCAAGACGACGATAGGGGCGTCCTTGAGGATGGCACGAGCGAGGGCGATACGCTGCTGCTCACCGCCCGAGAGATACGTACCGTGCGTTCCGATGACGGTGTCTGCACCCTCGGGCAGCTTCTCGATGATGTCGCTGCATTGGGCTGCAAAGAGGGCCTCCATAGCCTCCTCGCGCGTGGCCTCAGGACGCGCGGCACGAACGTTTTCCAGGATGGTAGTCTTGAACAAGCGGTTGTTCTGGAAGACGAACGCGACCTGGTCCATGAGGAGCCTCGGATCGACCTTGCGCACGTCGACGCCACCGACGAGCACGGATCCCACGTCAGCGTCCCAGAAGCGCGGAATAAGGCTCGCGGCGGTCGTCTTGCCACCGCCCGAGGGTCCCACCAAGGCGACGGTCGAGCCTGCGGGAACCGTGAACGACACCTGGTCGAGCGCGTCTCGTATCGCGCCTTCATAGGCAAAGCCCACGTTCCTGAACTCGATGCTGTTGTCTGCGGGGACCTGGGGATCTTGCGGGACGCTGATCTGCGGAGCGGAGAGGATCTCGTCGATGCGCCCCATGGCATCTGAGGCCTGCATCATGCCACCTGCCGCGAACATGATCTTCGAGAGGGCGGTGGATGTGAGTGCCGAGAATATCGCGTAGAACGCAAAGTCGCTCACAAGGCCCGCGAGGTCACCCGAGGCGATCGCTCGGGGAACCAAAAGGATCGTCACCGGGATCAGAAAGACGAAGGCAGCCTTGATGAAGCTGAGGTTGACGCTCTGCGGGACCGCGCAGACCTCGCCCTGATACCGCTCGGCCCTCGCGCTATACTCGTCGATTGTCCTCTTGAGCGTCGTGAAGCTGTACACCGTCTGCTGGAACACCTTCACAACGGGGATGCCACGTACGTATTCGGTACTGGCCTTGCTCATCCTGTCAAGCGCCGATTGGTATTCGGCAATGAACTTTTTGCCCTTGCCGGACATCATCTGCATGATGCAGACCACCGAGATGATCACCGTCGCGAAGCACGCAAGGCCCATACGCCAATCGAACACGAAGAGCAGGATCACCAGCGAGACGAACATGGCGACGGTGCCCGAGATGTCAGCGAGGTTATGAGCGAAGAGCTGTTCGATGTTGAGGGTGGCCGCATCCATGCGACGGCGCAAGATGCCCGACGCATGGCTGTCGTAGTAGCCAAGAGGCGCCGCTATGAGACGCTTCGCACAGGCCTTGCGCATATTCGACTCGATGCGAAAGGCCGCGAGATGGGTGCACATAAGCCCAAGGAAGTAGACCACGATGCCCGCGACGGCAAAGCCGAACGCCGCCCATCCGTAACCGACGACGCTGGCCGCCTCCCCCCACCTGGGGGCGACAGCGATGAGCTCGCGGACGACGAGCCAGATGAACACGTAGGGCATCATGGTGAGCACCATCGAGATTGCCACGAGCGCACAGCCGACGGCGGTGAGCGGCCGCCTTGTTCCAGCGAAGTCCATGATGCGCGCTATCGTCGCGCGCCCCTTCTTCTCTGCCATAAGCGCTTCCCTTCCACTCGACCCAAAGTCACCACAACACGTAGGACAAACGACGCCCTGCTGAGCTTTGTTATGAAAGGATAACTTTAGAGGGCAGGTAAGGCAAGTGTGGGGGATGAAAGCGACACTGATGAAAGACGTGAGAGACGCAACGAAGAGACAGGGCGACAAAACGGCAGGTCCTAGCCTGCGGGAAACGTCACCGTGAACACGGAGCCATGGGGTTGGTTCTCGCCCACCTCTATGCCCGCACCATGACGAGCAAGAATGGTTTTGACAAGGGAGAGACCTATGCCTGCCCCGCCAAACTCACGCGAGCGGGACTTGTTAACGCGGAAGAAGGGCTCAAACACCAGCTCCCTCGCACCCGGCTCGATGCCCATCCCCGTGTCCGAGACGGTGACCACAATGTCTTCTCCTCGCGAGATGAGGCGGACCTCGACCCGACCACCCTCGAAGTTGTATCGGATGGCGTTCTCGACAAGGTTGTAGATGGCACGATAAAGCAGGTCGGTATTACCCCTGACCTCGAGTGGGGTCGCGTCGCACGAAAGCAACACCCCGCCCTCACGTGCCAGCGGCCCAAGGTCCGCGACCACGCGCTCGAGGACCGAGCCAAGGGACACCTGACGCACATCGGGCAGCTCACCTGTGTCCGTAAGCTCCAAGAGGTCGGCGACGATGGAGGAGAGCCTGCCGACGTAGGTCTCCACCGTACCGAGGAGCTCATCGTACTCGACCTGCGACCTCTGCCTCTTTTTGAACACGTCAATCTTCGTGCGCAATACGGCAAGCGGCGTTCTCAGCTCGTGGGCCGCGCTGGCCGAGAAGCGTCTCTGCATCGCAAACGCCTCGCTCAACTGGCGGGTCATCTGATTGAACGACCTCACGAGCTCCTGGATCTCTCTCCCACCCCCCTCGACCTCGATGGGTTGTGAGAGGGTAGCCAGCTCCATCTCGCGCATCCTTGCAGAGAGTTGCTGTATGGGCTTGGTGTAGCGCCCTGCCACGAGGTATGCCGCACCACTGCCGACGATGACCACGAGGGCCAGGACGATGAGGGCGTCAGACAGTATCGTCCGCTTGATGCCGTCCGCGTCAAGCTGGATGGAAAGCCCCCCTTGCTGCGCGGGCTGCAGGGCGGCAACCTCGAGCACGACCGTAGTCGAATGGTAGACGAGCAGGGTGAGCGCAACGCAGCAGCAGACGAGAAGGCCAACCATGAGGAGGGTGAGCCGCGCTCGCAGTGACCCTACGGCCCTCGACAGACCCCTAGGTATTGCCATGACCAGCACTCCCTCCTCTAGACAGCGGCCCCACGGCTCGGTGGGACACCCCAAATCAGAGGTCGTCCCACCAAGACAGAAGGGCCGCTTATGTCCTGCCTCTTGGTGTCGGCACCGCTCGAGCCACTCAAGCCCCAGATAGGGGTCGCACCAACACCCCCGCAGGTGCGGCCCCCAAGGGCGTGGCCCAAAACAACCCTAACCACTCAGCCCCAGGCCTTAGCTTTTAGCTCTTGGCCAGCGCCTCATCGATACGCTTGACGAGATCGCTCCCATCGAGCTTGTCACCGATGGCGCCCGTGGTTGGGTTACCGATGAGCTTGCCGTCCTGGTCGACGAGCATCGTCGTCGGGAAGGCGGTGATGCCCTCGATCACCTGGCCGCCGTTCTTGGGATCCAGGGCGATGTTGTCGTACTTGACACCCTGCTTCGAGAGGATCTCCTGGGCATCCTTCTTCCCATCGGTGGTGTAGGCGGCCTCCGCGTTGACCCCAATGACGCCGACCCCCTTGTCCTTGTACTTCTCGCTAAGCTCCTGGAGAAGCGGCATCTCACCCACACAGGCGGTGCAGCCGTTGAACCAGAACGACAGGACGGTGACCTTATTCTTCTTGAACACGTCGTTTGTGACGGTCTCGTCATTGGAGATGTTTGTGGCCTTGAAGGTCGGGAAGGTGTCACCGTCCTTGAGGTGCAGCTTGGACGCGGCCTCGGGCGGAACATTCGAGGTCTCGGCCATCTCCGACGACTGCTGGGAGGAGCCTCCGGTGCTCGATGCCGTCCCCTGCGTGCCCTGGGTGTTTGTCGTACTCGCCCCACAGCCCGACAAGGCAAACACAACGAGGGCCGTTGCTACAGATGCCAGTGCGTTTTTCATGATCTTCATAGCTCTTTCCTTTCTGACTTTCTGACACTTCTTCCATCGTGCATATGACTGCCGACCCGCCTCTCCCTCTGGCCTTGCCAGTCGGCGCATAGCCAATCTCATCGCCGCAGGCCTGCGCCGCCTGCTGCGCCCCCTTCCGTTCCCGCCGCCATCCTACCTCGTATCCCTACGTCCCGCGCACGACCCCGCCTTGGCACCTGCGGTGGCGGGAGCCGTCGCCGCAAGCTTTGCGTCAAGAAGGGACAGCTTCGTGCTGATCGCATGGACGGGGCACGCCTTCACGCACTCCCCACAGCGTATGCACTCGAGGTGGGAGGAGTTCTTGGTTATGTCCACGTCCATCTTGCAGACGCGAGCACATTTCCCACAGCTGATGCAGGTGTTCTTGTCAACACGGTACTGCAGGAAGGACACCTTGTTGAACAGCGAGTAGAAGGCCCCAAGGGGACAAATCCACTTGCAGAACGGCCGGTAGAACATGATGCTCAGAAGCACGACCGTCATCAGGACGCTGAGCTTCATGGCGAAGAGCTTCCCCAGCGCGGCCCTAATGCCCTCATCGGCGAGTGAGAGCGGGATGGCTCCCTCGAGTATGCCCTGGGGACACACGTACTTGCAAAAGTACGGATCTCCCATTCCTGCCGCATTGTTGATGAGGGCGGGGAGCACCCACACCATCACGATCAGGATGGCGTACTTGAGGTAACGCAGGGCCTTCAGCCTCTTGGTACTGAACTTCTTCGGAAACGGTATCTTGTGGAGAAGGTCCTGCACCCAACCAAAGGGACAAAGAAAACCGCAGACGAACCTACCCAAGAGCGTCCCTATAAGTATCAGTATCCCGGTGATGTAGTAGGAGAAACTGAACTTGGATGACCCGACGACGGCCTGGAACGCCCCGATGGGGCAAGCTCCCGTGGCAGCTGGACAAGAATAGCAGTTAAGCCCCGGGACACAGACCCTCTTTGCCGGACCGGTGTAGAGCGTCCCCGTCAGGAAGTTGGGTATGTGTGGATTGGTCAGGAAGGCGGCAATCGCCTGCACCGTCCCCCGCCTTCGCAAGAAGGATCCAACCCGTGTAAGCGCCTTTTTCATCGCACTCACCTACCCGATACCCACACACTCAAGACAAAGCCGTACCGCCTTCGCAAAGACCGTGTTCGTCTCGCCCCTCCAAGCTCCGAAGGCAACGAACGCGGTGCCAAGACACAGCAGCAGAAGGGGGGCCGCCCGTATGCGGAGGCGAGTCAGACCCAAGCTCAAATCCGTTTTCATGCGTAGCTCCTTTCTCTTGCGCCGCTTGCTCTTGTGGTAAGCAGTACACCATACGAGGTGTTAAGTCCTCGTTAAGAGCGACCGGGACTGCTATGCTTTCTCCATAAACGGGTGGACTAAAAGGGTGAGCGTCGAGGCCACATGCGCCAAGACCAGCGAAAAGGAGGTTATGCCGCCGATGAAGATCCTGGTCGTCGAAGACGAGCGCGAGCTGCTCGAGTCCATCGGGGAGGGACTCGAGCTTGATGGGTACTACGTGGATCTGTGCGACAACGGTCCCGAGGCGCTCGCGATGGCAGAGGTCGAGTCCTACGATCTCATCCTGCTCGACCTCAACCTCCCTGGCATGGACGGCCTCGATATCCTGCGCTCCCTGCGCGAGGGACGCTCAAAGAGCAGGGTGCTCATCCTCTCGGCGCGCTCGGGGGTACCGGACAGGGTGGTGGGCCTCGACGCGGGCGCGGACGACTACCTGATCAAGCCCTTCGCCTTCGAGGAGCTTGAGGCGCGCATCAGGGGGCTGTTCAGGCGAGAGTACACGCAGCAGAGCAGCGAGCTGAGCTACGGGGAGCTGAGCTTCGACACCGTGTCACGCACCATGTACGCCAAGGGCGCGGCCGTGAGCCTCACAAAGAAGGAGACCGCCATCGCCGAATACCTGCTACGTCACAGCGGGAGACCTGTCAGTAGCGAGGAGCTGCTCGCCCACGCCTGGGACAGCAACGTAGATCTGTTCAGCAATGCGGTGCGGGTGCACATCCATACGTTGAGAAAGAAGCTTGGTTCCAAACTTGGCTACGACCCCATAGGCAACAGAGTCGGAGAGGGATACTACCTGCGCAACGGCACAGACGCCTGATCCATGATGTGGCGGATCCGCTGGAGTGGGGGGCGGGACGGGACGGGCCGCAGAATGCGGTTTTCCGTGAGGCGCTGGGGCCAGAATGCGCTTTTCCGTGAGGTGCCGGGGGCAGAGTGCGCTTTTCCGTGAGATGGCTCGACGTTTGCGCAGGTGAGGAAAGGCGCACTCTACGGAAAGGCGCATTCTGTGCCGGTACCCTCACGGAAAAGCGCACTCTACGGCTGAGACGTCACGGAAAGGCGCAGTGTGCGTGGCTGCCCGCATGCAGAGTGCGCCTTTTGGTGAGGTGCTAGCACAGAATGCGCTTTTCCGTGAGGGTGAGACTCCCAGAATGCGGTTTTTCGTGAGGCACTGGGGCCAGAATGCGGTTTTCCGTGAGGCGCCGGGGCAGAGTGCGCTTTTCCGTGAGGTGACACCGCGTTTGCGCAGGTGAGGAAAAGCGCACTCTACGGAAAGGCGCATTCTAGCTGCGGACCCTCACGGAAAGGCGCACTCTGCGGCTGAGACGTCACGGAAAGGCGCAGTGTGCGTGACCACCCGCATGCAGGGTGCGCCTTTTGGTGAGGTGCGGTACCGAGAGCCAGTCTCGGTCAATCCCAACGAGGGCAGCTCAAACGCACGCCCTACTCCCATATCCGTCCGGGCGTCCCTCGGCACGTCCTGCCGAGCGCCCACTACGGACGCTTCCGCCGCAGGGAGAGGGTACACGCTCCCCCTGGGCTCTGAAGTATGCTGGGGCATGGCACTGGGGCATGGCGACCGGACGCGTCCGAACACAGGCCCGACCTGCCGTCACTTCAGGCGTGTGTCATAGCCGGGATTCTCGCTTGGCCTGTACGCATTGGGAAACTGCTGGTCTGTGGATACATCCAGCGAGACCCGCTTTATGAGGTTGTACGTGTTGTATGGATCCTTGATGTGCCTGAGCCGATAGCCCGAGACGGTCCGGGCGTTGTCACCCGAGCCCACACTCACGTCTGGCGTCAGACGGATGGTCCCCAGACCCAGAGCGTTCTCGATGGGGTTGACGTTGACGCTCAGATGGCTTACCTCCCTCAACTCCAGCGTACTGACATCGGTTCCCAAGAGGCCCGAGCTTTGGTATATTCGCCTGTCGGTCAGAATGTACTGGATCTTGTGCCACGCACACGCCCGGTAGATGAGACCACCTATCGCCAACCACACTGGCGCAAGGTGAAGGAGAAAGAACGGCGTGAGCATCGAGGCCATGGAACCGAATCCCGACATGTCAGTACGATGAAAGGACCCGAAAAGCCTGAGATCAAAGAGGAGCCACAGCGCTGCAAACACATAGAAGAGGGGGTTTCCTATGATATAGAGCGCCGCGTTTGGCCTGCCAAACCAGAGCTCGCGCTCGTTGTCATCCAACAGCTGCATTTGTCGTGCCATCGTAGCGCCCCTTATCCTTGCCCTCGTTCCTCTCGTATCCTTCGCATGTATTCTACTATACGGGCGAGAGGCTCGTGCTAAGTGCATTCGTCATGCGACACCGAGCGTGGGAGCCATCGCGCCAGGACCCTGACAGAGCCATCGGCTGGCCATCGACGCTACCGGTCGTGATCGTGGGCATCGTGCGTGTGATCATGAGCGTCGCGCGGATGGTCGTGGACAATCTCCGCGCGATCGCGCCAGAGGGCGGGAACGAAGGCCTCCCTCAGCCACAGGCGCCTTAGCTGCGTGCCTATGAACACGCAGGCGGGATCCTCGACCTCGTCGCAGCCCGTCATGGCCCACGCCCGCTCGACCATGTCAAAGCGCACCCACTGCCCGCCACACGCAAGGGAACCCTTGGCCCGCGCGATGTGACCGAAGACACCCGAGCTCAGGGCATCAAGCAGCCAGATAAGCTGAGAGGGCGAGGGTAGCCTGGCGTGGGCGAGCGATAGGGTCTCGAACTCGGTAGCAGGGCCGTCCCCCTCGCTCACGATCCCATCGACGCCCCGTACGCGACCGGCATCGGCAGCCTTGGGATCCTCCAAAAGGGCATCCCACCACGCGCGCGGAATCTGAGCGTAGGGCCTACGCTCGATGGTAGCCGTGGGGTTGAGCCTGGCAACAAGTGAGAGGAGCGCTGCCGCCTCGGGGTCCCTCTCATCCAAGCCTCGCTCCCCCACCTTGGAGATCACGACCGTCGCGGCACAGGACAGCTGGTCATCGAAGACGTCTCTGGCAGAGGCGCGCTGGGCCCGCCACGACAGGGCGTCCACGATGCAGACGGGAGGAAGGAGTCCTATGCGCTCGTAGCCTATGCTCCCAACGTTTCCCTGCACGTTCGAGAGCCTCGCCACCCCGGTGGGCTCCACGATGAGGTAGTTGGGGTCGAGGGTATTCGAGATGGTGAGGACGGAGCTTGCGAAGTCCTGCCTGCCCGAGCAGCAGATGCACCTCTCAACAGACTCCCACACCTTGAGGTCGGGAGCGTCCGCGCGCAGGGCCTGGGCATCGACGTCCGCCTCACCGTACTCGTTCTCGTAGATCACGACGTCCTTGCCCGTGCGCCGGACGAGTTCCTGGATGAAGGTGGTCTTGCCAGCGCCAAGGAACCCCGATATGACCAAAACCCGCATGGGAGCCTCCGCAAGAGAGAGGGGCCACCGCCCAGGCGATGGCCCCGAGAAGTCAGGCTGCAGGAGAGCCTAGTCGATGACGACAACCGGCTTGATGAGGTCCCTCGGCTTGTCCCTCATGAGGAAGAGGGCCTCCTCGATGTGATCCCAACCATGGAAGATGTGAGTGCATTCAGGATGCAGGTCGAGCTTGCCCGCCGTGACAAGACTCGAGAGCTTCTCCATGCGCAGGCGCCCGCCTGGCATGAGACCGCCACGGATGTCCTTGTGACCCATGCCGACGCCCCACTCGACACGCGGGATGTTGACGTAGTCACCCGAGCCCAGGTAGTTGACGTTGCCAATCTTGCCACCAGGTTTGAGGCACTTGACGGCGGGCTCGAAGGTCTTGACGGTACCACCAGCGATGCAAATGCGGTCGACACCCTTGTCACCCACGAGCTTGAGGACCTGCTCGTCAATGGGGCCATCCTTATAGGAGACAAAATCGGTAGCACCGTAGCCCTTGGCAGCCTCGACGCAGACGGGACGAGTTCCCACGGCGATGATGCGGGAGGCACCGCGCAGGGCCGCGCCCGCGACGCACATCAGACCGACGGGCCCGATGCCGATAACAAGGACCGTGTCGCCGAACTGCACGTCTGCGAGCTCAACGGCGTGGAAGCCCGTTGGGACCATGTCGGACAGGATGCAGGCATCGGCCGGATCGATGCTGTCGGGCAACTTGGCAAGATTGCCGTCGGCGTCGTTGACGTGGAAGTACTCGGAGAAGACGCCGTCCTTGAAGTTGGAGAACTTCCAGCCCGCGAGCATGCCGCCAGAGTGCATCGAGTAGCCGGCCTGGGCCTCAAGCGAGTTCCAATCGGGCGTGATGGCGGGGATGAGGACGCGGTCTCCTGGCTTGAAGTCCTTGACCTCGGGACCAACCTCCACGATCTCGCCAGACGCCTCGTGACCGAGGATCATGTTGTGGCGGTCACCGATGGCGCCTTCCCACAGCGTGTGGACGTCCGACGTGCATATGGCAACCGCAAGCGGCTTGACGATGGCATCGAGCGGGCCGCACGTAGGCTTCTCCTTCTCGATCCAGCCAGACTCGCCAATCTTGAGCATTGCGTAGCCCTTCATGGAACCACCCTCTTCCTCTCTCGCGTATCACTTCGCATGGTCTGCCCCTGGCCAGGTTGTCTCGGAAACGCCGTAACGTCCGAGCCTCAGTGCCCGACAGGGACTCTTCTTGCTAGTGTAGCATCTAGCTCACGGCCACAACAAGCTGAGCGAGAATGTTTTGCGACTATCTCCCTCACAAAAGCACGTCCGCGCGCCAGCCCGCCACACCCCGACTGTCGCCCTCGCACACCCCGGCTGCCGCCCTCAAAGACGGCCCAACCGCACGGGGACTATGCCGTCTGCCTCCACGCTGGTCCTTGCCATCGGTCATCCCACAGGATCTTGCGCCCTCAATACTCCCTCAAAGGATCACAGGTCATAGGTCGGGTGTCATGGAAACCCAGCCGCATCATGCGCCCAGGGCTCGAATGGGGATGACGTAGATGCCGTCGCCGCGACGATAGGCTGCCTCACCCGTCCCGGTGATGACAGCCATGAACACGGGTTCAGGCGCTCTTGCCCTCTTGTTGGCGCATACCTTGTCACGCATACGCATGAGGTTAGCAACACCCTCATCAACCTTGTCCAAACCCACCTTAACCTCGATGGCCGCCCAGCTACCATCGACGCGCTCGATGATGGCGTCAACCTCGAGACCAGAGTCGTCATGGTAGTAGCGTATGGGACTCGCCACCACGAAGTCCAGCGCGCGAGCGTACACATCCAGATCGCGCATGACCAAGTTCTCGAACACCAGACCGAAGGTTTGCCAGTCCTGCAGCAGCGCGGCAGGCGAGAGGCCCAACAACGCCACGGGAAGCGACGGGTCGGCAAAGTAGCGCTTGGGCTTCACGCGCATGCGTTTGGGAGAGCGTGATGCGGGCACCCACCCAGGCACCTCATCCACGAGAAAGATGCGACGAAGGATGTCAAGGTGCGCCGAGATCCCCTTGCGCTGCGCCTCAAGAACCTTCTCATCGGACCTGCGCACGTAGACATCACGGGCAAGGGTGTCAACCTTGACAGACTGGCCGAGGTTTCGCGCAAGAGAAAGAGAGAGTCTTCGTGCGATGAGCTCGTTGCCACCGAGAAGAGGCACGCTCTGCACAAACACGGACTCCAAGTAGTCGCGTACCACGATCTGCGCATCGGCTGCCGTCTGCAAGCGCTCCTCCGGCCATCCGCCACGAACGGCCATATGGGCTAGTCCATCGATACCATGAGGACATTGGCAGGGAGCAAACTCACCGCAAAAGAGTCCCGCTAGGCTCACCTTGGAGACTGACTCCCCCGTTTCGGCGAGCGTCATGGGATGCATGCGGATGCGCCCTATGCGGCCGGCACCGCTGTGGGCAACCTCGGTCTTGTTGGGTGTGGACGAACCAGTGAGTATCCACGCGCCCTTCTCACCCGCAAGCTCGTCAACGGCGTGACGAACCGCATCCCAAATGGCGGGCACGCGCTGCCACTCGTCGATAACGTGCGGACGCATACCTGCGAGCGGATAGCCTGGATCGGAAATAGATATCTGAAGATTGGAGCCACGGTCCACGTAGGTGACCGACGCAGCGTGAGCAAGCGATGACCATGTCTTGCCGCACCATTTTGTGCCTGACACCTCGATCGCGCCAAACAGCGTGAGGTACTTGTCAATCTGTGCGTCCACGATGCGAGGCACGTATGCAGCGGGCCTGACCCCAAGACCCTGTACGCCATCAGTCATGAGGCCTGCTTTCGATCGACTCCATGATCCTGTCACTATTCCGAGCTACGAGCAGGTATGATACCAAAATCCTACTATCTATACTACCAAAATCCGAATTGCGCATATCCCAGAATACGAGTCTTGCTCCTTCGACAGGACACAGGGCCATCGGCTGCCACAGGGGCAGGGGCAGCCTCCCCGCGCATGGAGACACGTGGGTCATATCGACACGGGACATGACATGCCCGTTGGTTACGCATCGGGGAGCTGGGAGCTGCCGCTCAGGCCACCTCGGCACGATCAAGGTGCGAGCCTTATGGCTCCACGATCCTGCCGTCCGCTCCTGCCGTCCGCATCTTTGCTGGCTCAGCGATTCAGGTACTCGAGAATAGATCGGGCGATAAGTGAGGGTGGTGCCCCAGGGAGCGACTGGTAAACCTTCCCGCTCCCATCCTGCCACACTATCAGCCCATCTATTCCGACGTTCTCGAGCACGTACAGCTCAGGCGGGACCTGTGGGTTGCAGGTCCTCTCCTGTGCAGTCATGCGAACCACATCCACGTGCTTGGCAGCGGAGATGCCGCTCAGCTCATGGCTCCCGACAATAGCGCTACCAAACGACCTGAGGTACGCACGGTACTCGTCAGCAAAGGTCACACCCAACTCGCTCTCGGCAGTGGCTATCTGCCCATCCGTCGCGTGCTTTCCGTGAACCACATCCGATTGGGAGGCAAGCCAATCAACGAACTCCAACGCGGTACCACCTCCTACTTCTCCAGAGTCTCAGCGAGGCTTTTCCAGAACCCCTCACGCTCTTTCGTCCATTCAGAGCCGTGATCGACATCTGAGCCACGCATAAGATCGTGCAGCTTCGAGAAGGAACCCTCTCCACGATGCTCTGCCTTGGTAAGAATGGCGAGGATGCCATCTTTCTCCTGGGCAACGTGATGGAGCTCGTATGGGTTCCCCTCCGCATCAAGCGCAGCAAGGCCTCTCTTCATGCGCTCGATGTTTGTCAGTCCATTCCCATCCCTGATTGTAGGGTCTATGGGTCTTACGAGCGCGCTTTTTCCGTTAACGAGCTTTGCCTCGAGCCCCGCCTCCTTATATATGTTGTACTCGTCCATACTCTTGAATCGTCTGATGATCTCCAGAGGGTACTTCGTGTCTTTCTGTATGGTCGCCGCCTCGTTTATCGTCAGGCCATTTCTTGTGGCACCACGAAGCGCAGAGAACTCTCCGGCCCCACCCGTGACAGCACCGGCAATGGCTCCCCATTTGAAGCCCTCGCTCCCTCCAAGTGCCGCAGCGTCGATGGCCTTGCTCACATCACCCGTGCTTATGGCCGTGGATATCCCAGCCATGGAGCCGCCGATGGCACCTCCCGACACGGCCGCCCCCGCCGCAGTCTTGGCGGATACCGCGAAGACCATGCTTACCGTTGGTGCTACGCCACCGGTTACCGCCGAGACGGTGACGCATACGAGGATCACCCCCGTACCTATGGCGACATTTTGAACTACCCGGTCATACGTATCGTCGTAGTCCTCGAAGGCGTGGACGATCGTATGCCCGTCATCTCCCACCGTAAAGACGTATTTGGTACCTTGAAACTGTTGTTCGAGAGCCGACAGGGTGTATCCAAAGTAGATGTTCTCCTTTGAGTTCGCAGCCAGTTCCTTTAGATACTCCTTTGAGATGTATTTCGTGTCGACGTTCTCGACATAGTACTGATCGCTGTCCAGATCCTCAACGAGGGCGGTGTAGAGGGTGTCCCGTAGGTAGCGCTGAAGATTCTCGTCATCTAAGCCACTGAACTCGACGTCGGGTGCAGATGTCGTCCCTTTCGAGGCTTTTGAAGATGTGTCCTTTGCGCCAGGAGCCTCGGACTCCGTGGGTGCAGGATCAGAGCTGGTGGAACTCGGTTGGATGCCACCACATCCCTGAAGCGCCATGGCAAGCGTAAGCAGCAGCACAAGAGGAAGCTTCCTGCTCATAGGGCATCATCGCCCTCCGACTGGCTCTTCGCACCGTCACGGGCAGCTTCGGCTCCGGCAGCCAAGATGTGCGCCTGTTTCCGACGCACGATCACGAAGATCACAACGATCGCAAAAGCCATGAGACCACCTGCGATCAGTCCTACTGGAACCTGAGCGTCCGCTGCGTCAGTGCTCTGCTGAGAGCCACCGGTATCCGCAGGGGCTTCTGCGGACGTATCTTCTGAAGCCTGTGAGGTAGCCGGCCACACGATACTGCCGTCATCAGATACAGACGCCCCCTGGGCAATCTGATCCTTGATCTGGTCAATGGAGTAGCCCGTCGAGACATAGGCTTTCAGTACACCGTTATTGCCTACGTAGATCTTCTTTGAGGTTGTCTGGCCGGTCGTCGGATTAGCCGCCGTGATCGTATAGACGCCCTCATCCGTATACTGTTGGCCGTCTCGCGCCACCTCATTGGAGCGGGTATCCCACTCCCCCACTGTCAGTGAGCACCTCTCGCTTGACGTACACATCAAGGTAGCGAGATTTTGCGAGATCGATATAGAATCCCTTGTCCGTGGTCGAGCTGTTAGTGAGCTCCGCGCCCGTCGAGATGTCAAAGGGGAAGATCATGGCATTACCGTTTCGGACAGAAAAGCTGAACCGAATGGTGTAGTTGTGGTACTCAGGAAAGATTGAGAGCCCCAACAGGTTACGAGGGTCTTTCTTTATCTCGTAGTCAAGGGCAACCTCATAGTCCCCCTCTTCAAAGAGCTGAACCTGCGTGTCTGCCCCACGCTCTATTCCCACAAGATAGTTTGTATAGTGCAGAGGTTTTCCCTGATCGTTCTCGTAGTTCGTCTGACGAACAAAGAGGGCGCCACGACCGAACCCCTTCTTCTCCCTCTGCTGCTGCATTCGCTCGTCATAGCCGTTCTCGTCGTCGAAGATGGTGAGAATGGGATCTCCGTTCAGGGCATTGATATCTTGCTCAAGATTAAACCAGAGGGTTATCTGGTCGCCAGACGTCTTGAGAAATGTGGGATGATCGGCAGAGTCACGCTGGACGCTCGTAAAGCCCGTCACCGAGAAACGTCCCAGCCTCCACCCAAAGTGAGGGTCGCCGTCCTTGATCGTGTTGTTTTCGGCATAGCCCGTATCAAGGCCTGCATTGACGGCCTCGCCCAAGCTATAACGCTGACTGATCGAGTCGGCGCCCTCGGCACGTGTCGGATAGGCCACCCAACATGCGAGTAGCAGCGACAAAATACCAGTAAGTAAGCTAGGTACTTTTAGTTTCATAAGACACCCCATCACTATCACGCATGCCAGATGGAACGGAGAAGGGAGCGCAGTGCGCTCGACCCACACCAACATTATATTCTCACAGCCTAAAACCTAAAGGTCAACTATAAATTATTAAGATTAATTGAATATAGCCTTTATCTTACGAGATCTGGATGCGTGGGTCCGTGTTTCGCGCAAGCTATTTGAGCCGACCAAAACGAACCCATGCTGCCGCTTCCCGGATGTGAGTGATCTGCTCACTTCGCGATTACGATGTGAGTGATTTTTCTCGTGAAAATGACTCACTAAAATAGCCTGAAATTATATATGCGCAGGTAGATCGCTTACTGATAGAAATCTCGATGTGAGTGAATCACTCACTTCGTGATTGTGATGTGAGTGAATCACTCACTTCGCGATTACGATCACGATGTGAGTGAATCACTCACTTCGCGATTGTGACGTCTGCGGACCCGGCTACGCCGCCCACAATCGTCCGACATCGCCTATAATCGATGCATCGACCAACACCCGAAGCCTTTGGCAAGCGACGGGACGAGAAGGGACAGGTGCATGAGAGGCTAGCGATGCCCGTAACGGGCGCCCAAAGCAAGCAGACCGAAACCGGCTGCGCTCCAGGCGCCGCATCGCTGGCTGATCCGCATCGCTGGCTGGTCCATATAGCCCACGCAGACTGACCTTTCGACCTCCATACCGCTGTTTCACGGCTCACGTCGACAGCAGCACGCAGCCTAACGCCTCCTCGGAGCGCGGCCTTCCAAGACGAGAGACTCACGGGAGACCGCTCATGCAGCTCATCCTGAACGAAATCGAATATACCTATCCCAGCGCCGCAGACCCTGCGGTCTTAGGCGTCTCTGCCACCCTGCCGCAGGGATGGACGGGGCTTGTCGGGGACAACGGATGCGGAAAGACGACGCTCGCCCGCATCGCCTGCGGCCTCATCAAGCCCGACGCGGGAAGCGTGTCCCCGAGGCTCCTCTCGGCGTACTGTCCCCAGAGTGTCATGGTCAGGCCGGAGGGACTGGAGAACTTTGCCGCCGCCTACGATCGAGACGCGCTGCGCCTCAGGCAGAACCTCGGCATCGACGATGGGTGGCCCTGGCGCTACGGAGAGCTGTCTGGAGGACAGCGAAAGCTCGTGCAGCTTGCCTGCACGCTATGGGCACGTCCCGACCTACTCGTGATCGACGAGCCGACCAACCACGTGGATGCGCCGACACGCGAGGCCATACGGAAGGCCCTCTCCTCCTTCAGGGGCGTGGGCATCCTCATATCGCACGACCGCACGCTGCTCGATGCCCTCTGCTCCCAGTGTCTCTTCATGCGCCCGAGGGAGACGATCCTAAGACCCGGGAGCTACTCGGAGGGAGCCAGCCAGGAGGCGCTCGAGCGCGAGACCAGCTCCCGCAAGCGCGACAGGGCGGTGCGCGATCGCAAGCGACTGGCGACGGAGGCTCAGCGCCTCCGTCAGAGGGCCGCGCTCGCCGATTCCCGCAGAAGTGCGCGTAAGGTGGGAAAACACGACAGCGATGCCCGTGCGAAGATACATCGTGCGATCCTCACCGGGCAGGACGGCAAGGTTCCGGCACTGAGCGCTCGGATGGAGGGCAGGCTCGCGAGGGCCGAGGCGATCGTCGGATCGATCGTTGTCGAGAAGACCTACGAGGGAGACGTCTGGGCGGATGCGATGCCCTGCAAAAGGAGGGTGCTCATGCACCTGGCCGCCCAGGCACTTCCCCTCAAGGACGGGCGCCTCCTGAGAATCCCCAAGCTCTACCTGGGGAACACCGACCACATCGCACTCGTCGGGCGCAACGGGACGGGCAAGACCACGCTCGTAGGCGCCCTACTCGAATCGTTTCCCAGAGACATTGGCCTGACCTACATCCCGCAGGAGCTGGACCGATGTCAGGAGGACGAGCTGCTCACGCGCGTCGCGTCACGTTCGCCTGCGGATCGGGGCTTCGTGTTGTCAATCGTCGCTCGGCTCAACTCAGATCCGTCCAGAGCGTTGGAGGGAGGCGCCTCGAGCCCCGGCGAACTGCGAAAGCTGATGCTGGCGCTCGGCATCCTCGACCGCACGCCCGCGATCGTCATGGACGAGCCGACCAACCACCTCGACCTGCGCTCGGCCGAGGCGCTGGGCAAGATGCTCAAGGGATTCCCCGGGGCCCTGCTGCTCGTCTCCCATGACGAGAGGCTGGTCGCATCGACGACGACCACGCGCTGGGAGATCATGGAAGGTGACGAGGGAGAGCTGCGACTGAGGGTTCGGTGATGGGTCCCGGCGCGGGCCACGCACCTACCCGCCAATCGTCCAGCCGGCCGCCGCCCGTCTGAGCTCGATGAAGCTGCGGTACAGCCCCTCCTTTTGCATCAGCTGCCCGTGGCGGCCCCGCTGCACGATGCGGCCAGCGTCCAAGACGAGTATCTGGTCGGCCGTCGCCACGGTGTTCAAGCGATGCGCGATGGAGATGACCGTCTTGCCGGCGGTCAGCCGTGACAGGGCGGCGATGAGGTCGTGCTCGTTCTCGGGATCGACCGAGCTCGTTGCCTCGTCGAGGATGACGATGGGCGCGTCCTTGAGGATCGCCCGGGCGATGGAGATCCTCTGACGCTCACCGCCCGAGAGGCTTGCCCCGCCCTCCTCCAGAATCGTGTCGTACCCCTGCGGCAGGGCGCTGATGAAGCCGTGGCAGCGCGCCGCCTCTGACGCGGCGACCACCTGCTCGTGGGTGGCCTCAGGCACGCCGAAGCGTATGTTGCTCTCGATCGTGTCGTTGAACAGGTAGACGTCCTGAAAGACCATGGAGATCCGCGCCAGCAGGCTCTCGGCGGTGCCGCCTCGCACGTCGGCGCCGCCGATCGATATCCGCCCCGCATCGACGTCCCAGAACCGGGCGATGAGGTTCACCAACGTCGTCTTGCCCGAGCCGCTCGGCCCCACGATCGCGCACGAGCTGCCCTCAGGGATACGCAGACTCACGTCGCGGATCACCTCGCGGCCGTCCCCATAGCCAAAACTCACGTGGTCGAACTCGACGTCGTAGCCCGCCATCGCAAGGGGCTCGTCCGTGCTGTCCTGTTTGGGGATGTCACACACCTCGTCGACGCGGTCCAGCTCGTTGCCGATCTTCTTGGAGAGAAACGCCCCGTTATTCGCGGCGATCAGCTCGCCGTAGATCATGAAGGAGGCCACGAGGAGCGTGAGGGCCCACGGCAGGGACAAGGCACCGGTCAGGCACAGGGCGCAGGCGGCAAAGAGCACACCGCAGCTGGCCAGGTTGAACACAAGCGCATAGAGCTTCAGCAGTCCCTGTGCGGCAGCCTCCTGGGCATAGTCCGCCGCGCGTTTCTCCTCGAAGCTCCTCTCTGCTGCCGCCAGGGCATCGGCTGGCGTGCCAAACGAGCGCAGCACCGCCATGCCGCGCGCATACTCCATCACCGCGTCGCTCATCGCCTCCTGGGCCTTGAGCACCCGCTTCGTCACCGCACCCGAGCGCCTCAGCAGCATGCGCAAAACGAACAGGCCCGCCACGATGCCCGCAAACGTGATCGCGGCGACAGGCGGTGCCATGAGCAAGAACCCGATGCCCATGATGACAGCTGTCGCAAGACCACCCGAGAGCCCAGTAAGGCAGATGGTCATGAACTCCTCGAGCTGATGGAGCGTGGTGGTGAGCGTCGTGGTGATCGCACCGAGGCGCTGCTCGCTAAAGTAGCCCATCGCCGCGCCCTTCAGGCGGTCGCCCACGCGCAGACGCAGATCTCTGAAGATGTCGAAGCCACGGGCGTCCATGGTGATGTCGATCGCGTACTGCATCGCGTACTGCCCCGCCACGCTCGCCAGCAGCAGGGCAAGGCACTGCCAGATGACATCTGGCCCAAGGACGTCGCGATGCTCCAGGGCCCAGAACACCGCGACGATGGTCGGTGCCATGAAGAGCGCCTTGAGCACGTTGCAGACCATACCGACGATGAGGCTGCGCCGCGCTGCCACAGAGAAGCTGCCGGCCAGGTCGAGTACCCGCCTTGCCAATGCATACACAGTTATACCTCCTCTAACGTGCTCATGTGCTGGCTCCACATGCGCGCGTACAGCCCACCTGTCGCCAACAGCTCCCCGTGCGTACCGCGTGCGACGATTCTTCCGCCGTCAACCACGAGGATCTGCTGCGCATGACAGATAGTGGAGAGGCGGTGGGCGATCACCACGAGCGTCTTGCCCTCGACCAGGCGGCCAACCGCCCGCTCAACGAGGGCCTCGTTCTCTGGGTCGGCGTAGGCGGTCGCCTCGTCTAGGACCACGATGGGGGCATCCTTCAGGATCGCGCGGGCGATGGTCACCCGCTGTCGCTCCCCACCCGAAAGCCTGCCGCCCGCCGCACCGGCCAGCGTCTCGTAGCCCTGCGGCAACGCCTCGATGAAGTCGTGGCAACCCGCCGCCCTCGCGGCGGCCATCACCTCCTCGTCACTCGCATCCTTTCTCCCCATGCGGATGTTGTCGGCAAGCGAGCGGTCGAAGAGGAAGGTGTCCTGCGCGACATAGGAGACGTTTTCCATGAGCTGCGCGAACGGGATGTCTCGCACGTCCACGCCACCGAAGCGTATCGCGCCCTCGGTGACGTCCCAGAAGCCGGCCATCAGCTTGGCGATGGTGCTCTTTCCCGACCCGGAGGGTCCGACGATCGCGGTGATTGTACCCGGGACGACAGTGAAGCTCAAATCATGCAGCACCCTCGTCCCCTCGTGGTAGGAGAAGGATACCCTATCGAACTCGAGCGACCGGCCGCTCAACTTTACCCGCTTTTGCGGGCGTACCAACTCCGGCTCGCCGAGAAAGTCCCAGATCGCGTTCAGGCACACGTCCATGCGCGATACCATTCCGGCGGCTTGGGCGAACTTCATCAGGGGCCCGATGAAGCCAAGCGGGATGGCGATGCAGCACATGAACGCCGAGAGCGCAAGCTCGCCCGTCGACATGAGCCAGATGCCAACGGGGAGCGAGGCCAGAAGCGTGCAGGGCACCACCGACTTGATCGCCGCCATCCATACCCAGCTCTGCCTGAACCAGTCAAGCGTCGAGTCGTGATAGGCGGCCACGGCCTTCGAGAACGCCCCATACGAGGAGGCCGACCGCCCGAACGCCTTGATGACCTTGATGCCGTTCACGTACTCGACAAGCGTCGAGTTCATGTGGTTCTCCGTAGCGATGTAGCGCGCCATCTTCTCCTGGTAGCCACGCATCATGAGCAGGAAGAACAGCGCGCCAAGGGGAAGCGTCGCGAGTCCCGCAAGTCCCATGCGCCAGTCAATGGAAAAGACGATCGCCATCGCTAGCAGGGGGCCGAACACGTTGGAGGGAAGCTCGGGCATGAAGTGGGCGATCGCGTCCTCGAGCATGTTGACGTTATCGACGAAGCGATTGCGAAAGACGCCCGTCGGCGTGTCGACGATCGTGCCCAAGGGAACGCGCGACATCTTGGCCGCCATCTGCTCGCGCATGCTGCGCAGGGCCTTGAAGGCGATCCTGTGAGACATCATCGAGCTGCGCCAGGTGAGGACAAAGCGCGCGACATGGGCGAGGGCGGCCGCCAGGGCGAGAAGCCCGGCATGCCCAAGCGTGAGGGTATTGTCGATGAGGCCGGCGGCGAGCAGGGCCACGACCAGGTACGGCACCATGCCGCAGACCTCGCCGAGACAGGCGAGGACAAGAGAGGCCAGCATGAGGGCGCGGTCGGGCCTCATGAAGTAGTACAGCTTCGCGAAGGCACTCGGCCGCGCGCCACGATCCATCGGCGACGGTGCCAACCGCGCGCCACGGTCCGGCGGCGACGGCGTGCTTCGACTCGTTGACGCCGATGGCGGCTGTGCGCCTGCAGCTCTCCCTTTCATGCTCACGCCCTCCCCAACTCGATTGCCACATCGGCCGCAAGGTCCACGAGCAGCCGGTCATGGGTGATGATGACGACGCTTTTCCCGGCGTCAGCCAACGTCCGGCACCAGTCACAAACCTGCCTGAGGCCCGTGCCGTCAAGTCCGCTCGTGGGCTCATCGAGAACCACGAGATTCGCGTCAGAGCAGTAGGCGGCGGCAAGGATCACCCGCTGCTTCTGCCCGCCCGAAAGGGCAAGGGGATGGCAGGAGGCCAGGTCGCGCAGGCCAAAGGCATCGAGCGCCGCCCAAGCACGGGACCTCAGCGCGTTGTCGACTTGCCTCCCCAAGACCAGCTCGTCGGCGACGCTTCCCGCATACAGCTGGTAGTCAACATCTTGCATGACAAAGCAGCTGGAACGCCGACGGTCCCTGCACGAGACGGGCCGCCCGTCGCGCAGCACGTGGCCCGCCCGCTCGCGCAACGCCCCGCAGAGCACGCGAGCGAGCGTCGTCTTGCCGACTCCGTTCGGACCGCAGAGTGCCGTCACGGCTCCCGCCGCAAAGTGGGCACTCGCCCCGTGCACGCCCCTTCCCGTCGACGGATACTCGTAGCTCAAGTCCACGACCGTCCACCCCCTCTCCCCTGTCGTGACGTCCTGTGTCGGGCAGGCGTGACGACGGGTCATGCCGGGGTGGCGCAGCCCCAAGGCGGCTGCCTCAGAGGCACTCAGACTCCTGAACTCCTTCGAACTCCACCGGGCTACAACACGCCCGCCGCGAAGGCAGAGGTAAGAGTCGGCTATCTGCACGAACGGCTGCAGGCGGTGCTCCGACACGACCAAGGCAATGCCTTTCTGCTTCAAGTCGATGAGGATGTCCACGAGGACGCGCGCGCCCTCCTCGTCCAAATTCGACGTCGGCTCGTCGAGCACCAGCAGCCTCGGGACCTTGGCGATCGCGGCCGCCAGCGCAACCCGCTGCTTCTGCCCGCTCGAGAGTTGGGTAAGCTCCTCGCCCAGCAGGGCGTCCACCCGACAGAGGGCTGCCGCGCCCCTCACCCGCTCGACCGTCTTGTCAGGAGAAACGCCGAGGTTCTCTGAGGTGAACGCGATCTCGTCGAAGACCGTTCCCATGAAGAACTGGCTTCGAGGATCCTGCATCACCACGCCCATGCTCTCGGCGCGCGCACGAGCGTCCCAGCTCTGGACGTCGCATCCGCAGGTCATGACCCGACCGGAAAGCGCTCCGGGAAAGAAGGAGCCCGCAAGTCCCTCTATCATGCGCAGCACGGTCGACTTGCCGCTCCCGGAGGCACCGCAAAGAACCAGGCACGATCCCGGCTCCACGCGCAGGGAGACGCCATCGACCGCCCTTTGGGCCACATCGCCAGCAGGGCCCTCCTTGCCACCGAGCTCGTCTCTCTCCTCGTCCAGGCCATACGAAAAGGAGGCGTCGAGCATCTGAACGGTAGCGTCTAGGCCACACACTCCCACCGCGCCTTGGGCCGCCCCTGTCGCGCCCCGTGTCGTTCCCGTCACGCCTTGGGCCATCCTCACCGCGCCTTGGGCCGCCCCTGTCGCGCCTTGGGCCGCCCCCATCATGACAGCACCCTCGGAACAAGCACAAGCGAGGCGCACAGGGCGCCCAGGCAGAGCAGCGTCACGACGTCGCGCCAACAAAAGCCCACGTGATGCACGGATGACCGGACTCCCCGCACCTGTATGCCACGCAGTTCGGCAGCGGCGGCCAGCTCTGACGAGAGGCGCAGGCAACGCATCACCAGAGGGGCATAGAGGCACTCGTAGGCCAAGGCTGGATGAAAGATGACGTCTGTCCACCGGGCGAACACACCCCGCATGCGTATGCCGCGCAGCACCTGTTCGCCCTCGAAACCAAGAAGGGACACGAAGCGGACCATCATGCATACCCCCACCTGCACAAACAAGGGCACGTGCCAGCGGGAGAGGGCGCACATCACAGCCGAGGGCGAAAGGGTGAACAGCGCGCAGGCGACCGTGAACGGAGCTGTCAAGTGGACGAGGCTCACGAAGAGGACGCCGTAGAGTCCGGGAAGCGGCACGAGACACAGCAACGCGGAGGCAGAAAAACTCAGGCAACAGCTCACCGCAAGCTTGATGCGGCCGTTGAGGGCCAGGTAGACGGCTGCGATTAGCTGAAGGAGGATCAGGGGCAGGATCGACACGAGGGCGATCGACGTACATCCGACGATGACGATCGACGCCAGGTGCACTCGCGGGTCCAGTCCCAGCACGCCCTCTCTGCAGTCGGGGGTGATCATGGACCCCTCAGGCTATCTTGGCCTTGCGGACATGCTTTTTCAAGAGCCTCGTCCCTATGAGCCCTCCGACAGCCGTCCCCACCGCAAACTGGGCCAGCATGAGCGCTATCCAGGGAAGCTCGGTGTACTGGGCGACCATGGCGAGCACGTCCTCCATGCGATACATACCGCTCAGTTGGGCAATGTAGGCGTCCCGGAACAGGAGGTACGGGACGACCCCGTAGAAGCCAAACGTCACCCAATAGACGTAGAAGCCGAGAGTGGCCCGCACTGGCCTGCGATAGGAGCCGTCGCCCACCATGGATAGCTCGCCGACGGCCGCCCCGACAAGGGCGACGGGAAGGCAATAGAGACTCCCCATGAGGGTGTACAGCAAGCCAAACACCAGCGTGGTCGCGGCCAGCACGCCGCGCTTGCCAATGCGGTCTGCCATCACCAGGTAGAACGGGGTGGCAGCCAGCGGGAACAGCCACGACCCTATGAAGAACTCGACCTGTGGGGAGAAGAGCAGGTCCTCCCCCAGCTTGAGCACAAAGGTGACCGCGATGATGATCAGGTTGAACGCGACGAGGGTCACCACATCCCGCACGGTCCACCCTCGCGCCTGGCCATGTCCCTCTTGGCCCTCTCTGCGCTCTGTCTTTGTTGGCGCCTTTGACGCCCGTCCCAGCTCTGCCACCAGATACCTCCTCAAGGCAGTTAGGTATAACTAACCTCCTCTGCTACACTAGCGGAGAGGTACGGGGTCGGGGCAATCACGGCCAAATGTCGTCGCCTTGGGGTAGCGATTCGGCCGTTTTGGGTAGGAGGCATCCGATACAAGACATCAAGCGAGACCTCTATGACATGGCGTTCAGACAGTGGGAGATGGTCCCGTCACGATCCGCCACCGGATATGGTCCTGCGGGGACCCTGTACCGCTTTCGAGGAGAGTGCGGCTCAGGCGAGTACTGGGCGTACTTTCACGGCAAGCTCTTTGCCATCAACGCCTTCGACCTCCGGTTTAGCGCACGCGGCGTCTTTCGCTACCGTCACGCCGAGCACCTCAGCATCGCGTACTACGACAGGACGGACCTGGACGTGCGCAGCTCCTTCTGCCCCACGGGCAACCATGTCATCGGCACATACATCGCCGACGAGGGGGCAGAGTACGTCGCCCGCTGCGAGAGGGGCGCGGTGAGTCGTGCCACGAGCATCACCATCTCGCCCGACTACTACCGACTCTACCTTCGAGAGCGCTTTGGTGACATTCCCAACGTCAGGAGGGCCTTCAAGCTCGTAAACGGCAGCAGGGACTTTCCTGCACTGGCAACGCTGTTCAGGCAGATACGGGCCTACCGCGGGCGCGGCATCGGCGCAACCCTGTTCTACGAGGGGGCGGTCGCCGAGACGGTCGCCTTGGTCCTCGACCGCGCCGGGGAGATCGAAAGACGAGAGAAGCGAGGCACCCTTGGTGAGGACCTCGCGGGCACACGCCCACCCGGGCTGCGCGTGCCCCCACGGAGGCTGGCCGCAGAGGATGCCCGCTCGCTCAACGAGGTCGAGACGTTCATCCGTCACAACCTCGACGCATGCCTCGACTGCCAGACCCTTTCGTGCCTAGCCTGCATGGGGAGAACCAAGTTCAAGACGCTGTTCAGGCAGCGGTACGGATGCACGCCCGCAGCCTTCGTCAAGCGCATCCGCATGGAGCGCGCGATGGAGCTACTCTCCGACACTGACCTCCCCATACGACAGATATCGAGACGTGTCGGCTACGCCAAGCCAAGCGCATTCACAAAGGCCTTCAGTGGGGTGACCGGGGTACTTCCGAGCGCGATGAGGGGCTGAGGCCTCGAGGGGAGCCGTGCGGAACTGCGCACGCTCGTCTAAACGACACAAGCGCAGCGATATCCCGTGAGCTTGACAAGCGCTGTACCTCGATTCTTCTTATTTTCATCATATACATTTAATCTTGGCCATATATATTAAAGTTTTTTTAAATAGTTGCCCATGCTTACCATCTCTGCAGTCCCGCAGCGCTACCATCTTAAGTCCCACAGGAAAGGAGATTAGCGCATGAGACGAACGGCCGAGGACGCAGCAAAGACCCGCATTGCGCTGCTTAAGGCAGCGTTGCTGTCATTTGAGGAGAAAGGATGGAGGGAGGCGACGCTCAAGCACATCGCCGAAAGGGCCGGCGTGACGCGAGGCGGCTTGCAGCATCACTTCCACGACAAGCAGACTCTGTTGGACGCAGCACTCCAATGGGGCTGGTCCGACTACGGGCGGCGCCTGTTTGAAGACCTCGATGCGGACCCCGACGGCAACGCCTCAAATCACCCACGCGAGGCCATCGAGGAGCTGCTGTCACGCTTCGTGCGACTGGTGACGGGTGATACGATGTTCAGGGCGTTGGCCTCGACGACAATGCAAGTTGCGCCACAGGCGCTCGAGCACTCCAAAAGAAACGGCATTCTCGATGACTGGCACCGACGCATCGAGGAAGTCATTGTAAACTCAACAGGACAGCTGTCACTGCTCACGCCCACAGAGGCCGCTGGTCTCGTCCTCACCCTGATCCAAGGGTTCACCGTCACAGCAGTGACCCGTCCCACCGACCTTCCGCAACCCGACAAGCTTGACACTGCCGTCAAGGCGCTGGTGAGGGGGCTGCTCGACAGCTAGATGATAGGAGCCAGTCGGCGATGCAAGGCCGCATCCCATGTTCCGTAAGCTGAGGTCCGTGGGTAGGATCGCCAGGCCTCGACGCCGACCTCGCCCGCCTACCCGGCACGGACAGTCAAGCAAGGAGAACGCACATGCATGATGAAGCGGAGCTCAGGCGCATCCTCGCCCATATGGACGGGAAGGGGTACGCCTCGTACAAACAGCTGAAAGGCAGCTATCGTCTTGGAGCCTTCGTACTCTCCGTCGACCACGTCCAGGTCGATCCCTATGCGCCACCCTCGCGGATACGTATCGGCGTCAATATGGACACAGCGGGCATCCCCGCCGATCTCATCTGCGACGCAGTGGGGAAGATAGCCGTGAGCGACTTTATGACACGCGGCTTCGATCGCGTCGCACACAGGCTCGTCCCAAAGCCTACGGGGACGGGTGGCAGCGGACTCGTGAGCATCGGGCATCCTGGTCAGGAGGTGCTCGAGCGCACGAGCGTCCTCATAACCGCAGACCTGGTCGAGGCGCGCATCGATGTGGGCCTTCCCGCCCGAGGCCGCAGGGTCCAAGGACGCCAGGCCGCCACGCTCCTCGCCGAGCTTTTGCCGCGCATTGCCGAGGCCTCCCTGCTCTTTGGGAAGATCGACCAGCAGGTCCTGCACGATCAGGTCCTGCTCCTACGCGACCAGGAGCATCTCCGCGGCGCCTTGGCTGGGCGAGGACTGGTCGCATTTGTCGGCGACGGAGCGATACTGCCCCGTCGCGCCGGTAACTCAGACCTTCCCCTTCAGGGAGACTCGGTCGTACCGTTCGTGAGCCCGCAGAACCTTCGGGTCTCCTTCGACCTGCCCAGCGGCCGCCAGGTTACGGGCATGGGCATCCCGGAGGGCGTGACCGTGATCGTAGGGGGAGGGTACCACGGAAAGTCCACCCTGCTTCGCGCGATCGAACGCGGCGTCTATCCCCACATTGCTACAGATGGTCGCGAATGGGTCATCACCCGACCTGACGTCGTGAGCGTGCGGGCGGAGGACGGCCGCGCGGTGACGGGGGCGGACATCTCCCCTTTCATCACCAACCTGCCCTCTGGCGTCGACACGAGCGCGTTTTGCACGGCTAACGCTAGCGGCTCCACCTCGCAGGCCGCAAACCTCGTCGAGGCCGTCGGAGCCGGTGCGTCGGCGCTGCTGATGGACGAGGACACGTCGGCCGCGAACTTCATGATCCGAGATGAGCTCATGCGTTCTCTGATCCCCGCCGACCAGGAACCCATCACACCCTTTGTCGACCGCGTCCGAGCCCTCTTCGATGAGCTTGGGGTGTCGACGGTGCTCGTTGCAGGCGGATCGGGAGCGTTCTTTGGTGTCGCCGACCTCGTTATCGCCGTCAATCGCTACGTCCCGCGCGACGTCACGCAACAGGCGCGCACGCTCGTTGGCACGCAGGCAACCCAGCCACAGAAACTCGTGTTCAACGCACTGCAGGCACGAAAGCCCACGAGCGTGACCCTTGGACCACCCAAGGATGACAGACCTGCCAAGGCACTCGGGAGGGCGACAATACGCTATGGCGGCGACACCATAGACCTCTCTGCAGTCTCGCAGCTGGTCGATGCAGAGCAGACACAGGCCATCGCCCGCGCCCTCGACCGTCTGAGCGACACGCTCGACGATCGGGCGAACGTGTCCGACAGGCTCGACGAGCTGCTGCGCCGCATAGACCAGGAGGGGCTCGACTGGCTCTGGCCCCACCCCGGCCACCCGGGACACCTTGCCCGGCCACGCCCGTACGAGCTACAAGCCGCGATCAGGCGTTGCCGCAGGCTGAGAATCCAGACCTGACACCTACGTCCTGCCCACCATGGCATCCGCTGTCCCCTTCTTCGGAGTCCAGCGGAAGACGGTGTCGATGCCGTCGGCCGCGCGGTGGTCGTGCGGGCCGAGGGTCATCGGCAAACCGAAGTCAACGTCAAGCCGGCGTCCCAAGGGCGACGTCCTCCGCCCGAGGGCATCCCCCGGCGCTCCTAGTGCCCTCCCGCTCGCCCGTGTCCTGGGTTGGGCCCCAGTCGTGCCGCGTCGTGTCCTCCTCGCGGG
>ERZ773049.93-NODE-93-length-53804-cov-4.648366_pt1 | contig 53804 bp, 41 predicted proteins | sample MGYA00580633_ERZ773049 | MGnify/ENA primary metagenome ERZ773049 (study PRJEB29015, sample SAMEA2737991) | human oral metagenome | biome: human oral; feature: human-associated habitat; material: dental | place: China | collected 2066 ...
TGCCGCAAGGCTGGTTCAAGAAGAACAACATTGGGCCGGGATGCTCTATAAAGCTGCCATAACCGAGGCTGACGACAACTGCCGCACAAACGCAGCAGGCCAATTTGCCTGCGGTGAGCTAACAAGCCAGGGGGATTGGCGTAGTAATAGGCCAGTTCGGGATAACAATGGATACCATTTGAGTTATTCAATAAAGAATGATGAGTTGCACGCAAGTGAACCAACTATCGGTAATCACATACTTCGCATGTAACGCGGTGGATGCTCTCACCCACAATGCGGAAGAGGCAAAAGGAAAGGATCAACTCCGAAGCGGAAACTCCGTCCCTTTTCTCCAATGACAGGTGAGATAACAGGTGACCGATGCCGAACTTGCCAAAAAGATGAAATAAATCATCACTCAGTCGGCTTTTAACACTCAAAAGCTTGGATAACTCGCTTATTTTCTCTATTTTTGTTTGCATAACAGTTTTGTTGTCTTGTCTTTGTAATCAGTTGTTTAGCGATTACCAATTTACAAAGAAAATTCGACAAACTGTTATTTTTCTATCTATTTATTAGGGTGGGATACTTTAGTTATAAACTTGCCCGCTTGTTATAAGCTTAACCTCTCGTCAACTGGTTAACTCGCCAACTTACCTTCCGTTAACTCGCCAACACTCCTTTTGTCCACTTTTCAGTAAGAATTTTAACATTATGAGTGCCACTTTTGTCCACCAACCGCCCACCCGACCGCAAAAAATCGATTCTCGCGAGGGGTTGTGCTGGTTCAAAAAAGGTACTAGCAGATAAAAGGTGACTAAGCATGATTATGCAGAGTTAGCGCCCAAATTGGGCAGAAAAGCGGCAATTAGCAGCAAAACACCTTGCAATATGGTGCAGAACGCACTGCATTTTGCATCTAAACGCATTCTATTTTGCTGCAAAACGCAGGTCATTTTGCACCAAAACGCAGCCTATTTTGCTGTAAAACGCAAGGCTAAAAGCATAAAAATGCACAGAAAGTTGGGGATTATGCGTTTTCATTTCGATTGAAAACAGGTGTTTTGCATGGCGAAAAGCTGCTAAAAAATGGGGTTTTAGGTGCTAAAAGCAGGTAATTGGGATGGGAAAAAGATGTGAGTAGACGACCAAATAGAAAGGTAAAGTGGTGCTAAATGGCGAAAAATTCTTAAAACTGGACTAAAAAAGGAAGTGCATAAAGCTGGTTTTTGCAGCTAATTGCATGCTTTTACCCCTAAATTTTCGCTAGAAGGGGTCGGCGAGCAGCATACGATTTGTAAAATGTTTTCACGGCCTTACAAGTTCGTAAGCTTATGAGTTATGATGGGGCATCATCTATTATTTCTTTTATTCGTTGAGCAGAAAGGATGCCCTTTCCTTGTTTCTCAATTTCTTCTAATTCTTCGATAATCGCTTTAAATGAGTATAGTATTTTATTCAGCTTGCTAATGTCACCAAAAATTTCAATGTAGACATACGTCTTTGCAATTACTCTTATTTCAAAATCTATCCAATCTACATCGTTATCTCTACCCAAAGGCTTGGTTTCCTTTAAAAAGTCTCCATAATTACTTATATCAGCACTTAAAATCCAGCCAGGATTATCTAGCATACTAATAGAAATACCGAGTTCATGTTCCCAATCACCATCGATTTGACTCTTTGTCCAATCTTGCAACCATTGTATTATGCTACTCATACCTTGTCCCTTACTACCATTTATTGGCAAACAGAATAGAACTGAGAAAATATAGTTAAAGCTTCAAGAATGCCCCTATCACAGTGCCAAATCATTTGCCTTCGCCGACTATCGGGCGACGGTTGGCTACGCGAAGAATGGTTCTATGAACTTGTCCACCAACAGATTGTCTTACCTACGATCAAGTAACGCACTCCAAATTCAATGCTGTTTTGCTATAATAGGCATCAGAAAGGATTTGAAAGAACAAGCAATGTTGCGAATCCATCTTCAACTTGCCACCGAAACAGCGAGTCATATCACTCCCCTCTCCCCTTGGAGAGGGGCTGGGGGTGAGGCCAGTTGGTGGCAGAGCCTTTTACTTTATCACTTTGTAATGCTGTTTTGCCTCGGCTCTCGACTTAAAGTTAAAGTGCCACCACTCTGTGCGAAGGGGCTTAAAGCCTGCATAGCGCATAACCTGGCGCAACAATTGGCGGTTTTGCTGTGCGCGTTTGCTGATAATGCCCTTGGCAACAAGTTGGTTTTCGGTGTCGATGTGCGCCTCTGGGCCAAGATGGTCAATCTTCGTTCCCATAGTTATGCTGTCGCCCTTAGCATCGCAAAGGGTAATGTCCACCGCCAAACCATAATTATGCAGCCCACCGCCATTGGCAGGGTTACTCACGTATGGTTTCATCGGCGTGTTCTTCACCTTGTTCCACATCTTTTGCTGAATGTGCATGGGGCGTGCAGCATCGTATATTTTCAGACTTAATTCAGGGCGCAACTGTTTTAGTCGTTTTTGCGCCTTTGCAAGCGCAGCGGCCGCGTCTGGATGCAAATAGGCCTGCCGCAAGTCGTCGTAAAGCACAACGCCAACAAAGTTGTCGGCGCGCGCATACATCAACGACACTTGCAATGTGGGGTCTAACTCGCGCACATTAACATATCCTGCAAGGCTCAACGCCTCCTCTGTTTTACTAGTTTGTGACTTGGCAGGGAGGACGAAAAGCGAAAAAAAGAGGAGGAATTTAAACATATTGATTATTGAAACATGTGATTAACAAGTTGACGAGTTAATGGCTTTACGTGCATTAGGTTTAGTAAGCTAGCGGGGTAATAGGCTTTCTAGATATACTAGTTGTTCTAGTTATACTAGCTGTTGTAGTTGTCCTAGTTATACTAGATACTAGCTGTTCTAGTTATTCTAGTTTTCCTAGATATACTAGCGGTTCTAGTTATACTAGTTAAAAAGGCGTTAGCCATCTTTTCACCTTTTCACCCTTTCACTCTTTCACCTTTAAAGGGCGTGAGCCATCTTTTCACCTTTTCACTCTTTCACCTTTTCACCTTTAAAGGGCGTGAGCCATCTTTTCACCCTTTCACCTTTTCACCCTTTCACCCTTTCACTCTTTCACTCTTTCACCCTTTCACCTTTTTCCAAAGCCCAACCTAAACATCTTTCGGGGCATTTCTTTAAGGAGGGTGGCACGTATCTCGCGGGGCGACAACTGCCAAAACAAACGATAATGGCGCAACTTGCGAATGGTGGCCTCAACGTTATAACGCATACCTGAGCGCACTGCCGTGGTAGACATGTGCTTGCCAAAGTTGCCACCCGTGAACACGATGTCGAGAATGGCTGGCTGGTAACGTGCATCGCCAGGACTAATGGCGAAGGGGAACTCGTGGGCTAGCAAGCCAAGCTTATCTATCAGCACGCTGCCTATGGCGCAAAAGGCACGATAGAAACCCATTGTGCGAAGATGCTGTGCTAGCGCATGGCGGTCTATCTCTTCGCGATGACGGTGCAACAACACCATCAAGTCGCAGAACTGGCGCAAACCCACACCCAATTCCACCAAATGATGGTAAAGGTGAAGGAAGGTATATAGCACGTTGAGTGTAGGCGGAAGTGTGGCGACGGGCATGCCTTGGATGGCGATTTGCTCGGCAGGGGCATCGGCCAATAGCCTTTCCCAATAGGCCTGTATGCCCTTGCTGTTGAACTTTATCATGCGGAAGTGCATCTCTAACGGCACTTCGCGATAGGCAAACTCGCGGTGTTGCTCGCTTTCTTCGCCTTTAAGGGCGATACCCCACGCCTGTTGCAAAAGGTGTTCGGCGCGCGTAAAGTCGGCAGGAACACAATAGAAGTCTATATCGCCTGGCGTTCGTGCCAAGGGATAAGGGTAGAGTTGCGCAAGGGTTTGCCCCTTAAAGATGCGATAGTCCACCTCGTTGCTGCCGAGAATACCCGCCAATTCTTTGGCCACGCCACTCACTTTATTGTTGAGTTGCTCTATCATCACGGTTCGCGAATAGGCTGTCAGCGCGTCGGCACGCTCCAACTTCACATTGTTGCGTATCAATGCGCCCATCACCAACCCCTCTACCGTTTGTTTGGCGGCCGACTGTTGCAGCACTACAAACTGCTGGTGGTTGAGGGAAGTGAATGGCAATGGCGTTTGCCAAAACTCGTTATGCAGAAGGGAGAATAGCATGGATAAGGGGGAATGGGGTTAAAACTATATGGTAATGGTTGAGATAGAGATGGGACAAGCGGGGCGGATTGGGCGAAAAAGAAGAATGGGAGTGATGAGACGATGGGTACTGCTGAGAGGAGTTAGGGCCAAGCGGGCCTTAGCTTTTGTTTTGCACCTCTCATCGGTTCCATTCATCTTATCACTCCCATCAGCTTATTTAATGGCTAGCTCTAAGAAATTGCCGCCAGTGGCTTTCTAGTATTGGGCACTCATTTATCTAGTTCTGCGTACACAGAGTTCTTGCTCTTAAATTCGGGAACAATCTGTTTCATCTTACGCACGATATTCATTTCGTCGTAGGTATGCGAGATAGATACAAGTTCCATCACGTCGGTGTTTACCTGCTCGTAATCGTACTCGCGCACCTTGGCGATGCGAATTTTGGGGTTGAACGAAGGCAGTGTACCCTCTTCGTCGTTGAGCACTTCTTCGTAAAGTTTCTCACCAGCACGCAACCCCGTATATTGTATCTCGATGTTCTTAGCTCCCGAAAGGCGTATCATACGCTTAGCCAAGTCGGCTATTCGCACGGGTTTGCCCATGTCGAAGACGAAAATCTCGCCGCCGTTACCCTTCGTTCCTGCTTCGAGCACCAGCTTACAGGCCTCGGGTATGAGCATGAAGAAACGAATGATGTTGGGGTCGGTTACGGTTACGGGGCCTCCGGCCTTTATCTGCCGCTCGAAGAGTGGGATAACAGAGCCGTTAGAGCCCAGCACATTGCCAAAGCGCGTGGTAACAAATTGCGTGTTGCCGTGCATCTTGCCCTCTTTCTCGGCCTTGTCTAAGGCCTGGACGTAAATTTCGCAAATGCGTTTAGAACAGCCCATCACGTTGGTGGGGTTCACAGCCTTATCGGTAGACACCATCACGAACTTCTTTACGCCGTATTTCAGACTGAGGTCGGCCACCACCTTCGTTCCCCACACGTTGTTTTGTATGCTCTCGCTGGGGTTGTTTTCCATCATGGGCACGTGCTTATAAGCGGCAGCATGGAACACATAATCGGGACGGAACGTAGAGAAGATGCCTTCCATGCGGTCGCGGTTGGCGATAGAGGCGATAACGGTATATGATTTAATGGCCGGATAATCGTTAGCCATCATCAGGCGGATGTCGTGTTGCGGAGTTTCGGCTTGGTCTACCAGCATCAGTTCTGCGGGATGGAACAAACATACCTGCCTAACCATCTCGCTGCCGATACTACCTGCCGAACCCGTGATGAGTATCTTCTTGCCTTTAAGAAGGTTGCCCACACTCTGCATGTCGATTTGTATCTGGTCGCGCGGCAGCAAGTCTTCGATGCTAATTTCTTTCAGCGTGTTCACCACCTTGCCCGACGCATCGGCGTCCCACTCTTGCACGCCTTCGGTCATATAGATATTCACACCAGCCTCGATAAGCATGTCTTGCAAGCGTGTGTTGTCGCGAAATACCTCGTTGCGCAAGGGCGACACCAACACGGCATTGATGCGGTTCTCCTTAATGACACGGAGAAGTTCGTCGTTTACCTCATACACTTTCTTGCCCATGAGGTAATGGTTGGCAAAGCCTTCCTCGTGAGAGATGAAACCGAAAAGGCGGAACTGCTGCGGCTTTTGGGCGGTAATGTTCTTTGCAAGTCCCACACCGCCCTCGCGTACGCCATAAATCAGTGCGCGCTTGGCTTGTCCCGTGTCGAACACCGTATCATAAATACCCTTTATCATGATGCGGAAAGTCCACAGCAAGATGGTGGTAACGAGGTAGATGGAAACGATATGCCGCAGATGTAACGGAACAATGTGCTGATGAACTTCGGGTAAGAAGATGATGGGGTAATGCAGAACGACAACAATGATGAAACCTAACCCCATGGCATAGGCCACGCGTTTGAGGTCGACAAACGACGAATAGCGTATCACACCAGCATAGGTGTGGAACACGCGGAAGCCTATGATGTTGAACAACTGATAAAACAACAGCGTGTTAAAGATGGGCACGATGTTTGTGGCTGTGCGCGAAATACGGAAGAACAAGGCACAAACAAAGATGCCGCCTAGCAAACAGATGAGGCAGTCGATAAGGAACACGCACCAATAAGGCAGCGAGTCTTTACGGAAGTACCAATTTATAAACTTGCTAAATGGATCCATAGTGGTGTAAGTTAACAGATTGAGTTTCTGAGTTTTTAAGTTTGAAAGCTTGTAAGTTTTTGAAGTTATAAAGCTCTGGAATTGGGGAGTTCCTAATTCTAGATCTTTATTACTTATTCGTTCTTATATCTCCCTGTTCCTTTGTTCTTTTATGATGCTTTCTTAATCACTGAAACTAACGGACATATCACCGACTAATGCGGTGAAAGCTGAAGACACAAAACGTCCCAACCCAAAAACTTAGAAACTTAAAAACTCATGAACTCAATCGACTCTATTTCATCTCTCTAACTATTTTTTCAATGTCTTGGTCGCTTACATAAGGCCCTGACGGCAAGCACAGCCCCTTTGCGAAAAGCTTTTCTGAAACGCCGTTTACATAAGCAGGTGCATCCTTAAACACAGGTTGCGTGTGCATGGGTTTCCACAATGGGCGGCTTTCTACGCCCACGCTCTCCAAATGTTGACGCATCTGTTCGTAATCGCGCCCTGTTTTCTTGGGGTTGATAAGCACAGTGTTGAGCCAATAGTTGGGGTCCATGTAGTCTTCTGGTGCAACGTGAAGGTCTATCCCATCGACATCGGCAAGCAACTGAGCGTAAAGCTCGGTGGTGTGGCGATGGTGGGCGATATGTTCGCGTGCGATGGTCATCTGCCCACGGCCGATGCCTGCACAGATGTTACTCATGCGATAGTTATAACCAATCTCCTTGTGCAAATAGTAAGGCCTGGGCTCACGAGCCTGCGTGGCAAAGAACATGATGCGTTTCTTCGTTTCTTCGTCGGGACAAATCAATGCACCGCCACCGCTGGTGGTTATCATCTTATTGCCGTTGAAACTCATGATACCGAAATGTCCGAAGGTGCCAGTCATACGCCCCTTGTACTCTGAACCGAATGCCTCGGCCGAATCTTCCACCACGGGTATGCCGTAGCGGTTGGCAACTTCCATTATCTCGTCGATGTAGGCAGGCATGCCATAGAGATATACCAACATGATGGCTTTGGGTTTCTTGCCTGTTTTGGCGATGCGGTCTTTGATTGCCTCCTCCAACAAGTTGGGGTCCATGTTCCATGTGCGATCTTCGCTGTCTACGAACACAGGCGTTGCGCCTTGATAGGTTATGGGGTTTGCCGAGGCCGAGAAGGTGAACGACTGGCAAATAACCTCATCGCCAGCCTTTACGCCCAAGGCCACCAACGCCAAGTGAATGGCCGCCGTACCTGCCGACAGAGCCACGACGTGCTTGCCCTGCCCCACGAATGCCTCTAAGTCTTTCTCAAAGGCATTGACGTTTGGCCCCAAGGGCACTACCCAATTGGTGTCGAACGCCTCTTGAATGTACTGCATTTCGTTACCGCTCATGTGAGCGAGACATAAATAAATTTGATTATCCATAATTATCTAGTTTTTCGAAAATTCCATTATTATATTGGTGTGATGACGAGTTGACGAGAGGATTGTCAGTTGACGAGTTAACAAGTTGACAGGTTGATAAGTTAACAAGTTGGTAGGCTAGCCATCTTTTCACCTTTTCACCCTTTCACCTTTACTGGGCGCAGCCACTCTTTCACTCTTTCACCTCTAAATTTCTTTTCACGCTTGCCGGCACACCCACATAAAGCGAATGGTCGGCGGTATCGTCCATCACAACCGCGCCGGAACCAATTTGCGTATCGTTGCCAATAGTCTTGTACTGCACAACAGCAGAGTTTAGTCCGAAGAAATTGCCATTGCCTACCTTCACGCCACCCGATAAGCGGACGCCAGGCATGAACGCATTAAACGAACCAATCTGAACATCGTGGCGAATGCTTGCATCGCCATTAAAGAGGTTGAAATTGTCGATGCGTACGTTGCACGACACTACGCAATGGGGCATAAATAGGTTTCCCTCGCCCATCGTGAACGAAGGGGCATGCCATAGTTCGACTGTTGGGTCGATGATGTTGGGAAAGTAGATATTGGGATTAGTGATGGCCTGGCGTACACGCTGCATAACTTGCGGTGAACCAAAGGCCAAAACCACGGCCAACGGCTCGGTAACGGCATTCAGTTGGGCAGCACCTCCCAGCACCTTCCCCATCTCGTTGCTACTGCCTTGGGGCAAACCATCGTCGTAGAAACCAACAAGTTGCCACACTTCCTTGTTGGCAGCGTGGTTTATCCTTTGCAGGGTGCAGGCAATTTCGCGCCCCATCCCGCCAGAACCAAATATCGCAATGCGTTTCATTTGTTTAGTTGCTTCCGTTAAAAGGCTCTATCGTGGCTTGTCCTTCGGCCGATATGCCATCGCGTTTCAGCACGGCCTTGATGGTATAATATATCACCTTCATGTCGGTGAGAAACGAAACGTGGTCTACATACCACACATCGTATTCAAATTTCTGTGTCCACGAGATGGCATTGCGCCCGTGACACTGCGCCCATCCAGAGATGCCTGGCCGCACTTCGTGCCTACGTGCTTGCGAAGGCGAATACAAAGCCAAGTATTGGGGAAGTAGCGGACGTGGTCCTATCAGCGACATATCGCCTTTAAGCACGTTAAAGAGCTGGGGTAGTTCATCGATAGACGTAGAGCGAACAAAGCTACCAACGGGAGTTAGTCGCTGTTCGTCGGGTAATAATTGGCCTTGCTCATCGCGTTCGTCAGTCATCGTCTTATATTTGATAACCTTGAATATCTTTCCATCCTTCCCCGGACGTTCCTGCAAGAAGAATGCGCCCGCACCTTTATTGGCGAAATGCAACCAGAGGGTTACCACTAATAGCACCGGACTGATACATATGAGGACAATTAAAGCGATGCAAAAATCTATCAGGCGTTTAAAGAAATGCTTGTACATATATTACTTGTGATTAAACGAGGGGCTTGAAGTTTGGAATAAACCTCCATTTGTATGTTTGTAGTGGGACTACAAGCCGTTTGTAGCTAAACTACAACTAACTTGTACTGTGTGTACAAGTGCTTTGTAGTGCTGCTACAAGTAGCTTGTACTCATGCCTACAACATATTCGTGCTAAGGCATATTACTTACAAATCTGATTTACGATAAACAATAGGCACTACGCGGCAAACTCTCATCTGTTTTGGTTCGTCGGCTCTAATGCCTTGTACTCTGCAAGCAAGGCCTGCCACACTTTCTCCTGCTCGTACCTTTGTTGTATCATCGGCCGTGCCATGACAGCCATCTTGGCAACCGCATCGCGCTCTTTCAAGAAAACTTCTATTGCTGCCAGCAATGCCGTTTCGTCTTTTGGGGGAATTATCTTGCCATTGGTACCATCAACAACAATTTCATTACATCCATTAATGTCGGTAACAATAGAAGGTAGCCCCATAGCACCTGCCTGCATCACCACATTGGGGAATCCTTCCCGGTAACTGGGGAACACAAGTGCATCGGCGGCCAACAGGTAAGGACGCACATCGGTTTGATAACCCACATACTTAACACTTGGCGCTGTTTTGAAAAACTCTTCGTTCCCATCGTTTAAAGGGTCGAGTTCGGTTTCGAAAGTACCAACCAAGATGAGTTTACACTGAGGCTGATCGGTTTGAAGCTTGCGCATACAAGCGGCCAACTCGTTCATTCCCTTGTCTCCCACGATACGCCCTACGAAAACGAAAGTGAAATCATCGGCAGACAAGCCTTGTGACTCACGGATAGCCGCACGCTTGTTGGCAACATCTGTTGGGGTAGGCTGTGTTTCATCTACGCGCGCCACACTTTCGGCAGAGAAATATTCAGTGTCAATGCCGTTGATGTTGCCGTTAAGCACCACTTTCAATGGTTTCTTCGTAATGTGGTCGTGCTCCAAGGCCTTTTTCACGCCATTGCCTTCGGGGATAACCTTTGTTGCACAAAAGCAAGTGATGCGCTCCATTGTCATCAATATCCAACGGAGCATGCCTTGTGCGCCCTGATAGCGCAGGCCCGTAACAGTGTAAATGCGATGGGGCACGCACGCTAGTTTACCTGCCATCATGGCCAACAAACTGCCTTTGGGCGTGTTTGCATGTACGATGAACGGGCGTTCGCGCTTAAATATCTTGGATAGTTTCCACAAGCACTTCAAGTCTGCGCCCAATGAAATCTCTCGGTGCATCGGCACCTCAATCACTCGCACCCCTTCTCTTTCGGCCACATTCATTAGGCGGCCAGTATTGTTAGACAGGCCTACCACTTCATAATGTTGGTTCATGAAATGTAGCTGCCCCTTAATGAGCGTGTCGAGGCTGATATCTGAGGTTGTTACCCTGATTAGTTTCTTCTTCATTATAATTTATAGACTATGGAACGTCTGGCACTATCTATCGTTTGCTCTTGCCTTGCAGAGATTTTTTGCCATGTAGCTCTCTTGACGTGTTACATGCCTATGGAACCAATTCCTTATATACCGACTCGTAGCCATCCACCATCTTATTAATGTCGAACATCATGGCCCGTTGGTAGCACTTGTCGGCTATCTGGTCATAATACGCCTTGTCGTCATGCAAATGGCGGATGATGGCTGCCAAAGCCTCGGCATCGCCATGCGGGAACAACACGCCATAACCCTTTGTCACCTCGCGCAATCCGTCTACATCACTCGCAACAAACGGACGTCCCGACGACATGCCCTCAATATTTGAGAGGGAAAGGCCTTCCCAATGCGACGACATTACCACAACATCGGCTGATTTCAACACTTGGGGAACATCTGAACGGATTCCCAGTAAACGAACTCGGTTCTCAACACCAGCGGATACGATAACACTTTCGAGTTCTGCTCGTCTAACTCCATCACCTACCAGCCATAACTGGTATTGAGTGGGGAGCAGCGCAATGGCACGTATGAGCGTGTCCTGGTCTTTTGCCTCGCGAAACCCAGCCACCATAACCGTATCGAACACATCGGGAGTACGAAGCCCGTCTGCCTCTTCTGCAACATAGAACCGCTGCACGTCTACCCCATTGTTAATGGTAAGCACTTCAGAGGCATACCTGTCACCAATATGCTCTAGCAGCTTTTCTTTTGCTATGTCGGATATGCAAACAATCTTATCGTAGCGGCGATACATCCAACGATCTATCCACCCATAGCCTTTTAGCGTGCGGCGACGATTGTTGGTGGAGTGCTCGGTTGTCACCAACTTCGTGTTAAACTTCCCTTTTGCCATAGCAGCAAACAGCTGTGGCGAGGTGTTATGCGTGTGCACAATGTCGTATTGTGGCATCAGGCGTTTAAGCCTCTTAACATGCTTCAGGTTATACACCCCTTCGCCATCTGAAAACTCTATCACGCCACAGCCACCGTCAACCAATGCCTGTTTAAAGATAGAAGATCCGCCAACAAAAGCCACAATATCTACCACATGCCCCCTCGCTTTAAGCTTTAAGGACAAGTCAACAACAATCTTTTCTGCACCACCCGTTTGTAGGGAAGTGATAACTTGAAGAATGCGCATATTTAAATTATTTGTAATGCACGTAATATCTTTCTAATCCACATGTTGTCAAAACCAAGAGAATCTGTAACAATGCAATCTTGGTAGATATTAAAAGTATGCATACCCACATTTAGTTGGGGATTTACCGAATATAATCGTCTAACTTCTTCAAACTTCAGTCGTCCTTCTAAAATTGCCATCTCTAATGGCATCTGTTTGTCATCACTTACCAACTTCTGAATGGTAACAGCATGGCCGTATTGGATATTGCACTCTTGAGTTGGACGATACCAATTACCATTATACTTAAAGAAACTACCAGACATCCTAGCAACGTTTTCTTTAAAAGAATACTCTTGACAGAACTTATACTTCCTATCCTTTTCATCCCAAGTATAGACATTAAGCGAGTTTCCATTAGCTTTTGGAGCTTTGGTACAAAACAAGAAATCGTAAGTTCCTATTTTAAGAGGCACCGCGTCTGCCACATCCTCGTCAAGAATACAGCCCACTTCTTCAAGTCTATTCTCACTTATCCAGTACTTATATAGGGTTAACTTTCCTGATTCCCCATTCTCTGGCATAAGATACACCATATCCTTTGAAGAGGAGCGAATGATAACGGGAAAACTCAAATGTGAGGGTCGCTCAACAACAACATCTAGCCTTTTTAGTTCGTATGTTTGTTTATCTATTGTCAGTTTGGTTATCCTTCCCCGATTTATTTGTCTTGGGAATTCCTCTACCAATACGATTATTTCAGTTTCGTTTATGTCTAGGATAAACGGGTCAGCAAACCAACTATCCTTGTAATCATGTATTAACCAACTGACCTTAGTTTCGTCACCACACAAAATGCTGTTTAGGTCATTCTCAATAAATCCAATGTTCCAGCGCTCAGACGTTCTTTTTCTCACAATTTGTTTTATCGACATTTTATTAAATCAATTATGTGCATAATACAACCCAATGGATAGGCCCAAATCCAACAACAACTAATCATAGCTATATTCTTCTTACCCTTACCTAAACAAAAATAGAAACGATAGAAGTTAATTGCTGCTTTGGCTTTTGCCCAAAATGGGATACATTCTTTGTTTAACTCTGAATAGTAAAGCGTTGTGGCAATAGGACTTTTCATTCGTATTCTAATTATATTGTCAGTCAATCCACCATCAAGATAATCTCTGTAATACACGACACTAGGGAACAACCTGAAGTTATATTTCTTAGCTACTCTAAATAGGACCAAAGCTTCTGGACAGAATTTCTCTCCTTCTACTTCAGGAAATGGAATTTCTTTAAATACAGTTGTCCTTAAAACTTCTGCCATATCCCAGCCCACATTGTACTTATACTGTAGCTCACGCGTATTGGTAATTTCTACTTCTGTACTAACATAATGACCTATCATCTTCCCATTATGATGAGACATGTATCCACATACACCAGCTAAAGTTTCATCCGTATCGGCTTTTAAAAAAGCAGTACTAATCAACTCAATTGAATTATCTGGCAAACTATCATCGCTATCAACGATAAAGAAAAGCTCGCCTTCAGCCAATTGAACACCCAAATTAATAGCCGTATGCTTTCCACCATTGGGTTTCTTCACATAGCGAATATTGAAACCTTCCCTTTGCTCTTTTATAAATGAGCTAACCACAACTTCTGTATCATCAACAGAACCGTCGTCAACAATCAACCATTCAAAGTCTTTAATGCTTTGCCTGCAAAGACTGTGGTACAGACGAGGAAGTAAGCTTGCCCTATTATAGGCAGGAGTGAATACTGTAATTAACATTATCTATAAAATTTGTCTCGGGCATAGTTTCTATCATACTCGTATCTTTCATAAATACCATCACCTTTACGTACACCATTGTTGAAAAATGTTTTATAGGGATAGAGGAAAATACCCCAAAACGATATAATCCGAAGATATAGGAAGAGAACTAGTGCACAGACCATCGTCCTATTGAATACGATTTTTTGTTGTTTAACAAGTATTGTCGTTAATGTAGCAATTAGTCCCATGATGAAGAACCATCCCAAACGCCCTCCATTCTCAGAACGAATGAATAATAGCAGTATAGCACAAAAGGTCAAGGCAACATTTAGCAAAACAATTTGCCGTTTGTCAGTACCAACCTTTCCATAATTAGCAAGAATGAGCCATAAAAAGAAGATGGCCTCTAAAAGGTAGGCTATACGAAATCCGCTTGTATCTTCAATATACTTTGTAGTTCGTTCCTCTAATCCAGAAGTCGAAGAATAGGCTTCGAACAAGGATGAAGATATACCTGAAACGCCTATCAATAAACAGATGAGCATTAACACAATTACTACACCGACACTATATTTCCGACTAGGAATGATATATATTGGGAAAAGAATAATTGCCGAATTATGAAATAACGCTGCTAGTAATATACAGATAACAAACTTCCATAATTTGCGTTCGTAGACATACTTCAAGGAGAGACCTGCTATTCCGACACCTATCATCTGTCGCAAGTAGGTAAACGTAAAGAAGAAAAGAAGTCCCAGGAACAATAACAAGGCCATACGATAATCTGAAGCATAACGTTTGATGTCGATATAATATAGTGCATATATTATTAATGTCAGCACAAAGATAAAGACGTATCGGTTAGCCGTAAAATAAGATAACAGTACATTCAGATATACATACCCTAGCTCTGTGGGATATTGTTGGAAGATGTATGCAGTGGAAAAGTCTCGCCCTTCTTGTCTAATGTCTGCCACCTCATCAAACAATTCACCATATATATACCTATCATAACCCCCCAACATATCTGAGACACCCACGAACAAAGCAAGGGCTATCATCCACCAAGCTAGGTATGTCGTAGACTTGGCGGTTTTTTGTGGCAGGAATAAGACACCTGACATGGCGAGAGCCAATATGAGAACATATATGTACATTTTATTACTATTTAAACAAACCCATCAATTGCTCAGATATGCGCTTTCTGCCATGCTCAACAAAAATTGCCTCACGTCCTTTTTCTGCCATCACTTCATACTTCTCCACATGATGGGGAATATCCGTTAAAGCAGCCAACAGTTCTTCGTTAGAATGATATTCCACACAAGAGACACCATTCTCTACCGCAATATTCTCCAATGCGTATGGTGTCCCGACCACCAACAACCCATTGGCCAGTGCATCGAGCACTTTTCCTTTAGTGCCAGTACCAATGGCTATTGGTGTTAGCTGAATGTCGTGTTTACATACTTCCTCAATATAATCTGGTGCGAACTTGATATGGTCGACCTCATAACCTAACGTATTTAAAGCCTTAACATGCTGTTCCCAGCCCTTACCCAAAAAGGTAAGTTTGTAAGCACATTGCAACTGTGTCATGTTGCTCTCGCAGGTTAAAAGCTTAAGAAGTTCGTCAGCTTTCTCTTTCATATAGAAGTCATAACGACCTGCTACCAGAAGTTTTATTTTTGTAGAAGAAAACTTAATTTGTCTGGTGAATCTTGGTAACTCATAATGTGGGTGTCGCAAGAAAACGGCATTAATTCTTGGATTTATCTCTCTTAAGAAACGAACATCCTCTTCACCCACCAGATGGGCTATGATGTTGCCGCTCGTATCATAGTCGCGTTCCATTCTATAATGTTTACGATAATTTACAACACACCGGAGGAATTCTCCAGCACTAACAAGCGTAAAACGGCATCCCAACCTGCGAAACCAATGCAATGAATAACAATCGGGGACAGTATGAACTCGTTTATACCCCTTAAACTGCTTTAATATGCCAGAGAATTCTTGACAATACCCCCATATCGCATCGTACTGGTTATTTTTTATCTGTTCAACCATAGGCTCAGGTAATCGAATGTAATAACCGATGGGATATTTTAGAAACAAGCGGATAAAGGTTAAATGCAGTTTTAATATCCACGTGAAAAAAGCAGGTTGCTTCAACACATGTATCTTAACACGCAGCTCTTGTTCTACGCTCTCAATTGTATCTGGAGATAGTTTATTTGCATTATAACTATATATGTCTACCTCTATCCCCTCAGGTCTTTCCACCAACAAATGGTAAGGATGTCCTGAAGGGCCTCCCATATTTTCTTTATAAGGAATAACTGGTGTTATAAAAGCTATTTTCATTTCAGAATATCGTTTACAACACTTAGCAATGCGTTCTTTGCATTCGTCTCTATGAGCAATGCCTTTTTACAACCTGCATTTTCTGCAGCCTTTATATCAATTGCACTATCGCCCACCATGTACGACAGACTTAAATCTATATTTAAAGCTTCTTGTGCCTGTATAAACAGACCAGCCTTTGGTTTGCGACATTCGCAATCAAGCTTATATTCAATGCGTTCTCCTTCGAAGCCTTTATCGGTGTGGTGAGGACAGAGAAACAAGCCATCTATAAATGCTCCTTTCTTACCCAAAAGCGTTTCCATCTTATTATGTATCTCTTGCAGTTGTTCAAAACTACAATCACCACGAGCAATCACGGGTTGGTTAGTAACCACAACTGCCAAATACCCAGATTTATTTATCTTCTTTATAGCCTCTGCTGCACCTTCAATTAGTTCGAAGTCGTTGATATCAGTGAGAAAACCATTTGTCTTATTGATAGTACCGTCACGATCTAAGAAAACAGCCTTTTGCTTAACAGACAAGTTATGAGCAGCAATTTTCCCCGACAGCAAGTCGCTTTCCACTTCAATCAGGCGCTCGGGAGTTCCCATGTCCTTAATATACTCAGACGTTTCGTAGGCATAAATTTTCCCACTCTCTATAGCTGGCTTCAACACATCTCTATCAAGGTCAACCTTTTCAAGACTTGAAAGTTTGGCTCTTGCTTCCTCAAGCAATCGAGGGGAAATCATTTCTATACCAGCATTAACGATATTGCGATAATAGAGTCGTTCATCTTCCTTATTCATCCATTTCACCACCCTATTTGTATGAATGGGCATGCCACCATTAGAAGCTGGCAAGATTTCTGTTACAATCAACGAGCTATCAAAAGGATGATTGTTGGGATGCACAGTAAGACTAGCTAATGCTTGATGGTCTTTGTGGAAATTAATAAAGCGATTAAAATCAACATCGAGCATAACATCACCAGACATCAGTAAGAAGTCCTCCTGCAATTCTGGCATTCTAAATAAAGCTCCAGCTGTTCCCAGTGGCTGCGTCTCTATAAAATACGAAATTGTTACATCCCAACGACTTCCATCTCCAAAATAGTCTTTAATTACTTTGCCAAGGTGTCCAATAACCAAAACAATATCTGTAAGTCCACTGGTTTTCAAGTTTTCGATTTGCCATTCTAGGATAGGCTTACCACACACGGGGAACATCGGCTTGGGTAAATCGCTTCGCACTGCAGCGATGCGTGTACCCTTACCACCGGCCATAATTACTGTCTTCATTACCTCTAATTTTCAAAAAAACGACTTTCAAGCATCAAGCACAAACAATGATACACAGGAAGGTGCAGTTCCTGAACCATAAATGTTTCAGTTTCGGGAACCCTAATGCACACATCCGCATAATTCATCATCTTACTCTCTTTTTCTCCTGTAAGTCCAATTATATGCAAGCCACATGCTTTTGCTACAACAGCTGCATACAATACATTCTTGCTATTGCCTGATGTGGAAATACCTAAAAAGACATCGCCAGGCCTACCATAACCACCTACCTGCTGAGCAAAAACCAACTGTGGATCGCAATCATTCATAAAGGCGGTCATCAATGGTGCCTGCGCAGTAAGGTCAATTGCAGGCAACCCACTCTGTATATTCTCAGCGATAGTTGCTCCAAGTTCTTCGTCAACAGCCTTAAGCTTCTCTGCAAAGCTAGAAGAAACTCTTCGCCCAAGTTTAAAGCCCTTCATCAATTCGCCAACAATATGACCAGAGTCGGCTGATGAACCGCCATTACCACAAACGAGTAACTTACCGCCATTAACATACGAGCGTTCTAACATCCCGTAAGCCTCTATAATACTTTGCCTGCAGGCAGAAAGGACAGGATACCTTTCTATCAGCAATTCTATATGCTTATATACTTTATTCTCCATTATTGTATTATCAATTTATGAAACAAGTGTTTTCAGCAACTACAAGCCCGTGTCGAAAATCTTCCATCCATGAGCACCACCATCGGTAAATTGGAAAGGCATTACAAAGCCCCCTAACGACTTCAGTGCATTCTCTACCAATTTCTTCTTTGTTGGCTCAAGAACAAACATGATAAAACCGCCTCCACCTGCGCCAGATACCTTTCCTGCTAATGCACCTGCAGACATGGCCACATCCATTGCTTCTTGTATCATGGGGTTGGTAATTTGGTTTGCCATTTTTTTCTTATTCTCCCAACCTTCACGAATAATATCGGCAAAGGTACGCACATCACCCTTCAACAAGGCTAATTTCATATCCACAGCACTCTGCTTTATCTTGTGCATAGCCTCTACGGCATCAGTTTTACCCGATTTTGTGTTCTTCCTTTGTTCATCAATGATAGCTGCACTACTTCTCGACGCTCCTGTAAAATATAACAGCATTGAAGATTCTAATTCATCTACAATCCAACGTTTGATTTTTAGGGGATTAACAATCACCATTCCATCCTTTAAGAACTCCATATAGTTAAATCCGCCAAACGCAGCTGCATATTGGTCTTGTTTTCCACCAGACAAATTCAAGTCAACGCGTTCTATTTCATAAGCCAACCGAGAAATCTCATAATCTCCCAAAGGCAAACTCAACCATTCAACAAACGCCTTCAAGATGCAAACCACCATTGTAGAAGAGGTTCCTAAGCCAGAACCAGGAGGAGCATCGTTATGCGTAGTTATCTTAAAAGAAGACATCTGAGGAGCAAAGTCTTTCACCACCCTATTATACACTCCTTTTATCAACAATGCGTTACCATCAATAGGCAACGAGGAGGTACACGGATACTCTCCCGAAAAATTACTGTCCAGCGAGTTGATGGTTATCACCCCATCTGTGGTTTCCTCAATCGTACAATAAGCGTACAGGTTTATTGTGGCGTTAAGGATTAATCCACCATAGGTATCACTATAAGGCGATACATCTGAGCCTCCACCGGCTAACCCCAGCCGCAAAGGGGCCTTGCTACGTATAATCATCTATAAATGTATTTCGTTAGTAAATTAAACTCTACTCACCAATGTTCTTAAAAATCGCCTTCCATCTGGCAAGAGTAAGTAGCTAGGCTTTCTTAACCCTAAATTTATTGCATAATATATTCGAGCCAAGAGATAGGTTACATACTGCATGTGAGTTTTGAGGATTATAAAATGACTTTTTATCTTAACTGTCTCTTTCCATATAGATGGGGTAGAGCTTTGTCCCTCTAAATGTTGAATCTTTGGCATGTTTAGGATGTAGCCAGTATATCCTGCTTTCTTCATCCTATACTGAAGCTCGCCTTCTTCACCATACAAAAAGATACGCTCATCAAATCCACCTACAGTATCTATCGCAGACCGTGGAATAAACATGTCTGCCCCACTTACGCATTCCACCGGCTTATTCTCATAATCAATTGGAAGATATTTCTTTATATGCAAAATTCTTTTTAGGAATTCAGTAATAGTAAATGCTGGAAAGTAGAAAAAGGAGCATACATACTGCATCGCATCCCCTTTCAAGTAGCAACAATAGACTCTCTTTTCATGATGACCCTCCGCATATTCGAAAAACTCCCTAATCGCATTATTAAGCAACACAGTATCGGAGTTCAATAAGAAAAGATACTTACCACGCGCAATCTTCATTCCCAAATTGTTTCCATAACCAAAACCGCCATTCTTATCCGAATAGATATATTTGAGGCGTGCATCATTCTCGAATTGTTCCTTCGACCCATCCGTTGATGCGTTGTCGACAAGAATAATTTCATAATTTACTCCTGACGTCTTATCTATAACACTGCGAATACAATCTGCAGTCAGATTCTTCGTGTTATAATTAACTATAATAACAGAAACATCCATTTTGATAAACTAAAATTTACCTAGCACCCATTTTAGGTACCTGGTGTTGAGAACTACATTTACAATTGTGCAAAAAACGAGGGTTGAAATCACCAACGCCACCCCTGTAGCATACCCCATAGTACCCTTATGAATAACTCCAGACAAATGAGGCAACAATTTCAACAAGAAATACATATGGAAAAGATAAATCGTCAAAGTCTCTCTACCAATATACTCCAGCACTCTATTCTTAGATATCCATTGCGATACTAAAAAACAAAGTAACGTACCTGATATTGCTAACGTCAAAATAACAGGAATTTCCAAAACTTCAACTGACACATGAAGTGTTATAAACGGTTCTTCCTTTCCTTGTATATAATACAATAAGATTATTACTGGGTAAACAGCCCCAATCAAGACAAGACTCCTAACCCTAAGTAACAAACCCTGATGCTTGCAAATTATCTGCCCAACCCAAAAAAATAAAACAAGCGACAAGGTGTTTTCAATATACCAAACATTGGGGACGCCCATACTATGAAGCATGACTCCTACAATCATAAGTGAAAGAGAAAGCAAGCCCAATAAAGTCATAGAGTTGCAAATACGTTTCAAACCAAAATATATAATTTTTCCAAAGAAAAGTGATGTTAGAAACCAAAAACCGCCAGAAATAAAGAACGTTCTAACTGCATCAACATAAACCAAAACGTCTGTATTTCGACTTAAAAGATAAGAACTAACAGGTGTGCCAACCACTATCAAAAAATTTGGAATCATCAGCAGCTTAAAGTTCTTATAGACAAATTGCCAAAATGAAGTTGCGCTAAATGTGCTGCAGAAACCTGTTATGACAAAAAAGGTAGGCATAAAATAAGCCTTGAACAATGGTCTCAGATTATACATCCACCCTAGCCCATCTACCCCATTCTGCTCGGCGAAGACGGGAATATGATACACTATTACGCTGATTATCAACAAGCATTTTGCAACATCAAGCCAATGCACTCGCTCTTTCTCCATAGTATTAAACCTGTTCTAAATGATTTTATATAACTTGCGTGAATACGCATATACCAGTAATGCCTCAACAAAAGAGGACAACATGCTAATATATGCGGTATACAACACTGAATATCTTGTAAGGAATAAAGACAAAGTTAAATGTAAAAGTGATACACCCACAGTCATATACATCAGTTCCTTTGTCTTCTTGAAGTAAAAAAGGAAATTGCAGAACTGCAAATAAACACATTGAAAGAAACAACTCATACAGAGAGGAAACAGATATATCGTTGAGCCTTGGTACTTAGGAAAAACAAACGGAATAAGGAAAAGACACAGTGCATAAAGCAGAAGAGTGAACCCCAAATAAAACCCCAACATATAGACCGTTTGCTTTCTCAGCTTAGCCTTTACGTCATCTTGGCCTAATGACAGTGACTTGAAGATGTACACTGAATTGGATTTGTTGAAGGCCGACCCAACAGAATATATAATAAACGCAAAGTTGATGGCAAAACTAAACAAGCCCACAGATGACGAGGTGAAGTGCGAATTAATTATATAGCGGTCCATCCCTTGCCTAAGGAATCCATTACAACTATGGGGAATTAATGGAACACCATACGACAACGTTTCTTTACAAATTTCTTTGGTTGGCTTCGCTGTGGTTAAGTACTTCTTTCTTATAAGCAGATATACACCAATAAGTAAAAACGATGTGGAGGCTATTATATTTGCTTCAACACGCCCATACCAATCTTGCCTTAATACGATAACGAAAAACAAGGATGCACAGATGTTCAAAAGAGTCGATACTACTGTGAAAGCACCATACTTAATAGACTTTTCTTCCAGCCTATATATGTCTAGCAGGAGGTTGTATATAACTGCTGTAGCACACAGATATATACACCACATCTGCATTGGTAACGTTATCCCAGCTACACTTCTAACAAATGGATGAAAAAAAGACACAGCAGCTAACAAAACAGCAGAAACTACTAGCGTAGTTATCAGCACAACGTTAATATACTTTGAAAGAACCTCGCGCGTTACTTTAAAATACTTGATGCTGACAATTCCTGATGTACATAAGCAAATTACAAACGAAACGACACTCACACTTGTATAAAACAAGTTCAAGTCACCATAGGAAGCAGGAAGGATGTACCAAGACAGAACAATTAACAGAAAAAAATTAAGACCTTGATTAAGGAAAGAAAAAAACGCAAAAATTCCCCCATCCCTTATCGTCTTATTATGCAAAAATTTGTCGAGTAACTTTATCATCGTGAACTCTCCAACATCTTTTCAAAGGTTTCTCGTTCGTATGCGTCAATATAAGATCCTTTTGTGCGGTTTATAATCCGCACATCCCCTAGATAATCAGCAAAACTTCTCAAACTCAGGTGTCCAGTAAAGGTTTGCAACTGTGATGCCAAAAAATCTACCAGCTTAATAGGATTACCCTCATAGTCGCGCCAAACATGTTCAACATCCCCATAATAATGACGATTTATCAAAACCACTTCATTCTTATCGTTAACTTTTATATCCTTCATCCAGGAATGTTCAAGCCCCAACAAGTTTATCTCTTTATAGCCATTCAATATGGAGGCGTAAATTGCGCCGATGCTTACATTTGTACCATCAGGTGAAACCCATCCCTTCTTATATAGCCACATTTTCAACCTGTTAGCCATTAGCAACTCTGGTTGCCAAACATTATTGCTATACCTACGAACCTTGACAAAATGGTTTTTCTCAAAAGTTCGTTTCATAGAGATTGGGGAATTAAAAGGTATGCATATTGTTATATCCCAATCTATCTTCTGTATATTTTCCCAACACTCTTTTATACCTTCTCTTTCAGACTGTTGCCAGAACATCATATCTACAATAACAAACATCTTTGGTTTTATCCTAAAAAAGATGTCCGTATTAACACTTAGATTAACTGCACAAAAATCAAAACCTTTAAGTGCTTCTAAATGCTCTTCAATTTGATTAAATGTAGGACCATTCCCAAGTAAACATAAGCGTTTAGGCTGTACCTTATTATCAAACTCACACTTAAAGTATTGAAACTGAAGCTGATAAAAAAGCGGTCTTCCCAACAAACTAAGATAATCGGAGAAGAAAGCAAGAACAAGATGAACAATATGCCGAAATTTCTGTATCATAAACTATTATTGGATGAAATTATCCTCTCTATACGCTATCGTAAATCGTAAAAACTTTTATATTTTGTACTTGTCAACTTACCCAAAATAGTGATCGTTGTCTTATAATATAGCAAGGCAGAATTCTCTTTCAAGTAAGGATTAATGATTTTCTCCTGCGCATTATTCATAGCCTTATCAACACCTGCGATTATATCGGCCTTATTACAACGCACATCAATAATGCTATTGCCTTTAACACGGCCCGTCTGTCGATCACCGATGTTTACCGTCATTGTGCTAAGTGATGGAACTTCAATAATACCGCTACTAGAGTTACCTATCAATGCTATGGATTTCTTAACTAGATAATGGTATGCGTCAGGATGAAGATTTTCATAATAGTGAGTATGTTCATGCTCTTTACAGAAGGCTTGCACATTCTCCCTTATCACATCGGATTTAGTATCAGCATTTGAACCAATAAAACAAAATTCAAAATCGGGCAAGAACCCCTCAATCGCACTTAAAAGTTGATTTACTTGGACTAGCGGAGACTGTGAGTTTAAAGTCTCTGGGTGAAATAGTATCGTAAAACATCTCTTGTCTGGCAATTGCTTTATTTCAACATTAACATTACTTTCATCTATAGAAAGACAATTCTCTGCCCCTAATGCGCCGAGGTTAAATACTGTTGAGGGATCTTCTCCCATCTGTATCACTCTTTTTCGGTATTCGTCAGTAGATGTGAAATGGTACTGGCTCATCTTTGTAATACTATGTCGTATAAACTCATCGTAATTGCTGAGAGTAATTTCACCACCATGAAGATGCAGGATTGGTAAGTGTTGCATTGCAGCAGCTATAGCAATGGAGTAGACTTCATATCTGTCACCAAGTATAATTACCAAATCATATTTGTTTTCCTCAAAGTGCTTTCCAAACTCATCAAGCACAACAGCCATGACGGACGTCGTGTCGCACAATCTATCTACCTTTAACGAGACAGGACATTCAAAACCTATTTTAAACCCATCGTCTTCAATAAGAGTCTTAGCCTTACCATATTTTTCATCCAACAAAGCTCCTGTAACTAAAATTGATAAGTCAATACTTTCATCTTGATTTAGTAGGTTAAGATAGCATCTTACTATCCCATAATCAGCTCTCGAACCTGTAACAAAACAAACTTTATACTTATGCATACTTTATTTGCTGTAAAACAACCCTATTAAAATGTTTATCTATTTCACCAAACCCAATCGGCAGTAAGGCTCTCCCCCTTCATCCTTTTTTTCATTAGTATCTGTGCCAATTCATAATCAATCACATGGTCAACATCTACCGAGTCTATGTCATCCATAACATACGACAAAGCCCGAGCACCAAAAAAATGCTTTTGCTTAAGGTAGGGTTTTATCTTTCCGATGAAGATTGCCCCATTGGGTGAAAAATAAGAGTAAGTTTGGCGACAGTAATTGGAAAAGTCTCGATCAAAATTTTTAAGACTCTCATCTTCGTCAATCATGTTTACCAATTCTTTGGTAAATTCAGACTTCTTCATGGACACAAGGAAGTCGAACGAGTCGTAGCTCGCTTCAAATTTTGCAATAGCCTCTTGTATATGAGTAGACGTACGTAATGGTGATGTTGGTTGAAGCAAGACAAAATAATCATAACAAGTTTCAACCTTATTCAACACGTCTTCAATAACCATAAAAGAAGTAGACTGATCGTTAGCAAGCTGCTCACCCCTTAATATAACCTCAGCACCATACGATGTCGCAATATCTGCATAATGAACTGAATCTGTCGAAACAATGACCCTATCAAATAATCCACTATTTTTTGCCGCAGCAATTGAATAAGCAATCATCGGCTTACCACATAAGTCTATAATATTCTTATCTTTTAGACCTTTGCTACCAGCTCGTGCTGGTATTATTGCTAATCTCTTCATCTTATATTTCAATAAGTTGATCTTCTGTAAAGTCCTTAATCGCTTTTGTTCCTAGTACGTCATACCATTTCATTGGGCTTATTCCATTACCAGGACGTTTACATGTTATATTGGTCTCTGTTAGTACTTCCCCCTTCTTTATGCCTATTCTTGCAACTATAGACTTGCGCGCAATGTTTATATTCCGTCGTTCTGACTCAGTTACACGTTTTCCTTCTCCGCCTGCAATAACCTCGATTCTTCTTACGGATTCACATAAAAGAGCCAATTCTTCTGGCGTTGCAGATGCTTTGTGGTCGGGGCCTTCAAGACTTTTATCTAAAGTAAAATGTTTCTCAATAAGAACAATATTCTTCATGCATGCGCCAATTGCTGCAACGGAACCCACAGAATGATCTGAAAAGCCTATTCTAAAGCCAGGGAACTCTTGATGTAATGTATCAATAGCACTCAGATTAACATCCACATCAGGTGTTGGGTACTCCGTATTACAATGTAGGATTGTAATTCTTTCTTTGACTTCATCTTTTAGCAAAACATCTACCGCCTGATGGATTTCGTCTACGGTCGACATACCAGTCGACAGAATTATCTGCTTATCTGCAATTCTTATCTTTGCAATCCTTTCAAGATAAGGCAAATTAGTTATTTCGCCCGAAGGAATTTTCCAAATCGACTGGCCACTTTGTTCTAATAAGTCTATGGACTCCATATCAAAAGCGGTAGAGAAAACGTCTAACCCTAAGCTCAAAGCATAGTCACGCAATCGCTCATATTCCACAAAGGGGAGTTCCAATTTACGCGTCATCTCGAGTTGGTTCTCATTCTCACCAGTAGTTTTTTTCTGATAATCTGCCTTCGGAGCATACTTTGAAATCAGTGCAGAAGCCTTGAACGTCTGAAATTTCACCGCATCTACACCGCACGCTTTGGCCTTTTTAACCATTTCTTTTGCAATGGTTGCATCACCACAATGGTTGCAACCTATCTCAGCAATAATATAAACGTGTTCCATTAATCTAATTTTATAAAGAATTGTACTTGACACTATTCGAGGGAATTTCCTTTGCAGGGACACCGACAACTGTCGTATTCGGTCTAACATCACGAATAACTACCGTTCCAGAACCAACTAAAGCCCACGTCCCTATTCTAAGTTGTCCATTAATTATCGCTCCACTACCAACAAAGCCACCTTCTTCAACTATTACATCACCATTAAGCGTTGAATTAGTTGATAAATTAACATGGTCTTGAATGTTACAACCATGCTCAACCAAAGCCCTTGTGTTAACAACACAGTTGTTACCAACACAACATCCATGATTAAGGATTGCAAGCTTACCAACAAAGCAACCTTCTCCCATTGTCGCATGTCTAGAGATAATAGCAGAACTATCTATAACATTAATTAGCGATAAACCATACTGTTTCAATTTATCGAACCATAATTTCCGCTTGGCATTATTTCCTATTGCTACAAAGAAAACGCAATTTTTATAATGTCCTATGTCTTCTACTTTGTTTCCTATTATAGGATATCCCAAGTGCTCTGACCCAATAGGCTTTATGTCATCAAGGAAACCTTCCATTTTAAAGTTCATATAATCTAGAGAGTCTAAAACGGATTTGGCATATCCTCCTGCACCAACAATGATTAAACTTTTCATTAATTTAAATGCTAATATAATTAATATTCAACAAGAACCATGCACTCTATAACAATTAACACCATTCGTATTATGTAAAACAAGACCCATACCCTGGTGATCCTTTTGTTTCTCACAATATGCAAAAGATACAGTTAGTCCATCACCACTCTATTCCCAAAAAAGATTATCTTTTACCTAGACACTTTACTTAATTTCACGACTTCGTTATTGAGCTGCATTATCCATCTCATCATTGTCATAAAAACGTTCTCTGTATAATGAGTTGCAAAATACCACATACTTGGACTTTCCACGTCTAGTAATGTGGGCATTGTGACGGGGCGGGGAGCCACTTGTCAACGTAAGATATAAACCAATGCAATAACTTTGCCCTCAGCTATCAGAAAATCTTATTGCAAAGAGTATTCCCCTCACACAGATCCAGGAGATACATACACACCTTATCCTCCCCATCCCATAATTAAGGAGTATTAGGACAAGTACTTTTTTCCAACTCTTCTGCAACTACAAAACTCGCTTTAGAACACCATTTGTCCGCAAGTTCCACTTTGTGCATGCTACTTCAATTTGCAAAACTATATATTTTTTTTTAAAGGTGCAAATATATCTTGAAATGAATTATAGGAGAAGAAAGAGAAATGAACATTTTCAAGAGGCTTTGGAATACCTTTTCTATCACCTCCATATCGTTTAGCTTTGACCATCTTTCACCCTGTGGAATGCACTCCACACGTCCAGGGTAACAGAACATGGCAAGCGCATGTAACTCTCGGAGTATACCTTCGCCTTTATGTTCTCAGCCATTCTATTGTTTTCTTGGCCAAATAACGTATTATACCACCTACCAAAAGGATTATTACCATCAGAACCATGAAAATAACCAATGGATACTTGAAATCATAAATAACATCGTGGAACAAATAATAACAGAAGAATGTATGCGAGAGCCAACACGAGCATGCTGCAATCACCAAGACAGCCTAGTACCCGCTTTGCCATCATTGGCATAGGTAGCCTAAACACCAATACTATTACCAAGAAAGAGTATATGGGGTCGAAAGCTGCTGTGGGCAGAATGCACCTAAGAGCGAACAAAACAAACAATGCAACAAAAATAAACTTTCCCCTAACTACTGGCTCCTTGATATTCTTGCTTTTACTGCTACAAAAAAACTATGCCCATAGAAAAAAATGAGTGTATGCGACAAAATGCCTGGCAACCTCTCGCGCTGGCGAGGGTAAGCTTACGTTTTTTCAATTTCATTGCCCATGCACGCGTATGCGGCACAACCGCCTTTTGTCTGGTTTTCGGCAAGAATTTTAACATTATGAGTGCCCTTTCTGTGAACCAGTCGCCCACCTTGCCGCAAATAATCGATTCTCGCGAGGGGTTGTGTTGGTACAAAAAAGGGGGTGGCATGTGCATGTGGCAAAATGAATTTTTATTTAAAGAAACCAGCATCTACAACTACTTTTGGGCTATTTGGTGCTAAATGTAGTGTGTTTTGGTGCTAAATGTAGTGTGTTTTGGTGCTAAATGCAGTGCATTTTGGTGCTAAATGCAGTGCGTTTTGGTGCTAAATGCAATGCGTTTTGGTGCTAAATGCAATGCGTTTTGGTGCTAAATGCAAAGCAAATTGCTGCTAAATGGAAGACGAAGAGCATAATAATACACTAAAAACGTATAAATAAAACCCTTTCGGGTCACGAAACACAACGCCAAAAAGGGCAAAATATCCATAAAAAAGTGGTTTTTTAGGGGCTAAAAGCGGGTAATTGGGAGCGAAAAAATTGTGAGTTGGCGGCCTTCTAGAAAGCCGAAATGGTACAAAATGCAGGTTGTGTTCTTAAAAACAGACGAAACAACAGGCGGGGAAGGTTAGAAATAATGGCAATTTACCTACTTTTTCACCAATTTTTGTGCTAGAACGGAGTGAAAAAATGAGGCGCATTGTAAAGTAAAAAGCAGGGATTTAAGTTTTTGATTTGGCGAGTTGATGAGCTGGTGAAGCTATGAGTTGTTGAGTATGTTAGCCGAAAGGTTGTTGAGTTTGTTGGTTGATAAGGTTATCAGTTGAGTACTTGTGCGTTTATAAGCCAGTGGGTTGATTTGTACTGCACCTCGTATGCGAGAGGGGGTAGTTACCTTGTGTTGGATTCACGAAGATAACATGCTCCGCTCTACTTATCGAAATACTAAAAGTAAAGATGGGTTCATTATAGTCAAACAGAAATGGATTTGGAAAGCCATAGGTGCATCATAAGCAAACAAAAGTGTTCCTTTTCCTCTGCGTAAGGGTTTATTGATGCCATGCTACGCACGTCTTACGTTCTTCTAACAACTATTTTCCAAAAGCAATTCTGTTTGACTATAAGTGCTAATCGTTCAGAAACTTTTCTCTGTTCGATGCTGGTGCCTGCTCCCTAACGGATAAAAGCCCTTAGCCCTGCAAAACAACAACCCACCTCATGCTGTTTTCCTAACGGCTGATAAAAGAGAAGCCTTCGACCCCTTAATACAAATAGGCCGCCAGGCCATGTACTGATTACGTGTATTAGTGAGCATTTTGCCAGTGATACCCTTGATAGGCGTAGCGGACTACGTTAAGAACGCCAAATAGGCAAGATGCCGACAAACAAACGAAAGACAAACAGGCATTAACAACCTGTTTGGGTTAATAGATACCGTTTTCGGTCTATCTTTCCGTTAGGGGTTAGTGCCAAGGCCTCTACCTGCTCGTAGAAAAGCGGCACTTGCTGGGTTTCTAGCCGTTCTTTCAGTCGGCGAGCCAAGTCTTTGGGGTTAATGCCAACACCACCATCGGCAACAACGAGCAACTTCAACGCTTGCCCTAGGATGGGATGGGGCACGGCGATGCAAACACAAGCCTTTACTTCGGCAAAGCTGTTGGCCGCGGCCTCAACCTCTTGTGGACTAACCTTAAAGCCGCCTGTATTGATGATGTCGCTGTCCCTACATTTAAATTGCAGACGGCCTTGATTGTCTATCTCGCCGCAGTCGCAAGTGGTAAAACTCTTCTCTGTTAGCGGTTCATAAGTTACTTGGTCGCCCATGCGCAGGTATCCGTTCATCAGCGTATGGCCTGCACAACGGATATGGCCTTCGGGCGTAATGTCGAAACGCGCGTTAGGCAGAGCATGGCCCACGCAGCCTGCCAGCTGATGGTGCGTAAACTCGAAGGTTGCCACCACGCCTGTCTCGGTAGAGGCGTAGGTGTTGAATAGGCGTGTATGGGGCAGTTGCTTGTGCAAATCTGCCATTGTGGGCACGTCTAAGGCATCGCCACCTGTCTCGATAAAGGCCAGCTTGATGGCCGCTTCTTCCATCTGCTTACCGCCAAACTTGGTAAGCATACGTATGCACGACGGCACGAGGAAGGCGCCCACGCCCTTTTCCTTGCTAGATGCAAGCAGGGAGAAGAACTCGTTGAAGTCGAACTTGGGCATCAGGCAGCACGTTGCCCCCGCTAACATGGTGGCCCAGACCTTAGACAGGCAGCCCAAATGGTTGAGCTGACCTGGAACAACAAACCTAATGTCGTGGCGATAAGCTTGCCCATGCACGATGTTCTCGGCACTGGCCGCTATGGCTCGCGTGCCAATAACCACCCCTTTGGGCGCGCCCGTGGTGCCAGTAGTGAAAAGTACATCGGCCGAACCCTCTGGAAAGCAAAACCCTTGCAAGACTTTCTCCATCCGCGCAGTTTGTTCGGGCGTGGCGACGGCAGGCAAAAGCACGGCCACAGCCCCTGCAACATGCACGGCAAAGTAGCTAATGAGGAAGTCGGCATCGCATCTTGCCCTTAGCACCACGCCTTTTCTCTGCATGCCTTGGTAGTGTTGGGTGCGCAACATCGTGCGTTGGTGAAGTTCTCCGTAAGTAATCTCTTCACCATTCAGCACCATCGCCACCCGTTGTGGAGCGTTCTGTGCGTGCCTTTCTATGTACTGTTCAATGCTAAGCATCTGCGTTTTGCTTTCGTCTAACCATCTCGGCCAAGGTGTCTAGGCTCTTAAAGTTGGCTGGCGTGGCATCGGTGGCATCTACGTCAATGCCAAAGTTGTCGGCCAAGAGCATCATAATCGTTGTTACGTCCAACGAATCCAGTTCGGCCATCAAGAACTGCGAGTCGAGATCTACCAGTGGAAGTGCCCCTTCAAGTATGTTTCTTATTTTTTCTTTCATTGCTTATTGGTGGTTTTGCATTTGTTGCTTGCACTTTGCATGTGGGCATAGCCACGCTGTTAGCCACTGTGCACAGGGTGCGTTCGGCACATTTTGCCCAACGCCCAAGCGAAGTAAAGCACACGCAAAATTAATAACAATCGCCCAAACAGCAAGCTTTTTGTAGGGAAAAACCTTAAAGGCTGTTCCTAACACATCTTGCTTTTGAGCATTTCTCAGCTTTAAAATAAGCAACGCGCGAGGTTACTTTACACATCGTTTCTCTGCAAATCGTGGCGTATTGTCAAGCAATTCTTCAATAAATCAGAAAAGTTAGCCGCAATTTGCATCTAACCTACGCCATCCCGCAAAAGTTACATGGCCGCTAAGCAAGCCTCCGCTTATTAAAAATCGTTAAAGCCTTTATATATAATAAGGTGTATGCAAAAGTTTTATTTACTTTTGCGCGGCAAATGGCATGTGCGCCGTTGGGCTGTATGCTCCTTAGCCGCATGCACAGAACTTAAAATAACAACACCATGCAACAAAACTTAGTGATTGTAGAGAGCCCCGCAAAGGCCAAGACGATAGAGAAGTTCCTTGGAGAAGATTTCAAGGTAATGTCGAGCTACGGACATATCCGCGACTTGAAAAAGACTGGATTGAGCGTAGACCTCGATACCTTTGAGCCTTTCTACGAGATTTCGGACGATAAGAAAAAGGTGGTGGCCGACCTGCAAAAGGCGGCAAAGGGTGCCACGCGCGTGTGGTTGGCAAGTGATGAGGACCGCGAAGGAGAGGCCATTTCATGGCACTTGTGCGAGGTTTTGGGTCTAGACGAAGACAAAACCAACCGAATCGTGTTCCACGAGATTACGAAACCGGCCATTCTTCGCGCCATTGAAGAGCCGCGCCGCGTTGACATGAACCTCGTAGATGCGCAACAAGCACGCCGCGTACTCGACCGAATGGTGGGTTTTATGCTCTCGCCCATACTCTGGCGCAAGGTAAAGCCATCGCTCTCGGCTGGTAGAGTGCAGAGTGTTGCCGTTAGATTGGTGGTAGACCGCGAGCGCGAGATTAACGCTTTCAAGCCCGAAACCTTCTATCGCATCGCTGCTATCTTCGCCATTACCAACGACGAGGGCGGCATGACCGAGGTAGATGCCGAACTAGACACGCGATTTAAAACCCACGAAGAGGCACTGGCTTTCCTCGAAAAGTGTAAAAACGCCGAATTTACCGTCGAAAGTGTCAGCAAAAAGCCATTGAAACGCTCGCCTGCCCCACCCTTCACCACGTCTACCCTGCAACAAGAGGCGGCCCGAAAGCTGGGGTTCAGCGTGTCGCAAACCATGATGGTGGCCCAACGACTGTACGAGAACGGACGAATTACCTACATGCGTACCGACAGCGTTAACCTCTCTGGCCTTTGCATCAATGCCACGAAGGAAGAAGTTACCCGCCTATGGGGCGAACAATATAGCTTTCCGCGCAACTTCCACACACACGCAAAGGGGGCGCAAGAGGCACACGAGGCCATACGCCCAACCTATATGAACGTCACCAAGATAGACGGAACGCAACAAGAAAAAAAGCTGTACGACCTGATTTGGAAACGAACTGTCGCCTCGCAGATGGCCGAAGCCCTGCTCGAAAAGACGCGTGTTACCATCAACATAACGGGAACTAGCGAACATTTCGTTGCAACGGGCGAGGTTTTGACCTTCGACGGATTCTTGAAAGTGTACCGCGAATCTACCGACGATGAGGACGATAACCAGTCGGATGCTTCGCGAATGCTGCCCCCCATCAACGAGGGCGACAAGCTAGAACGCCGCGAGATAACCTCGATTGAACGCTTTACGCAGGGTCCGGCACGTTATACCGAGGCCAGTCTTGTGCATAAGATGGAGGAATTGGGCATCGGTCGCCCGTCTACCTACGCCCCAACCATCAGTACTATCCAACATCGCGAGTACGTAACCAGGGGCGACAGCAAGGGCAAAGAACGCCAATACCTGGTAGATACGCTTAAAGGCATCGTGATAACGACTAAGAATAAGAAGGAGAACGTTGGCGGCGACAAGGGCAAACTGCTGCCCACCGACGTAGGTATCGTGGTTAACGACTTCTTGATGGATAGTTTCCCCACCATCATGGACTATAACTTTACGGCCCATGTTGAAGAGGATTTCGACCGCATTGCCGAAGGACAAGAGGAGTGGAAGGCCATGATGAAAGCCTTTTATGCCGACTTCGGCCCAACGGTAGACATGGTGATGAACGCTCGCTCGGAGCATAAGGCCGGCGAACGCGCCCTAGGCGAAGACCCCGCAACGGGCAAACAGGTGCTTGTAAAGATTGGCCGATTCGGTCCTGTGGCGCAGATTGGCGTTGCAAGCGACGACGAAAAGCCGCGTTTCGCTAACCTCACCGCTGGCCTGAGCATCGAAACCATCACGCTTGAAGAGGCTCTCGAATTGTTTAAGCTGCCTCGTACGGTGGGCGAATTTGAGGGTAAGCCCGTGGTAATTGGTTCGGGAAGGTTCGGCCCATACATCTTGCACGACAAGAAGTACACCTCGTTGCCCAAAACCGAAGACCCACACTCGGTTACACTCGAAACTTCGGTGGCACTTATCGAGCAAAAGCGCATGCAGGAAAAGCAAAAGCATTTGAAATCGTTTGCCGAAGACCCGAAACTAGAAGTGATAAACGGTAAGTTCGGCCCATACCTGGCTTACGACGGCAAGAACTACAAATTGCCCAAAGAGCTGCACGACAAGGCTAGCGAGCTTACTTACGAGCAATGTATGGAATTGGTGAAAGCCGCGCCTACAAAGCCCAAACGCACCACCAAGACTTCTGCGGCTAGCAAAGCCAAGAAATAAAATTAAAGCCTGCAAAGGCTCCACTAAACAACGCGTTCAGGATAATATGCAAAACGGCTTGCCAAGCACCGCAACGCCCAATAAGGGCAAAGGCGTATGCCATCGCATCATACTCATTGGCTATATGGGGGCTGGAAAAACCACCATAGGCAAGGCTTTGGCCGCCGAGTTGGGCCTGCGTTTCTACGACCTGGACTGGTATATCGAGTCGCGCATGCGCAAAACGGTGGCTCAACTGTTTGCCGAAATGGGCGAAGAGGGCTTTCGTCGCATCGAACGAAACATGCTACACGAGGTGGCCGAGTTCGAAGACGTGCTTATTAGCTGTGGTGGCGGTACGCCATGTTTCTTCGACAACATGCAGTACATCAACCAACAAGGCCACACGCTATACCTTAAAGCCTCGCCCGATGTGCTGTACAAGCACTTAAAGATGGGCAAGTCGGTGCGCCCCCTGTTGCTGAACAAAACGCCCGACGAGGTGAAAGCCTTCATCAGTGAGCAACTTGCCACGCGCGAACCTTTCTACCTACTTGCTCATCACACCCTCGACGTAAGTCTGATGGACAACTTCGAGAAGATTAAGCTGTCCGTGACACAAGCAAAAAAGGTGCTGGGCGTGTAGTTAGTAGATAAGTAGACGGGGTGATAAGAGGACAAGTTGACAAGGTGACGAGTAGACAAGATGGCGGGTTGACGAGAGGACAAGTTGATGGGCGCAGCTATCTTTTCACCTTTTCACTTTTTCACCTTTTCACCTTTAAAAGCCTTTTCACCTTTTCACTTTTAAGAGCCTTTCAGCTTTACTCATCTTTTCGGGTAACGAACATTAATATAAGAAACCAAAATAGCAGAAATGAAGAAATGGACTATTGAAGATTCGAAGGAACTGTACAACATCAACGGTTGGGGCACTTCGTTTTTTGGCGTTAACGATAAGGGCGACGTTTATGTGTCGCCATGTAAGGACAACACCGAGATTGACTTGCGCGACGTGATGGACGAGCTGGCTCTGCGCGACGTTACGTCGCCGGTACTGCTGCGCTTTCCCGACATCCTCGACAGTCGAATCGAGAAAACGGCCAGCTGTTTTAGGCAGGCAGCCGAGGAATATGGCTACAAAGGCGAGAACTTTGTTATCTACCCCATCAAGGTTAACCAAATGCAGCCCGTGGTTGAAGAGATTATCTCGCACGGCCGCAAGTTTAACCTTGGCCTCGAAGCAGGCTCTAAACCCGAACTGCACGCCGTTATCGCCGTGCAATGCCAAAGCGATTCGCTCATCATCTGCAACGGATACAAAGACCAAAGCTACATCGAACTGGCCCTATTGGCACAAAAAATGGGCAAGCGCATATTCCTTGTTATCGAAAAACTGAACGAGCTGGAACTCATCGCGCGTGCTGCGAAGAAACTAAATGTGCGCCCCAACTTGGGCATTCGCATTAAGTTGGCCTCATCGGGTTCGGGTAAATGGGAAGAAAGTGGCGGCGATGCAAGCAAGTTTGGCCTAACAAGTAGCGAGCTGTTACAGGCACTAGAACTGCTAGACCAAAAGGGTTTGCGCGACTGCCTGAAACTGATACACTTCCACATAGGGTCGCAAATAACCAAGATACGCCGCATACAAACCGCCCTACGCGAGGCATCGCAATTCTATGTGCAGCTGCATAAGATGGGTTACGACGTAGATTTCGTGGATTGCGGTGGCGGACTGGGCGTGGACTACGACGGAACGCGTTCGCCAAGCAGCGAAAGTTCGGTAAACTACTCGATACAAGAATACGTTAACGATTGTATCTACACCTTTGTAGACGCCGCAAACAAGAACGGCATCGAACATCCCAACATCATTACCGAGAGCGGACGTTCGCTAACGGCTCACCATAGCGTGCTGGTTATCGACGTGTTGGAAACGGCCACACTGCCCGAAATGAAGGAGGAATTTGAGCCTTCGGAGAACGAACACCAACTGGTAAAAGACCTTTACGACATCTGGGACAACATCAACTCGCGCTCGATGCTCGAAGATTGGCACGATGCAGAGCAAATTCGCGAAGAGGCTCTCGACCTATTTGCGCACGGTCTGGTCGACCTACGTACGCGAGCAGAGATAGAAAGCATGTATTGGAGCGTGTGCCGAGAGATTAACACCATTGCCAAAGGCTTGAAACACGTGCCCGAAGAGTTGCGAAACATGGACAAATTGCTGGCCGACAAGTACTTTTGCAACTTCTCGCTGTTCCAATCGCTGCCCGACAGCTGGGCTATCGACCAGCTTTTCCCCATCGTTCCCATACAAAGGCTCGACGAAAGACCCACACGCAATGCCACGTTACAAGACATAACCTGCGACAGCGACGGCAAAATCGCCAACTTTGTTACCAATCGCCACATCTCGCATGTGTTGCCTGTGCACACGCTACGCAAGAACGAACCTTACTATTTGGGCGCGTTTCTCGTTGGCGCTTATCAAGAAATACTTGGCGATATGCACAACCTGTTTGGCGATACCAACGCCGTACACGTGTCGGTAAAGGATGGAAAGTACCACATCGACCAGATTTTCGACGGCGAAACGGTTGAAGAGGTGCTCGACTACGTGCAATATAACCCCAAGAAACTGGTTCGACAGCTCGAAATTTGGGTTACTAAGAGCGTTAAACAAGGCAAAATTTCGCTGGAAGAGGGTAAAGAGTTCCTCTCAAACTACCGCTCCGGCTTGTACGGATATACTTATTTGGAGTAAGCTATTGAGGGGGGGGGATGCGCGTACATCCCCCCAACTTTTTTGTTTGAATGTGCGTACATCCCCCCCAACTCTTTTGTTTGAATGTTGGGTTGTCCCCAAAATCGCCCGCCAAGGTTCGGTCGGCATGCTCGGCCGACCTTGTCTTAACCCCAATCTGTTCATTAGAGCCGCCTAGGTTTTGTTTGGTTGCTAACCATATTATCTGTTTTATTCTTGAAGGCGCAGCGGACTACGTAGAGAGAATAATACACACAAGATGCCGACAAGCAAGCGGAAGATGAGCAGAAAGCGATGGAAACAACCTAAAATTACTGATAAGCGGTTTAACCACCGATTGGGATTTAACGCTTTACCTACAAGTTGAATACTGGCTGCTAATGGCGGATGATTTCTGTATTTCCAGCAGATGGTTTCGGTATTTCCAGCAGATGATTTCTGTATTTCCAGCAGATGATTTCTGTATTTCCAGCAGATGGCTTCTCTTTTTTCAGCAGATGGTTTCTGTGTTTCCATGATGCCGTCTTCGTTAGCCGCGAACAGCATGCCCTACAACCGCTCGCGCTGGTGTTCGTAAGCGTACGTGTTTTATGCGCGTTTGCCCATACACGTGTACGCACCACAATCGTTCTTGTCCAGTTTTCGGTAAGAATTTTAACACACTGACTGCCCTTTTTGCGCACCAACCGTCCGCCTCGCCGCAAAAAGTCGATTCTCGCGAAGGTTGGTTTTGATGCAAAAAGGGCTTAGTTTTAAATGCCACCAAAATGTATTTTTATTTAAAAGCACCGCTATCTGCACCAGTTTTTGGGCTATTTGCCGCAAAATGCAGTGCAATATGCGACAAAACGCAGTGCGTTTTGGTGCAAAATACCAGGTAAAATGCCGCAAAACGCAGTGCGTTTTGATGCTAAATGCAGTGTGTTTTGATGCTAAACGCAGTGTGTTTTGATGCTAAACGCAAGGCAAAATGCTGCAAAATACAAAACGATAAGCATAAAAATACGCTGCAATGGTATAAACATAACCTTTTAGAACCACGCAAAACATGGCTCGAAAGGGCAAAATAGCCCTTAAAAAGTGGGATTTTGGGGATAAAAAGCGCGTAATTGGGCCCGAGAAATGATGGGTTGTCAACCAAAATAGAAAGGCTAAATGGTGCAAAATGCAGGCTTTACTCTTAAAAACAGACAAAACAAAAGACGTGAAAGGTTAAAAACAGTAGTATTTTGCCTACTTTTAGACCAACATTATCGCTAGAACGGAGAGAAAAACAACGTGCTGTTGTAAAAAATTAAGTCAGCAAGTTTGTCCGTCGATGAGTGGGTGAGTGGGTAAGTTGGCGAGACTGCGAGTTGAGAAGTTGGCGGATGTGAGTTGAGAAGTTGGCGAGGTTTTTAGTTGACGAGTTGGTGAGTTGGTGAGGTTTTAAGTTTGTGAGTTGATACGTTTGTGGATGGGTAAGTTTTTGAGTTGGTGAGTTGATGCGTTAGTGCGTTGATAGAGCCAGCATGCAACCAGACAAGAAACGATACGAATACTTACAGCCAAAGGCCAGTTTTACACCCTTCGCGGCATGCCCAGATACAGACAACGGAAGAAACAACGAGGGAGCAGAAACCTTATATGGTATGTGCTAATAATTGTCCTTATCGTGTTTTCAGCTTAGAGCTAAGCAGATTTGGCTTACTTCTTGAAGGGACATAGTGGACTATACGACTGAAAGGGTAAGCCAAAGATGCCAGACAAAAGCAAAAAAGGGGGTGAAGAGCGAAACAAGGAACAACCAATGAACCTTAGCGGCCATTTATTTTAAACAAGCCACACATCATGCTGCTGCGCTGCGCCTGCACCCATCGGCAGCACCGCCCCCACACACCAGCGCGCACAAACAACGGCATTTACTTATTTCTAGGTATTGCCGAGAGTTAACAATTGTTTTAACTTTGCAGACGTTTTTAAAAATCACATTATTCGTATTCATGATAACTTTCAAAAGAGTTCTTTTGCTCTGTACCCTTTCAGCCGCATGCGGCGGGGCGTTTGCGCAAAAGGTGGCGTCGGGCGTGGTGCTAGATGCCGAAACAAAAGAACCCCTCATTGGCGCCGTGGTGTGCACATCCAATGGACAGAAGGTGGTTTCCAACCTGAACGGAGAGTTTAGCATCAGTGTAAATCCAGGCGAACATCTCAGTGTTTCGTACGTTGGCTATGAAAACAAGCAACTGCCCATAGCCGATACTCAACAGCGAACGGTGGTGAAACTGAACCGTGGGCTAACCCTTAAAGAGGTGAACGTGGTGGCCAGTATTGCCAGCGCGCGAAACAAGAAGGCCGTGGGAGCCGATGTTGCCCACCTGGATGCCGCCAAACTGCTGGCCAAAGGGCAAGCCACAAACCTGAGCGACCTGCTAGACGGTCGTGTTAGCGGCATGCAAATGTTTCAAAGCAACGGCAAGGTGGGCATGCCCATCCGCTTTAACATGCGCAGCGGAGCCACCCTCAGCATGGACCGCGACCCCATCATCTACATCGACGGCGTGCGCTACAACAACTCGCACACGTCGGACATCAACACCTCGCAAGACGCACTGAGCGCACTGAACGACCTACCGATGGACGACATCGCCTCGATAGACGTTATTAAAGGACCTGCCGCTGCGGCATCGTATGGCGCAGAAGCCGCCAACGGGGTTATCGTTATCACCACCAAGCGCCAAAGCGGCTCCACACTTGAACGTGGAAAGCTTGCAGCTACAGCAAAAGTATCGGTGGGATGGAGCAACAAGGCCAGGGAATACACCCAGTTTGTTAACAACACCGACATCAACAACTTCTTCGTTACTGGGCATAACGCCAGCGCATACGCCAGCTTCACAAAGAATTTCACCCCCGGCAACCAACTCTTTTTCTCGTTCAACGAAAGCCACAACGGCGGTATCGTGCCCGGAAACAAAGACGTACGCCACTCGCTGCGCGCCGCTTACGACATGAAGCAAGGTCCATTTACGCTGAATTTCACCGTGGGATACGTCAACGGCGACATCAGCATACCGCAAACGGCACAAGGCAGAAATGATGCCATCTGGAACCTCATGCGTGACCAAAAGCCGTGGGGATATGTTTCGGAACGTACCTGGCGCGCCATGAAGTGGAAATACGACAACGACCGACTAACCGCCGCCTTGCGCATGGCCTACGTTCTGCCCTACGACATTAAGTTGGAAACCCAACTGGGCTTGGACCTCAACCACATTGACGGACTTTACACCCTGCCCTACGGCTACCTGCTGGGTACCAACGACGAGGGCGAGAAAAGCATCTCGAACCGCCGCAACCAAAACCTTACCTGGGACTGGAAAGCCAGTAGGCAGTTCGACCTCGGCCAAAAGCTGCACCTAACGGGCACACTGCTCTCGCAAATCGTGCAACGCCGCGAGACGATGGACAAGACTTCGGCCTCGATATTCCCCGCCGATGTCGACAACATTGCGGCAGCTGCCCAACGCTCGGTGCTGGAAACGAGTTTTGAACAACGCACGTGGGGGCTTTACGCAGAAGCATTTCTCAACTACGACAACCGCCTTTTCGTTAACGCAGGCCTACGCCGCGACGCCTCAAACCTTATCGGCCGAAACGTGGCCAGCATCTATTACCCCTCGCTAAGCGTGGCTTACAACGTGGAGAAAGCAAAACTACGCGCGGCCTATGGCGAGTCGGGCAGGCTGCCTTACCCCACCGATGCCTTCACTTACTACGAGGTGAAGGGCATGTCGGCCTATGGGCCGCTGCTTGTTCCTGGGAAGAAAGGCAACGACAACATCCGCCCCGAACGCATGCGCGAGATAGAAGCAGGACTTGACTGGACTCCGGCGCGCCACCAAATCGGCCTTACCGCCTACGCACAATTCACCTCAGATGCCATCATCTATACGCCCTTGCTCAGCAGCAACGGATGGGTGGGCGACGAACCGCACAACGTGGGTCGCGTTAATGGCTGGGGCGTGGAACTTAGCTGGAACTGGAAAGCATGGCAAAACGCAGCTGGCACGGCCGACCTTAACCTCTTTGTAACGGCCAACTATCAGGGTAACCGCGTGATAGATACGGGTGGCGCAGACATCGAGAACCTGCCCAACGTGCTTAAAGAGGGGCAACCGGCCTACGCCTTCTATTATAAAGAGGTGACGGGGGCAAACTACGATGCCACAGGCAAATATCTTGGAGCAAAGGAAACCGACGAATATCACTTTCTAGGCAAACCCTTCCCCGACTTCAACGGTGCCTTCGGGTTCGACCTCCGACTGCTGTCTAACCTCACGCTTAGCACCAAATTCAACTGGGCTGTTGGGGCATCGGTCTACAACCAAAGCTTCTACAACGTGGCCGGACTGGGCGACAACCTTAAGAAACGCGAAGAACTACGCACACAACTGGCTGCCGAAACGGTGGGGACAGATGCTTACCGCAACGTGGCCGAGAAACTGGCGCGCACCGAACGCAACCGCGCCAACTACATCGAGAAGGCCGACTTCCTCAGGCTCTCGTCCATCTCGTTGGGCTACGATGCCAGTTCTTTTGCCAAGCGGCTCACATCGGGCATGCTGAAAGGTGCCCGACTGATGCTCACCGCCCAGAACCTGTTTCTTGTTACCAATTACAGCGGCATCGAACCGCAAGTTGAATCCAACGGCGGAACACGCCAAACACGCGGCATGGGCAGCCTTTCGCGCGACATTACCAATGCCCCTTCGGCCCGAACATTTACAGCAACGTTGGCGGTAGAATTTTAAAAAAGGAAAATAACAATGAAATCAAAACATATATCAATAGCCATGTTGGTCATGGCCACTGCCCTATCATCGTGCGACAGTTGGATAGACAATGCCAAGACACCCAACAACATGCTCACCACCGAACAGATAACAACACCGAGCATGTTGGCCACCATTCGCACAGAAAACATAAAAGACGGGGCGATGATTGCCAATGTAAAGACCTTGGCCGGCGTGGCAGCTTCGGCCGCCTTCCTTACATCGGGCGCAATGACAGACGAGGTTGAACCAACAGTCAAGCCCAATTTCCTTATCTATAAGCAGCTTAAAAGCGACGACGTTAAACCCAACAGCGATGTGGCCGACACATGGAACAAGCTGCAAAACTTTCGTGCAAGAGCCGAAGAGGTGCTACAAGTGGAGGCGAAACTAAGCAACGACGGCACGGAAAACTTTGATGCCGTACGCGCATACGCCCGCTACACTGGGCACCTGTACGCTGGTTTGGCCTATCAGCTGCTTGGAAAGATGTTCTCGAAAAGCACAGAGAGTGCCGAGGGCGTACGCGTAAACAACCAAATGGTAAGCAACGAAGAACTGCTAGACAAGGCCCAACAACACTATTCGCAGGCCTTGGACGAGGCTAAGGGCAAGCTCCTGGCCAATAAGAAGGGCGTGTTTGTGGCCGCAACAGCCGTTAAGCAGGTGCGCATGCTCATGGTGAAGCTTGCCATGCAAAGGCAACGATATGCAGAAGCCGCTGCCCTGTGGAACGATGCCTATGCCAACAACATGCAGGTGGATGTGGTTTACAACATCAATGGCAATGCCAACCCCTTGTATTCGGCCGTCGGACTGCCTGCGATTAATGTACAGGTGGATGCCTCGTTGGTGGCTTCGCTTAAAGGGACGGCAGAGCAAAAGGCCATCAACACGGCCATAAACAAGGATGGACACCGATACTTAACGTCGCTAGAAAAATACGCTCCACTGGTTATCATCGACGAAAAGGAGATGAAACTTATCCAAGCCGAACTCATTGTGAGGGGCTTGATGCAGGGCGATGCCGCGCAATGTGTCAATGAGGTGCTTGCCCTTTATTCCACAGGGCAGACAATAACCGCCGCGCCAACGCTTAAAGAGTTGGCACATCTTCGGCACGTGTTCCTCTTCTTGCACGGTTGTCGCATCGACGACCTGCGCCGGGCAATGGTAGATGGAGAGGCACAAGCCGCATGGAACGCCCGAAAGGTTAAGTACATACCCATGCCCGAGACAGAATACAAGTAACAGGCGCATTCTTTTTGCCGCAGATTTATTGAGGTTCGTTTACAATAGCCGCTATATGCAAGGCTTCTGTAAACGAACCTCAATGCTTTTTGGCAGAGCAAAAACCGAACCTCACTTCGCAAAACTCTTATACGCGAAGGCATTGGTCTCAACGCTTCTTTGCCATAATCAAGTTTGCACATATCTGCATTAGAAACCACTATCTGGCTTTTGTAGCAGTACACATCTCACTCAATTAAATGTTATAATAAAAGTTAATTGTCCGCTAAAAATTGTTTTATATCAAGGATAACTATACCTTTGCACTCGGAAATCAGTAAAAGGCAAACAGAAAATGCCACAACAACGACACTTAAAAAGGAGTGTTTGTAAGAGAGTAACGACATTGTACCTGGCCTAACCGCATCGCTATTTACATGGCGAAAGAACAAAAAATAAGGTTATTGGCCATTACATGGAGGTCGTATTCTCCATATAACATCTCCCGCGAAGGACTTTTCTACAAGCCTCAACGCAATTAATTCAATTTGGAAATCGTGTTTTCTAGCATTAGAAACAAACAACAAGACAAAACAGACCAACTCGCACCGTGCCACATATCGTTGCTCGGACAATTAGGTGTACTCTAGCATTTGCTAACAGCAAGTAAGACACCACCTCAGTAAATGGGGTGGCTAAAAACCTTTGCGCCTAGGCCAACACATGGCAGGCGCGTAACTCTTACATGCTTACACAAGGCTAAACAAAACCTATCTGTACATGCGCATACGCATTGCGCTGCGATAAACGACCACTATTCGCACGCTACCCAAAGGTGCTTGCCCCCACAACAAAGAAACATCAATTTTCAAAAGTCATTCAAAATAACATCTATGAACAAGGAAAGAATCCTATCAACGGCAGTCTTTCTTGTCGGCATCGGCACTGGCGTAATGGCCAGCAATGCCTATCCCAACAACAACGGGACGGCACTTGCCAAACAGCTTACAGAAAGGACTGGGGCCTCAACGCCCAACAATCTACAACAAAAGCACAACGAGGTGAAGGTTACGGGAACAGTGTTCGACAGCATGAACGAACCAGTTGTCGGAGCCACAGTGCGCGTTAAGGGCGAACAAACAGCCGCCGTTACCGACCTAGACGGTAACTTTACGCTCTCTACCCATGCCGGCGCAACACTCGTTATTAGCTACTTGGGCCACCAGACACAAGAAGTGGCCGTGCCGGCGAATGGCAATGTAACGGTTACGTTGAAGTCGGAATCGCGACAAATAGACGAGGTTGTGGTTACGGCCTTGGGTATTCGCCGTTCTGAAAAGGCACTGAGCTACAACGTACAGAAGGTGGGAACAGACGAACTGACCACAGTGAAGAACACCAACTTCATGAACTCGCTCAACGGTAAGGTGGCCGGTATCAACATCAACGCCTCTTCGGCGGGCATGGGTGGTGCAACGCGCGTGGTGATGCGCGGCCCTAAGAGTATCTCGCAAAGCAACCAGGCACTATATGTAATAGATGGTGTGCCAATTACCAACACCTCGCATGGCGAAACGGGCAGCATGTACTCGTCGCAACCTGGTTCGGAAGGCATTGCCGACATCAACCCCGAAGACATCGAAAGCATCTCGGTGCTTAGCGGTCCTGCCGCCGCGGCCCTTTATGGTTCGGCTGCCGCACAAGGCGTTGTGATGATTACCACCAAGAAAGGCAAGGAAGGCAAGGTTAGCGTTACCGTTAGCCACAGCACGCAGTTTGCAAACCCCTTTATCATGCCCGAGTTCCAAAACGAGTATGTTAACAAACCCGGAAGTGTTGCCAGCTGGGGCGAGAAAAAGCCGTCGGCGTATGGCAACTACGAGCCCAAGAACTTCTTCAACACGGGTACGAACATACAAAACAACGTGGCACTTACTGCCGGCAACGACAAGAACCAAACTTACTTGTCGGTGGGTACTACCAATGCAGCCGGCATCTTGCCCAACAACAAGTACAACCGCTACAACTTGACGTTCAGAAACACAACGAACATGCTCGGCGACAAGCTGACACTAGACTTCGGACTGAACTATATTCTTGAAAACGACCGCAACCTTACCGCACAAGGACAATGGTTTAACCCCCTAACGGCCGTTTACCTATTCCCCCGCGGCGAAAGTTTCGATGCCGTTCGCACCTACGAGATATTCGACCCCAACCGCAATGTGTATGTACAGAACTGGAATTATGGCGACGCGCTGAAAATGCAAAACCCCTATTGGGTTACAAACCGCATGGTTCGCGAAAACCACCGCAGCCGTTACATGCTTAGCGGAAGCCTTAAATACAAGATTACCGACTGGCTAGACGTTACGGGAAGATTGCGCTGGGACGATGCTGCCGTTAAACAAGAAGACAAACGCTACGCATCTACCATCGACCTCTTCGCACATTCGAAGTACGGATACTACGGACATGCTAAGATTAACGACCAATCGCTATACGGCGACTTGATGGCTAACGTGAACAAGTCGTTCGAAAACTTCTCCATCGGTGCCAACGTGGGCGGTTCGTTCTCGCGAACAAAATACGACAACGAAGGTCATCAGGGCGGTTTGAAGGCACCATCGAATATCTTCACCCCCAACGCCATCGACTATTCGCAGGTTACTAACGACAACCGTCCTATCTACGACCTGCACAAACACGCCGTGAACTCGCTCTTCGCCAACGTTGAATTGGGTTGGAAGAGCATGCTTTACCTAACGCTTACCGGACGTAACGACTGGGACTCGGCTCTTGATGGAACCAGCAACGAGTCGTTCTTCTATCCCTCGGTGGGTATGTCGGGCGTTATTTCGCAAATGGTTAAGCTGCCTAAGTTCATCAACTACATGAAGGTTCGCGCCTCGTGGGCATCGGTAGGTAGTGCCATTTCGCCCAACATCACCTCGCGCTGGCGTTACGAATACGTTCCAGCATCGGGCACCTACCGCACCGTTACCTATCGTTTCCCCAAGACATTCTATCCTGAACGCACCGACTCGTGGGAGGTAGGTCTTACTGCGCGTTTCCTTAACAATGCGCTAACGCTCGACCTGACGCTCTACCAGAGCAACACGCGCAAGCAAACCTTCCTGCGCGACGTAACGGCAGGAGGATACGATAAGGAGTATATCCAGCTGGGTAACGTGCGCAACAGGGGTATAGAACTGTCGCTTGGCTACAATCACCGCTTCGGCGACTTGGATTGGAACTCTTCGTTCACGTTCAGCTCCAACCAAAACAAGATTGTTAAGCTGTTCGACGACGACAGAGAAGTGTCGAAGAAGGGCGGACTGAGTGGTGCCGAAATCATCTTGAAAAAGGGCGGCACGATGGGCGACATCTACATGTCTACCGATTTCCTTCGCGACAACGAGGGCAACATCGCTACCGACAACACGGGCAGTGTGCTGCAACGCAACCTAGACAACCCCGAATACCGCGGCTCTGTATTGCCCAAAGCCAATATCGGTTTCTCTAACGAGTTCGCTTGGAAAGGTTTCAACTTCGGCTTCCTTATCACAGCTCGCTTTGGCGGCATCGTTCTATCGCAAACGCAAGCCATTCTCGACGCGTGGGGTGTTTCGAAAGCATCGGCAGCCGCTCGCAACAACGGCGGCATCAACCTCAATGGCGGTAAGATTAGTGCCGAGAACTACTACCGCATCGTAGGTGGCGACAACCCCATTTGGAGCGAATACATTTACAGTGCAACCAATGCACGCGTACAAGAGGCGCATTTGGGCTACACGCTGCCCAAGAAGTGGCTCAAAGGCATGGAACTGTCGTTGGGACTAACTGCGAACAACCTCTTCTTCATTTACAACAAGGCTCCATTCGACCCCGAAGCCGTTGCCTCGACTGGTACCTACTATCAGGGTTTCGACTACTTTATGCAGCCTAGCTTGCGCTCGTTGGGTTTCAACGTAAAACTGAAATTCTAACGCACAAGCATACATTTTATATATTCAACACAAAGAATACAACGATGAACAACAAACATATATTCAAGTCGATGGCCTTGGGAGCCCTGCTAGTAGGCGGCTTAGCCATGCAAACGGCTTGCACCGCCGGTTTCGAAGAGGCCAACCGCCCCGGCCATAAGGTATCGGCAGATGAGCTGGACCGCGACAATTACTCAACCAGTTCGTTCCTTACCCAATTGGTAAACGAGGCTTTCCCCGAACAAGAGAACACGTATCAGATGACCGAAGACCTCATCGGCAACTATCTGGGCCGCTATATGACCTACGCCAACAATGGTTTCAGCGACAAGAACTTCGCCCGTTTCAATGCGCCCAATGGCTGGGTGAGCTGGCCATTCAACAATTCACTGCCCAAAGCAACGTCGGCTTTCAAATCCATCGCTGCCAAAACGGGTCGCGAAGGTGTGCTCTACGCCCAGGCCTTGGTACTCCGTGCACAGGTTTACCAACGCTATGTTGACATGTATGGCGCATTGCCCGTGGGCTTAGAGCAAGACGATGCCGCCTACTCTTCGCAAGAAGACGTATATAAGTTGCTCGTTGCCAACCTAGACACGGCCGCATTGCTGCTCAAACCGTTCAACACTTCAACGGTAAACGAAGAGAACGACAAGGTTTATGAGGGCAAAGTGTCTAAATGGTATAAGTTGGCCAACTCCTTAAAGTTGAGAATGGCCATACGCATGCGCTATGCCGACCCCGCATTCGCAAAGAAAACGGGTGAGGCGGCCGTTGCAGCAGGCGTTATTACGAGCAACGACGACAACTGTGCCGTTACCTATACGCCCAACGGACAATATAAGACTTCTATTGAATGGGGCGACAGTCGTGCTTGTGCCGACTTGGAATGTTTCCTCACGGGTTACGCCGACCCACGCCTTAGGAGCTACTTCAAACCTGCACAAAAGACATCGGGACGTGCCATCGTGGGCTGTCTGGCTGGTGCAAAGATTGAGAATAAGAAGAAAGCCAACGAGATTTATTCGGCTGCCAACGTGGCTCAGAACACTCGTGGCGTGTGGCTAACTGCCGCTGAAATGGCTTTCTGCCGCGCAGAAGGCGTGCTAGCCGGTTGGAGCGGCATGGGCGGAACGGCCAAAGACCTATACGAAGAGGGCGTAAAACTGTCGTTCGAACAATGGGGAGCAGGCAGTGCTGCTAGCTATCTCGAAAACAGCACGGCCAAACAAGCCGACTATACCGATGCCGAAGGTGGTTTCGGACAGTCGCAAGCTGCCGTTAGCACCATCACCATCAAATGGGATGACAGCGCAACTGCCGAGGAAAAGCTCGAACGACTGATGACGCAAAAGTGGATTGCGCTCTTCCCCGAGGGGCAAGAGGCTTGGAGCGAGCTACGCCGCACGGGCTATCCCAAGGTGTTCCCCGTGGCTCAAAGCACATCGGGATACAGCTTGAAGGTGCCCAACCGCATTCCTTTCGCCATCGACGAACTTACTAAAAACCCCATCAACTATCGCAAAGCGGTGCAACTTATCGGCGGAAACGACGATTACGCAACGAAGATGTGGTGGCAAAAGAAGTAAAAGCGCAAAGGAGTAAGGAGTGAAAGCGTAAAAAAGCGAATGGGGGAGTAATGCCAAATGGCTATGCCACAATCGCAGATGGGCCTTGAAATCCCACCTACCCCACCCCGCTTTGTTCGCAGGTAAACTGGTTAAATCGTAAACTGGCTACCTTGTCAACGCATTTACTTTCACTCCCCAACTCGTTAACCCAACATTATAAAATTAGATTTCGATGAATATCAAGAATAAAACCCTACTGTGGCTTGCGGCAGCTACAATGTCGCTCACTGCATGCAGCGATTGGACTGAGACGGAAATAAAGAACCCGACAGACTTGACCGCCACCAACAAAAGCGAAGCCTATTATGCCAAGCTGCGCGAATACAAAAACAGCGACCATCCCAAAGCATTCGGATGGTTTGGCAACTGGACTGGCGATGCAGCCATGCTCAACAACTCGCTCAAAGGTCTTCCCGACAGCGTAGACTTCGTTTCGCTTTGGGGAAACTGGCGAAACCTAAACGACAAACAAAAAAGAGACCTGCAATTTGTTCAGCAAGTAAAAGGAACGAAGGTGCTGATGTGCTTTATCGTGATGGACATTGGCGACCAAATGACGCCGCCTCTACCCGCAGACAAGGCCAAAGCCGGAACCACTTGGAAAGAATGGAGGAAGGAATTCTGGGGCTGGGGCGACTCTAATGAGTCGAGAATTGCCGCCGCCCAGAAGTATGCCAACGCCATTTGCGACAGCATTGACAAGTACGGCTACGACGGATTCGACATCGATGCCGAACCCAACTTCGCACAACCTTTCGCTACCGACAAGGAGATGTGGAACGAACAGGGCGTGATGACGGCTTTTGTTCAAACCCTAAGCAAGCGTATCGGCCCCAAATCGGGTACCAATAAGATGCTCGTTGTTGACGGTGAGCCCGATGCACTACCCGAATCGTTGGGCGACCACTTCGACTACTTCATCCTGCAAGCTTATAATACCTACAGCGACGAACAGCTTAACAGCCGTTTGAGGACTCAGATTGAACACTTCAAGAACACACTCACCCCCGAACAGGTGGCAAAGAAAATCATCGTTTGCGAGAACTTTGAGAACTATGCTGCTATGGGTGGCGTAGACTTCCGCACAAAACAGGGCAATGTTATACCCTCGCTCCTCGGCATGGCCTACTGGCAACCCACCTATAACGGACAAACCTTCCAGAAGGGTGGCGTAGGTTCGTACCACATGGAGTACGAATACGGACAGTCTTCGGCACAAACCACATACCCCTGGTTGCGCAAGGCCATACAGATTATGAACCCTTCTTTGAAGTAAAACCACACTTAATCATTACGCAAAAATGAAAAGATACAGCATAACCATTAAGGCTGCTGCAATGGCCATTGCAGCCCTTTCGTTGGCCGCATGCAACAATGCCGAATATAGCGAGCTTACCAATCAGGCCTATTTCGAGCAAACGCGCACCAACGCCAACACATCTATGAAGATTACGGTGGGCGACAACAACGTGCAACAGAACTTCTACGTTAGGCTTTCATCGCCTGCCAAGCAAACCAGCACCTTCGAAGTGTCGGTAGACGAGGCTGCCCTGAATGAGTATAACGCACGCAACGCCACCCAATATGTGGCCTTGCCCGCTAGCGAATACCAACTTACCAGCACCGAAGTTACCGTTAACGCAGGCGCGGTAAGCTCTACGCCCGTACAACTTACCGTGAAACCGCTGTCCAACGAGGTGAAAAATTCGGGTAAAAAGTATGCCGTGGCCTTAAAGCTGAAAAGCAAAAACGGCGTTAACGACGTGCTCGAACCGGGCAGCAAGCTGGTTTGCATCATCGATCAGGTGGTTCGTCAAGACGTACCTGTCATCAATTCGGCCGCACGCATCACCTTTAACATGCGCCAAGAGTACGCGCTAACGGCATGGACGGTAGAAATGAACGTCAACATCGACAAGCTTGGCAAAGCCATTGGCGAACTAAACAACCAGATGCTCTTCGGTGCATGGGCGCCTTCGGGCAAGGATGGCGAGATATACACGCGCTTTGGGGACGCTCCCATCGAGGGCAACCGCCTGCAAATAAAAACCCAAGGTTCGCAGCTTAACAGCAACCAGCTCTTCGAGGCTGGCAAGTGGTATCACCTGGCCTTTGTTTGCGAAGGCACAAAGCTGTCGATTTACGTTAACGGTAAGCTCGATTCTTCGATGGATTTGCCCGGAAAGGTTGTAAACTTAGGCAATACCATGCTCTTTGGAGCCACCGATTACCTCAAAGCCAACGTTCAAGTAAGCGAGCTGCGTTTCTGGACGAAGGCTCGTACGCAAAACGAAATTGCCAACGACATGTACGTTTGCGACCCACAAAGCGATGGACTGGAAGCCTACTGGAAGATGAACGAGGGCAGTGGCGACACCTTTAAGGACGCCACAGGCCACGGCAACAACGGTAAGGCCGCTACGCTTCCCGCATGGATTCCTAACGTGCGCATCGACGGCAAATAACTAATCGTATAAGCCCAACCTACCCCAAGGCCCACAAAGCCTTGGGCACAAGGTGGGCAAATACTTTCCCAACCAAACACATTCAGACGAAGATTATCAATATGAAATCAATCTTAAAGATAACATTGCCAGCCCTCGTGGGGCTTGCTACATTGTTTACTGCCTGCCAAAGCGAACCCGAAGTGGGCACTAAACTCTACGATAAGGGCGAAACAAGCAACTTGCCTAAGCTGTACATACACGACTTGGGCAACCAAGGCAACAAGGGTGCGCTGGAAGTTGTAAACGCCAATGGCGAACTTCTCGCTAAAAAAGATACCGTTAAGTTTTATGTGCGCCTCTCTTCGCCACTCGATCACGACCTCGAAGTGAGTGTTTCCGAGAACCCTTCTGCTACCAAACAAGCTGGTGCTACGGCTTTGGAGAAGGGTGCAGTTAACATTCTCACGCCCACTGTTACCATTGCCAAGGGCGCTACCGTATCGGCAGAACCCATAAAGGTGGTTGCTCAACTGGGCAACGCGCTCGACACGTTGATGTCTACACGCAACAACGGCGCGGTTACGCTTACGCTGAACCCCGCACAAGGTGTAGATGTGGCCAGCAACTACGGCAATATGAACATCACCGTTAACTATAAGGAAAGCAATATTGTTGATAATGGCAACACCGATGGACTTACGGCTATGGACCTCGGCGACTACTTAGTATACGACGACCAGAACAATAAGCTTGAGAAACTATACGACGGCAACCTGTCAACCGTGTGGTTTAAGCCTTCCAACGAAGGGCCATTTACTTTCGTCATCACAGTGTCCGAAAACACCAAAGTTACTGCTCTCTCACTCGTTCCTAGCGCAAGATACGTCAACTGGGTGGCTAAGAGTATGACTGTTGAGACCAGTGAGGACTGGAACACATGGACGAACCAAGGCGAGATTACGAGAACAGACAACAGCATTAGCAATGGAGAACCTTTCGTTGTTCGCTTTACTAAGCCCGTTAAATGTACCTACATAAGGCTCTCTAACGTACGATCTGCCTCGTCAAGATACCTTGTTATCGGCGAAATGAAGGTCTATAAATAAGCCTGTTTCTGCAAGGCCAACAGCATTTAGCACCCATGTGCACACCACGACGCATACGCTAGTAATGCTAAAGCCGCAATACTAACATTATACCCAACGCCCCCATTGGCCTTAACACGCCTCTGGGGGCGTTTCTTTTCTCTATGCCTAGAAAGCGTGCTTGCGCACAATGTAGCTCCGCTTACATAATAAACAACGGCTTTTAGCGTTTTCAATGAAACGTAGGCTTGGCAAACATAGGGTCGCACCAACCATCCCACGCAGCAAATGGCAGTGCCTTTGCCCACACCATTGCTCTTCACAAGCCCACCAATCCCCCACTCCATAACGCCCCACAGCAACATGTACACCAACAACGACACCCTACGCTTTATCGCAGAACATAGAAACGACAACGTGCCACAGCTGGCTCTCGCCGCCCATAACGCCCCAAACGTAGACCTGCCCTTTGCACTCGACCAAATTGCAGGCTGGCAAACGGCTTGCCGAAAGCTGCCTTCGTGGGCCAAGAACCCCAACATCGTTTATCCGCCACATCTTTCTATGGAGCAATGCTCGTCGCAAACCACGGCCGAATACAAAGCTAACGTGGCGTGGCACTACGTAAACGCCATACAACAAGCCACACCTAACAACAGCGAAAGGGGGAAAGGAAATGGCGATAAAAAACAAGTAGCCGAATGCGAACACACTTCGTTAGTAGACCTTACTGGGGGATTCGGCGTAGATTTCTGCTTTATGGCCGCACATTTCGCCCAAGCCACCTACGTAGAACGCCAATCCCAGCTTTGCCAATTGGTGCAACACAACCTCAATGCCCTTAACATGGGGCATGCCAAGGTGGTGTGTGCCGAGGCCGAAAGCTACCTCAAAACAATGGAAAAGATGTCGTGCATCTACCTAGACCCTGCACGTAGAGATAAGAATGGCGGCAAAACGGTGCTTATCGAGCACTGTTCGCCCGATATTCTCCAACTTTTGCCCATGCTCTTAGCCAAATGTGGCTTGCTCATGGTTAAACTCTCGCCCATGTTGCATTGGCAACAGGCTATTGCGCAGCTGCAAGAACATGGCGCGTGGGTTAGCCAACTGCACATCGTGTCTGCTAAGAACGAGTGCAAAGAGTTGCTCTTCCTCATCACCGATGGGCAAAACAAGGAACAATCTGCAAGCCCGTCTGCTGTGCAAAGCCTAAGCCAGCCTGCCGCACAAAGCGAACAATTACACCTCACACCACAAGAAACCCCTGCCCCACAACAAGCCACAGATGCCGCCAACAGCACCCACATTACATGCCATAACGATGGGCACAGCTTTCAATACAGCCTTGCCGAGGCCGATGCAACCCCACAAACCATCTTGCAAACGCCACCACAAGCAGGCATGTACCTTTTCGAACCCAACGCCTCCATCATGAAAGCAGGCTGTTTTGGCCTACTATGCAGCAGACTAGGTGTACAAGCCATTGCCCCCAACTCGCATCTATTTGTGGCCAACAACGACCTGCCCGACTTCCCTGGCCGACGGTTTAAGCTCGTTGCCGCCACCTCGTTTAACAAGCACGACCTAAAAACAGCCTTGCAAGGCATCGGCCAGGCCAACATCGCCACGCGCAACTTCCCCCTCAAACCCGATGCCTTACGCAAGAAACTAAAACTAAAAGACGGCGGCGAACACTTCCTTTTCGCCACAACCGATGCCCAAGGCAAGCATTGGCTGCTGGTGGCTAAGGGCTAAAAACGGCCTACAATGCACCTGCTTAGCCACACTTTACAGGCCAACAGTTGCCATACGCCCCCTATCAGTAAGCATCACGCTGCAACTTAACCAAAAAACAAGCAACAACAAATTGCTTGTAAGAACAATATATTGAGGTTTTAACGCTTACTTAAAATACTTTTCTACGGTTGTTTTCGGCTGTTCAACCGTAAGCTGGGCTAAGCAAACCCTTTCTATCATAGTGCTTAATAACTTTACCATACGCGCCAATTACTTACTAAAGTTTCCCACCAAATAAATAGATAGAAAAATAACAGTTTGTCGAATTTTCTTTGTAAATTAGTAATCGCAAACAACTGATTTTAAAGACAAAACAACAAAACTGTTATGGAAGCAAAAATAGAGAAAA
>ERZ773049.98-NODE-98-length-52674-cov-12.535282_pt1 | contig 52674 bp, 76 predicted proteins | sample MGYA00580633_ERZ773049 | MGnify/ENA primary metagenome ERZ773049 (study PRJEB29015, sample SAMEA2737991) | human oral metagenome | biome: human oral; feature: human-associated habitat; material: dental | place: China | collected 2066 ...
ATTTGGAAAGGCCTCGGCTATAATAGTATCATCTACTATGCAAGTATCATGGGGATTGATCCGAGTTATTATGAAGCGGCTACAGTTGATGGAGCAACGAAGTGGCAACGCATTCGCCATGTAACCTTACCACAGCTTGCACCACTTATTACTATTTTGACTATTTTGGCTGTTGGAAATATCTTCCGAGCTGACTTTGGTTTATTCTATCAGATTCCACGTGATTCTGGAACCATTTACAATGTCACAAATGTACTGGATACTTATGTCTACCATGGTTTGGCTAAAACGGGAGATATTAGTATGGCAGCGGCAGCAGGTCTTTATCAGTCAGTTGTCGGACTTTTCTTAGTGATTACAACAAATCTGATTGTTCGTCGTATTGATAAAGATTCAGCTTTATTCTAGAAGGGAAGGATGTTTATGAAAAAAGAAAAAATAGACAACGTAGGTATCCATTCCTTCAGTAAAAAAGCAGATATTTTCTTCAATATCATTGTAGCTTTATTTATATTTTTTTAAAATTCAATACAAGATTTCTCTTTTCACAATTTTATAACCCCAATAATTTTTTCTCTATTTTTTTTCTAAACTTTCTTTTTTCCTATATTTATCTTGCTCCCTTAATTCACTCACTCCATCTATATTTACTATTTTATCGTTTATTAAACCACTCGCTATTCTGTTTATCCTTATTTTTATTTCTTCATAAGTTTTATAACTTATGATAAATTTATTTCCATATTAAAAATTCCTACGAAACTATTTTTTTTAATACCTTTCATTATTTTTAAAACAGCATCTCTTTCATTTCCAAAATTTGTATTCAAATTTAATTTTTTACATATTATGCTAATTTATGCTTTTGATTAATTTTTTTCAATGTTGTAAAAAAGTGTAATCAATTTTTTAATTTGTTGCAATATATTATATAATTTATGATTCATTAAATTTTTTATTATTTTTCTATCATTTTAATTATACCTCAATTATAATTTTTCAAAATTTAAAATATTATTCTAAATTTTCTATTAAAACGAAAACTTCTCTTAAATTTTTAAACTTTTTTATCAATCATTTTAGGAACTAATATAAAAAATATCACTATCAAATATTATCAAAAAATGAAAATTCATTTTGAAAGAAAAAGACTTCTTAATAACTTTTAAATCTTATAAAGAAAAATAGCTGGAAAAGGAATTTTGAATAATCGAAGATGATAAAACTTCAAACTTCTTTTAAACAAAATCTGTCGGTCTGGAATAACACCAAAAAGCCGGGACATCGACAGATTTTCGGTAATATTGATTTTTATTGGATTTTCTGACTGTTTTATAAAAAAATAAAAAGAAATTTTTGGTAAAAATATATGAAAATATTGGTATCGACAAAAATGAGGAAAAGTGGTATACTATATAAGTAGTTTAGGAAGGATAAGAATTTAATAGGAACATTTTGTATTGTACACAACATCGACTTAATTTCCACAGCTCCGTCAGTTAAAAATTTAATAGGAACATTTTGTATTGTACACAATTTTATTTGATATGTACCTTGCTAAAAATCAATGTTTATTGACTTTAGCAAGGTTTTTGATTTGTCTAAAATTGTTAAAGAATGTCTGCGTAATATACAAGTAATATACATTGTTTTAGTTTATTTTTTCTATTTCTTTTCTCATTTTCTCAATATTAGTTTTTGAATATTTTCTAGTCATTTCAATATTAGTATGTCCAATTACTGCTGTTATTGCAGCATTGTTTTGTGACACTTCTGTAATTGCTGTTGCAAATGTGTATCTCGTGTCGTGTATTCTATGCTGCATTCCTAATTTTTGCATTAAAGGTATAAAAGTTTTGCTTCTAAAATTTGAATAGCTTAAATGATTTTCTCTCATTCCTGAAATCAAAAAATCATTTTTACTTTTTTGATATAGTTCAATCAAGATTCCTTTTATTTTTTCGTGAACTGGAACAATTCTATTTTTTCCAGCTTCTGTTTTTAGTCCACCTTTAATTGTCCAATTCATGAAATCTATGTTCTCCTTTTTAATTTGTAAAAATTCACTAGCTCTAAAGCCAGTGTAAATCAATACTAATACTTCTTTTGCTCCTATTAATTCCAAGTTATTCCATAATTTTTCTTGTTCTTCTTTAGTAAATACATTATTTTCTCGTATTTTCTCAAATTTTCTTAGAACTAAAAACTTAGAATAATCTTTATTAATTATGTCCATCTGAATTGCATATTTAAAAATCAATCCACACAAGCTCCTGATTTCACGGATATAATTTGGAGCTATGTCAGTAAAAGTGTCAAATAATTTTTGCAAATGTAAAGTTTTAATATCTGCCATTTTCATATTTCCTAGACTTTCTATTTTTTTAAAAATGACTTTATAATTTTTTAAACGACTTTTTGAAACAACATTTTTCTTTGTTTCGTAAAATTTCTCAAAAACTTCTTGAAAAGAAATATTTCTTAGATTTATGTCATACGGATTCAAGTTATATTCAGCTAAACAGTTCATCGCTTCCTTTTTTGTCTTAAAATATCCAAGATATTTAAAAATCTGTTTACCTGTTTTCTTGTCAAATCCGACAGTGACACGGGGTGCAAAGGGCTTTCTTCTGTTTTTTCCCAAATTCACAACACTTCCAGTTCCATTTGGGTTTTTCATAACTGAGCTCCTTTTCTCGATTCAAGCCATTTTTCATAGCTTAAACCAACATATTCCTCGACCCCCCGCTTTTGTATATTATATGTGAATTTACCATTTTTGTCACTATTTATTTTAACAGCGTAGCCAAATTGGAAAATTCCTTGCTGCAGACCGACTCTCAACATTGATTGCGACATGCCAGTGAACTCACTGGCTTCCTTAACTGTCAATGTCATTTTTGTCAATTGCTAACTCCTTCCGTGAGTGTGAGTTTCCAAACTCACTTCATTTTTATATCTAAGTTTATTTAACTAGTAAACTTTGAGAAGTCTCTAAATGCACTCCAGCGATTTCTTCTCCGTTCTTAATTGCTTTTTTAATTTCTTCTTTTTCTATTTTGTCACTCTGAATCATAGTTACAAATTTTGCTGGTATCAAACTTTTGTCGTCAATCACTAAAGATGGATTGTTATTTCTAATTGTAAATGTACCTGTTTCAGTTTCTATTCTCTTAACATCTAATCCTTGCATAGCTTCTAAGATTAAACTTTTTAGTGCTGTTTTTCTTTCGCTTGCTTGTTTTGCTTTTTTAGTATAAAAATCAGCAATTTCTTTGCATTTTTCTGCTTTTAATTCTAAATCTTTCAATAGTAATTCCAATTGATCCGATTTTTCTTCCAATAGCAACGAAACACTTTCTTTTGTATCATTTATTGTTTGTTCATCCAATTCGTTATTTTGGTTATCCAAAAAATTTATTATATTATTTATTTCTTTCAATTCATATTTTATTAAATTTAAATTACTCATATCTTTTTCTCCTGTTTTTATTTTTTAATCCCCCCTATTTTTTAGCTGAAAGGAAATTCATCCTCATCATCATATTTTTTTTCACCTTGCTTATTGCTTTCAATGAATTCAAATTGGCTTACTAAAACATCAGTTGTGTAAATAGTCTGACCATTTTTTTCATAACTTCCTGTTCTAATACTTCCTTGAACTAAAATTCTTTGACCTTTTTTGAAATACTCAGCTATTGTTTCAGCTGTTTTCTCCCAAGCGACGCAGTTTATAAAATCAGTTCCTTCTCCGATTCTGTTTATTGCAATACTAAATCTAGTAAATGCTTTTCCGTTTTTGCTATAGTTTAACTCTACATCCTTTGTTAATCTTCCCATCAATATTGCATTGTTCATATTTTTTATTCTCCTTCTCTGTTTTTTTCTTTTTCAAAAATTGTTTTTGCTAGATTTCCTACTTTTTCGTATGTTAAATCACTTACTGATTCAACTTCGTTTGCTTTTAAAAAATTGTCTATTAATCTAAAATATTTTTGAGTGTTTCTTGCTATATAATTTTCCCTACTTTCTCTTTTCTCTTCCTTTGCCTTTTTCTTTTTGCCTTCTGTTTTTTCATTTTGACCAAGTTCAGAGTTATCCATTGCGTCTATTTTATCGTTTTCCGTTATGCTGAAAGCATTCATATATAAATATCTTTTATAGTATGTGCTTAATGCTCCTAAATACTGTATTTTTTGCATACTGTCTTTTCCTTGACTCGTCACAGGCACATCAAACATCACAAAAGGTATTGTGTATTCATTTACTTCATCTTTATGTATAAGTTTTAATCTAGCAAAATCATTGTCAATTGTAAAAACATCGTTTACTTCTTCTTCAGCCATCAGTTTTACCAAATTTGGTAAAAAATCTTTCAATTCAAAATATTGAAACATTTTATTTTTTCCGCTTTTTTTTATTTCAGTTTCATAAAATTTATTTTTAATTTTTATAATTTTTTCATTTAACATTTAAGCTGCCTCTTTCATCTTTTTTAATTTTTCTATTAAATTATCTAATTTTTTAACGCAATCATCACTATCTAAATATAAATAACTTTCATTTAATTTTTTTCTTCCTTCACCATTTTCTCTCCAGTATTCCCAACCTTTTTCGTAAACTTTAGCACAAATTTCGTTCGTGTGACCAAAATACTCAACAAAAATTGTATTTTTCTCTCTTGAATTAATCTCGAGAGCTAAATCCATTATTTTCATTACTTTTTCCTTAATTTCTTTTTTCATTTACCCACTAATCCTCTCGTATTTTTTCTTTATTCTTAAAGCTTCTTTTCTGCTATATCCTACCCATTTAATTTCGATTCCAGCTTCTTCAAATTCTAACAAACTCAAAGCTTCTTCTTCGTGATTAATTTCCCCACCTTCCTTGATAACTTCTTCAATTTCTGAAAAATTTTTATCTGTTTTTGTTATCAAAGTTTTTATATACATTCTATTTTTTTTATTAAAATCTTTTATTTTGTTGCAAATTTGCGCTTTAAATATGTTATAGTATGCAAATATTACAAGTATCTGTTTTAGCGCATTTTCTGTTTCTTTGTATCTAGTTTTTGGATATTTATCAAATTTAATTTTTAAATTTGTTAATTCTTTTTGATAAATTTTTGAAAATTCGACGACTACAAATTCATTTTTAAAGTCTTTTATTTTCCGCTGATTTGGATTTTGCAAATCTTCATAATCATATTCCTCTATGAGTCTTGTCAATGTCCTAAAACTTCGTTGTATGATGTCCTCAAGTTCAAAGCTGCACCACAAAGTTTGTTCTTCTGACAGCTTAGATATTTTAGTGTCACCTTTTACAAGATTTTTGTCGGTAATACCATCGATACTAAAATAGTTTCTATAGTATTTACACAAATTTGACAACGCCATCATCGAGAAAACTTTTGTCTTTTCGTTTAGCACAAATTTTGTGTAATCCATTGCTTTTTCAGTTATTTCCTCTTTAAACTTTTTCTTTTTAATTTTTCTCAAACTGCTCATTTTTGTTTCCTTTCATTTCTTTAATCGCTGCTGGAAAAAACCAAAGCAATAACCAACATAAAATCGGAACTGCTGTTTCTCCACCACCAATTATTCCTAAGAAATATCCTCTTTCTACTGTTGCATATTTATAAGCTGTAATAGTTAATGCGATAGTTAAAATCACTTTTAAAGTATTTTTAAATATTCTCTTTTTCATTTTTCCTCCTATTTTTTTATCTCAAACCAGCGTTTAGACTAGCTTAAATGCTTTTGATAAGCGCTTTTGTTACTCAGATATGTTATTTATGCTGATTTTAAGATGTATTTTATATTGACTTAATTGTGGTGCCTGCGAGAAAACATAATAAAAATTTAAATATAGGAGTAATTAACTTATACGCAGAAAGGAGTTTTGCCTTGTGCAAACATATAAGGGTAACAAGCACCACGATTAAATCAATATAGTGTTTTATAGACTTTAGCACCTGTCTTTTTTTTTATTCAATCACTTTGTTTTTCTCGATTTTGTAACCTGCTTTTTTAAGTAAATATCTTGCGAATCCATCTTCACTTGGGTGTCCCAGATCTGTCGATATTTCTTTAAAGACTTCTTCATCACTCAAATTTAATAAAAAACTATAATTTGCTACCCCTTTGAATCCTAGTTGGTGTTGTAAAGAGCAGCCGTTGTGTCTCCATTTTTTGTATTCTTCCTCCACAACTTTTCTTAATTTTTTTATTTTTTTCATATTTTCCCTCCTAAATTTTTATTAATATCTTATCCAAACTCACTAACTATCGCTAATGAGCTTGGTAAAACATCAATTACTTTTTAAATAATTTTTTTATTCTGTTCACTAACTTTTTGCTGTTTTCTTTTCTCACTTTACTGCTGTTATCATTTACCATTTCTAATACTTCAAATTTCATCTCTCTACCTCTATTCTATAATTATTTTTCTTTGCTTTTTTTATCACCTCTTTTGTACTTATCTCAAAAACACTTTTCATTCCTAGAGCTTTCAAGAGAAACACTCTTAAAGGATAAAAATGTTTTCTTTGCATTACGAATTTATTATCTTTGTATAAAGTGAAGTTCATTTTACTTGCCTCCTACTTTCTTCATCTCAAAATAATTTATTCTCGTTTCCCCTGTGTCATACCAGTCAATTCCACCATTGCAGTCTTTGTAAGGTACACTGACTTCCTCTTCCTCTTCAAAGCTGTAATTCTTGAAACATTCTTTTATAACTTTCTGTTCTTCTGAATCCCATCCATTTTCTGCAAATTCTTGCAGAGTTTCTTCTAATTGTTCATCAGTAAATTCTATTACTCCTTCATCGTAATTTTTGACGAGAATGCCGTTTGTGATTTGTCTCTGTATTTCGTCAGAGACAACATTTTCTATTTCTTTTTTCGTCATTTTTATCACTCCTTTTCGTTGTCATTTGACAACGAATTGATTAAAAATTTTTTGTAAAATTCTTTTTACATAATTATTATATTATATTTGTTGTTAAATGTCAACACTTTTTTTTAAAAATTAACAAATGACAACAAAAATATTGTATAATTATAGAAAAAGGGATGATACTTATGTCAGATTTTAGAATAAAAGATGAACAATTAAAAGAATTAGGCGATTACTTAAAGAAAGTTAGAGAAAGTAAAGATTATTCATATGGACAAGTGGCAGCATACACAAATTTGAACAAAAAAGAAATATTTATGCTTGAAAATGGGCAAAAGAAAAAGCCTAATCCTTTTTATTTAAAAGCCTTATCAGCTTTTTATAAAATAGATTTGGGTAAATTATATAAAATAATTGGATATATGGATAATGAAGGAGAAATGACTGATGAAATAGAAAATTATAAAATTGATGATGAAATGCTAAATTTATTGAAATTATTAGATGTTAAAAGTCAAAAAAACATTTTAAATGAAATGATAGAAAAAATTGAATATATAAAGTTAAAAAACGGAGATTATAAGGAAGTAAAAGATTTGATACAGAAAGTAAAAGAAAAAATAAACGAATTATAATTATTGGGAGGAAAAATTATTGAAAACTAAATTTAAAGTAATTTGCTTATTTTTGATTGCGAGTTTTTTTATCCAAGCTACAGGGAATGACAAAGAATTTATTGTTGACGATTCCATTATTATATTAGCACTTGCTTGGGTTGTGGGTATTATAATTGTAGTCTTGTTATTAAACAGGAGTAAATATAAAAAAGCTGGATTAATTCTTGCACAAGAAAATGTAGATTTAGAAGAAAAAAATAAAAAATTAGAAAAAGAACTGAAAGAAGAAAAAGAGAAAAAATTAGAAATAGAAAAAATGGATTTATTGGAAGCAATTCAAAAATTAGATGAATTAAATAAAAAAATAGTAAAATCAACACTCGAAAAAGAAAGATTAGATAAAGTGATTACGGAAATAACTTATGAATTAAATGAACAAAAAGCAAGATTAGAATCAGTTAACGATGAATTGGATATGGAGAGTTTTGGGTTGTATAAACCGAAATACGATCTTGCTAATTCTAGTCAATATAAATTCAAACTCGAAGAAATCAGAAAAAAACAAAAAGAAATGATAAAAACTAAAAAAGCGGTACATTATTCAGAAAATTGGACGGTTGACGGCTCGGCTTCAAAAGGACGTAAAATGACTAATGATAACATAAAAATGATTTTAAGGTCATTCAATTCTGATTGTGAAGCAGCTATTAATAAAATAAAATTCAATAATTTAGAAAGAATCGAAAATAGAATTTATAAATCGTTTGAGCAGTTAAATAAATTAAATGAAGTTAATAAGGTTTCTATCAGTCAAGAATTTTTGAATTTGAAGTTTGATGAGTTGCATTTGGGTTATGAATATGAGCAAAAAAGAGAACTTGAAAAAGAATTATTGAGAGAAGAACGAGAAAAAGAAAAAGAAAATAGAAAAGTATTGCAAGAAATAGAAAAGAAAAAACGGAGTATTGATAAAGAAATTTCGCATTATAAAAATGCTGTTGATGAAATAGAGAATAAAATTTTGATTGCGTCGGAAAATGAAAAAGAAGAATTGGAAAACAAACTATCCGAAATAAAAGAAATTGTTGAAAAATACAATGACGAAAAAGAAGAATTGGATTATAGACTCGAAAATATTGGTGCAGGATATGTTTACATCATTTCAAATATAGGTGCATTCGGAGAAAATGTTTTCAAAATAGGGGTTACAAGAAGGTTAGAACCAACCGAGAGAATATCTGAATTGAGTAGTGCATCCGTTCCGTTTAAATTTGATGTACATGCTTTGATTTTTAGTTATCAGGCATTTGAACTAGAAAAAGAATTACATAATTATTTCAACAATAAAAGAGTAAATATGGTAAATAACAGAAAAGAGTTTTTTAATATTACTATAGAAGAAATAGAAAGGGCGTTAGAAAAACACAAAGACTTAACGTTTGAATTTAACAAAATTCCAGATGCAGAAGAATACAGAGAAACACTAAAATTAAGAAATTAAGAAAGAAAGGAGATATATATGCGATTTATAGCAAAGTTAATTTTATGGATTTTTTTCACGATTCCTATGTTATTCATAACACTTGTTAGAATAGCTTTTAAACCTAAAAAGAAAAAATGATTTTTACAAGAGCTTTTTTAAAAGGCTCTTTTTTTATTTAAATTAAATTTTTATGTTCGTTGACATTTAACAACAAATGTGATATAGTTTTAACGAGGTGATAACATGGCTAGAAAATATAAAAAATCAAATGAACACCCTGAATTTGCTAGATTTAAATATTTGATAGAAAAGAAAAAAATAACAATAGATGAATTTTCTAAAAAAATAGGGTGTTCAAGAAATGCAATTTATAATTTTTTTAAGTGGGATAGAAAAAAACAGATCCAGCAAATTTTTAGAAAATTAAATTTTTTTGATTAATTCGTTGTTAAAAGTAAACAGATTAGTTGATATTTGATTTTTTTAAAATAATAATCAAATTAATTAATTCAGCGATTTCTTTTAATTTTTCATCATTATTTTCCATAATAATTACTCCTTTCACTAAAGATGTAATTATTTTAATAATGATTGGATTACAATTCAAAAGAAAAGAAAGGAGGTGTGAGATGAAATATGGAATAGACAAATGCAATTTTATATTCGTGTTATGTGCTTATCAGGCATTTAAAGTGATAAAAAAGGGAGTGAATGTTCAAAATATATTAATAGGCATTGGATATATAACGGTTGCTACAGTATATTTTAAATACGAAAGCAAAATAAAAAAGGCAATATATGAAATACTACCTTTTTTAATATTTTATACCTTACTTGGACTTCTTTTTGAAAGTTTTTTTGTAACCCTTTTTGAACAAATAAAATAAAAATAATTTTGTTAAGTCAAACAATCCTTCAGATAGCAAATCTGAAACGTTGTTTTCATCAGAAAGTGTAACGATTTTTATAAAATATTTTTGAAAAGTTAATCCTCCTGTTTTGAAAATCCATGCGGCAAAACTTTCTCCTGCGGGTTTTAATTCAGGAATAGTTGTAAAAACAAATAAAAGTAGTGCGAAGATGTAATACGAAATTGCTAGCTTTATAACCAAATCTTTAGGAATAGGAAGCTTGAGGCTTTTGAACGCTTCGATGTATTCTTCTAATTTAGACTTGATAATAATGACAGGAATTTCATTAACCAGCACTTCAAATTTTTCTTCTTGAGTATGGTTGTAAGTGTCAATAACGGAATTTATGTAAGTGTTCCAGTATTCAAGATTTTCAGAATAGATTCCAAGATTTGTTCTTAAAGTTTGCAATTGTAAATTTATTACTTGGATTTGTCCGTAAATATTTAAAAATTCTATTTGTTTTATTGGAATATTCAAATTATTATGGTTAATTTTTTCTCTAATTTCATTTAATCTTGGATAACTGTTCATCGTTTGTTGTAATCTTTGAATAGCAGGATTATTCATTGCTAGTCGGATTCTTTGAATATTAGAGTTGTTTTGCAATTTTTGAGCTGCTTCCATAGAAGCAAACAAATTTTTAGGAATAAGCATAATAACACCTCCTTTCTTGTGTATTTAATTTTATTTGGCGATAATATTATAACTCAAAAGGAGGTAAAAAATGAAATAAGGGAGATGAGACAAATGAACTGGAAAAAAATATTGCTACAAATAATTTTATCAGTAGCAACATCAATAATAACACTGTATATTTTGGCTAGATACTTTAGTTAGTAACTTTAAAAATTAAAGCAAACCATTTCCAATGGTTTATTAGATACCACATAGCAATCGTTGTTAAAATACTTGTTATTATTGGAACAAAAATAGAAGTTAAGATTTTAAGTGAAAAGATTTTAAGTTCAGCAATAAATTTGTTTTTGCGTTCAATTTTAAAATCTTCAAGAAAAGTAATGCCGTTAGGATTAATTTCAATAATATCGTCATTAATGTTATTGTCGTAATAATTTGAAATATATTCAAGAATATTATTAATCCTTATATCTAAAACATCTCTTGAATGATAATTGAATCGTTTTAATAAATTGTTATAACTAACTTTTTTCTTTTCAGAAATATATTTTAATATTTTCAAATCAATAGAGTTCATAATAGTTCTCCTTTGTTTTTGTTAATATTATAGCACAAAAAAAGGAGGTAAAAAATGCAAATGAGAGGTACAAATCCTAAGCCAGTAACTTCTAAGCCATCGAATCCAAGAATACAACGATTATATACCGAACCAAGAAAAAATATAAAAAGAATATATGATATAAGTCTAAAAGTTTTGAAGATAATCGAAGATGAAGGTGTAACTGAAGATGAGTTTTGTATAATAGAAAAAATGATAGAGAATGAGTTTAAAGGATTAAAAAAATAAAACAAAAAACACTCCGAAGAGTGCTAACAAAAATTTATAAAATACTATATCTTGTGTTAATTATAACATAAATTTGATAAGAACACAAGATGTAGGGAGAGGAAAAAGATGAGGGATATAAGAAAAAAAGGTTGGTTCTGGGTTGAAAATGAACTAATAGATAGAACTGACTTGTCTTTTGAAGTCAAATCAATGTATATGATTTTAGCAAGGTTTGCGGACGCAGAAGGAAAATGCTTTCCGAGCGTTGAGAAATTAGCTGAAATTATAGGAAAAGATAAAAGAACGGTAATAAGATATATGAAAAAGCTGGAAGAAAAAGGATTAATTGAGAAAAAGAGAAGATTCAATCAAACAAACATTTATTATCTAAAAAATGTTGCTCTTAATAGTGACAAAATTGATAATGACAAAAATGATAGTGACATAGTTGTCACTTCCCTAGATGACACAGTTGTCATTTCCGATAGTGACAAAAATGTAAATCTAAAAAAACACAATGAAAAAAACACAATTAAAAATACCCAATATAATATAAAAGAAAAAAGTAAAAAAGAAAAGACAAAAAGTAAAATTGAAGACTTTGTAAACAAACTTGAAAAATCAGATGAATACAAAGCCTTGATTTTAGAATACATAAAATATCGCAAAGAAATAAAAAAAACAATAAAGACAATAGCTCCTATTAGCAAATTGTTGAAAGATTTTCCTGATTCCAAACGGCTTTCGGAAGCAATAGAAATCGCTAAAGAAAGGGAATGGACAGGATTAGAGCCTGAATGGGTAGAGAACTATAAAAATACAAAAAACGGAGGAAATAGCAATGCAAAAGGTGTCAGATATAATAAAACAGAGGGTAGAAAGAATAAAGCTGGAGAAAGAAAACCAAACTACGACATTGAATTTTAGCAGTTTTCCATCATTTTCCGATGTTGACATGGCGGAAAACAAGAAAAAAGGAGAAATAAAATATTTTAAAAGATTATCGAGTTTGCCTAAAAAAATTAATAATTGCACTTTTGAAAAAGCAATTGTAAAAAGTGACAAGGAGAAAAAAATAAAAGTCATGCTTGAAAAATACTGCAAAAACTTTGAAATGGCTCTCAAGAACGGAATAGGACTGTATTTTTACGGTGTAAGAGGGACGGGCAAGACTTTTTATAGCTTGTGCATTTATAACGAATTATGCAAGAATTACAGAGTTTACCGCACAAGCTTGATGAACATTTACAAAAGAATAAAAAAAACTTGGAAAATGCAAGATCAGGATGAAGAAGATGTGCTTAATGACTTATTAAAAGCAGACTTGATAATTCTTGATGACTTAGGTAAGGAATATTTAAGTCAAGAGTGGGGAAAAGAAAAACTGTTTGATATATTTAATATGCTTTACGAAAAAGAAAAGTGCTTAATAATCTCAACAACGTTAGATCCTGAGCAGATGTCGGAATATTTAAGTATAAATGGCAGCGATGATGTTCTTGACAGGTTAAAAGAGAACTGCAAAGGTCTAGCATTTAATTGGGAAAGCAGAAGAAAAGAAGTGAAAAAAGAAATTTTTGAAGAAATTTTTGGGTAGGAGGATAAAAAATAGAGAAAATAAATAAAATATATAAAATCAGGAGGAAATAAAATGTTAGGAAACAACGTAGTAGACTATATGATAAACAGCTGTAAAGGAGCATACAATTTAGAGAATGCAAAATTAATCAAGAAGAATGTGGAAGACAAGAAAGTTCAGTTTGTATTCAAGAGAAGTGATTTAAAATTAAATATTGAGTTTGCAAATGATAAAATTTCAGGAATTATATATAATAATTTCTTGACTGATTCGCAAAGAGAGAATGTAACAGAATCCGAATATTGTACGAGACTGAATGAAATGCTTGAAATTACAGATATTGATGATATGGATAAACTTGACGAAATCTCAAGAAATATTATCAAAAAAATAAATTCAGAAAAGTTATTTGGAGAAAATCCAAAGGAATTGTTGCTAAATCAGGAGAATAGAGAAAAACTTGTAAAAATAAAAAAATTTTTCGGAACAGAACCACAGTTGCTGAAACTTTATGAAGAAATCGAAGAGCTGCAAACAGCATATAGAAATTACAGAAAAACATTTTACAAGGATGAACAAAATCTAATTGAAGAAATAGCCGACTGCTTTGTTGTAGCTTTACAAATAAACAAGGTGAAAATGATAAAAAATGTTATCAAAGGCTTGATTGACAACACTAAAATATTCAAGACTGAAATGATTGAAAAAATCATAAGAATGGTTAAGTTTAAAATCAATCGTACAGTTGAAAGAATTGAGAAAGGACAATACGGAACATACAAGATTGAATATAAGGTCACTAGAACTTCACAAGAAGCTGTGAGTGAAGAAAAAGAGCAACAGCCAATAAATTCCCCAGCGAAATCATTTAGCGTCGCAGAGAGCAAGAAACAGAGCCGTGAGGAAAAAGAAAAATCCAGAAAGGAAAACAAGGTTTTTGAATTTGTAAAAAAGAATGAGCCGTATTATTACCAAGCTAGAGATATTCAATTAAATACTAAAATTCAAGCTAAGGAATGTACAAGGATTGTTGAAAAATTTATTGATGAGGGGAAAATAACGGTTACAAAAAGAGGCAAGGACGGTATTTACGGAGCAACGCTAACAACTGTTCAGGAAGCAGAGGTTGTTGAATAATGGCTACTAATCCGGGGAAAAAATTTGAAAACGATTTTAAGAATAGTGTTGATACTGATAAAATCTTTTTGCATAGATTCAAGGACGGAACAACAGGAACTGTAAATGGACAAATGATTAGATTCAAAAATAAAAACTTATGTGATTTTTTACTCTTCAGGGACGGCTTGCTTGTCCTTGTTGAGCTAAAATCTTTTTTAGGCAAGTCAATGCCATTTGCAAATATTAAAGACACGGTTGATGAACAGCAGACATTTTTGTATAACTTGCGACTAGAGGCAAAGAAAAAGAATGTAAAAGCGTATATGATACTTAATTTTAGAGATTTGTCAGAAACTTATGCAATAGATATTCACAATTTTGATGAATTTTACAAAATGACAAGTAAGAAAAGTATCAGCATAGATGAGGTAAGACAGCTTGGAAAACAATTATTTCAGCAAAAGAAAAGAACAAATTACAGATATGAAATTAACAGCTTGTTTAGTTAGGAGGCAATAATGAGAAAAAGATGGGCAAAAGATAGAGTGAGGGCAATATTAAATGATTATCCTGAGACACGGAACGCTGAAAATCCAGATACATTTGTTATGTGCTTAATATTAGTTGAGGACGGAATAATAACACAAGATCAGGCTTCAAAAATATACGACGGATATTCAATTAACAACATAGTTAAAAGTCGCCAGAAAATCCAAAATTCGGACAAAGAGTATGAACCTAACGAGGAAACTAAAAAGAAAAGGTTTGTTGGTTATATGAATTTTAGGCACGCTTGGCGGAAAGGAAACTTGGATGTCTAAGAGGATGAGCAGAGAAAATCAAAAATTAATTTACTGGTTCATAGACTGTTACGCTTATCATCTGAAAGGTGTAGACATAAATTGGCAGACTAGCAAGCAAAAGCCTGCCATTTCCGATTATTTTTTGTACAAGGCAAAGGAAGACTTGAAGAAACTTTATATCAGGCATAGTGGCAAGAATATAAAGGGATATGAGCCTTTCAGGAACATGGAGAGCAAGCTGAAAGATAGAATTGGAGATATAATTGACAAGAATTACACGAAAGAAAGCAAAATTAATATAATCACAAATGATTTAATGGATTTTGTAACCGACGAGATTCAAATGTTGTTTATCAAGCTGAATGATACTTTTAGCTTGACACTTAAATTAATGAGCAATACCGAAGCTGTGGCATTTACCAATTTCCTTTTTGACTATTTTTTGCAGAATAACATAGCAATGTGGGAAGAAATGCAAATGCTGTATAAACAGCAGAATGAAGAAAAATATATTTATTCTATGCTGAAATATAGGAAATGTGCTGTATGCGGAAAATATCATACAGAAAATAGCAGTATAGATTTGGAACATTGGGATTCAATCGCAAGTACTCACGGAACTTATAAAAAAGACACTGGACAGGAAGGGCGGTATATTTCGTTGTGTAGACTACATCACAATCAGAAACATAATTGGGGAGTTCAGACATTTGAAAGAAAATACAACGTAAGGGGTATTTATTTGGATGATGAACAGATAAAAGAACTGAAAAAAGTTTATAAAAATCATTTTAAGGCATTTAAGGAGGAGATATGATAAAAATATATTTATTAGTCGCAACAATTTTTCTAGAAATTTTATTTATACGATTTGAATTGGATGAACTACAAAATTGGTACAAAGCAGTCGAGGAATAAATGTTTGAAGATTTTAGTACTAGAGAAAAACAAAGAAAATACGCAAGAAAAAAAGCAGCAAAAAATATATTCAAAATATTGATTGTAGGTTTGTTAGTATTATTTGGAATTTCGTTTTTAAAATAGTTCAGTCGCAGAAAGTCGTTTTGGCTGGGATAATGTGTAAAAATGTAGTATTTATAAGGAAAAATGACAGTCGTAAAAAGTCGTTTTTATTAGAAAGCATATCGCTGATGTCGGCAAAACAATACAAATTTAGGAGGAATAAATGGAAATAATAACGAGAATTTTAAGTGCAGCAGTTACAATATTTTTAATTTTCTTTTTAGTCAGCTATCTGTATGCCTTAGTTGAAGATGTAAAAAAGAATCTTAAAAATATAGCCAGAATTACTTATGCACCTTATAATGTGATGTATTTTTTAGTTTTTTGGTTTTTAAATATTTTGCTGATTTACGCAATAATAAATTTGATTGTATTTTTTGCAATTAGAGTGTAAAATGGTATAATTAATCATATTTAAAAAAGGAGACAAAAATGGAAAAGAAAATTAAAGTTGTCGAAACACTTTTTCGATGTGGCAAGTGTGGGAACTATATCAAAGCGGTAAAACAATATAATGGCATGAAAATTATTGATGACGGATGTTTAGAATTTAGAATTTTTAAAAAGAAAATGCCTGACTATGAGTACTTTTTTTGTTGCGAAGAGTGCAAAATAGAAGGCGATTCTTTGGGAGCTTTTAGAAAAATTATTCCACCTAAAGAACGAGCAGACTTCTGGTTTGTTAAAGGATACAAAGAACAAAAGACTAAAAATATGATAGAAAACACTCTAGACAATATGGGATCATATATAGAAAAAGCGAAAAAGGAACATAAAACCTATAATGGAGTTCTTAAATATGGTCGATTAGGAAATTATCATTCGAAACATAAAAGCGTTGAAAAAGATTTGGATGAATTACAAAACGAAATAACTAAAGCAATTAAATTATTTAAAAAGGGCGAAAATATAGAAGAGTTATTAGATTTTATTGTATTTTTATCAAATAATGCTTTAAATAATCATAAAGTTTATATGTCGTATTTTATGCAAGCACGATTTCAATTTGAACGAGGAGCAAGTAATATAGTCTATCACAATTTGAAACATGTGAAAAGTTGTTCGAAAGGTATAAAGGAAGTAATGGAAAAATCAAAAAAAAATATTGTTTAGAAATTTAAATTTTTTAAGAAAAAAATTGAACACAGTTAATTGTGAAATAGAAGAAAGGGAAAGAAATTACGAAGTATCACATCCAAATTCATGCACGATAATTGATTTTAGACTATTTGATTTATACAAAAAAAGAAAGCGTTTAGAAAAAGAATTGTCGGAGTTGAAAGAATTTTTACCATGCGGTCGTGGTATTTTGTTTTAGTTCAGCAAAAAAATATTGGCAAAAGGAGCGAGTAAATGGAAAAATATGATGTTTATGATTTAATAGGTGACAAAAAACTTTTTTATGAAAATTTAACAGATTTTGGTTGGGAGGAATTTTATAAATTTAAAATAGATTTTCTAAAAGAACACTTTCCAGAAAAATTTAAAAACAAACAAGTGATTGTACTTTTTAAAAGAGAATTTACGGAAGAAATGGAATTAGAATTGATAAGAGAATTTACAGAGAAAATGATTCGAGAAGAAGGGAAAAGATTTCTTGAATTTGCAGCAAATTATCTAGAAGAAAAAGAAAAACAGGAACAAAAGCAAAAAGAAGTGAACGAAAAACATCAAAAAAGTTTATTGTTTAAAATTTTAAATTTTTTCAAGAAAAAACAGAGCTCAAATACTTGAAAAAACTGATAAAGTAAGGTATAATAAAGGAGTGATAAAATGCTTAGTAAAGAGCAGATAAGTCAAATTGAAAATGATAAAAATATATTTTTTTGCGTTGTAGAACTACTCAAAGTAATTTCGATGAAAGGAGAAGTCAAAGTGACTTTCAAATTCAAAGATAAGAAATTGAAAGGGAGAGAACTATGGCGTGATACAATAGAATAAAGACAAGAGCAGAAAGTTTGTGAGTCGATTTATATATAGATTAGAAATAGTCTATTTATAAGTCGGCTCTTTTTTTGTCTAAAAATCAAAGAAAGGGGGCAAAATGAAAATAGAAAAAATAAATATTAACGAAATAATTGAATATTCCGGAAATGCAAAAGAACATCCTGAATGGCAAATTGAACAGATTAAAAACAGTATTCAAGAATTTGGATTCAATGACCCAATAGCAATAGATGAGGGCAATGTCATAATCGAAGGACACGGAAGATATTTAGCACTAAAAGAACTTGGATATACAGAGGTTGAAGTAATCAGGTTAAAACATTTAACGGATGAGCAGAAAACAGCTTATGCCATTGCTCACAACAAACTTACAATGAATACTGAATTTGACATTGAAAAGTTACAGTATGAACTAAATAAGTTGGAAGTGAATGACTTTGATTTAGATTTATTAGGTTTTAATGAAGCAGAATTAGAAAATATTTTGGAAATTGAAGATGTAGACATTAACGATTTTTTCGCAGAAGAAGAAAAAGAGCAAAAAAAAGAAAGGAAAAAACTTTGTCCACATTGTGGGAAGGAAATATAAAATGGGAGCAAAAATATTTTTAGCTGCGTTAAAAGGATATGAAAAAGAAGGCGTCAAGCCTAAAAGACTCCTTGAAAGTTATTTTTATTTGAGAGGAAATAAAAATGACTATATGAAATTTGTTGAGCAAGAAATAAAATTAGAAAATTTTTTGTTAGATTCAGGCGCATTTACTTTTATGAATTCCAAAAAAACGAAAATAAATTTTGAAACATATATTAACGAGTATATAGAATTTATAAAAAAATGGAATATCAAATATTTTTTTGAACTAGATGTAGACAGTATTTTAGGATACGAAAAAGTAAAGGAAATAAGGGAATATATAGAAAAAAGCACAAATAAAAAAAGCATACCTGTTTGGCACAGGAGCAGAGGACTTGAAGAATTTGTGAATTTATCTAAAAGATATGATTTTATTGCTATCGGAGGTTTAGCGATAAAACATATAAAAAAAACAGAATACAAATATCTTAATCCTTTGATAAAAATAGCACACAGCAATAATTGCAAAGTTCACGGATTAGGTTTTACTCCTAAAGATATATTGAAATATCGTTTTGACACAACTGACAGCACTAGTTGGAAAGTTCCAGGAAGAACAGGACAGATAATCAAATTTAATGGAAAAGAAATTGTTGAAGTTAAAAAACCAAAAAATAAATTGAATAAAAAAATAGATACAAGAGTAGCAATAAAACATTCTTTAAAAGAATGGAATAAGTATGTAGATTACATCGAAAGGAGTTGAAAATGATTGAAATTATAGGAATGTTTGCAACTTTTTTACAAATCATAGGCAACGGAGGTAAAAATGTTAATAAATAAAAAGTTTAAATTTGACGCAGCACATTTATTGCCAAATCATAAAGGGCAATGCAAAAATTTGCACGGTCACACATACAAATTAATAGTAACTTGTGAAGGTACAATGCAAAATATAGGAACATCAGAAGGAATGATAATGGATTTTTCTGATTTAAAAAAAATAATAGAGGATGAAATCATAAAAAAATTCGATCACGCCTTTATAGTAGGGACAGATTCAGAGATAGAAAAAGATATATTAATGGTATTAAAAAAACACAATTTAAAAATACTAGAATTAAAAAACAGGAGCACTGCTGAAAATATAAGCAAATATATTTTTAAAAAATTAAAAGAAGTTTTGTTGAAAAAGAATATAAAACTTATAGAGGTTGCGTTATACGAAACAGAAACATCGTTTGTAAGATATGCGGAGGATTAAATGAAAGTAGTAGAAATATTCAAAAGTATCCAAGGGGAAGGATTTAACTTTGGGAAAGAAGTTGTGTTTTTAAGATTAGGGAAATGCAATTTAAAATGTCCTTGGTGTGATACAGATTGGAATAAATATAAAAAAATAGAATTTGAAAATGTAATTTATGAGATAGAAAAAGAAAATTGTAAAAGTGTGATTATAACAGGTGGAGAACCTACGATGCAAGATTTAAAACCTTTGTGTAGAAAGCTCAAAGAAAAAGGATTTTGGATAGGAATCGAAACAAACGGAACAAATGATGTTAGTTACGAATTTATAGATTACATAGCAACAAGCCCAAAATTTTTTTATAAAGATTTAGTGAAATTAAATTTGAAAAAAGCTAACGAAATAAGAATTGTCGTAGACAATGACGATGTTGAAGAATATGTTAAGTTTTGCGAAAAAATAGAGAACGAAATAGAGGCAGATAGATTTTTTCTGTCTCCTGTTGAAGAATCAGAAACTGCTAATTTTTTAAATTTGGAAACTTTAGCAAAAGTTAGGCAACAGTTAAACGGAAGAGGGGGAAAAGAATGGCAAGTGTCGATACAATTGCACAAATTAATGAAAGTGAAATAGAAGCGAAAGAAGGAATAAAAAAATTATTACTTTTTTTAGGTGAAGATGCAAATAGAGAAGGCTTGTTGGAGACTCCGAAAAGAGTTGTGAAAGCGTTTAAAGAAATGACGAAAGGATATAATGAAGAAGTTTCAGAAATTTTAAAAGTTACTTTTGAAAGCAATAACTCAAACGAAATAGCGATAGAATCCATACCTTTCAATTCTTTGTGCGAACACCATATGTTGCCTTTTTACGGAACTGTAAATGTCAAATACAAACCTAAAAATGGTAGAGTTGTTGGATTATCTAAAATACCTAGAGTTGTTGAAGTGTTTGCAAAAAGATTACAAATTCAGGAAAAATTAACAAAAGAAATAGCGGATGCGATACAGCAAAATTTGGATTGTTTAGGTGTAGAAGTTGAAATTATCGCAAAGCATATGTGTATGGAATTGAGAGGAATCAAATGTGTAGGAAGTGATACCAGAACAATTTACAGAACAGGCTGTTATGAAACTACACAATAGAAAAAAGTTAAAGGAAAAGGTGGAAATGAATGAAAACATAAAAGAATTAATCAGATACGAATATGAGAACGGAACAAGTATAAGAGTTTTGTCAGAAAAATATAATCAAAAAGTAGGAACTATTAAGAGCTGGATCAGCAGAGAAAAATGGATTAAAAAAAAAGAAAACACTGCAACCAGCAAGAGGAAAAATGCAACCACTAATTGCAACCAGTTGCAAAAGGTTGCAAACAATAAAGAAATACAAATACAAAAGGATATTTTAGAAGGCAAAAGCAAACAGGAAATAATGTCCAAGTACGGCATTTCAGAACGCACTTACAGCAGAAAAACAAAAAATGCAAGAGAGTTGAGAAAGGAACGCACAGAAAAGTACCTTGAACAAATAGCTGATGAAGTTTATAAAGGTGAATTGTACAGAATGTTAAAAGGAACAGAAACTGCAAAAGCAAATTTAGTGGTAAGAGTAACTAAAGAAATAAATTCAAAAGAAATGGATGCTAAAAAAGTACAAGAGTACGACAAAGCTTACACAACTATTAAAAAAATGGGAAATGATTTAATGCGGACTGGTAAGATGTTGACTGCTTACGAAGTGCTTGAGATTGACAAGCAGCTTTCAGAAGAAGAAATACAACGTGAAAAACTTGAAATCGAGAAATCCAAACTTAAAACGGATATAAATGAGGATAATAAAATAGAAATAGAGTTGGTGGGGATTTAATGAAAATAAGGAGTGAAGTAAATAAACATTTTCAGGAATTTTTGTTAGACAATACGCAACATATATATTTTTTGTTAGGCGGTTATGGAAGTAGTAAGTCATACAATGTAGCAGTTAAATTAGTGCTTTTATCATTGAGAGAAAGAAGAAAAATTTTAGTTGTAAGACAGATAAGAGAGAATTTAAAAGAGAGTTGCTATGCCGATATACAAGATATTATATACAGTTTTGGACTAGAAAAGTATTTTTATTTTACATCGACGCCAATGAAAATCGTTTGCACGGTAACAGGAACTGAATTTATTTTCAGAGGGCTTGATAATGTTAAGAAGATAAAATCAATAAAAGACATAGATACTATTTGGATAGAAGAAGCAGATGAGATTGATTATAAATCATTTAAAGAGCTTAAATCGAGATTGAGAAGTATAAAAAACAGAAATATTTTGATATTGACAACTAATCCAAATGAATTTGGTGTTTGGACATATAAATATTTGAGTGAAGTACTAAAAAGCGTTGGTAAAGACGAGAATGATCTATATACTGAGCGAATTATGAAAATAAAGAATGAAGTAAATCTTAAAAAAGGAAATGTATTTTCTGAAAATATATATTTACATCATTCAGTGTATACAGATAATAAGTTTTTACCCGACAATTTTATAGCAGACTTGGAAACCGAAACAGATGACTATTTAAGAGCGATAAAAACACTAGGAAGATTTGGAAGTGCAGGAGATACATTATTCAGAAATTTACATCATATGGAACAAAGCAGGATAGAAAAGCTGATTGAAGGCAAGTGGAATAGGTTTGCTGGATTCGATTTTGGATATAGCAAATCTTATAACGCAATAGTCAGAATTGTTGTAGACGAAGAATTAAATGATTTGTATATCTATGAAGAATTTTATGACAATCATTTAACAGACGTGGAAATGTTGGAAACTGAAATGATACAGAAGCTGATAAGTGAAGGTGAAGTTGTTTATGCAGATAGTGCTGAGCCAAAGGCAATAGCTTTTTACAATATGAATAATGTAATGATTAATCCAGTCAAAAAGACAAGCGACATAAGCAAGGCTGGAGTTAAAAAGATACAATCATTTAGAAATATTTTTATTGACAAGAATGTGTGTCCGAATACATACAGGGAACTGACAGAAATGAAGTGGTTTTTTAATAAAGATGGATTGATTGCTAAAAATCCTAAGACACAAAAGCCATTTAATATTGACCCACATAGTTTTGACGCTATCAAATATGCACTAAGTGATTACACGCCATATATATTAAATAAACATTATTACAAAGAGGAGGTGGATAATGAGACTTAATATTTTTTCAAAAGGATTTTGGAGTACCAGGTCGCCAGTTACATTATCAGAATTTATAAATAATTATTCTCTTGGAGACGAAGATCCTGAAAAGTTTTTGAGCCAGCTGTATAAAAATCCGTTTACAAGTTCGGCTATTACAAGAATAAATGAAGCAATTAACAATTTAAAATGGGGAACATATAAAAAAGGATATAGCGATAATGTGAAAGATGTAAAAAGCAGTTATGTGCTAAATACATTGCAAAATCCTAATTCTTTACTTAATACAGACCAGTTTATTAATTATTTTGCTTTGTATTATATTCTGTTTGGGGAACTGCTTGTAATGAGAGTTGATTTATTTACAAAAGCTGAATTGATTTTATTTAAAAAAGGCTCTTATCATATTGAGTATGACAATCAAAATGTATTAAACGGCATTAAATCAATAAGAATTAACAACAAGGAATACAAAGGCGAAGACTTAAAAATGTTTCACTATATAAAAGGTGTGAATGTTTATGATAATATCGCTGGAGCAGGATACGGAATAAGCAAGGTGCAATCATTAACCGCTTTACATAATTACTGGTGTTACATAATGCAGTGGAACAACAGCATATTGAAGAACGGCGGTAAAAGAAATCTTATAATCGTTGTTAAAAAGTTCCTGAACACTTTTAAGAAAAAGGAAATTAAGAACGAGATAGAACAGAATAGTGGCTCTAGGAATGTAGGAAAAGCACTTATTTTGGACGGAGAAGGTGCCGAAATAAAAGAAGCTGACTTTTCTCCACAGGACTTTGATTTTCTTAATGCTATGGATGAAATAAGGAACACAACTGCCGCTGTTATGAATGTACCTAGTATTCTAATTGGAGACAGAACTAACAGTAAATTTAGCAACTACAAAGAGGCTAAAAAAGATTTGTATACAGAGAACATATTGCCACTTGTTGAACAGATAGCCGAGTATCTTAATAATATTATGAAAGACAAGCTAGAAAGCAACGAGTACATAGATTTTGATACAAGTACAATTGGAGTGTTAAAAGAAGACAGAAAAGAGAAAATGGCAATGCTTAATAATCTTAGCTATTTGACGATAAATGAGAAGAGAGCAGAGCTTGAATATCCGCCTGTTGAGAACGGAGACGATATTTTAATAAGTACATCAATGACATCACTCAAAGAAATGTATGAAGAAGAAAAACCAGTTGAGGAGGAAGACGATGGCGAAGAAACTGAATCAAGTGAAGAAGAAAATGAAGAAAATCAAGTTGACTAATTCTCAAAAAAAGGTACTTGCTAAAAGACAACTTAAAATGAGAAACAGGTTGATACTTAAACTGTTTGGACGACTAAGACTGGTATTTAAGCAACTTCGTGGCGATATTGATGTAAATGAGCAGATGTTTTTTGGAGAGTTTGCGTGGGAAACATTTAGCAATCGATTATTTGCAGAGCTAAAAAAAGGAATGAACGAAACTATAAGCGAGACATCTAATTTTTTAGTTACACATCGTGGGATTGACAAAAAGCTGATTCCATCTGTTAAAAGCAAAACATTAAAACAACTCAGTAAAAAGGTGATAGCTAACAAAGTAACAAATATTACGAAAACTACAAGAGATATTTTAAATAAGATTATAGTTCATGGTCAAGAAAGTGGTACAAACATCAGAGATATAGCAAAAGAAATAACAAAAAAAATAAGAGGTATGGAAAAGAAAAGGGCAATGGTAATAGCAAGAACTGAAACAGCCACTACTGCTACAACAACATATCACAATGGATTGGAGCAGGCAGGACTGGAAAAGACTTGGTGGCATGTTGGTGGCGGAAAGACGGACAGGGAAAGTCACTTAAAATGTGACAAAGAAGTGAGAAAGCCAAATGAAAAATTTAGTTGTGGGCTTTTGTATCCACATCAACTAGGAGCACCGGCGAGCGAGATTATAAATTGTCATTGCGAATTAATATAGGAGGTGTAAAATGGAACAATTTAATAAAAGTGTCAAGATGATATTGAAACAAGATACTGAAGAAAAAGGAATAATTGAAGGGCAATTGGTAACACATAGTGTTATTGACAGCTATGGCGATTATTTTGATAAAACGGCACTTGATAAAGTGGATAAGGACAAGACTTATTTCTTGTTGCATATGCACGACTGGAGTAAGGAGATCGGAACTTTGAAAGTTTATCAAGATGAAGCTGGAAATCTTAAGTTCTCAGCTAAACTTGATTTGTCAACAGACGAAAAAGGTAATGCTTTGAATTTGGACGCTCAAAAGGTTTACTCAATGATGAAAAACAACGGAGCAAATTATGAAATGTCAGTTGGTGGAATTCTAAAGCAAAGAGAATGGGGAAAGATACAGACTGATAAAGGCGAAGTAAACGCTAGAATAATCAAGGAGTTTGAAGTAATTGAGGGTAGTGTAGTTTTAAAAGGTGCAGTTCCTGGAGCGACTGTGCAAACAGTAAAAGGTAATAATATAAATAAAAATAATAAGGGAGATGATAATATGCCAAAAAATATTGAAGATATAGAAAAAGGAATAGACAAAAACGCAAAAGACATCGAAAAAGCAGGGCAAAAACTAACAGAATTAGAAGAAAAGGCAGCTAAAATTAATGATTTGGAAGAAAAACTTAACAAATCTAATGAAGAAATAGAAAAAATGGCAGGAGCATTAGACGAATTTATGAAAAAAGGAGTCCCAAATCCTGAAACAGAAGAAAAGAAAGCAAGAAATGCTTTTGAGAAATATCTAAGAACGGGAAATAAAAGTATTGAGGGATTGGAAAAAGCAGCAATAGGTACAGGACAGGCAACTGTATTGATACCGACAATCTTGTCACATGAGATTTTGAAAGAAACGAAGGAAACATCAAATTTTCTGATGAAAGGTAAATTTTATACAGGAAGTGGAGATTACATCAAGATACCAGTAAGAAATGATATAACACCAGCTAACCAAATCGTGAAAGAAGGGCAAGGGAATACTCAAGACGGTACACTTGGATATACTCACATCGAATTAAGAGCGGGATATAGACAAGTAAGATACCCAATTACTGATGAACTGGTACAAGATAGTGCATTTGATATGGTTGGAGAACTTAAAGAAGCAATATCAGAAGAGTTTGGGCAAACATTGTCTGAATTAACTGTAAAAGGAACATATAACGCTTCAACAGAACAATTTATTGAGGGGTTTTTAACAAATGCAACAGTAACTGGTGCAGCTATTATAACAGCGACAGTTAAAAAAGTAACAGCTGACGACTTAGTAAAATTAGAAACAGGAATGAAAGCAAGCTATAGAAAAGGATCAGCTTACTTTGTTTCACCTAAACTTTACGAGGAAATGAAGTTATGGAAAGACGGCGATGGCAGATATTTGTGGATGAACATCCTTGAAGGTGCAACAATGAAATTTAACGGTTATCCAGTATATGTCGAGGAGTTTTTGGAAGACATAGACACAGGCAAATATCCAGCAGTATTCTGTGATTTTGGAAAAGGTTACGCTTACTATCAAAAAAAAGGGTTTGAACAAGAATTGAACAGAAAAGTAAATGAAAGAATAACTGAATACTACACAAGAATAAGAATAGGTGGAGGAGTAATCAGACCTAAAGCGTTCTCAGTATTAAAAGTAAAATAGAGGTGGTTTGAATGCTGATAACAGTAGAGGACTATGAAAAAATAACAGGCACAACCTTAGCTGATAACGAAAAAGCTAGGGTTGAAACCTTGCTTAGCGTTGCAATTAGTCAAATTGAAAATGTAATCGGTTACAAATTAGATGTTGAAGAACTTACAGAGGATTATGATTATAACAAATATATTTACTTGAATAAGCGTCCTGTTGTCGAAGTTAAAGAGATTAGCATTAACGAAGAGTATAAGTATCGTGGAAATTATATTGAAATAACTAAGTTTAAGAGTTGTCCTTGCTGTGGTAAAGAACAAGCGATTGAAATAACTTATAAGGCTGGATACGATGAACTGCCTGATTGGTTAAAATATGAAATATGTATGCTTGTGAATGATTTTATAAACAGTATGGATGAAGAGGCGAGCAAGTATAAAACTTATAAGATTGATGATATTTCTTATTCATTCGTAGATTTCACAAGCAACAAAAGAGAAAAAATTGAGAGTATTGTGAGGCGGATATATGGCTGAAATAATTTATCAATTAGAAGGGTTGGAAAAGTTGGATAAGGAATTGAAATATTTGAGTTCTCATGCTGTTAAAGTTGGAGTGCTTTGGAGCGGTGGAAGTTTGAAAAGTAATACGGATGTTCAAGAGTATGCAATATTCAACGAATACGGAACAAGTAAAATACCAGCTAGACCTTTTTTTAGATTGTCGGTAGGTACTGCAAACGCACAAAATGAAATAAAAGAGTATATGAAACAACAAGTTGAGCAAATTATTCAAGGTGGAATATCAGCACAACAGGCTTATGAAAATCTAGGAACTTTTGTAGTTCAGAAAATAAAGAAAACAATAATGAGTGGTAATTTTGCAGCAAACGACCCCAAAACTGTAAAGGCTAAGGGACAAAGCACACCACTTATTGATACACATTCTTTATTTCATTCAATAGATTACGAAATTGTGGGGGTATAAAATGGCACACAAAACATTTATTCCAAAAAGATTTTTCAGCAAGTGCAAAATATCAAAAAGAACAAGCAAGTGGATTAACTCGGAACTGGTTGAAGTCGATGAAAGCAAAGAATTTGAGGGAGCGGTATTTAATCTTAACAGACAGGATATAAGTATGCTTATAGAACAAGGAATACAAGTGACTTTAGATACTAAAAAAATATATTGTTATATTGATATTGACTTGAAAAATACAATTGAATTTGAGGGAAACAACTATATTGTGACAACGGCTAAGAACTATATGAAACACGATGAACTTAGAATTTATTATATTGAAAGGGTGCAAGAATGAAAAATGAAATATTGAGAAAATTGTTAGCCAGTTTCGTAGATTTCCAAGTTATTCGTGATAATTATGTAGCTAAAAAGCCAGCAGAATGTGCTGTTATGCATACGATAAGTCTTAACAAGTCGGCATACAGTGCATATAGAACTGTCGAAAAGACAGATACACAAATTAAGGAAAAGGCTTTGAGATTAGTTATCGCTTATTTACAATTTGATTTTTATGCTCCAACACAGGCAAGAGCAGAAGAAATGGCTAGTGAATTGCTTGAGGTTATAGTATTTAAAAAAAGGCACGACTTAATCAGAAACGGATTTGGATTAAGTGATGACGAGATAGAAATAAAAGATTTAACTTTCCTTGAAGGAAGTCAGTATATTTATAGATTTAGTTTTGATGTAGAAATGAATTGGCGAGAATCAAGTGAAAGAGTAAGAGATTTAATAAAAGATGTAGAAGTAAAAACGGAGGTAGAAAATGGCTAAGAAAATAAAAGTAACGGTAATAAGACCAACAAAGCCTTTATTGCTAGGCGATTTTGGGAAAGTCTTATTTATAACCAAAGAAGCAGACAAGCCTTATAAAAAATATACAAAATTGGATGATGTTAAAACGGATTTTGGAGCTAATTCTAAAATGTATAAAGGCGTGGAAACATTTTTGTCGCAAGAGGATAGTGATGGGAATGTAATTCAGCCAGATGTTTGGTATTGTGCAAGTAAAGCAACGCCAAATGAAGAATTTTTAGATAGTTTACCAACCGGTGATTTTTACGGTGTGATTGTAGATTTTTATGATGAGGAATTTACAAAGGCATTGGCTAAATGGCTAACTAGAAATGTTAAGTTTGCAATTGTAGCAAATTCAACAGCAGAAAATAACAAATTAAAAGAAAGTGTAAGAATATATTTTATGGCAGGAAAAGCCGAAGGCGGAAACTTGGATATATTCGGATTGCCGGCTTATACGTTCGCTCAAGGAATCAATGGGCGTTGGAGTGATAGAAGGATATTAGGGGTAGATCCGTCGGCTAAAACTTTGACAGAAGAAAGTGATAATGAAGAAGGTAATATCAATTACACTAGAAATTTTGTTGGATACAATGCTGTAACAAGCGGTTCTTGGTGTGCTGATGGTGTAAGACATGCAGATCAAACTATCAAAATAGATGCGATTGTACATAACATTGAAACTAATTTGGCTAGAATGCTAATTGAAGAAAAGAATACAACAATGGATGGTGAAGGTATTCCGAAAGTTGAAGCGTTATTAAATAGAGTAATGTTAGCAATGGGGAAACAAGGAGCAGTTGCAAAGAATAATAGTAGCGAATACTTGTTCAAAGTTACAGTCCCAAGCATTGAAGACACTTCAGCACAGACAGGGTTGACTGTAGACGATTACATCAATCGTACACTTAGAAATGTAAAAATTGATTTCACAATTAGCACGGAAATAGAAAAAATTGAAGTTGTATTGGTTTGGCACGACGAACCATTAACGGCATAAGGAGGTAGAAAATGGGAAATAATTTTTTAGAAAAATCATCTGATTTAAGTCAAGTAGATTTAATTATAAATTTTCCAGGAGCAGGAATTGGATATTTAATTAAGGAAGCTACTGAGATAGAAAATAATCCAACAGAGGATTCACACACATTAAGTGATCCAGGCATAAAAGGGAATGTTATTACAATACAAACAAGAGTAACAAAAAGAGAAATAAAGATTACAACTATCAAGGGTTCTGATGATGATATATTTTTAACAAAATGTAATGCAAATCCAAAAGGTGTGTTAGGAACATTGACATATATAGATAATTCAGGAATGAATAAAATTGTTGGAAACGGTGAAGGCGTATCAGTTCAAAAAGGCGGAGAAAGAAAGAATAATACCAAAGATGTCACTATTGAGTATACAATTCAATGCGCAAAATATGACGAGAAAGTTTAGGAGGATATAAAAAATGGCGAATAAAGAAAATGAAAAAATAGAAGAAAAAGATCAAGAAAATAATGTTTTTATTGATAATTTAGGAAGGTTAAATATTAAGGGGCAAGAGATATATGTAGACTCGGAAGGAACTTTAAAAGAATTTGATTTTAGATTAACTAAACCTCAAAATTATCAAGTTTACACAAATGCTCTAACAAAATTTTTAACAGATAAGGATATTACTGTATTTGCAGCAACAATATTGCCGAAAATGGTTGAAAAGCCAAATGAAGCTAGAAAAATTAACTTTTTTGAATACGATGAAGAGGCATTATTTGAAATAATTGCGACTATTATAGACTATATGGGTAAGTTCAAGGAGAACAAGAAAAGGAAATTGAACATGACCTTGAAATAGCAGAGGAACAATACAACGACCCAATGATTAAAATGAAATGGGAATTTATCATAAAAAGAAAAATAAAAGACCCTAATGTTGTTCTGGATATGAGCAACGTTAGGTTTTTCCAGTGGTGTAGAGCAATAATGGATTTTGAGGAAAAGGAGGGATAAAATGGCTGGTGGAAATAAATTAGAAATATTGTTGAGTGTTAAAGCCGAGGATAGTCCTTTAAACAAATTAAAATCTAAAATGCAATCTATATTGCCTGCTGCTGCAAAAGTAGAAGAAAAAATATCAAAAATCGGAAACAAAGTCGGTGGTTCTGGATTAGAAAAACTGAAGGCTAAAATGGCTAGTTTAATACCGAACATTTCACAATTGCAAAGCAAAATCCGAAATTTTAAATTTGAAAACCTTACCAACGGATTAATAAATAGTGTTGAAAAAATACCGTTGATTGGTAAAAGAGCGGCTTCAGGATTGGATGCAATTCGTGATAAGTTTAATGGCTTAAAAGGAATAGGTGGCTCATTGGGCAATTTTTTTCCGAAACTAGGCGAAAAAATAAAAGGAGCATTTAAAGTTGACGGCTTGAAAAAATTTGGATCAGGGTTAAAAAACATAGGAAGCAAAATTTCTAATATTTTCAAAAAACTGAGCAAATTCAGTATGATTAGTAGTATGTTTGGAGGGCTTGCTGGTGGACTTAGCTTTGCAGGACTAGCAAAGGCTTCTGACGAAAATTCTTTAAGAAATTCTAGGCTTAAGATGGTCACAAATGACGTTGCTGGATTGAAACAAAAAACATTTGCAGCATCACAACAAAGTGGTGCGGATTATGGAGCACAACTAGATTCCATCGCTAAGTTAAAAATGCTGACAAAAGGTCTATTTAATGATAATGAGGCAGTTAAATTTACAAGTACATTGGATAAAGCATTTAAAGTATCAGGTACATCAGCCGAAGAAGCAAAGTCGGCAATGTTTCAATTGAATCAGGCAATGACTTCTGGAAAGCTACAAGGAGATGAATTTAGGTCAGTAATGGAAAATGCTCCAATATTGGCTCAAAAAATAGCAGAGTCAATGGGAGTTTCAATGGGAGAACTTAAAAAATTAGGATCTGAAGGTAAAATCACTTCGGATGTAATCAAAAATGCAGTGTTAGGAAGTGCTAACGATATAGAATCAAAATATAAACAAATGCCTTTGACGTTTGGAAAAGTTTGGCAACAAGCACAGAATGCAGGACAACAGGCAATGGACGGATTGCTTACTAAAGTAAATCAGTTGTTAAATACTCCTGCTGGGCAAAGAATGGCTCAAAGTGTGCAACAAGCTTTTTCGGGAATGGCAACAATGGCTGACGGTGCATTTGATGGAATATTGAATATTTTTGGAAAATTAAATTTTGCACCGCTTTTAGCTCCACTGCAACAAATAGGCGGATTGATAAAACAAGCATTCAGTGGAATTAGTGGCGATGGACTTACAAACGGCATTGCTAATGGATTAAATATGATAATTAGCTTAGCTGGACAAGTTGCAGGAGCAATTGGTCAAATGCTTAGTGGTATTAATTTTGGACAGATAAGTCAAATATTTGGTGACATTGTCAATGCTTTTAATTCGTTTTGGAGTTCGCTTGACTTAGGGAGCATAGGGAATATGCTTAGTATGGCTTTTAGTGGATTTATGCAAGTAGTTTCAATGATTTCGCCAGCACTTGCTCCGATAATGCAAACATTGGCTGTGATTGTTAATTTAGCAGTTCAAATAGGAACAGCTTTAATGCCAATAATCGGCATTATCTTACAAATAGGAGCAGTATTAATAGCCACAATTGTTCCAGTTGCACAAGTGATAATTGGAGTTTTTGCTGGGGTGGTTGGAACGATAGTCGGCGTATTCTCGGCAATAATTGGAGTTGTTGCTAGTGTTATGGGAGCGGTATTGTCTGTTATTTCAGGAGTTATAAATTCAATCGGAGCAGCTGTTAATAGGATTGTAGTCTTTTTTACACAAGGATTTAACAGAGCAAAAAGCATTGCACAAAGTGCAATAAATGCAATTAAAGGATTTTTTAATGGATTAGCAAGTACAGTAAGCAGTATAGCAAGTAAAATAGCTGGAATGTTTAAAGTCAAACCGCCGTCTTGGTTAGGATTTTTAGGCGGTGGAAAAGGTAGATATATAGGGGATAAATCTTGGGAAGGCGGACCAGTTACAGTTGCAGAAAAAGGAGCAGAAATGATAAGACTACCTAGTGGGCAACAATTCCTAGCTAGTCAAGAAATGACTATGAATCTGCCGCAAGGAACACGAATTTCGACCGCCGAAGCTACTAGAAGAATGATGAGAGATCAGTTTGGGAAAAGCTCTAAAAAGGCTATTGAAAGTAGAAAACTGAGTTCTAACAGTAAATCGAATAACAGCGGAAGCTCGCAAAATATTTTTTCCCCTACGATTGTTATTGAAAATTCTGGTGGAGATAGCAAGGATTTAGCTAGAAAAGTGGAAGAAATAATGAGAAGATTTTTTGAAGAAAAATATATAGCGATGGGAGGTTAGGCGATGGATTTTAGCAGTTTGAATGCGACAAAAGAAAAAATAAAAGGCAATGCTTTTGGTAATTTGGCTTATAAAAAAGCTAAGAGTGCAGGTTTTAGCATGGGACTGAATAGTTTTTTAGGGACAGCTGGGGCAACTGTTTACGGTGTCGCTCTAGCTTACTCTTCTGAGATAAACAAGTTTTTCGGAGATAGATTTGGATTTACACTTTTTGAAGAAGCTGAACGATGTAAGATTAATGATATAGCACTCGAATGGGTACAGATTAAAAGCGACGAAAGAAGTAGCAGTGTTAAAACGCATTCGTTAGAAGACAGAGATAACACGCTAATAAGCAGTAATGTTTCTCATAGTAACAGAAAATACAGTATTTCGGTAATTTTGAGTGATTTGGTTACTAAAAATGCTGAGAGTATTTACGAGCAAATAGTAGAATTGTGGCAAAAGAAGGCTTTGTGTACTATTTCGACTGTTGAAACAATAGAGGATATGATTATCACTAAAGTTTCAAGGAGCTACAAAACACAATCAGCATTAGAATTTGAAATTGATTTTGAAGTTTTGGAGTTTGCTTATTTGATGAGAAAAGGCGATGTTTTGGATTCGGAAGCAACTACATTAAAAGAAGAACAAAAAACTGGAATTGCAGGAACAAAGGAGAGCGGACTTAGTTTTGGAGGATTTTTGAAATGAGAATTGAAATAGATAAAAAGAAAATTCCTTATGTTTTTACTTTTAAAAGCGGAAGTAAGATATATTTGTTAAGAATAAAACATTTTAAAAGTAACAATCGAATTTATGTTGATGTGATGGACGAAAATGGTGAGATGATGCTTGAAAACGAAAAACTTATATATGGGCGTCCGCTTGGTTGGTTTATAAATAAAGATGAAAACAACAATATAAATAATAAGTTTTTAAACTGTTATATTTTGCCGCTTAGTTTTGATAAAAAAGAAACTCCGATTACTTACGAGAATTTTTGTGAAACCATATTTTTAGAATATTTTGACATATTTAATCCGGGGGGGAAAAATGCTTAATAAATTATTTTTAGAGCGAACAGAAATAAAGATTCAAACAACCGAAGGTGACTTAAATTTTATTTTTCCGAAAGATTATAATTTAACTGATCCGAGTGTTATAAATAGCGTTGAAATAAAATGGAGCTATAAATCAGTAAATGAAGAACCGAATGAGTTTAACATAGAAATTAAAGGGCTAACAAACACGACTATAGCTAAAGTAAAATTAAAGGATAGCGTTAGACTTGTAGCTGGGTATGGAACGGATATAGGCGAAGTAGCTAGCGGCATTGTAACTAGGAAAGAAGTTGAGGACAGAGTTTTAAAACTGAAATGTCGTGAAGTTCCGGCGGACTTTAAGAAATTAGTTAGTGCTGCTTATGCTCCAAATACGACAGCAAGTACAATTATTAATGATCTAGCGAGTAAATGTGGTTTTACTGTTAAACAATGCGAGCTAAAGAATGATAAAGTTTACAGCATTGGGGAAAGCATATTAGGAAGCGGTCTTTATGAGATAGGGCAAATTGTGAAAGATTGTGATAGTCAAATGACAACTAAGAATGATTTTATTTATATTTATCACAGCGAAATCAATACAGAAAAAGTTATTAAACTAAGTTATCAAAGCGGACTATTGGAAGAACCTAAACCGCAAAATATTGAAGAAATAAGTTATAAAGTCGAAAAGGCAGGTAAAACTACCGGTAAACCAACAAAGAAATCGAGCAAAAAAGCAACAAAAAGCTCTAAAAACAGTAGTCAATCTAAAAAAACAGAAAAAAAGGAAGAACTTAAATATGATTATGAAATCAAATGTCTGCTGATTTATTACTTAAAAAAAGGCGATTTAATCGAATTGATAAGTAATGAAATTTCAACGATGTGTCAAATTGTCGAAATCAGTGATATTAGTGATTTTAAAATGACTTTAAAAGTAAGAGTAGTTAATAATGACTCAGATGTTAAGAAGAACAATGATGAAATTAAAAAAGTCGAAAAGGAAGAAAATAAAAAAGGTAAAACTACTCAAGTTAAAAGAAGCAAAGGAAAAGGTAGAAGAAAATGATGGAAGAATATGTGAAAGCAATGCTTGGGAAAATAGATACATCTTTGATTGCTAAAATAACAAAAGTACACGGAAACGGATTTGTGGATGTTGAGCCAATGGCGGAATTCCAAGATGTTAAATTGCCCCCTATCCTGCATGTTCCAATGTGCCAGCTAGGGAACAAAAATTTTAATTTTAAAGTTAAATTCAAAGCTGGTGATGTAGTCCCAATTTTAATTTTAAGTCGAGATGCTAGTGGATACATTACAAAAGAAAGCACAATGGCAAATACAAATAAAAGACATAATCTTACAAATGCTATTGCTTTGCCTTTTTACATCCCGACTGATGTAAACCCTGACACAGAGCCAACATCTATTGGAATAAACGGAAACATAAAAATGGAAGGCAACATCAAAACTGGGAATATAGAGAGTGGAGAAGTGAAAGCAAAAACAGTTGATACGGAGAATGGGACAAGTAAAGGCGGAGTTCCGTATATTCATCCGTAAAGGAGTGCGATTTTATGGATATTAAATTGAATAATGCAACTGGGGAATTGTATGTTGAAAATGGCGATGTGCAATTTTTTAAAGCGAAAGAAAAATATTTTGAAGTGATACAGCAAATTGTTTTAATGTTACATGTTCGTGAAGGCGAACTCGAATACGACACTAAATATGGATTAAATTTTGAAAAGTTATTTGGAACTCACGGAAATGAAAATGAAGTGTTAGAACATATTAGAGATAAGATATTGAATAATTTTAGGGACTATTTAAGTAGATGCTATGTTGAAGTATATGAGTATGAGAACAGGCATTTAAAAGTTAATATCGGTATTATTTTTAATGATAACGGAAAAACTTTAATGAAAGGAGTTGGGATAGGTTGGCGAGAATAAAAGTTAATACAGTTCAAGACAATATGAATATTCTAAATAATGAATTAAAAACATTGCTAAAAGCTGATTATTCTAATGACAAGCGAAGTGCTTGGTATATGCTGATGTATCCAGTTGCTAGACTTTTAAGAGAGAAAATGGAACGGCAACAGATTCAAGCTGACAAAATGAACTTGCTGAACTGTGAGGGAATAGAAATAGATGAACATCTTGCAAATAGTCCGTTTTTCTTTAAGAGAAAACAGGAAAGTAAGGCTACTGTAAATATAGAACTTATAGGCGGATTAAATGTTCCACTCGAAATAGGAGATGTTATTGTTGAAGCAAATGACGGAACAAGGTATACGCTTTCAGAAAATGGAACATTAAATAATAAGACTATTTTTAAATTTGAATGTGATATTGCGGGTGAACAAGGTAACAAAGAAGTGGGAAGTATTATTAAACTAATCAAAGTTGTAAATGGTGTTTATGATTTTAAACAAAATGAGATTGCAGCTGGTGGACAGGGGCAAGAAAGTGATAACGAATATATAGAACGTTGGTTTTTAAGTCGTAATGAAAGTGAATGGAATCTAGACGGAATAAGAGCGGAAGTTTTGAAACAAGAAGGTGTCAAATCTTTTTATGCTGACGAAAATAAAACGATGACAGTTGATAGTAAAGGATTAGAACCAAAGTCGATTGTTTTAATTGTGGACGGTGGAAGAAATGAGGATATAGCAAAAGCAATATGGAGAAAAAAAGATCAGGCTATACAAATGAATGGCGATACAGTTGTAACAGTTAAAGATAACCAAGGTGTAGACAGAGAAATTAAGTTTTACAGACCACAAAAACGAGAAATAGAAGTAAATATTGATTTTACAGCAGCAAAAGGTACTAATATCTTATTAGATAATTTAAAAGATATTGTAAAAGAGTATTTAAAAAGTGTAGAGGTTGGCGATTATATTACATCATATCGGTGCGAAAGCGAGTATATTAGACAGATTTACTCAGCCGACAGATTGCTTAATATAGATGTTTCTTTTAAATTTAAAAATGAAACGACTAGTGGCTTTAAAAAGGTATTGGAGTTAGGATTTAACGAGGTGGCGGAATATGCAGAGTAATTTTGATTATCTAATGTCAAAATGCCCGTGGTGGCTTAAAAAGAATAGCAATGTAAGCTCTTTTTATAAAGCAATATCAAAATTATTTGATGAAGTTGACAGAGTTTATAATTTAATTGAAAAACAACATTTAGTAGATTATGCAAACGGAGAATTTTTGAATGATTTAGGAGAAAAATTTGATGTTTTGAGGAATGGACAGACTGATGACAGATATAGAAACAGAATCAAATTAGCGATGAGAAAGTATAAATTAGTTCCTAACCTTGAAACTATCAGTAATATTGGAGAAATGTTTACTGGATTAACGCCAACGATTAATGTAAATACAGACAACGAACCGGCTCTATATGATGTTAAATTTATAAGCAATAAAGAGTACGATTACTCGCTAATTGACGAACTGGATTTAGGCAGTATTGTTGGTGGTGGTGTAAAAGTAAATACACATAAATGCTTGGACAATTACATAGTCGGAATGAGATTTGGACGAAAAACACTAGGACAAAATGTAATTAAAAATGAAGCAAAAAGAAATCCAGTTTGCAACTTTGCATATTCAAGATTTGGTCGATTTGGTCGCAATAATCTAGGGCAATTTGATTTAGGTGAAGACAATATTATTAATTTGAAATAGGAGGAGAAATGGCAAAATTAACAAAATTTAAGGCACAGCAAGTTGAGTTTCCTACGCATTACGAAGTAGAAGAAACTAACAGAGGGAACAATAAAATAAAAAGTATCGTCCCAGCGTTTGGGAACATCAGAGAAAACGGAACGCCTGAAACGGAAGAAATTTATGATGGCTTACAGCTTGGAAATGTACACACTTTACAAGCAAATAAAACAACGAATTTGAATATAGATTATTATGTTTGCAATTTAGACGGATTAAATGAGTTCGGGGTGAACAATGATTTAAAATTAAGAATAAATGTTGATTCTAAAAATACTAATTCAACAACAAAATTAAGATTAAACAATAATGATTATGCATTATTAAAAGAGTATAATGGGAACTTAAAGCAAATAGAAGCAGGAGATTTTAAACCAAATAAAACTTATGAATTAACATACAACAGAAGTCAATTTGTTGTGATAAATATTGATTCAAGATTAAATGAAATAATGGGATTGGAATTCGGCGGAAATATTCAAGATACAGGGGATAAAATTAAAGGTAAATGTTATTTTGATAGTGTAACAAAATTTTACTACGAATGTATAGAAGACAACAGTCTGACATACAACGATAGCGGAAAATTTAGAGCTATTTCTAATAAGCCAATTTCGGACAAAGTGGAAAAATTATCCAATGTTGAAACTTACGTAATAGACCCGAGACTTACAGTCGGATTAATTTACAAAATCGGGAACATTTGTATCTTAATTTTGGATTCAAACGACGTGTATAACGGTCGGAGTTATGGAGATGTCCTTTTTAACATCCCTGAAAAATTTCGTCCAATTTTTAGAATACCAGTTCCAGTCGGATTAATCAATTCCACAAGTGGCGGGGCGGTTCACATTGAGACAGATGGTAATGTTATATGGCGTGGTGGTTCAAAAACGATTTCTGCGTTGTATATTAACGCTGTTTATTTAGCTAAGTAGTTAATCTATAAATTTGTGAAGAATTTTGAAAATATTTAACGATTTTATTGACTTTATAAATATTCAACTAATATGAGATTAATCGTGAGAAATTAGTGCAAATTCATAAGTTAGCACAGAATAAAAATCATAAAAAATTAAAGAAACGGAGTGATAAGAATGACAGTAATTTACATTTATTTAATTGCAACAATGGAATGTATAGCAAAACCAGTTGTCACAACAGTGGGAGAATTCAAAGAAAATCCTATATTATTTTACCCAGACTGGAATGACGAAACGATGAAATTTTCTGAAACTTTATTAAATAATCCGATTATTGATTCAAAAAATGGAGAACTTAGAGAAATGGCAGAGGTAGAAAAAATAAAAGCTGGGAAAAGAGTTTTAGACGACGGAAGTTATTTGGATGAAGTTAATGAAACAATCGTAACAATTGCAAAGCCGAACGAGTGGAGTGTATGGGATAAAGACTCTCACACTTGGAAAGTTGACAATGATTTGTTAAATAAAAAATTAAAAGAATTAAGAGAAAAAGCATTAAAAGACTTAGCCGAAGCTAAATCAAGCTTTTTGAACCAGCCGCTTGAAATCGAAAAAGATAGCAAAAAATATACTTTTGAGAACAACGAAAGAAACAGAAACAGTTTGTCTCTTAAAATATCGCTAATGTGGACTTTAGAGCAAGAAAAAATTGAAAAAGTAAAAGTCTTAAATGACCAGAAAATGGTTGAATTTATTGAGTTGAATAGAACGGAATTAAAGGGTTTGGCTAAAAAGATTCAAGATATTATTGAGATTGCAGATGTAGCAGAACAAATGGCAGTAGCGGGAATCAATAGATACACTATTGAACAGATGTTAGAGCTTAATGTAAGTGATTTTTTTCAAAATTAGAAAAGGAGTGATTTGAATGAATATAGAAAAATTGATATGCACAGAAATAGAATTGGATGGTAAAAAATATAAAGTTGTTGGAGTAAAATTTGAAAAAGACAACATAATATTGAATGTTGAAGAAATAAAGGAAGTGATGTAGATGGATAGATTTGAAAAAATATTTGATTATTTACTAAAAGTTGAAGGTGGATACTCAAACGACAAAAATGATAGAGGAGGTAAAACAAAATATGGAATTATAGAATCAGAAGCTAGAAAATATGGATACAAAGGTGAAATGAGAGACATGCCGCTTGATATAGCGAGAGATATTTATAATAAGAAATACTATAATAGAAATGGACTTGATACTTTAAAATCGGATAAGATAGCTTTATCAATTTGCGACTTTGTAGTAAACGCTGGAAACTGGGGAACTAAAAAAGCACAGGCTGCACTTAATGAATTAGGATTTGATTTGAGAGTGGACGGAATTTTAGGAGAAAAAAGTTTAGCTGCGTTAAATGAAGTTGATGAAGATAAATTTTTGGAAAAATATCACGATTTGCAGAGACGATATTATAAAGTAATAGTATCAAATAGACCATCGCAAAAAGTTTTTTTAAAAGGATGGCTCAACAGAGTGGACAGAAAAGAAAATTATTTAAAATCGCTCTAAAAACGGCTTTGATACAAGCTGTACGAGAACATTAAAAAAGATTTTTGATAGGGAAGGTTGCCTAGCAAGACAAAATTGATTGTAGGTCTTGCCAGGTGGCTTAGAATTAATTTTAAGAAAAAGAATAAAATAGGAGATGATAAAAATGAATAAAATGGTAAAAATTTGGATAATTAACAAAGCAACAGAGATGGTTGTAGCAAAAATTTACAAAAATGAAATAATAAACAAAACAAAAAGCGGAGCAGAAAAATTTGATGCAATTGCAAACGGATTTTGGGAAAAATTAGAAAATTACATTTTGAAAGAAAAAGAAATCGACAGAAAGTGGATTCCAAACTTTATCGAAGAAGTTGGAGAAGATACAATTTTATCTTGTATTAAAGAAATGAAAACTAAGCTGATTCCATCAGAGTTTATACAGCAAATATTTGATTTTGAGAAAAAGAACGATAAAAAGAACATATTATAAAGAGGCATAAAAATTGAGCGGAAATATATTAAAAGACATCACAGACTTGGGAATAGCTGTTGTGATTTGCGGTGTTTTCATCAGACAGCAAAGCAAATTATTTGCACAGCAGGAAAGAGTAATCAGTGTACTAGCAAAGCTGGAAGAACAGTTAAATAGTGACACTTTGAGGGGGAAAGCACTTGAAGTGACATTAGATGCGAAAATCAGAAATTTGAGAAATAATCTGCAGACATCAATAATTAGATATATTGTTGAAAACAATCTTGAACTGAACTGGAATATCATAAAAAGAGAGATAAATATAATAGTTCAGGAGGAAAAGCATAGTTTTTTTGTGAGCTTAAAAAATGTGACAGATAAGGTTTTTTTAAAAAGTTTAATGCTAGAACTAGATGAAGAGATGGCGAGCACGGAGAATTTAATAACAAAACTTCTGGAAGATTTAAAAGAAGAAGGAAGAAGTGACAAAGTTTTATACGATGTCGCTAAGAGAAGCGTTGAAACTCATTTCGATCACTTTGAAGCAAGAATGATGGAAAAAGTAGATGATTTACTGAATTAAAATTTTAGATCAGCTATTGACTTTTAAGAAAAAAGTGTTATAATACTAGTAAGTTAATAGTACATTGTGTATTGTGAAGAAAAATATACAATCTTAAGATTTTTAATCTTAAAAGTTTAATAGTACATTGTGTAGTGGAGGCAGATTTAAATATCTGCCTTTTTTTTGCAAAATTTTAAAATATTTTATAAAAAGTTGTTGACAAATATAAAAATATGTAGTATACTAATAATGTAAGATGAAACAGAAAAACAGGGAGTGATTAAAATGACAAAGAACGAAATAGCAAAAAACACAAACAAAACAATAAAAGGAATTGCTAGAACAATAGCCTTAGAACATAAAGTTGAATACGAAATTGGGCAAATTTTAATAGTTGAAAATGCTGAAAGCTGGACAAATGGTGGACAATTTTATGTTGAAACCGAAAGAGAATACGAATATGTTTTTATTTGTGAAAACGAAATTGAAGTTCATGAAGTTAATTATTCTCTTTATGACGAAGCAGAAACAGAAGAAGATGAAGAAAAAGCTGAAGAATATTATAACACATTAGGAACTGATGAAGACGGTTATGAAGAAAAAGAGGTATTAGTTCCAGGTGGTACAAGATTTGAAATAATCGATGTCGCAAGTGATAGTGACTACGAAGAAATGGGATATTACGAAATAAAAGTGAAAAGAATTTAGGAGGAAAAATGGAAAACAAAAAAGAAAATAGAGGAGCAAAAAAAGGAAGAAAAATAACGTGGGATGTTGGTAGAAAGCCCACGTTGGAAGGAGATAAATATATCTCAAAATCCGTGAGTTTACCTGGAAAAAAATGGGAAAAGTTGGAGGAGATCGCAAAGCAACAAGGAACTACTAAAAATAAATTAATAGCAAATTTAGTAGAAAATTTTCTAAATATTTTTGAAAAAAAGTAAGATATTTTATAAAAAGTTGTTGACAAATATAAAAATATATAGTATACTAATAATGTAAAGGAAAGGAGGTGAAAAAAATATAATGGTTAGGTTTTATAAACCAAAAAAGCTAAAGATTACAGAAATATCCATCACAATAAATCTTATATTCTTTAGCTTCTCAATTAAGTTTGAGGTAAGGGAGTAATCCCTTATCTCAAGACCATTATATCAAAAATTTTATGAAAAAACAAATTAATTTAAAAAAAAGCCGTATAACTTTTGAAATCAAAAAAACGACTTTAAAGGAAAAAATTCTAGCTATTGCATTTTTGATTATCATAATATTGATAATCGTATTATTCAAAAAATAAAATCAGGAGGGAAATAAATGAAAAAATTGAATTACTGGAACGTGGAGGAATATAAAACTGAATCAGACAGAAAAGCCTGTGAAGATGCCTGGGACAAAGAAATAGAATTGAGAGTTGACGAGTATGGAAGAGTGTTTGATGAAGCTGATACATATATCGCTGATGTAGTGTATCAAGAAAGTTCAGAATATTAAAAACAAAAATAAAGGGCAGACCGAAAATCTGCTCTTTTTTGTTTATGAAGAATTATATAATTCTTTTATTCTTTTTCTTTATTATCAATTTCAATTTTAACTTTCAGAACTTTAAGATCCTGAATTTTCATTTCTTTAAGTTCTAAAATTTTAACTTTTCTTAAATTCTCAATATCTTTTTCATATAAATTTTTGATTTTTATTTCTTTCATTTTTTGCTCCGTTGAGTTTTCGAAATATTGTGATAAATAAAAGTAAAACATCTCACAGATTGTTAAAAATCGCTTGCGTAATATACACATAATACACAAGCGACTAATGGAAGTGTTGTATTTATTGCAATTGACAAAAACAAACATAATGTATTGTAAAAATTGCTTAGCGTTGCAATTAGTCAAATTGAAAATGTAATTTAATAGGAACATTTTGTATTGTAAAAATCATAAAAAACATAAATAACAACTCTGAATTACTTAATTTAATAGGAACATTTTGTATTGTAAAATCTTGCGCAACTTCCTAATAATCCTAAAATTGCAATAATTTAATAGGAACATTTTGTATTGTAAAATTTTTTGAGAATTAGTCAACTTGATTTTCTTCATTTAATTTAATAGGAACATTTTGTATTGTAAAACTCTCTGTATCAACTGTTTTTGCTTTAATTTCTCCATTTAATAGGAACATTTTGTATTGTAAAAGTTTATAAATTTAACATCAGTTCCTACTAACTCAAAAATTTAATAGGAACATTTTGTATTGTAAAAGAATTTGTGAAAGCAATGGATTTGGTTATTTCCACTAATTTAATAGGAACATTTTGTATTGTAAAATCAAAAATATTTAGCAAACAAAAATTATTTATTGGAATTTAATAGGAACATTTTGTATTGTAAAAAAACATAATCTATTTATGCCTATAAAGAGAGTTTCTAATTTAATAGGAACATTTTGTATTGTAAAATTATGAAAGGAATTTCACTTCCACGCTCAATAATACATTTAATAGGAACATTTTGTATTGTAAAATGTTTATTCAGAAGATTACAAAAATCTTTACTGGTAATTTAATAGGAACATTTTGTATTGTAAAAACTGCTCCGATTTTTCTTCTAAAAGCAATTCTACGCAATTTAATAGGAACATTTTGTATTGTAAAAAATATTCAAGGAAAAGTATCAGATAGTTTTTCAAAAGAATTTAATAGGAACATTTTGTATTGTAAAGGTACTATTTTAGCAAAATCATAAGTAGATTGAGTAAATTTAATAGGAACATTTTGTATTGTAAATAAATAAATTTACCTAAAATAGGTGCTGTTATTCTTTATTTAATAGAAACATTTTGTATTGTAAACAGCATTACAATAGGAGCATTTGAAGTGTTAAAATATAAAAAAGCTAAAGTTGAACTTTTAATATTTGATATTGGATATAATTTAAGAAAATATATTCATAAAAAAAAGACGAGAAGACATAAAACTTCATAAATTAACTAAAAATTAAGTTTTAAGAGAAATAAAGTTCTTTAATTTTTTAGTTTTTCTTTGATTAAAAAAAATTGTAATCAAAGAACTATAAAAAATTAGTGAGTGTTTAATTTAGGCAAAAAAATAGAAGCTAAACTCAAAATTTTAATCATTTTGAGATAACTTCTTATACTAATATTAATTCTTAAATTTAAGTATTTAACCTTCTAATAATTTGTATATACTATTATTCCTGTAACATCTCATCAAAAATTTCTTTTAAATCAATACTTTCAATAATTGATTTAAAAATTAAATTTTTTAATTCTTCTGAAAAAATGACTTTTATATCTTCTTTTTTACATTCTTCAATTAATTTTGGATTTTCCTCTTTTTTTGCTGAAGTTATGACCAAAATTTTATCAATTAGTTTACCATTATTTTCCCATACATATTCCTCGGCTTTATTTATTTGCTTTATAATATTGTCAATATTATTATCAGAAATCACATCGTTGTAATTTTTTACTTGCATAGCTATATTGTATTTTTCCAAATTTGAAAGTCCTGATATAGTTACCAAAATATCCGTCCCATGTTTTTCTTCTTTACTACCACCAATTCTTTCAATTTCATATTCAGGATAGATTTTTTCTAAAATATTTTTTATTACTTCTTCCCACTGAGAAGCTGTAAATTTTTAATTATATTCATCAACAATTTTATCACAACATTCTTTTAAATCAAAATGAGATTTTACTTGTTCTGATACTATATTTTTTATATTTTCAACAACACTTGTTGATTCCTTGTTTCCTTCTAAATTTTTCATAATTTTTTCAACATCTTCTGAAAGACGACTGATATTCCAAAATCTATTTCTTGCTTTTAACGTACTTTGTATATTTCCAGAAACATCTTTTCCGTGTCTATTAAAACATCCAATATATCTTGCAGGAAAAATATGTCCAAAATCTTTCTTTTCATCATCAATCTCAAACTTATATCCTTTTTCTTTATCATCCCAATCTTCAGTTGCTTCAACTATAGCAACACTACCCCAATCTGGTAATCTAGGTATTAACAGTATATCTCCTTTTTTTACATTATGATACACGCTTAAATTTTTTCTAGCACCACTGTCTTTTGTTTCAGGCAATTTTTGATTTTCAGCATACCCCCAACCTTGTCGTAAACGTCCTTGCTGTAATTCCTTAAAAAAGAAATCTTGATTTTTTATATCAATTCTGTAGCCCCAATAATTTTTTTCTCTATTTTCCATCTAAAATCCCTTCTTTCCTGTATTAATCCTATTTCTTCAATTTCCCATTCCTAACTACATACTCTGAACCTCCCACGACTAAAGTCGCAGGGTTCTAAAATCTTTAAAAGTATTTAAAAATTTTCTAAGAAGTTTGATAGCACAACAACTATCCTTATTCTTTTAGGCGTGTTCAGCTCGCCCCTATTGTATAGGACAACATTTAAGTCCACAACTTTACTTTTCTTTAGAATATTAATACTCCATTACAGTCTTCAATCAAAGATATTATATTATATATTCTACATTTTATCTAATAAAATTTTTCCATAATGCTTACTAAATTTTCGTGCAATTTATCTCACAACTAAAGTTCCGAGTGTTCTTGCACTATTTCATAAACAGTAACCTCTATGCTTTCTTCATATTCTGGATTCAAAAGACAACACCAAATAATTGTTGCTTTCTCAAAAATATTTGACACAACTTCAACTATATCTCTTATTTGATGCAACGAAATTTCAGGTCCTCCTGTTATATTAATAAAGACTCTACCGTCTTTATTTTTTTGTAAAGTTTCCAATTTTGATTTCAAGTTTTCTAAAAATGTTTCAATATCTTTTAATTCTCCCACTTCAGAAACAAAAGAAACTTTTGATGTTTTTTCAAATAATACTTTTAGGTCATCTAGGTCAATATTTACTAGTCCTTCATTTATCAAACTACTGACTATTCCATTTAGACCTATTTTTATCTCTTCAGCAGTTTCACAATTTGTGATAAAATTTATTTTTGAATCAAACAATTCGGCATCGCCATTTCCAGTATCAAAAATTCCCATAAAATCACTTCTTTCAGCATCCTCAATTACTTTTAAAGCAATGTTTCTTTCATTTTCCAAATTCGTATTTAAAACTATAAAAATTGCATCTGTATTTTGAAAATCTATTCTTAAATTTTCATAGCTATCTTTTGCTCCAATAATTTCTAAATTTTCATTTTTAATTACTTCATCTTCAGCTACATCTAATGGAATTTCTTCTAAATTAATTATTTTTATTTTTTTCACAGTAATCCTCCTTAATTTCAATAATTTATTTTAAAATCTCAAATTTAATAACGTAATCTCCTTGACTTTTTAGCCACATTTCTGCTCCAAAACTTCTATAGACCTCAATTAAAACCGTATAAATTGTATATTCTCCATTTTCTTTTTCATTTTTCTCCTCTTTTAATATTCTTGCAGTTGGAAATTTATCAAGAACGTATTCGATATAACCTTTGTACTCAAATTTAATTTTTGTGAGAGGTCCAGAATGCATAAAGTGTATGTATTTTCTAAATTCTCCATCTTTAAATTTGTCAGAATAATTTAGGATTTTAAACTTCTTGCCTGTATTTTCTATCTTTTTCATTCTATCAATTCTAAAAATTGCAGGATATTCTTCTTTATTTTCAATATATCCAATTAGATAAAAATAATATTCAGAAAACATTATTGACAGTGGCTTTATTCTGTATTCTTTATATTGTTTATCTTTTTTTGTATAATTTAAATGCACCCATTCTTGGTTTTTTATACATTGCGCTAATTTCCAAATACTTTCGAGTAGTTTCTGTCCATGTTGTAAAGGAATATAATTCACCTTTTCACTATTTATCAAATTTTTTATTATCTCCCTATCGTTTATTGAGGAATTGTTAACTAGTTTCGTTATTAATTTTTCAGTTTCTTCTTTATTAAAAGCCCGACTTTCAAGGATAATTTTACTTATAGCCAAAAGTTCTTCGTTTGTAAAAGCTATCTTGTCATTCTTTTCAAGATAATAACTTTTTTTTGAACTAGAATATTTTATATCCGATTCACCTTCTTCAAAAAAATAATTCCTCAAAGTAGCTATATCTCGTTGTATCGTTTTTTTATCGACTCTAAATTCATTAGCTAAATCACTTCTATTCACTATCTCTTTTTGATTCAACCTTTTCATTATTTTTAATATTCTAATCGATTTTTCCTCAGAATTTTCATTTTTCATGATTAAGATTAAGCCTTTCTAAAAAATTCTTCTCAACGTTTTAATTATACCTTGATTTATCACTTTTTCAAAATTCAAAACTTTTTCCTAATTTTTCTATTAAAACAAAATTTTCTCTTAAATTTTTTTCTTCAAGATATCTAATATCTCTAACATTCTTTATCTCCTTACATTTGTTATTTAATTATACTTTTTATATGAGACATCTTTTGTCCCTTTAGAATAAAAATTTATTTTTTCAAAAAACAAATGTTACAAAAACAAAGTTACAGGGAGTTTAAAATTTTGCTTAATTCTAAGCTCCTTTTATCCGCCCAAGCAGCTCTTCCACATCTCCGTACCTTGCAAGCTCTCCGTAATTATTATTAAAGGTAATTACACCGAGTTTGAAGTTTTGCATATATTCAGCACTCTCGCTTCCGTCAGCCTTTCCAAGCTTATCTCTTAAAGTAACTGCCTTATTTATACGGCGGTACACATGGGAGTGCATATCTTTTACTATAGAGCTTGCCACCTCGGATATTATACCTTCTGCAACAAGTATATCCACAGCTTCATCTGTCGTATTGCTCTCAAGCATCTTTTTTGCAAGTTCATAACGGTAAAGCTTAAGCTCTGTACTTTCTTCTTTTTCTGTGGATAAGTCTATATTAAGTCCCTTTACATTCTTAAATTTTGCCTTTAATACATGGGCTGCCAAAATCTCGCATCTGGCATCGGCTTCATTGGAATGTGTATTCATAATTCCTGCTGCCACTTTTACAAACTTTCCTATATGACCTATTAAAAGTATAGACCCGGCTCTTAAATTAACTGCCAAATCAAGTGCTTCACCTATATAATTGCTGAATTCCACCGGCAGTTCCATAGGTATTCCGTAATTTGCATTGGAATAACTTATCGCATAGTTTCCCGGTACTCCTACTATTATATCGGAACTTTCAAGTCTTACCTTAAGCTCTACCTTAATAGTATCTATAAGAGCTTTTTTACTCATAGGGGTAACTATACCTGTAGTTCCGAGTATTGATATACCGCCTATGATCCCAAGCTTAGGATTAAAGGTCTTTTTAGCCTTTTCTTCACCCTCGGGTACGGAAATAACTACTTTTATTGTTCCCCTTAAGCCATACCTTTTAGCTATTTCTTCAACATGCTCCTTGATCATTCTTCTGGGTGTTGAGTTGATTGCGGCATTTCCTATAGGCTGATCAAGTCCCTTTTTAGTAACCCTGCCTACACCTATACCTCCATCTATATCAACCTCTACTCCTTCAAAAGAAGTATCCTCAATATAGCTTACCGTTGAACAGACCTCTATGCCGTCTGTAATATCCGGATCATCACCCGAAAACTTTCTTACACTACAAAAGGCACTGTCTTTATCAAGCCTTCTATCTTCAACCTCTATACTAAGTCTGATGCCTGCCGGAGTATCAACAGAAACTAAAGCCACTTCCTCCTTCATCAAAGTCATAAGAGCGGCTGTAGTCGCGGCTGTGGCACAGGTACCCGTAGTGTAACCATGCCTTAGTCCGTTCTCGGCATAACGCTCGTTATACTCATTAATACTTAAACTATTTTCCTTCATAACTTACAAGTGAGGTTGCGTCATATCCTTTTATTTTATCTCTTCCTTTTAAGCCCTTAAGTTCTATAATAAACACAAGTTTAACCACTTCTCCGCCAAGCTTTTCTATCAAATCTATCATGGCTTTGGTAGTTCCTCCGGTAGCTATCAGGTCATCTACAATAACAACCTTTTGACCTTTTTTAATAGCATCTTTATGTATTTCAAGCTTAGCCTTGCCATACTCAAGCTCATATTCCACACCTATAGTTTCACAGGGAAGCTTACCCTCTTTTCTGATAGGTATAAATGGTTTATGCTCTGCATAGGCAACCGGAACACCGAATATAAAGCCTCTTGATTCAGGTCCGACTATCAGATCATAATCCAAATCCTTAATTTCCTTTCTTATACCGTCTATTGCCAGTGCAAGTCCGTCCGCATCCTGCAATATACTGGTAATATCTCTGAATATTATTCCTTTTTCAGGAAAGTCAACAATACTTCTTATATATTCTTCCAACTTTTTCATCTGCTTATCCTTCTTTTAATCTAATATATAGGATACTCTGCGCACATTTTTTCAACCTCGGATTTTATGTACTCCTTACTGTTATCAAAATCTTTTATGCACAAAGCTAAAAGCTTTGCAACTTTCTTCATATCCTTTTCTTTTAATCCCCTTGAAGTAACTGCCGGGGTTCCTATTCTTACACCGCTGGTAATAAAGGGGCTCTCAGGGTCATTAGGCACAGTATTTTTGTTAAGTGTGATATTGACCTCATCACATTTTATCTGGAGTTCCTTGCCGGTTACACCGCTTCCCCTTAGATCGAGCAACATAAGATGGTTATCCGTTCCGCCGGTAAGTACTTTAACTCCTTCTTCCACAAGGCTTGCTGCCAATTCCTTGGCATTTACCAGTACCTGCTTTTGATAATCCTTAAAATCACTTTTAAGCGCCTCTCCAAAGCATACCGCCTTAGCCGCTATTACATGCTCAAGAGGTCCGCCCTGTGTCCCCGGAAATATAGCCTTATTAAAGTTAAACTTCTCGGCAATTTCATTGCTTGAAAGTATTATGCCTCCTCTTGGACCTCTAAGGGTCTTATGTGTAGTACTTGTAACTACATGGGCATATCCGAACGGACTTGGATGAAGTCCGGTTGCCACAAGTCCTGCTATATGTGCCATATCCACTAAAAGATAGGCTCCCACCTTATCGGCAACCTCTCTGAATCTTTTAAAGTCTATGGTTCTTGCATAGGCACTGGCACCTGCGATTATAAGTTTCGGTTTATGCTTAAGAGCCTTTGCTTCCAAATCTTCATAATCAAGATATCCGTTAGCATCTACACCGTATGAAACTATGTTATAGTTTTGACCTGAAAAATTCACAGGTGAACCATGAGTAAGGTGTCCGCCATGTTCTAAGTTCATACCGAGAACAGTATCTCCGATCTTGAGCATTGAAAGGAATACTGCCATATTTGCCTGTGCTCCCGAATGCGGCTGCACATTGGCATACTCACAGCCAAAAAGTTTAGTTACTCTTTCTATAGCTATATTTTCAACTATATCAACCGCCTCACAGCCTCCATAATATCTTTTTCCCGGATATCCTTCCGCATACTTATTGGTAAGCACACTTCCCATGGCTGCCATAACCGCCTCAGACACTATATTCTCAGAAGCTATAAGCTCCAGATTATTCTTCTGTCTTAACCATTCTTTTTTTATAGCCTCTCCGACTTCTTTGTCATGACCTACTACAAATTCTATACTCTCCCTTACCATAAGTCTTAATCTCCTCACACTTTAAAAATTTGTCAATTAATGACCACAAGCATTTATTATACTGCATCAGTACTTAAATTTCCAGTCTCTTATAACTATCTGCACTGTTATTTTATTATTGAAATCATTTATTTTAGGATAGTATATAATATCAAACAGTCTTTTATCTCCAAGCTCTTTGATAAATTCATCTCCATCGGTAAAAATAAGTGCATCTATGCCTGTTCCGAAACTATCCTTACACCTTAATTTAACTACATTTCTATTTTGACCGAATACTCTAAGATTAATTATTTCCACCTGCTTTTGAGCAAAGTTCGGCTTTTGATTACCCTGCCCGAAAGGCTCAAGCAAGCTTAATTCTTTAACAAAGTCTTCACTTAAGTAAGCAAAAGGCAAGGCTATATCTATCCATATCTTCTCTACAAAATCACTTTCTTTAAGTTCGGAATTACTGTTTAACAGTTTTCTAAACTCTGAAAGCTTATCTTTTTCAAGGCTTAAACCTGCTGCCATAGGATGTCCGCCGTACTTTGTTAAAAGACTGTCAGCCGCTCTTATACCCTCAAACATATTATAAGCTTCTATAGACCTTCCCGAGCCTTTTATAAGCCCTTCCTCAGTGTCCGTAATTACAAAACAGGGCTTTTTATACCTTTCTTTAAGTCTGCCGGCTATAATACCTGCCAGTGATTCGTGGTAGTCTCCTATATAGGCAACTATGATATCATCATCTATATACTTACTTTCCACCAGTTCTATGGCAAACTCCAAGCCCTTTTGTGTAAGCACCTTCCTCTCATCATTAAGACTTTTTATATATTCGGCAAGCTCAACAGCTTCTTTTTCATCATTTGTAAGAAGTAGTTTGAGCGATAATTTTGCACTTTCAAGTCTTCCGCTGGCGTTAAAACAAGGTCCCAATATAAAGCCTATATCGTAGCTGTTAATATTTTTACTGTCTATGCCACATACCTTTATAAGACTCTTAAGACCTATATTCTCACTCAGCTTTATTCTTTTCAAGCCTTGTTTTACAATAATTCTGTTCTCGGATATCAAAGGCATCACATCACCTACCGTAGCTATGGCAATAAATTCTTTAAACTTTTCTATTTCACTTTTAGGTATCGAAAACAGCTCATACAAAACTTCTATAAGCCTATATGCTACAAAGGCTCCGCACACCTGCTTAAAAGGATAGAAACAATCTTCCTGCTTGGGATTTACTATCATATCAGCCCTTGGCAGCAAGTCTTTATTATCTTCCCTGAATACCTCATGGTGGTCGGTTACTATTACCTTTACTCCAAGTTTAGCGGCAAGCTCCAACGCTCCAAACGCCGCTATTCCGTTATCACAGGTTATTATCAGCTCACAGCCCTCTTCATAGGATTTTTCAATAATACTTTCATTGATACCGTAGCCGTCCTTTATCCTGTCCGGAATCTCATAATCCGCATCGGCACCAAGATGCTTTAGGGCAGATATAAGTACATAGGTTGAGCAGATGCCGTCAATATCATAGTCACCCACCACTCTTATCTTTTTTCCGCCTTCTATATATTCCTTAATAAATATAGCTGCCTTATCAATATTCTTAAAATCATGTGCATTATTTAACTTACATTTAAGGGCACCAAGATAGTTTCCTATACTATCCTCTGCAATACCTCTATTCACAATAATCTTAGCTAACAACGGTGATATATTATACTTTTTTGCTATACCGTCAAAATCCCCTCGCTTAGTATACAAAAACCACTCGCTTTTACTCATCTGCATCACCCAGACTAATTGTTATATGAGAATTAGCTTTAGCCGCATCCATAAATACATCTATAAGTCTTAAGGCATAGTAATTATCCTTATCAGATAACACTATGTTAATGCAAATATCATTAGTCATATCAGTTAAAACCTCATAAAGAGCATCAAGATTACCGCCATAATACTTAGGAAAATCAAGTACTGACGCTATGTAGCTATGCAACTTTTTCTTATCTCCAAATCTGT
>ERZ773049.99-NODE-99-length-52258-cov-13.669693_pt1 | contig 52258 bp, 45 predicted proteins | sample MGYA00580633_ERZ773049 | MGnify/ENA primary metagenome ERZ773049 (study PRJEB29015, sample SAMEA2737991) | human oral metagenome | biome: human oral; feature: human-associated habitat; material: dental | place: China | collected 2066 ...
AATATACTGCTTTTTTTAATAACGCCTATGAGAAATAGTATTATAAAAGGATCAAAATGAGCTTATTTAGGTTTTTTATTGCAGCGGGGGGGGCGCTTTGTTTATGCGCGGCTACTTTAGCTGCACAGGATGATAGCGAAGGTGGCTCCCAAAATTTAGGGCAGATCAATGTTACGGGAAACGTAGAAAGCGACCCGCTTACCAAAAAAGTCGGCGAAACTAAAAAGAGCGCCAAGCAACTCGCCAAAGAGCAAGTTAGCGATAGCAGAGATATGGTTCGTCACGAAACCGGCGTTTCAGTTGTCGAAAGCGGAAGATTCGGTGCTAGTGGTTATTCGATCCGCGGAGTAGATGAAAACCGTGTAGATATAAGTATTGATGGACTTCGCCAAGCAGAAACGTTAAGCTCGTAAGGTTTTAAAGATCTATTTGAAGGATATGGAAACTTTAATAACACTAGAAACGGCGTTGAGGTTGAAAACGTAAGACAGGTAGATATCACTAAAGGTGCAGATTCGGTAAAAAGAGGCTCGGGCGCGCTAGGTGGCTCAGTAGCGTTTGAGACAAAGGATGCGAGAGATTATCTAACGGAGAAGGATTGGTATTACGGGTTTAAGCGCGGGTATCAAAGTGCGGATAGACAAAACTGGCAAAGCCACGCAGCTGCAGTTCGGTTTAAATGGTTTGATCTCTTGGCTATTCACACCGATAGAGAAGGACATGAACTAAAAAACTGGGGATATAAAGACTATGACCCAACCGTCATCAGAAAGGTTAGAGAAAAACCTGATCCTTATAGAATTTACAAAAAAAGCACATTGGTAAAATTTGGCTTTCAGCCTACCGATACTGATAGATTTAGCCTAGGATACGATAAATCCAATATAAAATCGGAAGGAATAGATTGGTCAAATCAATTTGCTCTTTACAATACGCAAACTCCTTGGGGAGCATTGACTAACGATATACGACATACCAACGATAGGAGCGAAAGAAAAAACTATTCGTTCACTTACGAAAATTTCGACGAAACGCCTTTGTGGGATAGCTTAAAATTTAGCTATAACAAGCAACATATTAAGTTAAAAGCAAGAACAGATGAGTATTGCGAGGGTGATAATTGCGCGGGAAATTCAAATCCATCCGGTCTTCATATAAATGAAGACGGAAAAATGGTAGATAAATATGGAGGGGAAGTAAAGACATGGCTAAAGTGGGGATTTATGCCTACGTTAGTAGATAGCCAGTTTGATTTTTCGGATCCGGATAATCCAAAAAACGAATCCCATATATTAGATATGAATGCATATAGCAGTTATAAACCTAATGATGATGCCTATATCAATTGTGATGAATATGATTGCTCTAAAGGTATGACTCTTTTTGATACAAATAGTGGTACATATAAAACATATTCAATAAATAAAGTAACTACGCCTTATAGTAAAGGCAATTACGGCAAATTATCACCGGTTGGTTCGGATGAGATACTTTTACCTAGCCAAAACGGATACGTAGAAAATAACTGGAAGGATAGAGATTTAAACACCAATACTAAGCAGTTTAATCTTGATCTTACAAAAGACTTTCATATAAAAAGCACAGAACACTCTTTAAGTTATGGAGGGCTTTATAGTAAAAGCGATAAAAGTATGGTAAATAGGGCGGGTTATTCTCCTCAAAATAAACAATGGTGGGCTAAATACTTTGCAGGAGTTAGAAATACTAATCCTAAGTTTCCCATATTAGGCACTTGGTATCCAGATAAATGCCAATCATATACCAATACCTCTGCCTATAATAACGCTTGCGGTCACGAGGATGATCCTTTTAGCTTCCTTATTCCGGTTGAAACCAAAACCGGAGCGCTTTATGTGGGAGATGACTTTCGTATAAACGATGTTTTAGCCTTTGATCTTAATTATAGGTATGATAAGGTTAAACACAATCCATCATATACCCCAGGCGTTACGCCAAAAATTCCAACTGATCTATTTATCGGAATGTTTGTTCCTTATACTCCACTTCCCGGTACGCCGTCTAGTGATGAGATAAAGGCGCATAAGAATGCAAATGCAGAAGCCAACGCCGTATATTTAGCTTCTCAGAAGAGAAAATATTCGGCAAATTCATATTCTTTAGCTACAAGCATCGATCCACTTGATTTTTTCAGACTTCAACTTAAATATGCAAACGGATTTAGGGCGCCTACTTCGGACGAAATTTACTTCACTTTCCAGCACCCTGATTTTTCGATATATCCGAATTTGGATTTGAAAAAAGAAACGGCAAAGACTAAAGAGATTGCCTTTACGCTTCATAATTCTCCAAGCTTCGTTACATTGAATTTATTCCAAACGGATTATAGGAATTTTATAGATTTACAGTATAAGGGGGAATTCCAGCTTCCTTATGGAAACGGTGGAAGTACAATGCCTGCCTCTGTGTATCAAAACGTAAATCGTCCGAAAGCGAGGGTTAGAGGAATAGAGATCGAATCGAAGCTATTTTTGGATCAAATTTGGCAGCCTCTACAGGGCTTTCATATAGGATATAAGCTAAGTATTCAAAAAGGCAGAATGGATATAGGTCACGGCAAAACCGATACGCCGATGAATGCGATCCAGCCGCGAACGGCGGTTTATAGCGTAGGCTATCAAAGCCCGGGCGATAAATACGGCGCGGATCTGTTCGTAACTGCGGTAGCTGCGAAAAAGGCGAGAGATACCTACAATATGTATTGGTACGAGCAGTATCTAGGCGGCAAAATCGTAAACGGCAAACCCGTAAGAAATAGCGAGGTGGAATGGAGGAGCGGCGGATATACGACGCTCGATTTCGTAACCTACGCCAAGCCGATCAAATATCTGACGCTTCGAGCGGGCGTTTATAATATAACCGATCGCAAATATATCACTTGGGAAAGTGCCAGATCAATAAGGCCTTTTGGAACTAGCAATCTGATAGATCAAGAAACAGGACTTGGCATCAACCGCTTTTACTCGCCGGGTAGGAACTATAAACTCACATGGGAGTTTCAGTTTTAAAAATTTAACCAGGTGTTTGATGTCTTATTAAAACGAAAGCTTTTGGAATCAAAATTTATAGATTTATTAGTAAATTTAAAAAGGATGGCTATAGTAAATCATTTGGTATCATTTAGATTTCCGAATTTTATGTGGCGTGTAAATTTCAAATTTTACGTGACGCGGCAACCCAAAAGATTCTGTCTGTGATGATGTCAGCTTTATAATTTTGCAATGACGTTTGCGGTCTCTTTCAAAATCAAGATAGAGAATTTTAATTTTAACTGCGGTCTATATGAAGCCTTTAGCTCGCGAAATTTCTCTACCGTTAACTTGTAGAGCTCCGATCTCCGTCGCGCCATTTCGCGCAATGTAGTTTTAAAAAATTTTATTTAAATAATCCAGACTACTTAGCCGCCGAAAAACGAGTGATAAAAACCAAGCGCAGGCTTCAGGTAAAATTTGCGCGGAATTTAAAAATATTTTAAAATTTGAAAATTTATAGAATTGAAATTTAAAGATAAATTTTGACCGAACTGATCGGTCAAAATTTGATTAAATTTTAGCGCCGAGCGCGCAAAAAGGGATTATTTATAAGCCTTAATCGCTTTGTCTAGGATTTTCTCCGCTTCCGCGGCGCCTGCGAAATCCTTCACTTTGACCCATTTATTCGGCTCTAAAAGCTTGTAGGTTTCGAAGAAATTTTTGATCTTATCCAGCGTCGCTTTAGGCAGATCGGAGACCCCTTTGATGCCTTCATATCGCGGATCGATCTTGCTAACCGGCACGGCAAGCAGCTTCTCGTCTATTCCGCTTTCGTCCTCCATCATCAAAACGCCGATTAAGCGGCACGGGATCACACTACCGGCGGCAAGCGGGTATTCGTTTAGCACCAAAATATCCGCAGGATCGCCGTCATCTGCCAAGGTATTGGGCACGAAGCCGTAATTTGCGGGGTAAAACATCGCGCCGTAGAGCACGCGATCTACGCATAGCGCGCCGCTTGCTTTGTCGATCTCGTATTTGATGTTAGAGCCGTAAGGGATCTCGATTACCGCGTTGATTTTATCGGGGTTTGAGCCCACTTTTATCTTTGAAAGATCCATAGTTTTCCTTTATTTAGAATTTAAAATTTTAATATTTTTTACGTCTATCGTCGTTTTAGTAAAATCTTTGTCGATCTCGCCGCTAATTCGCACGAGCGTATTTTCATCCACGCTCACGCCGCGCCAAACGTCATCATCGATCTCAACCTCGATGCTATCGCCGTTTTGATCCACAAATCTATAATGCTCGTGTCTGAGTTGAGATTTTATCCTGCCGTCGATCGTGACAAAAGAATCATCTCTTAATTTAAGCGCTTCTTTGACGCTTGACGGTTGAGTTTGCGCCGCGGAGCCGCTTGGCACAAACCCGCCCGCGCCGAATGCAGCCGCACATAAAGCCATGCTAAGTAAAAATTTTCTAACCATATCTATCCTTAAATTTTAATCTCTGTATCCGCAAACAGATCTGAAATTTCATTAAATTTAAAAGCCGCTCATATTTAACGCTCGCATTAAATTTGCGGCGCGAGCTTTTAAATTTACGCTTAAAATTTGGCTATTTAGCGCGACGGCAAGCTATAAATTTAAAGGCGCACTCGTACTAAAAAGCGCGTCTTAAATTTAAGCCGCCATCCAAGCGCGCTAGCCTAATTTTTCGATCTGCGCAGCGATTATAGCGTTTATGTCCGCTACGATCTCCTCGACTGTGCGCTCGCCGTTTACGCTGTAAAATACGCCCGCGTCGCCGTAAAATTTACGGATATCCTCGATCGGCTCTGAAAATACCGCCATGCGGTTTTTAAAGACCTCCTCGTTATCGTCTGCTCCGCGAGCGCGTCCTAAAACACGCTCCTTGGCGATTTCCTCGCTAACGCACACTTCGATGACTGCGCTAAGATTTACATCATCGTCGCCTCGCAGCACCTCGTCTAGCTTATTCATCTGCTCGACACTCCTTGGATAGCCGTCGATGATGATGAAGTCTTTAGGCGAGCTTTTAATCGCGCTAACGATAGCATTTACGACGATATCAAGCGGCACGAGATTGCCTTTAGAAATGAAGCCATCTATCTGCCTGCCCAGAGCGCTGCCGCTTGCTACCTCGGCGCGTAGCAGATCGCCCGTGGAGTAGTGCTCGATGCTTTGATTCATCTGAGCGATCATACTCGCATCGGTCGTTTTGCCGCTGCCAGGAGCGCCGATGATTAAAAAAAGGCTTTTCATTTTTGCTCCTTCTTATGAAGCCTAAGACCTAGCTCGCGAAGCTGCTCGTCTGTAACGACGCTAGGGGCTTTGGTGAGCGGACACTGCGCGCGCTGCGTTTTAGGAAACGCGATAACCTCGCGAATACTGCTTGAGCCGGTAACCAGCATCATCAGCCTGTCAAAGCCGATCGCGATACCTCCGTGCGGAGGCGCGCCGAAGCTTAGCGCATCGAGCAGGAAGCCAAATTTCTCCCTCTGCTCCGCAGGCTCGATCTTAAGCAGCCTAAAGACCTTTTCTTGAATGTCCGCCTTATGGATCCTGATACTGCCGCCGCCAAGTTCGATGCCGTTTAGCACGACGTCGTAGGCAATCGAGGTAATATCCTCCAAATCTGGCTCGTCGGGATTGTTCGGCATCGTGAAAGGATGGTGCATCGCAGAGTAGCTGCCGTCGTCGTTTTGCTCAAACATAGGGAAATTTACGACCCACAAAAACTCAAGCCTGTTCGGATCTATGAGACCGAGCTCGTTTGCAAGGAAAATTCTAAATCTGCCCATATAATCAAGCACGATTTTCTTTTTACCCGCGCCGAAAAATACGACGTCGCCGACCTTTAGCTCGCAGCGCTTGATGAGCTCGTCCAGCTCGCTTTTTTCAAAGAATTTTACCAGCGGCCCCTTTAGACCGTCCTCTTTTACTTGAATGAACGCAAGTCCCTGCGCGCCGAATTTTTTCACGTATTCTTCAAAACCCTGCATCTGGCGCTTGCTAAATTTCAGATCGCCGCCCTCGACTTTGAGCGCTTTTACGCGGTTGGCTTTGCGGTCTTTGGCTAAATTTGAAAAAATTTCATTGCTCGATTTTTCAAAAATATCGGCTACGTCGATGAAAGGCATATCGTAGCGCAGATCGGGTTTATCGCTGCCGTAAAGCTCCATCGCGTCCTTATACTCCATATGTCTAAAAGGGGTAACGATCTCGCGGCCGCAGGATTTAAAAATATCCTTTAAAACCTCCTCGGCTACGCTCATTACGTCGTACTGGGTATTAAAGCTCATCTCGATATCGATCTGCGTAAATTCCGGCTGGCGGTCGGCGCGCAGGTCCTCATCGCGAAAGCAGCGCGCGATCTGGAAGTATTTATCAAAGCCCGAGCACATCAAAAGCTGCTTGAAAAGCTGCGGACTTTGCGGAAGCGCGTAGAAGCTACCCGGATATACGCGGCTAGGCACCAGATAATCCCTAGCGCCCTCAGGCGTCGCGCGCGTTAAGATCGGCGTTTCGACCTCCACAAAGCCTAGCCTATCAAGAGCATTTCGCGCGGCGATCGCAGCCTTGGAGCGCATCTTAAATTTATCGAAGCTTCCCTCGGCGCGTAGATCCAAAAAGCGGTATTTCAGCTTCGTTTCTTCATTGACGCTTTTATCGCCGATTACGAAAGGAAGCGGCTTGCTCGGATTTTCGATCTCTAAGCTTTCTACTACGACTTCGATGTCGCCGGTTTTTAAATTTGGATTTTCCAGCCCTTCGCCGCGAGCTCGGATCTTGCCGACGGCTTTTAGGACGAATTCGTTTCGCACGGTATTTGCTACCTCGTATGCCGAGTGGCTATCTTTGGGATCACAGACTAGCTGTAAAAGCCCGCTTCGGTCGCGCAAATCTATAAAAATCACGCCGCCGTGGTCGCGGTAAGAATTTACCCAGCCGCACACGGTTACACTTTTGCCGATATCGTTTTTACTCAAATCGGCGCAATAATGACTTCGCAAATTTACTCCTTTAAAATTATTTGTAAAACGCAAGTATAGTTAAATTTTGCTTTTACAAAGCTAATTTTTTATAAAATAAAACTATGGAAAACAAAATTCATAAAAACCTTAAATTCGCGGGGCTAATAGCCAAAAAATCAGAAGAGATTAGCCCCGTCGTGGAGCAAATTTGCGAAATTTTAAAAGCGCAAGGCATCGAGCCTTTGATGCAGCAGGATAGCGCCGAATTTTTCGGTTTTAAGCCGTATATGCTTGCAGAAATTTTAAAAAAGACCAATTTTTTAATCAGCCTCGGCGGCGACGGCACGCTCATCGGGCTTGCGAGGCTGCTGAGCGATAAAAACGCCTTTATTTTGGGCATCAACGCAGGCACTCTCGGGTTTTTAACGGACGTGCAGCCTAGCGAATTCGCAAAATTTTTAAAGGAATTTTTGCGCGGCGAATACGAGATCGAGCGCCCGTTTTTACTCGAAGTGATACTGGAAAACGGCAGCGGTAAAATCGTCCGCAAGACGGCATTTAACGACGTCGTAATCACCCGCAGCCACATATCCTCGATGGCGAAGATCGATGCGTTTTTAAATAGAAAATATTTCAACACCTACTACGGCGACGGCGTGATCGTAAGCTCCGCCGTAGGCTCGACCGCGTATAATATGAGCGCGAACGGATCTATCGTCTATCCGCTGTGCGACGTGTTTTGCGTCACGCCAATCTGCTCGCATAGCCTGACGCAGCGGCCTTTGATCCTTCCAAAAGAGTATCTCGTAAGTTTCAAAAACGCCGGAAGCTCCGAAGTTAGCGTCGTCATCGACGGACAAGACGTTTTTGATATGGCGGAATTTCACAGCGTAAGCGCTAAAATTTCACACGCCAAGGTAAATTTAATAAAACGCAGAAGCTACGATTATTTCGACGTTTTAAAAGCCAAACTCAGATGGGGGCACGGCGGATGCTAGAAAGAATTTATATTAAAAATAATCTGGGTTTTTGCGAGAGCGAGCTTAGTTTTGGCCCAGGACTTAGCGTATTTACAGGTATCAGCGGCGCGGGTAAATCGGTATTAATAGGCGCGATTTTAGCGGTGTTCGGTCTTAACGAATGCGAGGCTGAGCTCATAGAAGCGGACGTAGAGCATCAATTTGATATGGAAAATTTCGGCTTGATAAACGATACGCCAAATATTTTTCGCGTCCTAAAAGAGCGTAACTTGCGATACTTTATAAATTCCCAATCGGTCTCGAAAAAAAATCTAAGCACGATCGCCGGCGAATACGTGAAATTTTTAGGCGCGAAAAACGCCGGCGAAATGAGTAGCGACAGCTTGCTAAAACTACTTGATTTTATCGCCGCGAAAAAAGATGCGGTGCACGCGCAAAGCCTATCGGAGCTTCAAAGCGCCTTTGCGGAATTTATCCGTACAAAAAAGCAGCTGGATGAAATTTTAGATCAAGAGCGCAAGATTGAGGAGTTAAAGGAATTTGCTCGCTTCGAGATTGAAAAAATCGAGCGCGTATCGCCTAAGATCGGCGAATATGAGAAGCTTTTGCAGATCAAAAAAAAGCTTAGCAAAAAAGATAAGATCGAGGAGCTTTGGGCTAGGGCACAGGGCGTTTTTGAGCTGGAACGCAGCGTCATCGAAGCGCTAAGCCTCAGTGGACTGGATAGCGCGTTTTTTGAGGATGCGATGAACGAGCTGCGGCTAAAGCAAGAAAGTTTAAATTTAGATGAGCTCGAAAACATCGACATAGAGAAAATTTTAGATCGTATCGAGGCTCTTAGTGCGCTAAATAGGCGCTACGGAAGCGTAGAAGAGGCTTTAGCTACGCTTGAAGCGCGCAAGAAAGAGCTTGAGCATTACGAGCAATTAAGCTTTGAAAAAACCAAGCTACAGGCGGAATTTAAACGCCTTAGTGAAAGCACCGCTACCCTTGCTGAAAAAATCAGCGAGGCCCGCAAAGGCGCAAAAAAACGGCTCGAGGATCTGATAAATTCCTATCTAAAGCAGCTTTATATGGACGGAGTGGAGCTTAGTTTTAAACCCGCGGTTCTTAGTGAGCGCGGCACGGACGAAATTTGCGTCAGCTTGTGCAAGACGGAATTTAAAAATTTAAGCTCAGGCGAGACGAACCGCCTACGCCTTGCTTTCATCGCGGCAAGCTTGGAGCTTACAAATAACGGCGAGGGAATTTTAATCTTAGACGAGATTGATTCAAATTTAAGCGGAAAAGAGGCGATGAGTATCGCAAACGTGCTGGTAAAAATTTCAAAATTTTATCAAATTTTTGCGATCTCTCACCAGCCGCAGCTTAGCTCAAAGGCTGCGTCACACTTTTTAGTAAGCAAAACGAACGGCAAATCTAGCGTGAGATTATTAAGCGAAAATGAGAAAATAACAGAGCTAGCTCGTATGATAAGCGGCGAGACGATTACTGCAGAAGCCCTGGAATTCGCTAAAAAGCTAAGGCAAAGCTGAAGAAATTTTAAGCTTAAGTTTAAATCTGAAATTTTTCGCTACAATACCGCGTTTAATTTAAATTTAAGTGTGATTTTGCAAAACGACGTAAAATCCGCTTCGAAAAATTTTATCAAGTGAGTTTTATGATTATAGATACACATTGCCATTTAGACGATGCTAGTTTCGACGCTGATTTGGACGCGGTGATTGAGCGCGCCACGATTGCAGGCGTGCGCAGCATCATCATTCCCGGTGCCGATGTAGCAGACCTAGATAAGGCATGTAAAATTTCGCATGCACGGGATAATGTGTATTTTGCCGTAGGGGTGCATCCATACGAGATAGATTCTTTCGATATGGAGGTGCTGAAGCGGTATGCTGACGATCCCAAATGCGTGGGCGTTGGCGAATGCGGTCTTGATTACTTCAGACTTAAGCAGCAAGAGAGCAAGGAAACCAAAGCCTTAGAAATCTCCCGCCAAAAAGACGCCTTCATCTCACAAATCGATCTAGCAACACAACTTCAAAAACCACTTATAGTCCATATCCGAGAAGCAAACGAAGATAGCTTCGGAATTCTAAAAGATCGTGCCGGCGATTTATGCGGCGGTGTTTTGCACTGCTTCAATGCCAGCAAGCTTTTGCTAGGTCTTAGCGAATACGGATTTTACTTCGGTATCGGCGGAGTTTTGACATTCAAAAATGCAAAAAACTTAGCTGAGATCTTACCGCAAATTCCGCAAGAGCGCCTTTTAATCGAGACGGATGCACCATATCTAACCCCGCATCCGCATCGCGGCGAGCGCAATGAGCCTGCATTTACGAGACTCGTGGTAGAAAAAGTCGCGGAAATTTTAAGCCTAAGCGTAGAAGAGGTCGAAGCAATAACGACTCAAAACGCCTGTAGGCTTTTTGGCGATAAAATCAAAGGAGAGATATGAAAGCCATAAAATTTATACTGCTAGCCCTACTTTTAGTGGGCGAAGCGTTTGCGAGCCAGCCCGGTCTGATGCGCGCAAATCACGACTATATTTTAAATCAATTCGGCATCGAAAATAACGAATCGAGCAAAAACGTAGTCGCGGGCATATTCCGTGCGATCAATGCAAGCGATCGCAAGCAGTTTAAGCATATCGTGACTTCGCAGTCGCACAATGCCTACTTAGTCAAATCCGAGGTCGATAACATCGAAGCTCCGGAATTCTTATTGTATTTGGCAATGGTAGAATCTCATCTTAAAAACACCGTAACTTCGGGCGCTAGCGCAGGTGGTATGTGGCAGCTGATGCCGGCAACTGCGAAAAATTTCGGTCTTAGAGTAGATAGCGCCGTAGATGAGCGTCGCGATCCCGCAGCCTCTACGGATGCTGCGTTTTCGTATATTTTGCATCTGAAGCAAAATTTTGGCAAGTGGTATTTAGCGCTAATGGCGTATAATTGTGGCGATCAAAAGCTTAAAAATGCGATTGCAGCTACTGGCAGCGATGATCTGGATCGCTTGCTAAAAAGTCCCGCACTTCCTAATGAGACTAAGAATTTTATCAAGCGCATTATTAAATACGCTTACATTGCTCAAAATGAAAATATGCGTAAAATTCTGCTTTTTGAAAGCGAGCCGTGGGGGCTAAAGCGTATCGCAGTAGCTCCGGGCACAAAGCTAAGCGCGGTTGCAAAACAGATCGGAATTTCGCCGTCACAAATGCAGGATTACAACGCGCATATTAAAAACGGAATTTCGCCGCTTAACGGCAAGTACTTTTTTTATATCCCACAAAGCAAATATGCAGAATTTGTCGTAAATCAAGGCGCGTTTCAAGCGTATGAACCACGTCTGAAACAGTGCAAGCCAGGACGCGTGTTAGCAGGTTTGGCGAACGAGCTTAGCCTCAAAGACAAAAACGAAATAGCGCTAAATAATATAAAATTCAACAAATAAGATCGGATCGCAGGTGTCGTACCAGAAAATCGCTCTTTTTAGTGCGCTTTTTGCGCTGATTCTTGCCGGTTGCTCGTTTCGCACCGCACCGTCGTCTAGATCGTCTGCGGGCGGTGCGGGCAAGATCGGCAAAAACTCTCCTGCCACCATGCGCCCTTATAAAATCAACGGCAAAACCTACTATCCAGAGCAAGTAAGCGTCGGTGACACTCAAATCGGCATCGCCAGCTGGTATGGGCCGAATTTTCATGGTAAATACACCTCAAACGGCGAAATTTACGATATGAATGGCATGACCGCCGCGCACAAAACCTATCCAATGAATACTATGGTAAAGGTCACGAATCGCGACACCGGCGCTACTGCAACCGTGCGCATCAACGATCGCGGCCCATTCGTGGATGGTCGCATCATCGATCTTAGCAAAACAGCTGCCAATTTAGTAGGCGTATTTGCCAAAGGTACGGCGCCTGTAAAGCTCGAAGTAGTGGGTTTTTATGGGCGCACTATTGCTAAAGGCTCGCCGAAAGCAACCATCGTCGGCGGAAATTTTATGGTGCAAATCGGTGCGTTTAGAAACAGAAGTGGCGCACAAATTTATCAGCGCGATTACCACGGCACAGCGGGATATCCTGCGATCATCAAAGAATTTAGCATAGATGGCGCGCCGATTTATCGCGTCTTTTTAAGTGGATTTAAGAGTGAGGATGAGGCGAGAGATTTCGCGCATAATGGCAAGTTTACTGGAGCTTTCATCGTAAGGGAGTAGCAGTTTTATTTGACGGCTTTTACTTTCGTTTTTTTGCTTGATAAGGGCTTTGTTAAATTTATTTGTGAGCTACTTGCAGTAAAATTTCCCGTCATCTAATAGTTATCTGCTTTAGCTGCGGCGAAGTGCGAACTACTTGCAAGCTATTCGTAGCAAAAAGTGCGCCTGCCCGCTTGAGCTTTGTTTTTTAATAGGACGCCGCAGCTGATAAAATTTTATATTGCTAGGGGATAAAGCATGCAAAAATATCCGGAAGTTTATAGTTTAGAAAAGAGTTTGGCTATACTTGACAAATATAAAGACGAGCTGAGCGTAGAACAATACGAGCAAAACGATCTATCATCTGCAACCACGCGATAGAGGGTATGTTTGCAAACGAGCAAGATATAATCGATCTTATCAAGGTCGATAAGGGAGAAAAAACGCCCGATGAGATAATAAACGAATATAAAAAAGAGTGGGGCGTTTTATAGCGCAGTAGAAAATATTAAATTTGGATGGCGAAATATCAGAGGTATTTTGACGCAGCTCATCGTCTGCTTGAATTTTAATCGTGCAGAAAAGTTACAACTTCATGCTCTTTTGGTAAATTCTCTCTACCTCTAATACCGCGATTACCATATTCCGTTAGAGCTTCCTTTAAAATTTTATAAAGCTCGTCCAATGGAATTCCGTCAATACTAGAATTTATATTTTCTAGCTTATATTTGATAAAAAATGGATTATCGACTAGCATTTTACTTGTGGTTTCGTCATAAATTCGCCTTATATCAAGCTCGATATTTTTATCTTTATAATGAAGCAACCAAATATCTTCACCCTTGTAGCCATCTCGCGGATCCGGCATAGATGCCAAACATACATGAATAAGCCAAGCATCTCTTTGCCTATCGATAACCCAATTCATCCAATCGGTATCATTATCCTGGATTGGGTATGTGTAATTGTGTTTCATCAGTAGCTCGTTCATATTGCTTAAAATATCATATTGCTTCAAGTCCTCTTTCGAAATATATTCTGCTACAAACGCCATCTAGCCCTCCTTGAGAAATTCTATAATTTAAATTTAATCACTCGTATACAGACCGAACAAAGACGAGAGCTCAAATTTAACGTCTTTGTCGCTCAACAATTTATTATTCGGCACTGCAATAATGCCCGATTTAAACCTATACAATATATACTTTTTAAATTTAAATCCGTTGAGCGCCAAGAAAATGAAATGATGTAGCATGGTGATTAAAAAGAATATTGGACTTACCAAATACCTAACCATTCTCTTTCTCCTATTTTTTATATCTTTGATCCATATATTCACGTCTTGCTCATTGTATGGTATCAACGCCCAAGTTACCGATACTAGATCATCTTTTTGCATAATTTCGGTCTTAAATTTCATATGTTCGTCTATATGGTCGAATGAAATTTTATCATCATAAAATTTTGTAAAAAACTTATTACAAAATTCTTGATAGGCTATTTTTATCTCCCAAAAAATACTAAATAAAATTCCGAAAATCCCTAGCGTTAATGACGCCCTTCTCATCATCTCTTTATGCTGATCCAGCTCCGGCGTTAAATTTAGCAAGACAAAAGACAAGAATATAAGCACGCCCATGATTTTATTTGATATAGTAAGCCTAAAAAAGTAGTCGTTTTCTATGATTATCGGCTCTTTGTCGAAGTCTTTCATAATATCCCCCTGTTTTAAAATCGCGCATAATTTTATCTTAACGGCGCTTTGCGAGGGATTAAAATTCCAGCCTTGCCGCACCTCATTAAATTTTTAAAATTATATTTCTTATGCATATGCCGATTATTCAAAGACAAACTTCCCGCCCGTTTTCGATAGAATTTTAAAATTTCGATTTAAATTTCTAGCCCATGCAGAAAATGCGCTTTAATCCAAAAAGCATAGAAAAACGCAGCCTTGCACAGAAATTCAGGCACTTTGGCGCTCGTCGCCTCTTTTAAATTTAGCGTCCAAAAATACGCAGAATTTCACGCCGTATAGGTAGAAAATCCAGCTTATGTAGATCCACAGAAAGAAAAATAGCGCGACCGAAAACGAGCCGTAGATGCTAAGATAGGTTTTGTTATAAAAGACGTATTGCGCAAAAACCAGTCTTGAAAGCCACCATAAAATCGATGCTACGAGCGATGAGGCAAGCACCGCTTTTGCGCGGATCTCTCGGTTGATCGCCGTAGCATAAGTAATCGCAAAGATCCCCCAAACGATTAAGTAGGGTAGAATTTTAAGCAAATTTATCCAGCTCGTAAACTCGGTTTTATTTAGTAGCTCCTGGAGCTCGCCGCTGATATAAAACGACGCTCCAAGCCCCACAGGAGCGAGCGTCATCAGCGTCCAGTAGGTGCTTAGGCTCTTAAAAAAGCTTCGCTCGGGCGAATGCGAAATGCGCGCAATTATCGCTTCAAAGTCCCCGAAAAACAGCACCGACGTAACTAACACTGCGCAAAAGCCGGTTACGCCAAGGCTTAGCCCGTTTGCCATAAATTCCTCGATATAGTGTGCCATGCTCGCTTGATTTGCAGGCAGGAAGTTTGAAAAGATAAAGCCCATAATCTTATCGTAGTAGCCTTTGAAGCTTGGTAGCTGCATAAAGACGCTAAGCGAGACCATCAGCACCGGCAGTAGCGCCAAAATCGTGTGAAAGCTAAGACTTGATGCATGGTGCATGAGCTCGGTATCGTAGAGGCGGAAGAAATTTTTGAGTCGGTTTTGCACTTGCATAAGCGCGGGTATTAGTTTTTTCATACGGGTGATTTTACATTAAAATTTTAGAATTTCATATAAATTTGCGCAATTTTTCTTTTGTATCGCGGTATATCGTCTATGAAATTTAAAGCTAAAAAATGCGACTACAAATATATAAATTTATATCTCGAATTTAGTCTAAATTTAGGAAAATTTTTCTAATATGCCGAAAAATAATATTAAATACATCCATAACGAAAGGAAAATAATGGAACGAAGGAAAACGATGAAATTTAAAATTTCATTAGCGGCATGTATGTGCCTACTATGCAGCAGTTTGGCTGCAGCGCAAAGTGGCGGTAATTCTGCGCCTGAAAAGTCGCAGAATATGGGCGTAATCGAGGTAAATTCCGTCGGCGATAATATCAGCGAGAGCGGTATCGACGAGGGCTTTTTGAGCAAAAACGTGCAACAAGGCCTGCTTGCGGGCAAGCGCGCACTTGATCTTCCCTATCAGATCAACACGATCAGTAAGGAGATCATAAATCACCAAGGCGTCACCGGCTACGAGGAGGCGGTCAAATACTTCCCCTCCGCGCAGATTCAGATGCGCGGCGGCGCTACGGTCGGACGCCCGCAGACACGCGGCTTTGAAGGCAGCGTCGTAGGCAACAGCTTCTGGGACGGCTTTTATACGGTTTCGACGACGGCGATTCCGATGGCGATGTTTGAGAGCTTTCAGGTGCAAAACGGCGTCGCAGGCTCGCTCTACGGCGCACAAAACCCGGTTGGCATTTTCAGCTACACGCGCAAGCGCCCGGTAAAAGATCAATACATAATTTGGAGCGATTATATGTCGCGAAGCAACCTAGGTCTTGGTCTTGATCTATCCGATAAATTTGAAAAATTCGGCTACCGCGCGGTATTTTACGGATCAAACGGCGACAGACAGCCAAAGGGTTCAAATTTACAGCGCCGCTTAGCCAGCGTCACGATGGAATTTTATCCGACGGGCGATCTAACGTTTGAAACCGCAGCGAGCTATTACGAGCACAATACCAAGGGCTTTGCAGGGCAGTTTGCTCTGGGCGTGCGAGACGGCAAGATCGTAGACGGCATGGAGCTTCCAAAGGCGGTGGATTCCTCAAAACGCGGTCTTGGGCAGAGCTTTGGAGGAATGCATCTAAAAACCACTACCGCAAGCGCGAAATTTAAATACTCACCGACGGATAGGCTATATTTCGAGGGCGGCTTTCAGTTTCAGCGTGCCGATCGTGATACTCACGGCGTCGTAAACTACATCTTGCCTAGCACGCATCCGCAATATACGAAGCCGGGTGATTATTATACTCAACACAGCGGCGGTGCTACGGCGGCATATAGATTTGACCTACCGAGCGGCTATCTCAAGGCAAACACGCAGTTTAATACGGGCGATATTGAGCATGATCTTAGCGTACAGACCAACGGATACCACTGGACGCAGGATAGATATAAAAACGCGAGCACCAACTACACCTCGCCTACCATCGGCAATATCTACGATCCTAAAATTCTAAATTACACCGGTGCTAAGCGCGGAAGCGGGCTATATCACTACGCTGTTTTGGATATGTATAACGTCTCGGTGCTAGATGATATCACGATAAACGATAAATTTGACGTGATGTTGAGCGCATCTAAGGCGTGGATGAGGCAGGAATCCTACAATACCCGCCAACAAAGACTTGTTAAAGCCTACAGCGATTCGGGCTATAGTTGGGCGGGCAGCTTGATCTTTCATCCGATAGAGGATGCCAGCATCTATTACACCTACGCAGATAGCTTACAGCAGGGCTCTACCTATGTTTATAAGAGTGGCCCGCATAACGGCGAGGTCGCCTCTACATCTCCGTATCGCTCCAAGCAGCACGAGATCGGCGCTAAAATTCGCGTAGCCGATATGATCGATTTTAGCGTAGCGTATTTCGATATCCGCAGACCTATCGCGTATCTAAATAGCTCTACGGGGATTTATGGCATAAACGGCGAGCAGCGCAACCGCGGATTTGAGTTTATGAGCGGCGGACGAATTACGCAAAATTTAAGCGTGCTGGGCGGCTTTACCTACATCGATCCAAAGATGCATAACGTAAGCATCGCGGGTGCTAACCGCAAGGTCGCAAACGGCATCCCTAAGCTCAACGCAAATTTGATGTTTGATTACGTGATCCCGGGCACCGATAAGCTTGCGATCAGTACGAATTTCCACTACACCGGCAAGATGTATCTAGACGATCTAAATACCCAGCACACGCCTAGCTTTTTCGTTACCGATCTTGGTATCAGATATACGAGCGAGCATCTTTTGGGCGATAAGACCACGCTGCGCTTCAACGTAAATAACGTATTTAATAAAAAATACTGGGCGGGAATGTATCCTGCGAGTGCTGACGGTGCGGGCGGACTTAACGTAACTAGCGTACTAGGCTCGGCAAACGGCGTAACGCTGGGCGAGAGCAGAAGCTTTATGCTCTCTGCGGAGGTGAAATTTTAAAATCTAGCGGGTTTAAAATTTCTACTTCGGCGGCGCGAATGGTTATAGCGCCGCTTTTAAATTTATGAAATTTTATCGCCCTAAGCGGCGAGATTAAATTTAACGAGGCTTGGTTTTAATTCATTTTAAAATTTAAGCCTCGCTTTTGGAATTTTAAACCTTGATTTTAAAATTTCGATCTTAAAATTTTAAGTCGCCGCGCCTCAGCTTGCCTGCAAAAATTTATCCGCGCGCGGTTTAAAATTTAGCCGTTTTTGGTTATAATCTTTGCAAAACCACGAAACGGAGAGCAATGAAACAAGTTTTAATCATCGCAAGCGGAAAGTTTGCGCGCCATTTTTTATCCAAAGTTTGTAAAATCAAAGATGTCATCAGATCATATCGCGTCATAGCTAAAAATACGGATGCTGTGCCCGCAGAGCTTGAAAACGAGTCAAATTTTTCGGTCGAAATTTTTGATCCTACTAGCATTGAGCGGTTGCGCGTGGTGCTAGCAGAAGAGGAATTTGACCGCTGCATAGTGATAATGGAGGATGAATTTGACACTAAAGTAACGCTTGAAAATTTAAAGACGCTCGCTCCGGATTTAGAGCTTTATGTGGCCGATTTTTGGGGACTTTTGCGCGAAAATAAAAATGAAGCTCACGTAAAAATCGTAAATACCCTCGCGCTAAATTCCTCGCGCTTCATCGGTTTTTTGCCTGATAGTCCCGTTTTTGCTGATAATATCGGGCTTGGACGCGGAGAGATAATGGAGGTAAAAGTGCCCGTAGGAAGCTCGTTTGCGTATAAAAAAATCAGCACGCTTTCTAATGCCAAATATCAAATTCCGATGATCTACCGCCACAATAATTACATCGTAACGACGCCCGGCTCGCGAATATATCCGAATGATACGATCTTAGTCGTTGGTGAGCCTAGCGCGCTGCGAGCGGTATTTGCTGAAGTAAAAAAGCAAAGCGGGCAATTTCCATCGCCGTTTGGGCTAAATATTTTCGCGCTAATCGATATGAAAAAAATGAGCGGCGACGAGATAGCTAGGACGGTTAGGGCGCTTGAGTTTTTGGATTTGCATATTAGAAATCATAAAATTTATCTGCGAATTTTAAATCCTCTGCTAAACGACGCTTTTGGCGAGCTTAAAGCTCTGTGTGAGCGGGATAAATTTGAAATTCTCATCGATTACTCGGGCGAGCTAAATTTAAAGCGCGACGTGAGCGAAAATAAAGCGGGTTTGGTAGTTTGCTCAAGCGGAGTTTTCGAGGCGAAAAAAGCAGCACTTAAAGCGCTTGAAATTCCGGTGTTAAGCCTTGGAGAGGGCGAGCTAAAAGATGTGCGTAAAAGCGTCGTGCTAAGTGCCGGCGAGCGGCTTCGCGAAGAATCAAGTATCGTCTTTGACATCAGCTCGCAGCTAGGGCTAGACGTGTATTTGTATCTTTTCGGCGAGAGCGAAAAGGGCGAGTTTGCGCAAAGCTACGTGAGCTTATCGAAGCTTTTTAAGCAGAGTTTATTCGTGATTTCTTGCGAGCGACAAAATCCGATTTTAGCGTTAGGCAGCGAGCGAGATCTGCTGCAGTTCGTGCCATTTAATGATAGAATTTTGGCGCGCAAGCTCACATCTATTTTCAATCAGGATTTGGATCAGATGTATTTTAAACTCGGCAAAAATCATCAAATTTTCGTTCCGAGCGATTACGGGTATGAAAAGTAATCGAAATTTATGTTACAATTACCCAAAAATCAAAGGCTAGCGTATGAAAATCGATCTTAATTTATGTAAAAAATACAGCGTTTTTATCGACGAATTGCATAGTTTAAAACTTAGCGGCAAGGTCGCTATCGTGACAAATCCCAAAGTAGGCGGGCTGTGGCTTGATTTCTTACTGCAGCGGCTAGATTGCGAGCAAAAATTTATCATCACGATCCCAGACGGCGAAGAGTATAAAAATACCGCGAGCGTAGAGCAAATCTTAGAGCAGCTTTTTAGCTCCAAGCTTGATCGCAAAAGCACGCTCATCGCTCTTGGCGGTGGTGTCATTAGCGATATAACGGGCTTTTGCGCGAGCATTTATGAGCGCGGCATCGATTTTATCAATATTCCGACGACCCTGCTAGCGCAAGTAGATGCGAGCGTCGGTGGTAAGACGGGCGTAAATAATCGCTTCGGCAAAAATTTAATCGGCTCGTTTTATCAGCCGCGCGCGGTTTATTGCGAGAGCAAATTTTTATCGACGCTTCCTGCGCGAGAGTTTGCCGCAGGCGTCGCAGAGGCGGTAAAGATGGCGGTATGCTTTGATGTCGAACTATTTAAATTTTTCGAGACGCACGATCTAAAAAGCGCCGATGAAATTTCGCACGTAATCGCTCGCTGTGTGGAGATTAAAGCGGGCGTCGTAGAGCGTGATGAGCGCGAAAGCGGCGTGCGCGCGGTGTTAAACTACGGACACACCTTCGCTCACGCTATCGAAAAAATTACTGATTATAAAAAATTTTTGCACGGCGAGGCTGTGGCGATCGGCATGGTGATGGCAAATACGCTAGCGCGTCGCCTAGGTAAACTAAGCGGCGAACAGGAGGAACAGATCCGTAAAGTGCTTCAAAAATTCGCACTTCCAATAAAATTTCACGTAGAGGATGCAGCGGAATTTTACGAGCTGTTTTTCCTCGATAAAAAAAGCGAAAACGGCAAGATAAAATTTATCCTGCCCGACGGCATCGGTAAATTCTACACTTCCAAAGAGATCGCAAAAGATGAAGTAATCGCAACGCTGAAAGAGTTTGAATGAGAGCGCTTGCAGCTATTTTTTTGATTTTTAATCTTGTATTTTGCGAGGCAAATTCTACGCTCTCCGCCGCGCATACGCGCTTAGAATCCAATGCTAGCTCCGCCGCTAGTGAGAAGAAAGATGAAAATTCCAAGCTATCCGCGTCGCTAAAAGATCAGATCCGTGTTATTGACGATGAGATTAAAAATAATATCTGGATCTCTCGCTTTTCAAATTTCATCGGCTATCAAAATTTACAAAAGCAATCCGGCCAGCTCGAAGCGGAGCTAAAAAAGAGCGCCGGCACCGATAAGATCGCGGAGATTCAGAAAAAACTTCGCGCCGTAAAAGAGCAGTTAATTCTGCTAAAAGAGTATGAAAAATCCCCGTTTTTAGATATCATAGCGATGCCTGAAACTCCCGAGCCTGCGCGCATTACAAATCCTTTTTCGATAATTTCCGGTTTTTCTACGATTAGAAATTTGCAAGCTCAAAAGATGGAGCAGAAAAATGCTATCGAAAATATCAAAGCTTTAATCGATAAACTTGAAGCAAAAAGGGCGCTATATGAGCGTTTGATGCAGATCGATGCGGACGCAAGCGCTGTGGCGGAGCTTAAAAGCTTAGATTACGAGCTCGGAGAGTTCAGCTCCGCATATGAGATCGCACAGACTACATACGACGTTTACGAAAAGAAGATCAACTCGCAAATCGCCGTGCAGACCGCCGATATAAAAGCTCAAATCAAGCGCGCGGGAAATATCGCCGTATGGATACTCGTAGTCATCGCGCTGTCGTTTTTATGCAAGGTAGTGGCGAAAAAATATATCAAAAACGACGAGAATTTTTATATCGTAAATAAAGCTATCAACGTTTTAAATTTCACGCTGATTGCGCTGATACTGCTCTTTTCTTACATCGAGAATATGACGCATTTCGTGACGGTTCTTGGCTTTGCCTCGGCAGGTCTTGCGATTGCGATGAAAGATATGTTTATGAGCTCCTTAGGCTGGCTTACGATCGTGCTTGGCGGCAGCTTTCGCGTGGGCGATCGCATCAGGGTGCATAAAAACGGCGAGACCTACGTAGGCGATATCATCGATATTTCGGTGCTTAGGATGACGATTTTTGAGGACGTTACTATGACTACATGGAGAGAAAATAAACGCGCAGGTAGGGTAATTTTCATACCGAATAATTATATTTTTACCGATCTTATCTCAAACTACACCCATAGCGGGCTTAAGACCGTCTGGGACGGCATCAGCATACTTTTAACCTTTGATAGCAACCATAAAAAGGCGATGTATCTTATAAAAAACATCGTGCGGAAGTATTCCAAAGGCTACACCGACATCGCCAAAAAGCAGATGGGCAAGCTGCGCTCGCAATACAGCATCAAAAATCCAAATGTCGAGCCTAGAATTTTTAGCTTTTTTGAGCCATACGGCATTGAAATTTCGGTTTGGTATATGACGAACTCTTACGCGACGCTCGGGCTTCGTAGCAACATCTCGGCTGAAATTTTAGACGCCCTAAGAAGCGAGCCCGACATCAAGATCGCCTATCCTGCATACACGCTTTTTAACGGCAAAAATTATGCGGCTGCGGGCGGAAATTTCATGGCGCAAGATCTCGGTTCCGAGCAGCAAGGCTCACAAAATTTAAACGCAGCGGCACAGGGCGCCGGCTTTGCCACAGGAAGCGGATCCGGGAGCGAAATTTGAAAATTTATTTTAAAACGTTTGGATGCCGCACAAATATCTACGACACGCAGCTTATCAAAAGCAACCTCAAATCGGGCGAGATCACGCACGACGAGCAGGGCGCGGACGTCGTCGTGATAAACTCCTGCACCGTTACGAACGGCGCCGACGCAGACGTGCGAAATTACGTAAATAAGATGAACCGCCTCGGTAAAAAGATATTGCTAACCGGCTGCGGCGCGGTTTCGCGCGGTGAGGAGCTGTATAAAAACGGCGCGGTCTTCGGGGTGTTTGGGATGTCGCAAAAGGAAAAAATCGACGAGTTTTTGGGCTCGGAGTCGAAATTTTACGATATCGGCGATCTAAGTAGTGTCGAAAAAAGCTTAGTAAGCGACTACGAGGATCACACCAAAGCCTTTATTAAAATTCAAGAGGGGTGCGATTTTAACTGTAGCTACTGCATAATCCCCTCGGTACGCGGCCGCTCGCGAAGCAGCTCTGAAGACGCGATCTTAAAAGAGGCGGAAAGCCTTGCCGCAAACTGCTTTAGCGAGATCGTGCTAACCGGCACCAACATCGGCAGCTACGGCAAAGCCGCAGGTACGAGCCTGGGCGCGCTGCTTCAAAAGCTGGGCGCGATCCGCGGAATTCGCCGCATTCGCCTAGGCAGCATCGAGCCCTCGCAGATCGATGAGAGCTTTCGCGAAATTTTATCCGAGCCGTGGCTGGAGCGGCATCTGCACATCGCGCTTCAGCACACTTCGCAAAAGATGCTTAGCATAATGCGCCGCCGAAATTCCGCGCTAAGGGATTTGGAGCTTTTTTGCGAGCTTGCAGAGCGCGGATTTGCGCTGGGGACGGACTTTATCGTCGCGCATCCGGGCGAGAGCGAAGAGCTTTGGCTCGAAGCGGTGGAAAATTTCAAAAAATTTCCGCTCACGCATCTGCATGCCTTTATCTTTTCGCCGCGGCAAGGAACCGCTTCGGCGTCGCTAAAAGGCCGCATAGACGGCAAAACGGCAAAGGCGCGGCTAAAGATGCTGCAAAACATAACGGCGCTGAATAATTATAAATTTCGTCTTTCGCACAAGGTGCCCTTAAATGTGCTGATCGAGCGGAAAAACGGAGAGTTTTATGAAGGATATGATCAATTTTATGATAAAATTTGGATCAAAAGCGATGAGGATTTGTCGAAAAAATGGATGGAGATAAGAGATTATGAGGTTAAATTTGATGGAAATTTTGCATAAAATCAAAAAAAGCAAGCTAAATATAATTCTGATTTTTTTAGTGCTGCTTATCGTTTTGCTCTCGATCGTTTATTTTAAAGACGATTCGCGATACATCACCGAGCGCGAATTTAGCGAGCTAGTCCGCGCGGATCAGATCAAACGCGCGCATATCGAGGACGGCAATTTAAATTTTACCTACGACGGCAAACGCTATAAAATTTTAGTCGATCTCGTAGATCTTAAGGAGCTATCAAATCACGCTCTAATCAGCAAAGAAAAGGATGATGGCACGAGCGGTATCAGCGCGATTTCGGTAATTTTTACGTTCGCATTTTTTCTCTTCGTATATTATTTTGAAACCGTTTTGGCGCGTCGCCGCAGGCTGGACGGCGTAGGCGCTGCGCGTCAAGGCGGCGGCGCAAACGCGGAGCTCGGCGATCTTTCGCCAAGCGTTAGTGACGTGAGATTTAGCGACGTCGCGGGCATCAGCGAGGTTAAGGACGAGCTCATAGAGATCGTGGATTTTTTAAAAAATCCCGCAAAATACCGAAATTTCGGCATCAAGCTGCCGAAAGGAATTTTAATGATCGGCGAGCCGGGCGTCGGTAAAACGCTAATTGCAAAAGCCGTAGCCGGCGAGGCGGACGTGCCGTTTTTTTACCAAAGCGGCGCAAGTTTCGCCGAGGTCTTTGTGGGCGTCGGCGCTAGGCGGGTCCGCGAGCTGTTTGCGAAAGCCAAATCCTGCGCGCCCGCGATAATTTTTATCGACGAGATCGATGCAGTCGGCGGCAAGCGCGGCATCGGACGCAACGACGAGCGGGAAGCGACGCTAAATCAGCTGCTGACCGAGATGGACGGATTTGAGGAAAACAGCGGCGTGATGGTAATCGGCGCGACTAACAAAATAAATTTGATCGACGATGCGTTATTGCGCTCGGGGCGCTTCGATAGGCGCGTTTTTATCGGGCTTCCGAACTACAAAGACCGCATCGAAATTTTAAAAATTTATTTAGAGGGCAAAAGATGCAGCGCAAATATCAACAAAGTAAGCCGCCTTTGCGTGGGCTTTAGTGGCGCGGGAGTAGCGACGCTGGTAAATGAAGCCGCGATCAACGCTCTTAAGCGCGGCAGCGATACGATCGAGCTTAGCGATTTTGAAAACGTGCGAATGAGGGTCTTTTACGGCGTGCAAAAAAGTAGAATTCTAACCGAATACGAAAAGGAGATCCAGGCGTTCTATCAGGGCGCAAAGGCGCTTAGCGCGTATTGGTATTCGTTTGATTTCGAAAAGATCGAGCTTTTAAACGATAAATTTTTAAACGAGGATTTCGAGATCGAATCCAAAACGCAAATTTTAAATCAAATCAAAGTGCTTTTAAGCGGTATGGCGGCGCTACAGATCCATAAAAACGACGCCTTTTCAAATTCCGCTAGCGACGTAAAGCAGGCTATCGCGCTGGCGCAAAAGATGGTTTTCGAGCTCGCGATGGGCGATAGCTTCACCCCTAGCGCGCAGAGCGTGAATAAAATTTTGCAAGATTGCTACGACGAGGTAAGCGAGATAATCCGCACGATGCAGGATAAGCTAAATCAAATTTCAAAGCAAATTTTCGTCTATGAGTTCATAACTTTCGAGGATGTTCAAAAAATCTGCGAATCTGATGGTGTGGAGCAAGAAGGCGTCTCCGCGCAAGAGCAAAATTTGCAAAAGCTGGAAAAAGATATGGAAAGCTCTGAAGAAAAGCCGCAAGACGGCACGCTAAATTTCGATTAAATTTTAAAATTCCAATAAAGGAGAGGAAAATGGTAAAAATAGGTGTTTTAACAATAAGTGATCGCGCTAGCGGTGGCGTTTACGAGGATTTAGGAGGCAAAGAGATAATTGCCGTGATGGATGATTGGCTAACTTGCGAGAAAGAGTATTTTTATGAAATTGTCCCCGATGAGCTGGAGCTGATCAAAGATAAGCTGATTTATCTTTGCGACGAAGCGGGTTGTGATTTAGTGCTAACTACGGGCGGTACGGGTCCTGCTCCGCGCGATGTAACGCCTGAAGCGACCGAAGCGGTAAGTGAGAAATTAATGCCAGGCTTTGGCGAACTAATGCGCGCAGAAAGCCAAAAGATCGTGCCTACGGCAATTTTATCGCGTCAGATAGCAGCGATCCGCAAAAAATCTCTGATTATAAACTTACCGGGCAATCCAAAAGCGATTAAAGAGTGCCTTCTACCAGTGTTTCCTGCCGTGCCGTATTGTATTGATCTAATGGGAGGAAATTACATAACAGCGGATGAAAATAAGATAAAAATATTCCGTCCTAAACGCAAATAATTCGCAAAATTTAGCAGGAATTAAATGATTTATGATATTATTTAGGTGCAAATTTAAGGAAAAATATGAAAATAAATCACAACGATATTTTGGAATTTCATAAATATTTTAGCAAAATCAGCCACAGCAAAGGTCGTATTCGTATCCGCGTAAGTCCTAAAATTAGAGAGTTGCGAGATAGCGTGAGCGAAGAGAGCCTAAAGGCTAAAATAGCTGCAATTCGCGGGATAAAAGAGTATAAATTTAACTCTCTAATCGGCTCGCTGACGATTCATTATGATGAAAGCGTTTTTCCGATGCACCTTTGGGAGCAGTTTTTAAGCGGCATCAGTTCGCCGGAGCTAGTAGCGCTTGTAAATTCCAATATAGAGGCGATTTCTTGAGCGAAGAAGCATTGCGTAGCACCAAAAAATCGCGTAGAATTTCTGATAAATCTCGGAATTTAAATGAGGCGCAAATTGCAGATATTGCTCTTTTGCTCGAAAAAGAGGCACAAATTTTTCAGTTTTATTCGCTGGGCGCAGTTAAATTTCAAGATAAAAAGCTAGGAGAAATTCTATCTTTACGAGCTGGATTACTTGAGCGGATGCTAGATTTTGCAAATTCTTGCGGGCTTGGCGCCACACCTCCTGAAAATAGCAGTGAGGCACTGGCTGCAAAAGGTCTAAATGAGTTTTTGGCTTCGGCACTTTTGATAGAAAAAAGCTCTATGATGTTTTATGACGATCTAATTAATTCGTTCAAGAACGCGCAATTTAAAGAGCTGCTGTATAAGGCGCAGGCGGTTTCGTATAATGAAATTTTGCCGATTTTAAAAGAATTAAATTCTAAATACGAGGCTGATTTAAATTCTTTGAATTTCACTGATTTATTAAACGAAATTTTTAAAAATCCACAGGAATTAGAGCGGATATTTCAAAAATACGATTTGCAAAATATCTTAAATAGCGCATTTTCTAATTTAATTAAAGGAATTTTGCAGAAAAATTAAATTAGGATTGCAAAAATCTAAAAAAGTCGCTATAATATCAAAATCTATGTAAAGTTGATAAAATGACTTTATAATCTTAACACAAGGAGAATGAAATGCCGATCCCATTTCTAGCAGGTTTTGCGCTTGGTTGCGCGGCGGTTTACGCTTATAACAATCGAGATAAAATCAAAGAAGGTGCGAATAAAATCGTTAGCAGTAAAAGCGTCGAGGAGCTAAAAAATAGCGTCAAAGGCGGAGCAGAAAAATTAAGTAAAAAATCAAAAGAAATTTTTGCGGAAGCCAAAGAGGGCTTAGACGATGTCGCCGAGGCGGTAAAAAATAAAAGAAAGTCTGGTAGCAAAAAAGCTGCGACAAGTAGCACTAGTACTGAAACTAGCACTGCAAAAAAAACCAGAAAAAAGCCGGGACCAAAACCTGGATTTAAAAGAACTAAAAAATCCACCGCGAGCGCTAAGACTGGCGCAACACCGGTAGGTGAGACATCCGCAGCATCTACTACTCCGCTTAATATCCCGCAGATCGTAAAAATGGACGATAATTCTTCGGCTAAATTTACGTCCGCAGACGATAAATCAGAAAAATAGAGGCCTAAATGAATAGATCACTTACGACACAGCGTTCGCCGCTGGATCACGTTTTAAGCGGCGCTATAGCAGGGGCGATCGGCGGTTGCGCCGTAGAACTCGTTAAAGCCAAAGAAGGCAAGAGCAAATCTAAAGCGATTCGCGATGCGCTGGATATTGCGCTAAGCGGCGGTATCATCGGCGGCGGCGCGATTTACAGTGCAAATAAGCTCGTACAAGGCGAGTATCTACGCGCAGCGGCAGGCGTCGCAGTATGCGTAGGTGCGCTCATTGCGGGTAGAAATTTTATTCTTAAGGTAGGCAATGAGTAATCCCTATATCACAAAAAAAGATTTGAAAGAAATTCTAGACGATTACAATTTTGGTGACAACAAATATTCTAGCGGCTCTGCGGGTAGCTTTGCCGGTGACGAAAAGCTCGGCGGTTGGGCTAAATGGATAAACGAGCGGGTAAATTCTGCACCTTTTAATAGTTCTGCTTCCAGCAATAACTCGGATAATAAAGATTCCGCCGCTCAAAGCTCAAGCGATGTAAATTCTACTCAGGGCTCCGCTTTCGGTGGAATTTTTAATTCCTTGGGTGGTAGACAAAACGCGAACGGCTTATTCGGTAGCAACTCATTTATCACAGGTATCGTTCTAGGTGCCGCAGCGACCTATTTTCTAACCGACGAAAACGCGCAAAAAAAGCTTTTTAAGCTCATCGCAAAGGGTACCGAGATGTTTCAGATGGGCATCGAAGAGATGAAGGAGCGCTTCGAAGACGCCAAGGCAGAGATGCAAGAGTAGTCGATGCAAAATTTTAAAATTTTACATGAGACTAAAACTAGACTGCGCATAAAGGTCGCGGGCTTTAAAGGGCTTGATACGAGCGCACTACAAAAATCAGCTGCGAGGCTTGAAGGCGTAACGGAAGCTAGATTTAACGCTAAAATTGGCTCTTTGATCCTTAGGCTTGACGCTGGTGCGAATAAGGCAGGAATTCTAAGGCAACTTGCGGCTTTAAATTTAAGCGAGCTAAAATCAATTATCCCCGCTAGCCATAAAAATTTACCGAGCAAAAACGAATTTATCTTAGCACTTCTTGCGTTGGGGGGAAATTTAATCTTTCGCACTTCGCCTTTAGCGCGCGCATTTAGCATCGTAGCGTGCGTGCCTATCTTAAAAGAGGGTATTAAAGAAAGCTTCCGTCACGGGCTTACTTCAAAGGGCTTGGAGGCTGCTGCTGTCGGAATTTCTCTCGCGCGCGGAGATATCTTTGCCGCAAACAGCACCAACACAATGCTTGCTCTGGGCGAATACATGGAAGAAAGCACCGTTTATAAAAGCGACGATCTGATCCGCGAGCTCGCCCGCCCGGACATCGCGGAGGCTTGGGTAGAGATAGATCAGAACGGCAAAAAGACTGAAGTCAAAATCGCAACTTCTAAGCTAAAGGTAGGCGATATCGTGGTCGTGGGCGCAGGCGACGTCATAGCCGTGGACGGACACGTCGTAAGCGGCGAAGCGATGATAAATCAAGCCAATATGACGGGCGAATCGGTCGCGGTGAAAAAATCTCGCGGCGATAGCGTGCTAAGCGGCACGATCGTGGAGGAGGGCAGGATCCGTATCTGGGCGGAAAACGTCGGCGAAAACACCTCCACGCAGCGTATCAAACACTACATCACGGCATCTCTTAACGAGCGCTCCAGCATCGGCATGCATACGACCCACCTAGCCGACAAGCTCGTGCCGGTAACCTTCGGGCTTGCGGGCGTGTCCTATCTGATAAATCGAAATTTTATGAACGTAGCTTCGGTGTTGCAGGCGGACTACTCGTGCGCGCTTAAGTTGCCTACGCCGGTTGCTTTTAAGTCAAGCATCTCAAAGGCGGGCAAGAACGGGATTTTGATCAAAGGCGCCAAGGCTCTTGAGTCGCTTGCGAGCGCCGATACCTTCGTATTTGATAAGACGGGCACGCTTACGTACGGCAATCTGGAGGTCGCCGAGATCATATCGTTTGACGAGCGCTTTAGCAAAAACGATATTTTAAATTTAACCGCGAGCGCCGAGGAACATTACTTTCACCCCGTAGCCGAGGCGATCGTGGATGCTGCCAAAAAGCACGGCTTTATCCACAAACACCACGACGAGGTGGAATTCGTCGTCGCTCACGGCGTTAAAACAAGCATCGAGGGCAAAAAGCTCATCATCGGCTCGCGTCACTTCCTCGAAGACGACGAGATGATCTCGTTTGCGGCGCACGAAGAGACCATCGATCTTGCGATGCAAAAGGGGCTCGCGCTGCTTTACATCGCATTTGACGGCAGACTTTTGGGGCTCATCGGACTTAGAGACGAGGTGCGCGCAAACGCTCGCGCCCTCATCGTTAGGCTCCGCGAGCTGGGCGTTAAACAGATCGTCATGTTAAGCGGCGACGTGAAATCAAAAGCCCGCGCCGTAGCCAAAAAGCTCGGCGTAGATCGTTATTACGGCGAGCTGTTGCCGACGCAAAAGACCGAAATTTTAGAGCAGTTAAAAGCCGAGGGGCGGAAGGTGGTCTTCGTGGGCGACGGTATAAACGACGCGCCGAGCCTGATGAAGGCGGACATCGGCATCAGCATGCTAAACGGCGCAGAGATCGCCAAGGCTTCCGCGCAGATCGGGCTTTTGAAAAATGACATCGAGGGCGTCGCGCAGGTAAAGGCGCTGGCTAACGACACGCTGCGGCTTGTGAATCGAAATTTCAACGCTACCGTGGGGATAAATTCGATCATTTTATTTTTGGCTACGTTCGGCGTGCTAAGTCCCGTAGCTACGGCATTGCTGCACAACGGCACGACGATAGGCCTTCTACTAAATTCCATTAAAGGGGTAAAATTTGAAGATTGAAGATAAAATTTTGGATCTAAACTTTCAGCGCAAAGTGGCTAAAACGGCGCTGGGAGTGAGTATGGGCATCACGGCTCTAACGGCGCTAGATATGAATGCGCGCGCGTCGCGACTGCATAAAATTTCCGGGCTAGTGATGCTGGGGTGCGCGATCTGGCACGCCGGTCTTTACGGCTCGCCGTACAGCGAGTTTTTGAAAAACAGAAAGGCCAAAGCGCTAGCCTTAAGAAACGAGGATTTTGATTTAAATTTCACCGAAGATGATGCGATAGATGCTTCAAGTGCGGCGAGCGGCGGAAGCGTATCGACAAACTCTACAGCGACTAGCGCGGCCAAGACTGCACCAAAAAGACGCCGTCGTATACGCAAAAGCGCTTAGGTGTGTTGGGCAGTAGGACTTTGCACAAGTTCTACTGCCGATAAGGAATTTTTGTCAACTTATTTGAGAAAACCCGTTTTGCATAAATCATTTTCATTAATTCCAGCCTCTTTTATAAGTTCCTGAATATCTCGTCTATTATATAGGCTAATATACTCCGTTTTGTCATCACTTAATAGCTTTATGCTAGTCAAAATTCCGTTCTCATTGCATTCCATAAATTCTTCTTTGCCATCGTTATTTGTTTTCGATACTCTTCGTATATAACCATTTTCATACCAATAACGTAATATCTTATTGCTATCTAGCTCGCTTTTTTGTTGGCCGCTTTCATACCAGCTACGCATAGTTCCATCACTATTGTATTCTTTTTCTTGTTCGCCGTTTTCATACCAAGATTTAGTATTCCCTGCACCATCATCTTGAAAACGTATTTGGCCATTTTCATAATAAAATTCTCTACTACCGCCGTGATTTTCTTCGCTTTTTTTCTGTCCGTTATCATACCAAGATATAGTTTTTAAAAGCGTTCCTTTATCGTCATATATATCTTCCTCGCTGAGTGTTCCATTTTCATTATGTGTTTTAACAGAACCTACAAGTTTATTGTCTTTAAAATTTCCCTCAGTTATTGTTTTAACAAAACTTTTATCTTTCAAAAAAACGCTATACCACTTAAATGCCCCATCTTTTTTACCGTTTTTGTACGTTATCTCTGAAGTAATGTCTCCACGTGAGTCCCATTCTCTTACAATTCCATGAATTTGCCCTGCTTCATTATAGGGGACTTCTCTCACTAGCGCTCCATTAGCGTCATGAAATTGTCTAACTTCCTTTACTCCGCTGCCTTGTCCCTCTATATCACCATCACAACCGCACACAAAAATCAGCAGGCAAGAGATGAACATAAATTTTTTCATTTTCAATCCTTTAAATTTTTAAAGTATTTTATGGCTTCTTCTATATTTTCGCTTTTGCATATCACTTGTCCGCTTGGATTTTTATTTACTAAAATCGTTTGTAAAAAACCTTCGCTAAAATACCAGGGTAATCTTACATATCTTTCATATGGATATCCTTTAGGGTTTTTATCGCCTTTCTTATCTATAATCCATCTTATGCCGATAGATTTTTTATTCATATCTTCGGCTGTCCCGAAAACTACGCAAAACCAGTCATCTTGGTATAGCAGTTCCAACTCCTCGTCATTCTTATATGGAAAGAACCTCTCGCATTCTATTGTATTGTCTCTTTTCATTTTTTGCTCCTACGAAAATTTTGATTAAAATTATATTAAATATAATATAAATATAAACTTATAAAGCATAATATTTATGTTTTATAATTCTAAAAAGAGTAAATATTATGCTGTTGGAAATTTAACCTCTTTTTTATAGTCTATCGTTTAAAAAATGGGGCAAAAATGACAAAAAGAGATATAGCAGGATACTTGGGCGTAGATGTGCAAACACTAAGAAATTGGAAAAAAACGCGTCCAAATTTGTATCGCGTTATCATGCAAGGTCTTGCGATAGATGATGCCATCGAGCATATGCGAAAAAGCTACGAAAAGCTTTTAGAATTTTCAAACGAAACTAAAGATAAAAATACGAAAACTCTTTAATCTTATTGACGTTGTGTTGCGTGTTTGCACAGCATTCTTTAAAATTCTGACTTTAATACTATAAAATTCCTTAATTTACCTGCCGCAAATTTAAATTTCGCTACAATCGCTTTTTAAAATTTCGCGCCGAGTGCGCGCAAGAAGCAAAATTTAAAGGATCAAGATGGATTTTAAGATAGACGCCGCAGACGGCGCGGCGCGCGCCTGCACGATCCGCACGGCGCATAGCACGATCCGCACCCCCGTTTTTATGCCGGTCGGCACCGTGGGCGCGGTCAAGGCGCTCGATGCGACGGACGTAGAGCAGCTCCTGGGCGCGCAAATCATCCTTGCTAATACCTATCACATGTATCTGCGCCCGGGCTCGCGGGTGGTGGCGGAGTTTGGCGGGCTGCACGGATTTACGAAATTTCCTCGCAGCTTTTTGACCGACAGCGGCGGCTTTCAGGCCTTCAGTCTGCGCGCAAACACCAAAAACGACGAGGACGGCATAAAATTTAAAAGCCACATCGACGGCAGTATGCATTATTTCACACCGCGCTCGGTGCTCGATACGCAGTATGAGCTAAACTCCGATATTATGATGATTTTGGACGATTTAGTGGAGTTGCCGCGTGAGCCTGGCGCATTGAGCTGCGATGATAGATCGCGGCTCAAAAAGCGTATCGATCTAAGCGTCGCGCGCACGATAAAATGGGCTCGCGAAGCGATAGATTATCACGAGGTCATGAAATCTCGCGGCCTACACGCGCATCAAAACATCTTCGGTATCATACAAGGCGGCACCGATGCGCAGGCGCGCAAATTTTGCGCCGAAGCACTGTGCGAGATGAGCTTCGACGGGCTTGCGATCGGAGGGCTTAGCGTGGGCGAGAAAAACGAGCTGATGTACGACACGGTAGAGGCCATGATGCCCTTCGTCGATGCGGCGCGCCCGCGATATTTGATGGGGGTTGGCACGCCCGAGGATCTCGTCGAAAATGTCGCTCGCGGCGTGGATATGTTTGACTGCGTGATGCCTACGCGCAATGCCCGCAACGGCACGCTATTTACGAGCTTCGGCAAGATCGGCATCAAAAACGCGGGCTTTATCAGCGATCACGATCCGATCGATCCGCACTGCGACTGCTACACGTGCAAGCGCTTCAGCCGCGGCTATCTAAATCATCTATTTCGCGCGCGCGAGCTTAGCTTTTACCGCCTCGCGAGCATTCACAATCTACACTATTACCTGCGCCTTGCCGCGGATATGAGAGAGGCGATCGTGCACGGGCGGTTTGCGGAGTTTAGGCGTGAATTCTACGCCGCACGAAGCGGGGCGCGAGATTAAATTTCAGCAGGCGAGGGCGCGGATTTAGCGCGATAGTTAAATTTAGCCGCGGTAGTGGGGCGGAATTTTAATACGGCGCGCGGGCGATTAAATTTAAACACGACAAAATTCGGGCAGCGAAATTTTAAGAGCTGTGTAGCGTGGAGCTTGTAGCTTTAAATTTGATTTAAATCCGCGCTTAGGCTTTCGTATCGATTAGAATTTTATTTCGGCAAAATTTTATTATGATAGAGCTATGTATTGGAATTTCGCCGTAGAATATGAGATAAAATTTAGTTTTGAAGTTTTGCGCTGAATCCGTGAATAAAATTCTGCGTCGATATGTGCTGAGCGCGCGAGATTTAAAGATGGAATTTAGCGGTAGGATTTTACAGACGCGATGTCAAATTGCCACGGCTTTTGTCAAATAAGGGGGAACATTGCATCGAAATTTCGCAGGCATTGGTGTATTTTTGTAAGCGTGCGTTAACGCGTATAAAAGACATATATTGCTTTAGGGCGTGCGATCTGCGCCTACAATTGCGGAATTTTATTGCGATAAAATTTCAATGCGGTAGAATTTTACTTTGATAAAGTTCAAATTTCCGCTAAATTCTGTCGTCGCGCTAAATTTTGCGATGAAATTTTGAGTGGAATTCTATCGTAGTAAAATTTCATCGCAGCCAAATCTGCGGCAAAATTTTGTAGAATTTATTTTTTAATCCGCCTTAGCATACAAAATCCAAGGAAATAAAGCGGCGACATAACGATAAAAATTATGATGTACCTCCACGCCGTGCTCGCAAAAAATAGTCCCGTAAGCTCCATAAATTTCATCGACGCGCCAGTATAGCGGTCGCCGATGCCGATGAAAATAATAGCCGCGAGCTCTACGAGCAGCGCAGGAGCAAATAGGATCGAGCCTGCAGTTTTGAAAAACATAAACGCAAACGCCTTGAGCTTATAATAAAACGAAATGAGCCCAAGTCCGATCACGCCGCAGATGAAAATCTGCTCGAACTCATCCAGCCCCAGGCTCTTATCCTGCAGGATCGTAGAGATGACGCACAGGATGATAAAGACGTTATAATTCGCCATTTGACGCATCGGGTATTGATCGTGCGTCGCTATGGATAGTAGGTTTATCGCGCGGTTAAGCGGCAACAGATAAAATAGTGCAAAACTGAGGAAAATCAGCAGGTCCATCACCATATAAACCGTATCTTGATTGACATAAGCTTCGATCTGTGAAAAAGATAGAAATATGCTTGCGATTTGCGAGCGGAATATCAAAATAATGACTATCGGCACTATGGGCAGGATTATGGATTTAAGTCCTTCCTTGCGGATAGATGAAGTATAAATTTTACTCTCGACACTTTGCGTAGTGCGCAGATCATCGGTTTGGACGAACTCAAATCCAAAGAATTTCGGCTTTTTTGCACTCGTAGGCTTAGCTTTGCGGTTAAATTTAAAATTCTTAAATTTTTTTGCGACCTTCGTTTCTTTTATGGTAGATATATCGTTTGCAATATTTTCGGTAGAGCTTTGAAAGGAAGGTGCTTCTGATATATTATTTTCTGCAGAATTCTTATCGCCAAAAATTTCATCGTTTTGCTTTGCAGATTCTTTTGGCTGTGGGGCTACTTTTTGCGCTACGCGGTCTTTGGATTTAGAGCCCTCGACGCGCTTTATATTTATCGCGCTGGATGCTAGCGTGTCGAAGCTTACTTCATCGCCGTCGGTTAGGCTAGGATCGCGTTCGCCAAGCATTTCGTAGCTATACTCGACCCCGCCCGTGGCGACTATGACATTTTCACCTCTAATAAATCCGATAAGTCTCATATACTAACATTCCCCGATTTTTTAATGAGAAATATTAGTCAAAATGAACTTAAAAAACGATTATTCTACGGTGACGCTTTTGGCTAAATTTCTTGGCATATCCACGTCGTTGCCGAGCCGCACGGAAATTTCAAGAGCTAAAATTTGCAAAATCAGCATCATCTCAAAAAACTCGCTCATCGCGTGGCTCTGCTCGCTCGTTTTGATAAAATCGTCCGCGACCTCGGGCTCTTCGGGACTGATCGCCAAAATATACGCATCGCGCGCGGCAAGCTCTTCGACATTGCTTTTTGTTTTTTCGTAGAGCAAATGCTTTGGCATCAGCGCAACCGTAAAGAGATTAGAATCGGCAAGAGCGATCGGTCCGTGCTTCATCTCGCCGCTTGGATAGCCCTCCGCGTGCAGATAGGAGATCTCTTTGAGCTTGAGTGCGCCCTCAAGAGCGAGCGGATAGAAAATATCGCGCCCGATGAAGAAAAAGCCGTGTCCGTGCAGATAGTGCTTACTCATGCGGTAAATTTTATCCTGCAAGCCGTCTTTGATCTTTAAAATTTGCGGGATATGAAGCATCGCCGAAATTTCAGCGGAATTCATGCGCACCGAGATGACTTCGCGCAGATTTGCAAGATACACCACAAACATCCATAGCACCATAACCTGTGTCGCAAAAGCCTTCGTAGATGCCACACCCTTTTCGATGCCTGCGCGGGTGAGGATCACGCTGCCTGCCATGCGCACGATCGAGCTGTTATCGACGTTGCAGATCGCAAGCGTTCTAAGACCGGCTTTTTTAGCGATATGCAGCGCCTCTAATGTATCGGCGGTCTCGCCACTTTGCGAGATCACGATAAATAAGGAATTCTTGTTTAAAAACGGCTCCTTGTAGCGGAATTCGCTGGCGACTTCTACTTTTGTGCGAATTTTAGCGATGCGCTCGAAAAGATACGAGCTTACGAGCGCGGCGTGATAGCTTGTGCCGCAGGCACATAGCACGACCTCGTCGATACCCTCAAACATCGCCGCATCAAGCTCGTCAAATTTTATCTTGCCGCCCTTTATTACGCGCCCCATCATTGCTTCGGTTACGACTTGCGCTTGCTCGTAAATTTCTTTTTCCATAAAAAATCTAAAGCCCTCTTTTTGCGCATAGCCTTTATCTTTCGGAAGCTCACTAAAGGCGCAATTATGCGGTTTAGAGTTTTTAAAAACGTCGATTTGTCCAAGCTTGGCAACGCCGTAAATTTGATCGTCCAGATACGCAGCCGTATTCGCAAGCCCGATGAGCGGAGCATCCGAGGAGCTAAAGAAAATTTCGTTTTTATCGTTTTTCGCGACGATGAGCGGAGCTGCGTTTTTAGCAAAGAAAATTTCGCCGGGTGCTGCCTTCGTGATTAAAAGCGTTGCGTATGCGCCTTTTAGCCGTTTAATTGTGGCTTCATATGCCTTAAATGCGTCGTTGCTAGCCTTGAAATTTTTCTCGAAAAGATGCACGATCACTTCGGTATCGGTCTGGCTTAAAAATTTCACGCCGTCCGCTTCAAGCTCATCTTTTAGCTCGATGTAGTTTTCGATGATACCGTTATGCACGACGAAGCTAAAATCTCCAAAATGCGGATGCGCGTTAAGCTCGGTGGGCTTTCCGTGCGTCGCCCAGCGGGTATGTCCGATCGCAACGCCAAAGCCTTGCGAAGTGAAATCTTTCATCTTTTCTTCGAGATTATTAAGCTTGCCGACCGCTTTGAAATACTTTATATTTGCGCTCTGATCCATTACGGCGATCCCCGCGCTGTCGTATCCTCGATATTCGAGTTCTTTCAGTCCGTTTATTATGATTTTTTTCTTTTCGGCGTTTCCTATGTAGCCTACGATTCCACACATTTTGCTTTCCTTGTTTAAAATTTAGTGCCCATTTTACTACGCTATTTTAAATTAACGAAATTCGGCTCTAAATTTAGTCCGCTTATCCGTTTTGTAAGCAAAAAATTATATAATAGCTTTAAAATTTGGCTTGGGAAATCGATGGAAATTTTAGAAAAACTACAAAGCGGCGAGAGATTAAATTACGAAGACGGCGTGAAATTATGGGATTTGGATCTTTTCGATCTGGGCAAATTCGCCTTTAAAATTCGCAAAGAAAAAAACGGCAAAAACGTCTATTTCAACGCAAATCGTCATATCAATCCTTCGAATTTATGCGCAGATACCTGTAAATTTTGCGCATTTTCGGCGCACCGCAAGAACGGAAACGCTTACACGATGAGCGATGATGAGATCATGCGTATCGTGGATGAGACGGTAGCGCGCGGCACGAAGGAGATTCATATCGTAAGCTCGCACAATCCATTCGTTACGCCGCAGCAATATTTGGGAATTTTTAAAGCGATAAAGCAAAAATATCCGCTTCTGCACATCAAGGCGATGACCGCGGCGGAAATCGATTACTGGCGGCGAAAGTGGAAGATGAGCTACGAGGAGACGATAGAGCTGATGATGCAAAGCGGCGTGGATTCGATGCCCGGCGGCGGCGCCGAAATTTTTGACGAACGGATCAGGGATAAAATTTGCAAAGGTAAGGTCTCAAGCGAGCAGTGGCTACGTATCCACTCGCTGTGGCATGCACGCGGGCGTCAGAGCAACGCCACGATGCTCTTTGGCCATATCGAAAGCCGCGCTCACCGCATAGATCACATCTTGCGCATCCGCACGTTGCAAGATGAGAGCCTAGCGCGCGCTAACGGCGGCGGCTTCAACGCCTTCATCCCGCTCGTGTATCAGCGCGAAAACAACTATCTGGATGTGAAGGGCTTTTTGGGTTCGGTCGAAATTTTAAAAACGATCGCGATTAGTAGAATTTTACTCGACAACGTCGCGCATATCAAGGCGTATTGGGCGACCTCGACGTTAAGCTTAGCCCTTGTAGCACAGGATTTCGGCGCGGACGATCTTGACGGCACGATCGAGAACGAAAGCATTCAAAGCAGCGCCGGCGCCGGCAGCAAAAAAGGGCAGAGTAAGCGCGATTTTATCGATATGATCGGCACGGCGGGCTTTGTGCCCGTAGAGCGCGACAGCTTGTATAATCAGATCGAAATTTACGAATAAATTCTAAAGGAGGAGCAAGTGGAGAAATTCTTTCATCTCGCCGCGGCAAAAACGTCGGTAAGGCAGGAACTTATCGCGGGACTCACTACGTTTTTGGCGATGATTTACATCGTGCCGGTAAACGCTAACATTATGAGCATCGCAGGTATGCCGTTTGATGCGCTGGTTACGGCAACCGCGCTTATTACGATAATCGCGACGTTATTTAATGGGCTCTTTGCAAATACCCCCGTTGCGCTTAGCGTCGGCATGGGACTAAATGCGTATTTTACCTTTGCGTTGTGCGTGGATGCGAAGATGCCGTGGCAGAGTGCACTTGGCATCGTAGCGATAAGCGGGGCGCTTTTTACCGTACTTTCGTTTACGAACTTTCGCGTTTGGGTTATCAAATCTATCCCACTTGATCTGCGTCGCGCCATAAGCGCGGGTATCGGCGCCTTTATCTGCTTTATCGGACTTAAGCAGATGGGCGTCATCGCGCCTAGTCAGGCGACGCTAGTAACTTTAGGAAATTTAAAAGATCTAAACGTTTTGCTTGGGATTTTAGGCTTAGCGGTCGTGCTGGTGCTTTTTGTGCTTAGAATCAAGGCGGCGTTTATCTTAAGCATTTTGATTACTTCGTGCGTTGCGTGGGTGGCTGGAATTTCGCCCGCACCTCATGGCATAGTAAGTGCGCCAAGCGGCATAATGCCGATATTTGCTAAGCTAGATATCCCCGGAGCGCTAAAACTTGCGTTCGTGCCTTTTATAATCACATTTTTCGTCACGCATCTATTCGATAGTATCGGCACACTCACCGGCGTGGGAAACCGCGCGGGGCTTTTTGGAGAGAATAGCAAAGACGGCATGAAAAAACTATCTAGAAATTTAACCTCCGATGCAATAGGTAGCGTCGCAGGCGCCGTTATAGGAACGAGCACGGTTACTGCATTTGCTGAAAGCGCGAGCGGAGTAGAAGCGGGCGGCCGCACGGGGCTTACCGCGGTATTTTGCGCTATATTTTTTGTACTGACACTGTTTATGTTGCCGCTATTTAAGGCGATCCCCGCAAATGCAATCTATCCGATCCTCGTAATGGTCGGGGTTTTGATGTTTAGTGAGCTTGGTAAGATCGATTATAGCGACGCGGGAATTCTAATCCCTGCGTTTTTTATAGTATTTTTGATGCCTTTTACCTACTCGATCACCAATGGCTTAAGCTTCGGCTTTATCGCTTATATCGTAGTTAGGCTCGCTCAGCGCAGGATAAAAGATTTAAATTTCGGCGTTTTGACGCTTGGCGCGATTAGCGTTTTAGTATTTTTAATGCATTAAATTTTTAAGGAAAGATATGAGATTTTATAGTTTTGACGAGATGGATCGCGACGCAAGAGTTATAGCAAAGCAGGTTAGGGACGAATTTATGCCCGATGCAATCGTGGCGATCGCTAGAGGCGGGCTCACATTCGGTCATGCGCTAGCCAATGCGCTTGATATGCGGACGATATTTTCGATAAATTCCATCCACTACGCGGATACTAAAAAGCTCGACACCATCGACGTTTTCAACGTGCCCGATCTAGAGCTTTACAAACGCGTGCTGCTGGTGGACGATATCATCGACAGCGGCGACAGCATGGTCGAGATCAAGCGCGTGTTGCTGGAGAAATTTCCGCAAATAGAGCTTAAAACGGCGGTAATTTTTTACAAACCCAAGGCGCTTATCCAGCCCGATTTTAAAATTTCAAAGACGGATGAGTGGATAAATTTCTTTTGGGAAAATTATACGATAGAGGAATGAAGCGGCGCGCGGTTAAATTTAGCGGCTAAATTTTAAATGATTCGGCGACTTAAATTTTATAAAATTCCGGCCGTAAAATTTAGGCCATGAATTTAAAGTGCCCGCAGCAAGGATGAGAGTGAAGAAGCTTTATCAAAACGAAATTTTCGTAATCTCCATGATGTGCCTGTTTCAGGGCATATTTCTGCTTTATGCGATCTCAAATTTAAGCATCAGCTACTACGAGGCTGAAATTTTTTACGATAAAAAATCCCTCGTTTCGCTAATCGCAAATTTAAGCTGCGAAATTTTCGGGCGCAACGACTATGCCCTGCGCATACCGTTTATTTTGATCCACTTCGCAAATGCCGCGATGATCTATAAAATTTCAAAATTTATTCTAAAGCGTCGCTTCGATAGGGTGGTCGCTACGGCGCTATTTATGGCGCTTCCTGCATCGATGAGTAGCGCGATCTTGCTAAATCCCGCGGGCATCATCGTTTTTTTCACGCTGCTAGCGATCTATTTTGCAAAGAGCGAATACAATATCGCGCTTTTCGTGCTTCTATCCGCTTGCGCTTTGATCGACCGCGCGTTTTTTATGCTCTACGTAGGCTTTGGAATTTGGGCGCTTTATACGCGTAAAAAGGAGCTTTTGCTGCTTTGCATAGCGCTATTTAGCTTCAGCGTGATCTTTTACGACGTAAGCTCCGAGGGCAAGCCGAAGGGGTATTTTCTGGACACCGTGGGCGTTTTTGCGGGCGCGTTTTCGCCTTTAGTGTTTTTATTTTTCATCTACACGATCTATAGAATTTGGATCAAAGAGGAAAAGAGCCTGCTTTGGTTCATCGCTACGAGCGCGCTTTGTCTGACGATGCTTTTTTCGCTAAGACAGCGCGTGGCGCTTGAGATGATGCTGCCGTATTGCGTCATCGCTACGCCTTTGATCATTCGGGTTCTGTTTAATTCGTACCGCGTTAGATTGCCCAAATTTCGCACCTTTCACAAGATCGCCGTGGGTGTGACATTAGTAAGCTTAGCGGTGAGTTATTTTGCAGTGATTTTTAGTGACGTGATGTATGAGGCGATGTTCGCAAACAAACCGCAGCGGCATTTTATCTATAAATTTGACGTAGCTAGGCAGCTGGCAAGTGAGCTAAAAAATCGCGGAGTAAAAAATGTAAGCTGCGAAGACGAGAGGCTCTGCCTGCGCCTGAAATTTTACGGACTGCCTAGCGGGGATAGCGCTTTTATCTATGCGGATAAGCCGGAATATGTCTCGGATCATAAAAATTCGATACAAAATATAGATATTTACAAGCGAGGCATGCGAATTGCGAAATTTTATGTTAAAATATAAACAAAATTTTTATGAAAGGTAAAAATTATGAAAAAAGCATTTACTATGATAGAGCTGATTTTCATCATCGTGGTGGTTGGAATTCTAGCGGCGGTGGCGGTGCCTCAAATCAATCGAAATAGCCTTGTGGAGGCGGCAGATCAAGTAGCTGCTCATATTCGTTACACGCAGCAGCTTGCGATGAATGATAACAAATTCGATCCTAATGACCCGGATTGGTTTAAAAAACTTTGGAGAATTCAATTTAGTTATACCAACGCCAAAGGAAGTGCGGAGGGCTGGACTTACACGGTGTATTATGATAGCACTATGAGCGGTAATCCTAACGGCAGTGCGGATCTGTCTGATCTATCAAGAGTCGATTTTGCTACGGATCCACAAAATCCAAATAAAATTTTGAGTGCCGGCTTTCAAAATCAGGCGATGAATAGAAATGCCGAAAGAATCAATAAGAAGCTGAATTTAAGCAAAACCTACGATATTAGAAATGTCGAATTTACTAATTGTGGAGACCGGGCAAATCAAACTATAGTCTTTGATTCTTATGGGCGTCCTATGGGGCAGGTAGCGAACTCTAACGTGCCATATGATAAGCTTTTTGTAGGACAAAATCCATGCGTTATCAGACTTACTAACGCCGCGGGCGAGATCGCCGATATTTTTATCCAGCCCGAGACCGGATATGTAAATTATACTTTGGCTTCCAATACCGGTTCAGCATTGCAATAAAATTACGGTAGAAACGCTTAAGGAGAATAATGAAAAAATACATAATGACGCCGATTTATTACGTAAACGACGTCCCGCACATCGGTCACGCATACACGACGATCATCGCCGATACGATGGCTAGATTTTACCGCCTGCAAGGGCACGAGGTCTTTTTTAAAACGGGCACCGACGAGCACGGCCAAAAGATCGAGGAGGCCGCGGCCAAACATGCTCAGAGCCCAAAGCAGTACGCAGACGGCGTGAGCGCTAAATTTAAAGACCTGTGGGACGAGTTTGACATCAGCTACGATATGTTTTCGCGCACTACCGATGCCGCGCACGAGGCGGCAGTGCAAAACGTATTTCGCAAGATGTATGAAAAGGGCGACATTTATAAGGGCGAATACGAGGGCAACTACTGCGTAAGCTGCGAGAGTTTTTTCCCTTCCGCTCAGCTCATCGACGGCGAGTATTGCCCCGATTGTGGCAAAAAGACTAAAATTTTAAAAGAGGAGAGCTATTTTTTCAGACTTAGCGCCTATGCAGACAGACTTTTAAAATGGTACGAGGATGAAAAGTGCATCCTTCCCCTAGGCAAAAAAAACGAGGTGATAAGCTTCGTAAAAAGCGGACTGAAGGATCTTTCGATCACGCGAACGGGCTTTGATTGGGGCGTTAAAATTCCGCCTGAACTAAACGATCCAAAGCATGTGATTTACGTTTGGCTGGACGCGCTGATGGATTATCTCAGCTCACTCGGGTTTTGTGCGGGCGGCGAGCGGATGGAGTATTGGAGCGACGCGCTGCACATCGTGGGCAAGGATATTTTGCGCTTTCACGCCGTTTATTGGCCTGCGTTTTTGATGAGCCTGGGGCTAAATATGCCGCGCAGCGTCGCAGCTCACGGCTGGTGGACGCGCGATGGCAAAAAGATGAGCAAGAGCCTGGGCAACGTCGTGGATCCGCGTGAGGTCGCAAATGCCTACGGGCTGGAGCAGTTTAGGTATTTCTTATTGCGCGAGGTGCCGTTCGGTCAAGACGGCGATTTTTCGCAAAAAGCGATCATAAACCGCGTAAATTCCGAGCTTGCCAATGAGCTTGGAAATCTCCTCAGCCGCATCGTCGGCATGAGCGCGAAATACTCGGACTACGCCATAAATTCCAAAGACGTGATGAAATTTTTCACCGCCGAGATCGAGGAAGCAAACTCCTATATGAGCGCCGCACTTAGCGCACTTGAGGAGGTCGCTACCAATAGATACTTGGAGGAGCTTTGGAGGGCGCTTGCTCTTGCGAACGCTTCGATCGCAAAATACGAGCCGTGGAATTTGATGAAAAACGGCGAGCAGGCCAAGGCGCTGGCTCTCGTCGCATTGGTTGCAAATATTTTGGCTAGCGTTGCCGTGCTGCTAAGCCCTGCGATGCCGAAGACGGCAGCACGTATCGCGGACACGCTCGGCTTTGAAATATCCACTCCGCTTTATGAGAAGCTAGTACTTCGCGGCGAAATTTTAGATTTTAAGGCCAAGCCGTGCGAGCCGCTTTTTACCAAGATTGATCACGAGCTAATGCCGAAGGCGGACTACGATAGACTGGACGGCGCTGTAAATTCTGCAAGCTGTTCGGGCGCAGACGCCACGGTAAAAGGCGCACCAAATTTAAACGCAAACGCTTCCAGCTCGAACGCTACGGCGCAAGAAGCCCAAGGCGCGACATCTGAAGCGCAGATTAAAATCGATGATTTTAAAAAGTGCGTTATCAAAGTCGGTACGGTTTTGGAGTGCGAAAACATTGAGGGCAGCGAGAAGTTGTTGCGATTTATGATCGATTTGGGCGAGGAGAGACCGCGTCAAATCATCAGCGGTATCGCGAAATTTTACGATCCCGCCGCGCTTGTCGGCAAGCAGATCTGCGTACTGGCAAATTTAAAACCCGCTAAAATTTTTAAACATAGCAGCGAGGGCATGATTTTAAGCGCCGAGGACGGCAGCCTTACACTGCTTAGCACCCTCGCGCCCGTAAAAAACGGCGCGATCGTAGGTTAGCGATGAGGGCTCTAGCGCGCAAGGCTTCGAAGCTCGCTATCTACGGCGCGGCTGGGCTCTGCGCGCAAAAAAGCGGCGCTTCGGATAAAATTTTAAAGCTTTGCCGCGATTCCTCCCTTGCCGCAAAGATCGGCGCGGGCGGGCTTGTATGCGCCACGCCTTTGGTGCTAAAACTCGGCGCAGGAGTTGCTTTAAAATTTGCGGCGCGTAAAATTTTAACGCTAGGCATTTGCGAGCTGTCGAAGTCTGCCGCTTTAAAATGTGCAAAGTTCGGCGCGCGCGCGGTCGCGCGCTCATTTTCACGCACCGATAAATTTACGGACGAGTGCACGAAAAAATATGCGAGCGCGGATGGCGAGAGCTCTAAAGCAAGCGCCGCGTCGCGCAGAAAGCGCACGGCAAGCGTTTCTAGCGAGAGCATTAAAAAGGACGCCTCGCTTTCCAAATTCGATTCCGCTAAAAAAAATACAGCAACAAAAAGCGCGCCCGCTAAAAAATCCGCACCTAGCGCAAAATCTGCATCGACCGCTAAAAGTGTCGCGCCCGCTGCAGCTTCCGTATCTGTCGCAAAATCAGCGTCCGTAAAAAGCGCCGCGCAAAATAAAATTTCCGCAGCTAGCGTAAAATCGGCAGCGGCTAAAAATGCCTCTCGGAGGGCAAAATCTCGCCGCATCGCAAAAGATACTACTATGCTTGCTGTAATCGCCGCAAAAGAAGCCGCCGCGTCCGGCGCAACCTCCGCATCTACCGCAAAGCAGCCGCGCCGCGCCGCAAAGAGCGCGCCTGCCAAAAGCTCCGTCGCAGGAAAGTCGTAATGGTAAATTTATTAAATTTAACCCGCATCGTAAACGGAACGATGCTAAATAATCCCGCAATCTCGGCTGTCGAGAGCTTTGCAATTGAGCCCGCAAAGGTCGCGAAAAAGGGCGCTTTCATTGCACTCGGCGCAAACGAGCGCGACGTGCGCACCGCGATCGATAACGGCGCGTACGCGGTCATTTTCGATAACAATTTCAAGCCGCTTAACGACGAGATCGCCTTTATCAAGGTCGAAAATTTATGCTCGGCGCTCGTGCGACTGATAAAATTTTTAGGCGAGACGTGGCGGCACGGCTTCGTGCTGATAAACGAAGTGCAAAGCGAAATCCTGCGCTACACGAGCGTGCCGAAAAATTTGATGTTTGCGCCACGCAGCAAGGGCGAGCTTTTCATCAGCCTGATGAATGCCAAAGAGAAAAATACCTACTTCACCACCGACGGCGAGCTTTTGCAAAGTCTCGGTATCTCGCCCGTCACTATCCCTGCGAGCGACGATTTTAGGCTACTTTACGGCGGCTCGATATTTTACAGCAGCTTTGTTTTCGGCGGGCTTTATTATTCAAATTTAGTCTTTCCGCAGCTGTTTTTGCCCGAGCTGTGCGGCGTGATCGAGTATCTCTCGCGCAAAAATATACCCTTTAAATTTCAAAATTTAAGCGCATTCGGCCATTTCGAGCCGATTTTTGTGGATCGATTTTTTAACGTAAGCTTGCTTGGCGGCAGCTACCGCGCTTTTATCGCCGAAAGCGATCCTGAGCTTTTTGCGCGCGAGGCGGAGTTTTTGCGGGCAAAATTCCGCGAAAAAATTATCGTCTGCGCCAGCTGGGAGGATCGCTTGGACGGCACTAAGATCGACTTTCGCTTCAATAAGCTAAGCGCGCTAAAGAGCCTGCCCGAGTTTCACTACGCGCTGGTTTTTGCGGAAAAGAGCGCGATTTTGCAGCTTCTAAATCAAAAACCGCAAGAAAAAAATCTATTTTTTTAAAGGTAGCGGATGCAGAGCTTTGATGAAATTTTAAACGGAAATTTTTGGATAAAGAGGCTTTACGAAAATGGACTTTTGCGCGAGGTAAAGGAGCAGATCGGCACCGAGCTTGAGATAGCGCACGCAAGCTATATCGAGGTTAAGCGCGAGCACTCGCAAGCGCTGCTTTTTACGAACGTACGAAATGCGCAGGGCAAACGGATGCCGCCTGTGCTAACCAATATTTTCGGCTCCTTCAAGGCGTTAAATTTAATCCTCGGCCACAAGCCCGACGAAATTGCCGCCGAGATTGAGAGTCTGCTAAAGCCGAAGCGTCCGCAAAGTTTCAGCGAAAAGCTTGATTTCTTGGCGCACTTAATCTCGCTACGTAAAATTTTTGTAAAGCGCCTTAACGGTCGCGGCGAGTGCCAGCAGGTCGCGCATCTGGGCGCTGACGTCGATTTGGGCGAGCTTCCAGTTCTTAAGACCTGGGAGGGTGACGGCGGCGCATTCATCACGATGGGGCAGGTCTATACGAAGGATCTAAACTCGCAAACGCAAAATCTCGGTATGTATCGCCTGCAAATTTACGGGCGCGACCGCTTGGGGATGCACTGGCAGATACACAAAGACGGCGCGGGCTTTTTCGACGAATACCGCAAAGCGGGGCGCAAGATGCCCGTATCCGTGGCGATCGGCGGCGATCCGCTCTATATCTGGTGCGGCCAGGCGCCGCTGCCGAAGGGGGTTTTTGAGCTGCTGCTTTACGGCTTCATCCGCCGCAGCCCCGCTCGCCTCGTAAAATCGCTTACGAATGAAATTTACGTTCCAGAGGGTGCGGACTACGTGATCGAGGGCTTTGTCGATCCCGCCGTAAGCGAGCCTGAGGGGCCTTTCGGCGATCACACGGGATATTACACGCCGGTAGAGCCCTTTCCTGTAATGGAGGTTAGCGCGATCACGCACAAGCGCGCGCCCGTATTTCACGCCACCGTCGTAGGTAAGCCGCCGCTTGAGGATAAATTTATGGGGTACGCGACCGAGCGGATCTTTTTGCCGCTGTTTCGCACGAGCGCGCCCGATCTGATCGATTATAAAATGCCCGAAAACGGCGTATTTCACAATCTGATTTTGGCCAAGATCGCCGTGCGCTACCCAGCTGCTGCCAAACAGATCATGCATGCGTTTTGGGGCGTGGGGCAGATGAGCTTCGTAAAACACGCCGTTTTCGTGCCGCAAGACGCGCCGAGCTTAGATGAGTATGAGGCGCTTACGAAGTATGTCCTAAACCGCATAGGTGCGCGCAGCCTCGTTTTTAGCGAGGGGGTGTGCGATCAGCTCGATCACGCAAGCCCGAACTCCTGCTTCGGCGGCAAGCTCGGCATTGATGCGACGGTTGATCTAAGCTCGCAGGCGCCGCAAATTTTAAGCGACGAGGAGCTGCTTGCAAAATTTCAAAGCGAGGAGCCCGCTATTTTGGCGCTTAAGCAGCACTTTTGCGATACGAAAAACCCGCTCGTGCTGATAAACATAGACAAAAAAGAGCTCGTGGAGCGGAGCTGGCGGCGGCTTTTGAAATTTAGCGAGAATTTTAAAATTTTGATTTTTACAGACGCGGGGAATGACGCGAGCAACCTCTATATGAGCGTTTGGCGCATCGTAAATAGCATCGATGCGCTACGCGACGTGTTCGTGACGCAGGACGATCGCATCTGCATCGACGCTACGAGCAAGCACGAATGGGAGGGTTATACGCGCAGGTGGCCGCAGGAGACGCTTTGCAGCCGCGAAGTCGTAGCAAGCCTCATAGAGCGCGGCATCGTGCAGGATGAACCTGAGCTATTTAAGAAATTTGAAATTTTTTGAGGGCGCGGGGCGGAATTTCGCACGGATTTGAAATTTTAAAATTTAGCTTTGGTTTTAAGGGCTGCACATTAAATTTAAAATAAATTTATTTGAATTTATGTGTTTAAGCGGTGAAATTTTGTAAAATTTTCAATGGTAGAAATAGCAAAATTTTTAAAATCTTTATAAAATTTGCAATAGCTAGATTTAGGAAGTATAAACGTATTGCGTATTTAGGATATGCCACAAATCCGAAGTCGGACGGGTTCGTGCGCCAAAGCAAAGTAAGCCAGCAGCTTAAAAGCTTTGAAATTTTAAAAATTTAAGGATCGTATAAATTTAATGAAAGTAAGATCGTCGATTTTTTACACCATCACGTTCATCTTCGCGCTCGCTGCCGTGGGCGTTTCGCTCGCTCTACTCTGGCTCATTGGCTACGATCAGCAAAACTACACCCGCGAGCTAAACTCCAAATACTCCATCGTTGCGCGCGCGAACCTATATCAGATGAGTAAGCTCATCAGCGATGTCGAATACGAACGGCAGGTCGCGAATTTCGAGTTTTCGACTATCCGCGATGAAGCCAAGCGCGATGAGATCATCAAAGGCGCTGAAATTTTAGATAGCATCTCCGCAGACATCGGCTCTGCTGATATCCTGCTTTTTAAACGTAAGCACTACCTAAAGATTACTCACGCTGGCGAGACGCGGCTTTTAAACGACAAGGATTATCAGCCTTACCGCTACGATATTTTCAAAGCGATCTACGGCGTCATTTTGGCGATCATCCTGCTTGCGTATATATTTATCATCCGCAAAATTCGCCCTCTTCGCAAGCTTAAGCGCCAGATCGATAAATTTGCTAAAGGCGATCTTCAGATCAAGGACGTAAGCGTAGGAAACGACGAAATTTCCGAGGTTTCGCACGCATTTTATGAGGCGGTCACGCAGATAAATAAGCTTAACGAATCGCGCCATCTGTTTTTGCGAAACATAATGCACGAGCTCAAAACCCCCATCACAAAGGGTCGCATCGCCGTTGAGATGATCGAGCACGGCAAAAATCAAGAGCGCCTCATCTCGGTCTTTGAGCGGCTAGAGAGCCTAATCAACGAATTTGCGGCGGTCGAGCGCGCGACTGCGGGCACGGCGCTAATCGAACGCGGAATTTTTTCAATGGATGAAATTTTAAAAGAAGCGCTTAGTATCGCAATGATCGAGCCCGGCTGCGTCACGCTGCAAAATCCGCTAGGCCTGAGCTTAAACGTCGATCTGAAGCTATTTTGCGTCGCGGTGAAAAATTTAATCGACAATGCCGTCAAATACGCCTCAGACGGTAAAATTTTAATCCGCCTAAACGCCGAAACGATGGACTTCGTAACGCTAGGCGAACCGCTACAGAAGGATTTTAGCTACTACAAAGAGGCCTTCGTCAAGGGCACGAACGCTAAGCAAAGCTTCGGCCTAGGGCTTTACATCGTCGATAATATCGCCAAGGCGCACGGGCTAAAATTTACGTACTATCACAAGGATGGTAAAAATATTTTTAGCTTTTTAAATTTAGAAAAGGTTATCGCGATGTAAGCCAGTCTTCACGAAATTATCACTTTCTACAAAGAATTTCGCCTCTCATAAGAATTCTTGTTTACATGGAATAATCTGTTTCGCTTTAAAATTTCACTTCTTGCTCTTAAAATCATGTTGCTAACTCACACCACGGAATTTATCCATATTACAGAAGTCGCCATGCTAAATTTATAGACATAAAAAATTCTATTTTTTAAGCATTCCCAAAAATTAATAGAAAATCTTGTTCATTTGCTATACTAAGCGCTAACAATGAAATTCATTTTTTCTAAATTTAAGCTTATTTATAGCGAATATAAGGAACATCGCGAACCCATAAGATTTAATGTTAAAGAAAACTAGCCAGGTCAATACGTAAATGCAACGGTAAGATCCAGTGTAGTGAGCCTAAATACTGAAGTCGAGACAGAACGACAGCTTTTTAATCGGGCAAAGTGTTATTAAACTCAAATACGTGATAGTCGTGATCAGTTATTGCGCCGTAAGCGATAAAGTAAATTCGAACACAATCAATAATATGGGCGGCAGTGGATAAAACATACAGTCTACAACAAGGATGGCACGATTCGTGGCGGATTCAGTGAAGGTGGTAGCGTGAGGCTATAGTAAAATATCATATTGGTAGCATAGTTTATGCGAACGCCGCTGGTAATACCGCAAGCGGCTTGGTTATAAAAATGCCATAAATATTATACCTGGAAGTGGAAGGTATCGGTGAGGGAGATGGCGATTGATTACACTATCATAGGTGGTATTATACTCATAATTTAGGTGTAAGCGTAGATGGAAACACTTTCCGTTTAATACAATGAGTGGTATTATGGGAATGTTTATCTACGAGATGCAAATTTCGTTGTGAGATAATCAAATTGGTAGCCCTATCAATAATTTTACGTCTATGGTGATATCGTCGTAAGCAAATACACACATCATCATAAACTTTATTTCGGGTGAGGCAAATTATAACGAGGTCTTTTAATGGTAGTGCAATTACGATTTTTTTCAGCAGGCAAGCAGGCGCGGGTTAAATATACTCAACTATAATAAAATTTCCATTAATACAGGCTTTGTTGTTAGAGTATACGGCACACTTATGGATAAATTATATACTATACGAGTGCTATGTAATATAAGATTAACGCGGCTAAAATTTACGTCGATACCACAAGTGATTCATATGGTCTACTAATAAAAAGAAACAGGATCGCTAATATTATTTGGCGACAATTACCTTGATAGCACGGAGCTAACCAAGAATCAAGCTAATAATGCTGCCCAAGCAGGTGCTCATAAGCTATTCGGTAATAAAAATAACACCGTAAACGTATCTCAAAGCGCAGGAGATCTAAACGGTAAGAATATAAGCTCCGGTAGAGCAGATATCAAAGATAGCGTAACTCCAAATACCGTCTATAACAATAAAACCATAGTTAAGGGCGGAACAAATTTCGGTAACGTAAATGCAGGTTACGGCGATAGCGGAACCCAAGAGGTTCACCACAACGAGCTAAGCTTTGAAGATAGCTCAAAAGGTGCTGTGGTAAACGGAAACATAAGTGCAGGCTACTCCCTAAACGGAAACGTTCATGATAATACCGTAACTACAAACGATACCACCATTAACGGAAACGCTTACGGCGGTGAAGCAGCAAATGGTAATGCGGATGCCAACACCATAACTCTAAATGACGGTAAGGTTACCCACGACGTAAAAGGTGCAAAAGCTAGCGGTAGTGCAAGCAATAACAGCGTAAATTTAAAAGGTGCTGCTAGAGTCGACGGTAACGTCTACGCAGCAGATGCAAGCAGCGGTAGCGGTAACAGCGTAAATTTCCATAGCGGAAGCGTAGGAGGAACGATATATGGTCTATCTAATATAGGCGGCACCAATAATAGCCTAAACGTATATAACGCCTCTACTCAAAAAACCGCAGGAGATATAGCAAATCTAAACGTATTAAACTTCGATGGAATTTCAAACGCTAACGGTAGCGCCGCAACTGCAGCTTTAAATTTAACCACTACCGGCAACACCAATATCAATAATGCTAAATTCCAACTAAACGGAATAGATTACGATCCAAGCAGCGACAGCTACGGTTCTTTAAATATAGAGGAGGGTAAGGAGTATTATCTTATCCGCAATACCGGTAATACCTTTACGAGCTTTACAGAGAAGGCTAAGCAAACGACCAATGAGTTTACGCTTAAAAACTCTACCACCTACGATATAATGCTAAAAGGCCTAATTAAGAGCAGCGACGATCAATCTATCTTGATTCAAGGAAATAAGCTTACTTCAAGAAAAATTTCCAATGACGGCAAATTCGACGGCGGAGAGATCAATAAATACGGAAATATCCCAAATCCTGTAATAAACGTAGTTAACGAAAATCCTTCTAATCCTACAGATTTTAACGGCTTAGATATCGACGGCGGCAACAACTCTACCGTAAATTTAACCGGCGGCAATAATATCGGAAATATCACCGGCGGAGCTGGAAGCACTCTAAATGTAGGTAAAGATACTACCAATCCGGCAGCTCCTAATTCGATCACCGCCAAGAATATCGGAGGATTTGACGATATCAATATCTTTATGCCTCCTACCGTTAAAGACGGCGATTCGATGATTAAGCTTACCGATCCTACGGCTAATACTGATCTAAGCAATATGAGAGGCAAGATCACCGCTTACATTAGCGGCAATACCGACGTAGGAGATACCAGCACTATCCACCTAATCGATAAGCAAGGAAGCGGACGATTACTACTTCCTGATCCTTCGCATCTACAAACAAGAGTCCAACAAGGAGCTACCATAGAGTATGAGACCTACGGTATGGTAGATGCAAACGGAAGAGCATTGGATCTTAGATTTAGCGGTAAAAGAAGGGTAAAAGACGATACCAAATCCTTCGCCGAAACCCGTGCCGCAAGCTTAGCCAGCTTAAAGAGCGG
>ERZ773049.101-NODE-101-length-52209-cov-9.438336_pt1 | contig 52209 bp, 53 predicted proteins | sample MGYA00580633_ERZ773049 | MGnify/ENA primary metagenome ERZ773049 (study PRJEB29015, sample SAMEA2737991) | human oral metagenome | biome: human oral; feature: human-associated habitat; material: dental | place: China | collected 2066 ...
CCCGAGGAGGCGCCGGGGGGCCACCTGCTCCCCGCCTTCCGCGCCACGGCACCTCTCTGCGGACCGCGGCCCGGAATGCCCGCCAAGACGACCTCCATGCCGCAGGCGCTGGCCGCCGCCCGCAACCAGAAGCGCGAGGCGTGCGGCTCGAAGGCCGTCACCTGCGAGCCCACGTCGCCCGCGAACGAGCCCTATCGGGCGATCGGCGCCAAGTGCCCGGTGGAGATTCCGCTTCCGTGTGGTAAGAAATAGGACCGGGAATTACGGCTGATCTTCCTGTGCGTGACCGATGGAACGTCCCGTAGCAAGTCCAATATGAATTCCAAGTATTCAGCGCTGCTGGCCATGACAACCTCCTGCATCTCAGCTATGCCCAGAGCCGCCTGCACGAAATAGCGTAGAGCGGTACGTTACGCATCCATTCCTGCTCGCGGTAGCCCGAAAGGCTGAAGCGCACCGCACTCACCTCGGGGTGGGCATCCTTGAACGCGCGCAGACTCTTGGCGCGCAGATTCTCCTCCGCCTTGACCTCGATGGCGAACACAGAGCCGCCGTTTTGGACCAGGAAGTCGATCTCTCCCGACGAGTTCTCCGCCGACCAGTAATAGGGCACGAGGCCGCATTCCGAGACGAGCTGCTGGCAGATGTGCTGCTCGGTGAGCGCGCCCTTGAATTCCGTGAAGACCCTGTTGCCGACGACGACGTCTCGTGGCTCCATTCCGCTCATGGCGCCGAGGAGCCCCACGTCGACCATGAACACTTTGAATGCCGTCATGCTGCAGTAACCCGAAAGCGGCACGTGCGGTGTGCTCACGCGGCGCGCCTTGTAGATGAGACCCGCCTGCTCGAGCCACGTAAGGCTTTCTTCGAAGTCTGCCGCACGGGCGCCCTTGCGCACCTGCCCGAAGATGAACTTCTTGTTCTCCTGGGAGAGGTGCCGCGGTATCGACTCCCAAGCGAGCATGGTGCGTGTGAGCAGGCGCGAGGGGATGTGCTTGGCAAAATCGCTCACATATCCGTTGAGGATCTCCTGCTGGACGGTTCGGGCGGCGCGTACGTCATGCTCGGCAATGTAGGCGTTCACCGCCTCGGGCATGCCTCCTACGACGTAGTATTGTTTGAGCAGCTCGGCGAGTTTGTCGGAGAATGCGCTCATCATCTCCGCGTCGCCCGATTCGACGAGCTTCGCGAACCTTTCGTTGCCCGTCGCGTCAAGGAACTCTATGAAGCTCAACGGATACAGGTCGAGCATGTTGACCTTGCCGACGGGAAAGCCGGTCCCCTCGGTGGCCGATATCCCCAGAAGCGAGCCCGCCGCGACAACTGCGTATTCGGGGGCGTCCTCGCAGAAGTACTTGAGGGACGTGATCGCCTTGGGGGCCGCCTGGACCTCATCGAGGACGATGAGCGTGCTTCCTGGCCGGATGTCCATGCCAAGCTCAAGCGAAAGGGAGGCGATAATCCTCGCGATGTCGAAGCCGGAGTCGAAGTAGCTTTGGGCGAGGACGTCGCTGTCAAGGCTCACATAGGCGACATTCTCGAAGTGGAGCCTCCCGAACTCCTTGAGCAGCCAGGTCTTGCCGACCTGCCTGGCACCATTCAGAATCAGGGGCTTGCGCCGCGGATTGTTCTTCCAGACGACGAGCCTATCCAGAAGCGCTCTTCTCATGCGAACCCTCCTATATAGATTACGTCCCTATTATAGTCTGATAACACAATAATAAGGACGTAAATATGTATTTGTCGTTCAATTATCTGGTGGTATATTACTTCCACTCAGTAATCCGATACGGTTTCGGCTCATTTTATCACTCGAAAACCCGCAGGTCAGAGGCTTGGCGAAGCGGCCCCGTTCGGGTTGCGGCCCTCGCTGGTACGAATCTGGTACGAATCGTGCCAGAGTTCGTACCGGGGTCGCTACATCCTCTTCGACCTCACCTCCTTGAGGATGCCCTTCTTGAACTGCGACCAGCTGCCGAAGAACTTCTCGTCGGTGGCGGTCGCCGCCTTGTCCTGGTACTTGAGGGCCGTCAGCTCCATGGTGCAGATATAGTCCGCAGCCTGGGAGAGGCGGTAGTCGGCGGGAGACGCGAGACGATAGGTGACGGCGCTCTTGGTGAGCGCGTAGTCGATCGCCTTGTGCAGGGCCCCGGCGATGGACTGCTGGCCGTCGTCGTAGTAGATCTTCACGCCGTCGAAGCTCTGGAAGTAGGCCAGATTGTCGAAGAGGAAGTCCACGATCCTGCGGCGCATCGCGGTGGCGACGTCGTCGAGCGTGTCGTACTCCTTGGTCCTGAGCACGATCCAGCCGTAGCGGATGGGAAGGTGCCGGAAGAAGACGCGGAAGGTCGACAGCAGGCGCTTCCGGTCGGCGATGTCCATGCCCTCGTAGTCGTCGTGGCCGTTGAGCAGCGGAGTCGCGTGGAACGGGATGTCCGACAGGCCCTTCTGCAGAAGCGACGCCTGGTACTTCGCGATGTCCCCCTCGAGCGCGTCCGACTGGTCGTGCACGACGAGCGCGAGGATGTAGTAGGTGTCACGGAGGTTGTCGCTTCCCGACTCGTCGAGAAACAGGCTTATGTCGCTCATGGTGGTTTGCTCCGTAAAAAACAAAGGCCGGGGAAAACGTCCCCGGCACTTGGAAACCCTCCCTATTCGGGAAAGCCATCTACTTTATACCACGGATGCGGGTTGCGGTCGAGGGTGCAATCCGCATCCGCACCGTTAGAACACCTTGCTCACGGCCGCCACCGCCTCCCTCTTCACGTCCATGTTGACGTGCGTGTAGATGTCCATCGTTATATGAGAGTTGTAGTGCCCTGCGAGCTCCTGCATCACCTTGGGGTGAACGCCGTTCATGGCGAGCAAGGTCAGATAGGTATGGCGGAGCTCATGCAGGGTGTAGCCCTCAAGGCCGAACTTGGCACGGTCGGTGGTCCACCACGTGCTGAGGGTGGCCGGGTTCACGCGGGTGCCGTACTTGGTGGCAATCACGGGGAAGTTCTCGTCGATCTCGATGTAGCTCTCCCAGGGATAGCGGAAGGAGTTGGTCCGCTCGAACTGCTTCTTCTGGGCCTCCCTGAATACGAGCAGGGCGTCGCGCGTGTTGTCCGACAGCGGCAGCAGGCGCATTCCGGCCTTGGTCTTCGTCTGCTTCAGGTTTCCGTACACGTCGAACGAGTGGCTGATGTCGACGATCTGGTTGCCGAAGTCGATGTCCTTCCACGACAGGCCGCAGATCTCGCCGCGCCTCAGGCCCATGGTGATTGCGAGCAGGTAGGCCATGTCGCGGGCCTTCGTCTCGTCGAGCATGGCGATCATGACATGCGCGGCATCCGGGCTGATGGCCTTCTTGGGCTTGGTGTCCATCTTGGGCGGGTCGGCCTTGAGGCAGGGGTTCTCGACCAGGATGCCCTCCTTCATCGCAAGGTCGAACACGAGCTTGATGTTGTCGTGGATCTGGTTGACGTAGGAGCCGCCCGACTTGTGGCCGGAGAGCGTGTCGCCCTTGAGCATGGCGATGTACATCTTGTTGAGCATGGCGGGCGTGATTGATGCGAGGTTGGCCTCGCCTATATGGGCGCAAGCGGCCTTGAAGTGGCCGCGCTGGCGCTCCAGCGTAGTCTGGGCCACTTCCTTCTTGAGCTCGCGCTGCTCGAGGAAGTAATCGCTGTACTCCTTGAAGGTGTAGGACGTCCTACCCTGGACGCGGTTCTCCTCGACCTCGTCGATGAACTCGCGCAACGCCGCCTTCGCCTGGGTGTAGGTGCCCTCGAAGCGACGGGTCTTGGTCTTGTACTTGCCCGAGCGCGGGTCCTTGCCGATGGGCACGCGAAGCTGCCATTTCCGGCACTTTCCCCTAGGCTTGTCCTTCTCGAGCTGGATGATGGAGCCGTTTCCCTTCGTCTCTGCCATGCCGGTCACCTCGCTTGGTTCGCGACGAGGCGGTCGCTGAAATCGAGGTACAGCAGGTAGTCGTCGAGCCTCTTCTTTCCATCGTCGGAAAGAGAGCGGTACAGGGCGTTGAGGTCGCGGCCGTTTGAGTCGTCGGCCTCGTCGCGGCCGACGACCGCGTCTATGGTGCAGTTGAGCTTGTCGGCGATCGCCCAGGCGGCACGGAGCGGCACGCCGGAATCGGGGTCGTCCAGTGTGCGCTCGTAGCGGGAGTAGGTCGTCGCGGGGATGCCGAGAACGGCAGCGAAATCCTTGCTGCTGCGGTAGCCTGCGGCCCTGCGCAGGTCCGCAAGGGTGCTTTTGGGGCGCACATGCGTATGCGCGCTGTCCATGCGGGTAGTTGATGCCATATAATGACACCGTCCTTTCTAGCCTCAATCTAGTTCGGACGCCGGCCCGTGGGTGTTGCCTCACCTGCGGGCCAACCTTACTTGAGCCTACTCGGGCAGCCGGACCGTCGCGTACCTGACGAGCTGTTCGGGGGTTGCCTCTCCCGAGTGAACAGCCCAGTTGCGAAGGCTCCTACCGTGCAACCTGTCGTAGGCTTCCATGACCTTCGCTATCACCTCCTCGTCCCTCTTTCCGAATTCCTCGTCCATCTGCGCACGCTCGTCGGCGAGCATGGATTGGATCTCGCCATCAGCCCAGTGCCTTTCGGCGCCGTCGGCGTCGAGGTAGCCGCCACGCATCTCCTCTTCAAGCCCCTCGATGTGCAGGTCTATGCCGGGCTTGCGCTTCTCGGCCGCCTGCACGAGGAGGAACTGCTCGAACGCCGTGCGCTCGGCTGCCGGCGAGCTGAACTCCACGAGCTCGCCGAGACCGGCCTTTTCATAGAGAGACCTTTGGAACGCGCGTTCATGGAACTGACAGAGATGCTCGTACTTGGCGTTCTCCTCGGCCTCCGCCCGATCCCGCGCGGCCTTGTCCTTGACGCCGGCGAACTCGACGAACTCGTCAAAGAGGGCGCGGGTCTCGGGCAACAGGCCGTCGTAGAAGTCCTGCAGCTCGCTTGCGCCGGATGTGACGCGGGCGCGCCCGACGATCTCATCGATTGAGCAGCCGAGCGCGTCGGCCATGGCCCAGGCGGCCTTGACGGGGATGGTCTCGGGGTCCTTATCGTAGCGCGACATGCTCGACGGCGAGATGCCGAGCGCTTCTGCGAACTCTCGGGCGCTGCGGAAGCCCTTCTCCTTCCTGAGCTCTTGGATGGTCTTTGCCATGGCCTCGCGTCCTCCTAATGTGTGCGTTCTGTGTCGGAGCGGTGCGAATCGATGGATGAACGGTTCAACACTGCGCAACACATCATACCACTCCACAACAGAACTAACAATACTTCTAGGATAAGTTTACCATAAAACGCAATTCATGTTTTACTGTACGGGATTTTCTATGCTACTCTATGGCACGCGCTCGCAACAGAGGCAAACGGTGTTCCACACGGCGCATCGGAACAGTCGCGGGCGCGGACCGTTCAGAGGCTAGAAAGGACAGCAACATGGGAAACAGATTCGAGGAACTTCCCCTCTTCCTGACCCCTCAGGAATTGGCGGACGTCACCGGCGAGCACGTCAACTCGATCCGGCGCGGCATACTCGAGGGGCGGATCCCCGCAGACAAGGTGAACGGCCGCTGGCGCATCTGCCGCGACACCGTATTCGCCAACGCCAAGGAGGGCGTGCTCTACGGCAAGAAGGTGGAGTCGTGAGCGAGCGCACGCTGCGCATAGGGCGGATCTGCGAGAAGCGAGGCACCCAGGCGATGATCGCGAAGGCGACCGGCATATCGAGGCCGGCGGTGTCGCGCATCGTCCGCGGCTTGGAGCCGCCCTATCCGAAACGGGGCCGCGCAATCGCCGCCGCAGTCGGCTGGTCCGGCGACTGGCGCGAGCTCTTCGAGGAATGCGACGAGGAGGGAGGCCAGATGTGACGGCCTTGAAAGGAAGGCGACCCACAGCCGGAATCTTGGCGGATAGCGGGCTGCGGGCCACCGGAATGCAGAGCGTTGCGCTCTGTGCGAGGGATTATAGACCTTGCGGCAACTTCCCCAAAGCGAGGGAGGTGCGCCGATGATCACCGAGACCGACAAGGAGGCGCTGCGGGCGTGCATGCCCGAGCTGCTGGGCACGCTGTTCGGCATAACCGACCTGCGCAGATCGTTCCGCTGCCCGCTGCCGGGCCACGACGACCGCGACCCTTCCGCTCACTACTACGAAAACGACAACACCGTGCACTGCTTCGGCTGTGGCGTGACGTTCGACGTGTTCAAGCTGATGGAGCTGCTGTACGGCATCACGGGCTTCGCAGAGCAGGCGCGAAAGGTGGCCGACATCGTGGGTTATCGGCTCGACGAGGACGACGACAAGCCAAGGAAGCGCAAGCCCAGGCGAAAGCCCAAGCCGCGCCCGCTCTTCGACCCTCCCCACGATGCGGGCGGAGCCGACTGCTCAGAGGCGTGCGGCACGGCCTTCGGGCAGCTCTACTACGCCGATAACGACATCGGCCGGCGCTACCTGCGCTGGCGTGGCATGGACGACGGCGACGCGGCAGCATTCGGGCTTGGCTTCACGCGCGACCCGCGCGAGATCATGCCGGAGTTCCGCGTGTACGAGCCCAAGGCATACGGCTTCATCACGATCCCGTTCTGGAACAAGGACTTTTCGGCCGCAAACTACTGCATGGTACGCACGGTGTGCAAACCAGGCGACGCCCGGAACAAGGAGTGGCGGCCACGCGGAATCGCCTCGCCCCTGTGGTGCGAATGGCTGCTGTCAGTTGCCGCCGATCAGGTCTACGTGACCGAGGGACTGATCGACGCGATGGCGCTTGCCAAGATAACCGGCGGAGACACGATGGCCCTGGGAGGCGTGGCGAACGCGCGGCGCTTCTCGCAAGTGCTCTACGCAACACCAACGGAGCTTCAGCCGAAGAAGGTGACCGTAGCCATGGACGAGGACGACGAGGGGCACAAGACCCGGGACAGGATCTGCCACGACCTGGACCTTCTCGGTGTGAAGCATGCCGTGATGCCCCCTTACCCCAACGGCGCCAAGGACGCTGACGAGTACCTTATGGCCATGCGCGGCAAGGAATGGGAATTCTACGAGGGGCAGGGCTCGATTCCGACCGATTACCCGCTGTGGTACACGAGGTGGCTGTAGATGGGCGCTACCAAGGACACATACATGCACGACGTGGAGGCCGCGAACGACGCGGCCTCCGTCGTCTCCGATGATATTGCGGCAACAAAGGGCCTTTCATCGGTCCTACCGCCCTTCCAGCATGCCATCGTGCTCAAGGACGAGCTGCCCGAGATGCCGGCGGAGGTGATCGAGGGCGTGCTGCTCGAAACGCACAAGATGCTGCTGACCGGCCCCTCCAAGGCGGGCAAGACGTGGTGCCTCATCAACCTGGCCGTGAGCGTGGCGACCGGCGGCTGGTGGATAGACTTCCGCTGCGCACGGCGAAAGGTGCTCTACGTTGACCTTGAGACCGACCCCAGGACGCTGCAGAAGCGCGTAGCGCGTGTTGCCGAGGCTAAGAGCGCCGATGCCCAGGCCGTTCGCGAGAACCTTGTGCTCTGGCCCCTTCGCGGCAAGTCCTGCTCGCTTGAGGAGATCGCCGCCGAGCTCTTTGTCAGATGCAAGGCCGGCGACTTCGGCATGGTCATCATCGACCCGGCCTTCATGGTGCAGGACGGCGACGAGAACAACGCCAAGGACATACGCGAGTTCTTCGCCCGCCTGGACGAGATTTGCGTGAGGCTGGAATGCACGGTGGTCATTTCGCACCACCACTCCAAGGACGCCCAGGGCTTGAAGAGCGCCATCGACCGTGGCAGCGGGTCCGGCGTGTTCGGGCGTGCGCCTGACGCCGTGCTCGACATGACCGAGCTGATCCTGGAGCCCGGCACGCTGGAGATGGCGCGGCAGTCGCACAAGCTGGCGGACGTGAAGAGGCTCACCGGCTGGCGGATGTCGTTCACCTTGCGCGAGTTCGCCCAGAAGGACCCGCTCGACCTGTGGCTCGTCTTCCCGCTGCACGAGGTTGACCACACCGAGCTTCTTGCCGACTGCAAGCCTAACTACGGCGGCGTGTCCGAGGCCAGGAAGCTGCGGACCGAGGCGGAGAACCTGGGCAAAGTGGCCTCCCTTGAGGGCGTGTGCGACCGGCTCATCGGCCACGGAGAGAGCTGCGAGCGCGAGGAGGTGCGCAAGGCCCTGGGATGGAGCCTACCCACCGTGCGGCGATGGCTTGAGGATTCGGGTCGCTTCGAGCAGACGCTCGACCCGAAGACCGGCAAAGCGATCATCGTGCGCAAGGCCGTGAATGATGCGGCAACTTCTAGCCTTTCCGCCTCCGGCGCGGTTAGTGGAGAGGGGGCGTAAGGTGTCCTTCCCATTGCCTGAAAGGGTGCAAATTTGCATGTTTGAGGGGGGGGTAAACAAACCCTTATATATACATTTTTTGTGGGGAGGGGGATGTGTGTCGGGGACAGGACGCCCCGACCACACACCCCCGCACCCTTCCCGTGAGGCTTGAGGGGATAAAAGGCTTTCAACCCACCTTTCACCCCTGGCGGTGTCCGTCATGAGCGCGAAGGCCTGGCACGAATGGACCACCAAGGAGATCGACGTGATGCGGGCTCACGGCTATCTGGGCGTCGATACCGTGCGCGACGCCCTGCTGCGAGAGTGCGGTACCGACCGTTCAGCTCGTTCCATCGAGAGCCAGGCGAGCCGGTGCCACGTAAGCCTGCGGGTGCAGCAGGTTTGCCCCGAGTGCGGCGTGGTTGGCATTCGCCTGAACAGGCAGAGCGGCATGTACCCGAAGTGCACGGAGCTCATGCACCTTAACGAGGAGGTTGCTTTCAACGAGATTTTGCAGGCCGAGCGCGAGGAGAAGGCCGACGAGGGCGACGTGGCCGCGATCCGCAGGGAGCGAATGACGTGCGAGGGGTGAAAGGGTGCAAAGTTCAGGCCTTTTCACCCCTGTACGCCCGAGTTTGTGACGCGCTGGGAGCATGCCACCCTGAGGAGGTGGCAGACATGCCCGCGAAGCTGAAACTGACATACGCGCTCGTCGAGCAGATCGTCGAGCTTAAGCGCGACGGATTGTGCGATGCGGACATCATCGCCGCAATCGGCGTTCACCAGGCCACGTTCTACCATTGGCTCAAAGAAGGCGAGAACGCGAAGACCGGGGTGAAGCGCGCGTTATACGAAGAACTAAAAAGGCCGAGGCCCAATACAAGAGATGCCTGCTCACGACCATCAAATCGGCGGCGGAATCCCGCGCCCAGTACTGGACGGCGGCGGCCTGGCTGCTCGAACGCAAGTACCCGATGGAGTACGGCAAGATGGAGCGCAAGGCCGACGACTCCGACAACGCGCCGGTGCAGCTCACGCTCGGGCTCGTCATCGAGCCGATGGCCGACGACACCGACGGCGAGGGTGGTGGATCCGAGTGACCACCGTTTCCGACTTCATCATCCCGCGCTTCCACCCGGTGATGGGCGACGTGATGGCGCATGGCCATACGCACTACTGGCTACCGGGCGGGCGCGGGTCGACGAAGTCTTCCTTCATTTCCATCGCCATCGTTCCTCTCATAATCGCTAACCCGAAGGCTAACGCGGTGGTGGTGAGGCGCTTCTCCAACACCTTGCGCGACAGCGTTTATCAGCAAATCCTGTGGGCGATAGAGGTCCTCGGCCTGGATGGCGTGTTCAGGTCGAGGGTTTCTCCCATGGAGATTACGTACCTTCCCACCGGGCAGCGCATCGTTTTCCGTGGGGCGGACGACCCGCTCAAGCTCAAGGGGGTGAAGTTCACCAAGGGGTATTGCTCGGTGGTGTGGTTCGAGGAGTTGGACCAGTTCGAGGGCATCGAGACCGTGAGGTCCATCCTCAACTCGCTTCGCCGTGGTGGAGACAAGTTCTGGATCTTCTACAGCTATAACCCGCCGAAGACGATGTGGAGCTGGGTGAACGTGGAGCGCCTGGAGCGCGTGCGGCGCGATGACACGCTTGTTCGCGGGAGCTCTTATCTCGACGTGATCGATTCCCACCCTGACTGGCTAGGCGCGCCGTTCGTCGAGGAGGCGGAGTACCTGCACGACACGAACGAGAAGGCTTGGCGGTGGGAGTACCTGGGCGAGATCACCGGCACCGGCGGCGCCATCTTCGACAACGTTCACGAGGCAAAGCTTTCTGATTCTCGCATCCGCACTTTCCAAAGGATCAGGAACGGCGTGGATTGGGGCTGGTTTCCTGATCCATGGCGTTTCGTGAGGTGCGCATGGGAGCCGGACGCGCGGCGTCTTCTCATATTCGAGGAACACTCGGCCAACAAGATGATGCCCGCCGACACCGGCAAGATCGTGGTCGATTCTCTCACCTTCGCCGACGAGGCGGGTGCGGAGCCCTATTACCACGACCAGATCATCTACTGCGACGACACGCCTGATTCGAAGGTGCAGATGAACGTGTGGCGGCGCGAGCTCGGGCTTCGCGTGCATGCAACGCGAAAAGCCCGCATGAGGCGCTTGTCCTATGAGTGGCTGGCTGGCTTGCGCGAGATCGTGATTGATTCGGAAAGATGCCCCCTGACCTTCTCGGAGTTCACCCTCAAGGAGTTCGAGCGGGACAAGGATGGCAACTGGATCGACGACATTCCCGATGGCAACGATCACAGCATCGATGCGGTACGTTATGCGATGCTCGACGACGTATTACGAGGGTGAGCCATGCCTTTCCTCATCGTCATTCTCATCATATTCATCGTGCTATGCATTGTCGCATTCATCGAGTTCATGCGACTGCTGGCAGTCGGGCTGATGTTTCTCTGCCTTCTCGCACTTGTCGGCATCTGAGGCAACTATTCGGCAGGCTGCTTCGACGTGACCGCCTTGATTGCGCCAAGGCAGTGGATCCTCACGACACGGTTGCCGTCTGTCTCGGATATTCTCCGCAGCTGTTCCATGTAAGGCCTGACGAACTCCGGCCTGCGCTTGCCGAGGACGCGGAAGATCTCCGGCGCTTCCATCCTCACCTTGTCATTCTCGTCGTAGAGAAGCCTCTCGAACGACGGCATGCGACCCTCGTAGGCGTCGGGCGCGTTTGTGGCGATGTTCTCCGATGCCCAGATGAAGCTCAGCCTGACCTTTGCCTCCTTATCATCGGCAAAGCGGAAGAGGCTTGCCCAGTATGGCTCGATTGCCCGGTAGTTGGCCCGTCCGATCCTACCAAGGGCGTTGACAGCACGTTCCCGCAGAAGCGAGATGGGGCTATCGAGGAAGGAGGCTATCTTCGGAACCTCTTCCCACGCTGACGCAGGATGCGCAAGGCCCATCTCGCCGAGGAGCCAGAGCGCCTTCGCCTGGATCTTCACCGAGTCATGGGCAAGCAAAGACGAAACGTACGGGATGCTTTCTTCCCATCTGTCCTTGTCCTTCGTGAGCTTTCCCAGCTCTTTGTAGAGATTCGTTTCGTCCAATATGGCTTCTCCTATGCGTTCTGCTCTTCTCGGCATTTTAAGGCACAGGGCTTGTTGTGACATGAGCGGACACTTCACCTGACCTTATCGGCAGACGTATGGAGGTGTCGGCATGAGCATCAACGGCCTGGATGAGTACTGGGTGCCGGAGCACGTGAAGGACTATCTTCGGAAGCTCGGGTTTGTGCTTCCGCTGGATGACATGGAGCCGTGGATCCGCTCTTGGGATGATTGGATGGCGGCGCGCGGGGATTTCTACGACTACCGCGACAAGGATGGTGTGGGCAGGGTTTACGCTGTTCACCGTCGGTCAATTCACCCTGCTATGCGGGTGTGCAAGGAATGGGGATCCCTTCTCCTCAATGAGGAAGTGAAGGTCGTTTGCGAGAACCAGAAGGCGACCGACTGGATCAACTCGTTCTTCTCTTCCACAAGCTTCATGAACGCGGCGCAGAACACCGTGGTGCGCGCGTTTGGTCTTGGCACCGGGGCATGGGCGCTGTGGCTTGACCTGGACAAGAGGAAGGTTCGCATTCGCCATTACGATGCCCGCATGGTGATACCGCTCACATGGGACGAAGATGGCGTTACCGAGTGCGCTTTCGTCACTCGGGCTTTCTACCGGGGCAAGGCCGTTGACCAGCTGCAGATGCACCTCAAGGGCGGTATGGGCTTCTCGGCAGGTCTTTCCCAAGCTTCACTTTCCACATATTCAAACGAATTTGCGGACGATCTTCTCGCCATGGAAAGCGAGGAAACGTACAAGATCGTCACCGTTTGCTTCGACCATGAAGGTAACGAGCTCGCTCCTGTCGGCATCCTCCCAATCTACGACACGGAATGCCCTTTCCCGACCTTCGGCATCGTCAAGCCAGCTGTCACGAACACGTGCGTGGACATGTCGCCATACGGGCAGAGCGTGTTCGCAGACGCGATCGACGCCGTCCAAGCGGTGGACCTCACCTTCGACGCGCTCATCAACGAGATCGACCTCTCCAAGATGCGTGTCTTTCTCAGTGATGTTCTCTTCGACCGCAAGCAGGACGGGAACAAGAACGTCAACATCCCCTTCGGTAAGCAGGATTGCACCATCTTCCGCAAGGTCATGAGCACCGAGGACATCATCCAGGAGTTCGCGCCCGCACTTCGCACCAACGGGCAGATCGAGGCGTTCCTCGTGGCCCTGCAGATGCTGGGCGACCTTACGGGCTTCGGCATCAACTACTTCGACATGGATGACTCCCGGGGGTACGTCAAGACGGCCACGGAAGTGAGCTCGGACAACTCGGCGCTCATGCGCAACATCCGCAGGCACGAGAACAGCCTGGAGGGCCCGCTCGTCTCGATTGCTAGGGCTTCTATGTTCCTCTCGCGATCCTTCGGCGAGGGCGTCCCTGACGAGGGCGAGGTCCACGTACAGTTCGACGACAGCATCATCCAGGACACGGCAGCCGAGAAGGAGCAGGACATGCGCGAAGTGGGCGTCACCATGGGCGCCTGGGAGTACCGCATGCGCTGGTACGGCGAGGAGGAGGCCGTTGCGCGCGCCAGGGCGGCCGAGGTGGGCACCGGAGCCGTCACCGTCGGCAAGGGCAACGGCTAGCCGCTACGCAGCATCGCCGAACGTCTCAGTGCCTCGTACGGGCTTGCAGGAGCCTCCGTGCGGGGTGCTTTTGCGTGCAAGGTCTCGGGCGCGGGCGAGCTGTCACGGCTCGGATACGGCCGCATGTGGGGCCGTCTGGGACGCGCTTACGGTCATGGTGGTCTGGGATCGCGTGCTGCAACGGTGTCGGATGCGAGCGAGCAGAGCGCTGTGCCGCCCGCCCTGGACGATGGACCGGGCGTGCGGAGCGGCGGAGGCCACGGAAGCAGCACACCCGGAGCGTGGGCGGCCGTGCTGCTGGAGTGGGCGCCGACGACGCACCGCGCGACTGGGCCAGCGGCCAGGGCGGGCGGCACAGAAAAATTCAATAGCGTGACGCTTACGGTTTTGATGACGATAGCAGCACATGTAGCCTCTCGGGTTTATCTGCTCGGAGACGAATTACGGGTACTGCTGTCATGGTCTTCTCGGCAGTATCTTCCCACTGCTTCGCTTCTCTGCGTGGTTTGATACTCACCACATCTCGGCCTTCTCAACCGCTGAATCCTGCGCTTTGTCGTTACCGTTGCCATCCGTTGCGGTTTGGTGACTCACGCGGTGGTAGAATGTACGCAAAGTTATTGCATTTTGCTTTGAGACCGAAGGAGTCCCATGAAGTACTCAGAGCTGGTCGAGAGCGGGGCCACTGAGGCCAAGCAGCAGGACTTTCTTGCCGAGGGTGAGCAGACGCCAATCACGCTTCGGGTTCCAAAGAACCTCAAGGACGCAGCTGCGGAAGCAGCTCGTCTTCGAGGCATCAGCTTCTCCGCCTTTATCCGAAACTGCATCATCAACGAGCTTTCGGGGAGGTCGTAGACCATGGCCTCTCAGGTAAAGTCACGGCAGCGCGTACAGGACCACGGCGAAGTGTTTACCAACGAGCGCGAGGTGAACGCCATGCTCGACATGGTGAAGCAGGAGACTGAGCGTATCGAGTCGCGATTCCTGGAGCCCGCGTGCGGCGACGGCAACTTCCTTGCTGAGGTGTTGCGGTGCAAGCTCGCGGTCGTGAACGCACGATATCGGCGATCGATTTCCGAGTACGAGAAGTACGCATTTATCGCTGTCGGCAGCATCTACGGTGTCGAACTCCTTCACGACAACACGGTCACGTGCCGTGAACGGCTCTTCTCCATCGCGGAGAGCGACTACCTGCGTGTGTGCAGAAAGAACCCAACACCCGGCTTCCTCGACGCAATCCGCTACGTGCTCGAGCGCAACATCCTTAATGGCAACGCACTCAGCCTCAAGCAGGTAGACGAGAACGGTGCCGACACCGAGGAGCCGATCATCTTCTCGGAGTGGTCCATCGTCACTGGCGACAAAGTGAAGCGCCGCGATTTCCGCTTAGACGAGATGCTTGAGGGCAGCGCCGAACAGGTGCAGTTTTCGCTCTTCGGCTCCAGCGGCACGCCGACCTCCGAGTGGGAGTTCGACGAGGAGACTGGCGCGATGATCCCCAAGCCCATCTGGGAGTACCCGATGGTGAGCTTCTACGAGGTGCAGAACGATGAGTAATCTATTCGAGGCAACCTACAACCCCGATGTGCTGAGCTGCATCGCGAATCTCAGCAACGACGAGGTTTTCACGCCGCCAGAACTCGCAAACCAAATGCTTGACGTTCTGCCAGACGAGATTTGGAGCGACCCGAACGTCACGTTTCTTGACCCTGCTAGCAAATCGGGCATCTTCTTGCGAGAGATAGCGAAGCGCCTAATTGACGGCCTTGAAGACGTGTATCCAGACTTGGAAGAGCGGCTTGACCACATATACCGCAAGCAACTCTACGGCGTTGCGATCACCGAGCTTACGAGCCTGCTTTCTCGCAGAAGTCTTTACTGCTCGAAATACCCGAACAGCATTTACTCGGTCGTTCGATTCGACGACGCGGCAGGCAACGTACGCTTCAAGAACATTGAGCATGCTTGGTCGGGAGGACGCTGCAGATATTGCGGCGCGACGCAGAAAGAGTACGACCGCGATAAGTCGCTTGAGCAATATGCCTACGAGTTCATTCACGTCGATGATCCAGAAGAGGTTCTACCAATGAAGTTTGATGTCATAATCGGCAACCCGCCCTACCAGCTCAGCGACGGTGGCAACAATGCTTCGGCGATGCCGATTTATCAGAAGTTCGTCGAACAGGCAAAGAAGCTCAATCCCCGATACCTCGTCATGATTACGCCGTCTCGATGGTTCTCGGGCGGACGCGGTTTGGATGCATACCGCTCTACGATGCTCAACGACAGACGGATCAGAAGGCTTGTCGACTACGAAGACGCAAACGAATGCTTCCCAGGAGTCGACATGTCCGGCGGCGTCTCCTACTTCCTTTGGGACCGCGACTACAACGGCGACTGCACAGTCGTGAACATGAAGAACGGCGTTGGATCTGAGCAACAACGTGATTTGAGGCGTTACGAGATTCTCATTCGTTCAAATGAGGCTGTCTCGATAGTCGATAAGGTACTTGGCCATACGAATAGATTCCTCAGCGCCTACGTCAGCAGCCAGAGGCCATTCGGGCTTCGCACCTTCGCCAAGCCAACCAAGAAGGGAGACTTGACGCTAAGGTGGCGCGAGGGCAAGGGGCCGATTAGCAGTAGCGAAATCACAGTCGGCCAGGAATGGATCGCCAAATGGAAGGTCATCGTCTCACGCGTTGTCTACGAACATGCTGGCGGTACCGACGCCCAGGGAATGCGTCGCGTGCTGTCAATCCTTGAGGTTCTGGGGCCGAAGGAGGTTTGCACCGAGACTTATATCGTCGTTAAGACGTTCGATACTCAGCAGGAAGCGCAGAATTGCTACGAATATCTTTCGTTGAAATTCCCGAGGTTCCTGATTAGTCAAGTGGCATCAGCGCAGATGGTTAACAGGAAGTCCTTCACGTTCGTACCCGACGTAGATTTCAGCCGCAGTTGGACAGATGGGGATCTTTACAGCGAGTTCGGGCTCGACGAGGAAGAGATTAACTACGTCGAGAGCCACATCAAAGAAATGAACACGGGTGACGGCAATGCCAAGTAGAGTCTTCTTTCCACCGCGCCCAGACGCGCAGCCAATCATATACGCATACTGCGAGCCGAACAATCGCCAGCTAAAGGGCATGCTCAAAGTAGGCTATACCAGCCGCACCATCGAGGAGCGCATGCACGAGCACTACCCGACTCTCAAGCCTGGTGACAAGCCATACGAAGTCGTGTTCACCGCACCCGCCATGCGCACCGACGGAACGACGTTCATGGACCACGAGCTGCACGACAGCCTCGAACTGAACGGACGAAAGAGGCTGCGCGACAAGGACGGCAAGAAGACCGAGTGGTTCCGCTGCTCGCTCTCAGACGTTAAGGCCGCCTACATCGCCGTGCGCGACCGTGCCGAGAACGTCGAGCGTCGCACCCGCGACTTCAAGATGCGGCCCGAGCAGGAGGCGGCAGTCCACAAGACCGAGACGTATTTCCACTCCATCGAGGAGGAGGGCGGCGCACGCACCCCGAAGTTCCTCTGGAACGCGAAGATGCGCTTCGGAAAGACGTTTGCCGCCTACGAGCTCGCCAAGCGGATGGGATTCAAGCGTGTGCTCATCCTGACGTTCAAGCCCGCCGTGCTGGCCGCCTGGGAGGAAGACCTGCTGACGCACGTCGACTTCGAGGGATGGCAGTTCGTGAGCCGACCGAAGGAGATAGGCAAGCCCGACATCGCCCAGCAGTACGCCAAGGCCGACAAGAGCAGGCCGATCGTCTGCTTCGGCTCGTTCCAGGACTTCCTAGGACGCGAGGCACGCACCGGGCGCATCAAGGCACACCACGAGTGGGTACGCGACGAGGAATGGGACCTGGTCATCTTCGACGAGTACCACTTCGGCGCCTGGAACGAAAACTCGAAGAAGCTCTTCGAGCAGGAGGAAGAGGACGAGAGGGACACCACCGAGACGACCGATACTGGGATCGGCAAGGTGAACACCGGCAACGAGGTCAACGAGGGCGACCTGCCCATAAGCACGCATTACTACCTCTTCCTGTCGGGCACGCCCTTCCGCGCCCTCAACTCAGGTGAGTTCATCGAGGAGCAGATCTACAACTGGACGTACTCAGACGAGCAGGCGGCCAAGGAGGCCTGGCCGACCGAGCATCCCGGACGCCCAAACCCGTACGCGTCGCTGCCTCGCATGGTGATGCTGACCTACCAGATGCCCGACGAGATCAAGAACGTCGCACTCGGCGGCGAGTACAACAGCTTCGACCTGAACGCGTTCTTCGAGGCCACCGGCGATGGCGACAGCTCCGAGTTCGTCCTCAAGGAGTCGGTGCAAAAGTGGCTCGACCTGATACGCGGCGCATACAAGCCCTCTGCCGTAGACGACCTCAAGCTGGGCGCTGAGAAGCCCGCGCTGCCGTACTCGGACACGCGCCTGCTGCGCGTGCTGAACCACACTCTCTGGTACCTGCCGCGCGTGAACAGCTGCTACGCGATGCGGAACCTGCTACACGAGCCGCAGAACGTGTTCTTCCATGACTACACTATCAACGTATGTGCGGGCACCGAGGCTGGCATCGGCATGGCTGCGCTCGACAAGGTGCGCGAGACCATGGAGGACCCGCTGCACTCTCAGACCATAACGCTGACCTGTGGCAAGCTGACCACCGGCGTGACCGTGAAGCCGTGGTGCGGCATCTTCATGCTTACCAACATGCGCAGCCCCGAGACGTACTTCCAGGCGGCCTTCCGCGTGCAGTCGCCCTGGACCGTGGAGGACGACGCGGGCAAGATCGAGATGGTGAAGCAGGAATGCTACGTGTTCGACTTCGCACTCGACCGGTCGCTGCGAATGGTGTCCGACTACAGCTGCCGACTCAAGGTGGACGAAAATGTGGGCCTCGAGCAGAAGGTCGGCGAGTTCATAAACTTCCTGCCCGTGCTCGCCTACGACGGGAGCGCGATGCGACCTGTGAGCGCCGCAGACATCCTCGACATCGCCATGGCCGGCACGTCTGCCACGCTGCTGGCGAGGCGTTGGGAGTCTGCACTGCTCGTCAACGTTGACAACGACACGCTTCGGCGCATCCTCAACAACGAGGACGCGCTCAACGCCCTCATGAGCATAGAGGGATTCCGCTCGCTCAACGCCGACATCGAGACGATCATCAACCGCTCCGAGGCCATAAAGAAGGCCAAACGCGAGAAAGAGGACCTGACCCCGAAGGAGAAGAAGGAGATCTCCGCCGAGGAAAAGGAGCTCAAGAGCAAACGCAAGCAGATCCAGGAGAAGCTGATCAAGTTCGCAACGCGCATACCGGTGTTCATGTACCTGACTGACTACCGCGAGGAGACGCTAAAGGATGTCATCACGCAGTTGGAGCCGGGGCTGTTCAAGAAGGTGACCGGCCTATCGGTTGCGGACTTCGAGCTGCTGGTATCGCTCGGTGTATTCAACGACGCGCTGATGAACGATGCCGTGTACAAGTTCCGTCGATACGAGGACTCGTCGCTGCGCTACACCGGTATCGACAGACATGCAGGCGAGCGCGTCGGCCTGTTCGATACGACGCTCACCGAGTTCGAGTACATGGCCATGGCCCAGGAGGAGTCGATGGTGGCCCCGAACGGGCTTGCGAAGCCTGGCGCAAGCGCGACGAGAGCGGCCAAGAGCACATCGGCCAAACAGTCGGCGGCCAAGCCTGCCGCGCAGAAGGCGACACCCTCAAAGCCAGCCGCGCAGAAACCCGTGTCTACAAAGGCCGCAACGCCGAGCCGCAGAATCGAGCGCACCGACGCGAGGGCAGCCGCAAAGCCCGCCGAGAAGCCCGCGAGGCGCGACTGGATAGTGGACGCGCTCGACGATATGGGGCTCAAGTACCTCGACAAGCGCGTCAACCAAGGATGCTTATGGGTCTTTGGAGCTAACGAGCTATCGCCCCGCATGAAGGAGCTTGCCGACCGTGGCGCTACCTTCAAGCTGAGCCTAGGCGGCGGACGTGCGACGGGCGGGAAATCCGCCTGGTGGCTGCGCGACTACCCCGAGCAGCGCAAGGAGGAGCCGAAGCCCGAACCTGCCGTTACGCAGGAGCAGCTGGACGAGCTGGAACCGGGCGACACCGTGTTCCATAAGGCGTTCGGCTACGGGCGCATCATCGGTATCGATGACTCTTACATCGAGGTCACGTTCGACAGCGACAACAAGAAAAAGAAACCGTCGCGAAAGTTCATGTTCCCGAGTGCGTTCTTCCAGGGATTGCTGCAGATTGGATAGAGGGTAGGCATGGCGCAGGAGAAAGCACTCGAGGGAACATGCGAGATAACCCTGACAGAAGCAGCACCGAAAGGGCACCGAGGGTGGAGTGCTAGTACGCTCACCGACATCATCGGAACTTCCCAGCTGAACATCTGGCTTTCGCGCGACCCCAAACAGCGTTTTCTTCCTGACATCAGAGCTATCGATTCCTTCCCTGGATTCGACGGCTCGATTACATTGGGCGAGAAAGGGCAAGACGGTCGAATTACGCCTGTGGGAAAAGCAGAAGTCCAGGTCAAAAGCGTTGCCGCTACGCCAAGAAATAACAATACAGCGCGTAACCTCAGCGACTACAAATACTGTTGTGATGCTGCAGTATTTCATGCTGTTCACAAGCAGGTAAGCAAGAACCCTACCGTGCTTGTCATTGCTGATACAGAAAGCGGGCGCTGCTTTAGGCTTCATCTTACGCGAGAATTCATTGATTCATTAAGTCTCGATGACAGGACCCAAAGCAAGACCGTTTACTTCAATGACGAGGATGAGCTCGAAGATTACGACAGATTCTTTAACGAGCTCATGGCTGGAGGCGAGACATCCGTGAATGAATATGACCGAGCGCTAAATCATGGTCTTGTCTGCCCAGACGACATTAGCGAAGTACGTTTTCGGGAACTGAGCGAGCAGGTCGACAGGCTCAACTATCTCTGTGATACAAAGCTGGCGTTTCTCAAGAAATGGAGTTTCAAGGATGCCTGGAGAATAGGGCTTCTCTACCGGGAAGAGGGTGATCGCTACTATCTTGCACTTGTTGCCATGGAATACGGTAATGGAGAGCATATCGAGCTACGGTCACTCACAACGGAAAAGGAGGTTCCCTATCTTAAAGGAATGCCACTCGCGCCAAGCGTCAACGATGACGCACACTTTGCCGTAGCTATGGAGAGGAATGCGCCGTTCTCAGAGGCTGTTGATAAGCTTCTTGTCATTTGGTGCAAAACTTTTACCGACACTTGGTTTATACCTCCTGCTGCTATGAGCGATGATCTGATACTTGAGCTCGCCTTCTACTTCCTCGATACTTTGGCCGCATGGGTTCCTGACCTCGCGGCAGGCGATAGGCCTGTGCACCTCAACCACGATGTCATGACTGCAGATGAATTCAAGCGATATATCGAAGCTGTCTATTACGCTTTCGACCAATATCATTACGATATTTACGAACGAATGAACATTGAGCATGGCGAGCGCGATGTACTCCTGTGTAGGATGCCCAAGAAGAACGAACATGGGCCAGACTGGTTCCAGAAGTTAGTAATCGAGTACATCAACGGTACTATGCAATACGAGAAGCACCTTAATCTGCAATTCATTTGCGACAAGTTATCAATCAGGCTCATAAGTGCCATAGCGGATGAGATCTGCAAAAGACGTATGAACGTCGCTAGGATTTGGAAGCTGTCACCATGGTCTGTGATTGAGGACAAGCTGCAGCGTTACAGCGCTATCGATTCGCCTTATTTGTATTCACCTTTTGACTTCTTCTCAACGCAAGGAGACCTTGAAGCAAACTTTGCAAGGTTTGTTCAAACCGTTGGCCCTTCAAGCGAGCTGGCGGCGAAGGTCTTCTTTGGTGATGCGGGTGAGCGGGAGGTACCTCGACACACTTACGACTGTACGCTATATGACAATGAGTTCTTTGCTCACTACAGAGCGATAAAGCTATCAAGTGAACTTGAGGAGTGGAAGCTATCAGGTGTTTTCCCGTACGAACAGGACACTGATTACCCTGAAGAGATGATTGACAAGCTCGTAGAAGAACACGGATCAGTTCACACCTTGCACAAGAGTCCACCTAACTTCATTGACCGCCTGCCTTTGTATAGCGCCATCGAAGAATTCCTCGCTGGGGGCATAAAGGCGATGCTTGGCGATAACGCCGTGAAACTATCCCCCTTCCCCGAGGAGAGGAAGAGAAAAGAATCAATGAGCTACGTCACTTCTTGGAACATCCGACCCACTACCTAGCTAGCACCATCACCTTGTGACATACCCAGACAATGCCCGTACCGGTAAAGGTGCGGGCATCGTTCGTCTATGCCCGCCCCACGAGACGAAAGGCGGTACAGCATGGACGGTGAGACCAATGGCAGCCAGGAAGCCACGCAGGGCGTGCAAGAAGTGACCGGCAACAACGCCGGAAACGACTGGGAGAAGCAGATCGCAGAGCGTGATGCAAAGATTGCCTCCCTCGAAGCACAAGTTGCAGAGGCGGCAAAGACCACAGAGGCGGCAGAGAAGCTTCGCGGCGAGGTTGCCGAAGTAAGGGCCCAGGCGGAGTCCGACCGCATCGACTTCAAGCTGCAGCTCGCGGGCGTGCGAAACGTGAAGGCAGCACGCGCCTTGCTTCCCGATCACGAAAACGACGTGGACAAACTCAAGGAGGCCGAGCCGTGGCTCTTCGAGGCCGACGGCAAGCACGCAGCCAAGGGTGGCTCCGGCACGACCGGCCTTCCCAACGCGGGCGCTGCCAAAGACGAGGGCAAGACGCTCAAGCACTGGCGCGAGATCGCCGGACTCACCGACGACGATAAGAAGGAGTAGGAAATGGCCAACAGCATCGCATTCGCAAAGAACTACGTATCGGTAATCGACGAGGTCTACCAGCGTGCCGGGGTCTCCGGAGTGCTCAACTCGGGCCGCCGCATGGTTCGCGCCGGTCACAACGCAAAGGAAATCCTCATCCCGAAGATCTCCGTCACGGGACTGGGCGACTACACCCGCAACGTGGGCTACAAGACCGGCTCGATCACGTACGAGTTCGAAACCCGCACGTTCAACTACGATCGCGGCATCCGCCTGTTCGCTGACGTCATGGACGTCGAGGAGGCTGGCGTGAACGACTGCTTCGTTGAGGCCGGCGCGGAGCTCATGCGCACGCAGGTGGCCCCCGAGGCCGACGCCTTCACCTTCGCCGAGATCGCCGGGCACACCGGCGTGACCACGGTGAGCGAGAGCTACGCCAGCGCCGACGCCGAGGACGTGCTGGAGGACCTGCGCACCGTCACCAGCGCGATGGACGAGGACCAGGTCACGACCGGCACGCGCATCCTGTTCATCACGCCGACCCTCAAGGGCCTGCTGGACGACTTCTCCTATGCGAACCCGAACCGCTCCAACCGCGTGCTCGAGCGATTCAGCCGCATCGTGGAGGTGCCGCAGGTGCGCTTCTACACGGCCATCGACCTGCTTTCCGGCGACGATGACCAGTTCGGCTACCGCAAGCGCGTCCAGACCTACCAGAAGACCGCCGACGTGGCGCTCGTCTCCGGCAAGACCTACTACACGCGCTCGGGCTCCGGCACGTCCGCCTCACCCTACGTCTACACCGCAGTGGCGGCGGCGGACCTCGACGTGGACGACATCGGCGACTACTACGAGGTGAAGGTCGCGGGCGGCCTGGACATCAACTTCATGGTGGTGGAGAAGTCCGCCGTGATCAAGTTCGACAAGCACGTGGCGTCGCGCGTGTTCTCGCCCGACGAGCTTGAGAGCCTGGACAGCTACATGATGAAGTACCGCAAGTACGGGATCGTGTCCGTCCTGGACAACAAGCTCGACGGCGTCTACGTCTCCGCGAGCACGTCGTAACCATGGCGTCCACGGTGACATACGAGTTCTACACGGACAGCTATGGGGGCGGTCTCTCCGAGGCCGCCTTCTCGGCATCCTTGCCCATAGCCGATAGTCACGTGAAATGGCTCTGCGCGGTCAACGGGGCGAAGACCACCTGCACCGTGTTCAAGCGCGCCGTCTGCGCGGCGGTCGACGCCTTCGCCGAGTACGGCGCTGGCGAGGTGGGCGGCTACTCAATCGGCGAGTTCTCCGTGAAGAACTACGCCTCGCAGCAGACGACCGGCGAGGAGCTGGCGACCGAGGCGGCGCTGCGCGAGCTGGGGCTCTCGGGCATGGCATTCACGGGGGTGCGCTGATGAGGTCGGTCAGGCCGATACCGAAGGCGGCGCTGCCCGACGTGATGACCGTGCGGGCGCCGCTTCCCGACGGGACCTACGACGAGCCCGAGTTGATCTGCAACGTGCGCTTCGAGCGGACGCAGAGGGTAACCGACGACGAGCACAGGAGCGCGGACGCGGGCGGCGGGACGGTCTTCGTCGACGCCGTGAACTCCATCGGCGCGTTCGAGGTCGTGGCGAGATCGAGGGTGGCCGTGCGCGGGCAATCCATGTACGTGGTGGAGGTGCACCGCTGCGAGGACCTTTTCGGGCGCGTGCACCACTGGGAGATCAAGGTGAGGTGGGAGACCTTGCAACTGGCATTTCTCGTCGCAAACGCCCTGCTAGACGGCGACTTCGCAAGCTACTTCGCAAGCGTTCCGTCGGCGGACGTGGAGCCCGAGCCCATCGTGCTGCGGCAGGGCGGGTTCGAGCGCACGAGCCGCATGGAGGACGAGGAGCGCGGCACCGTGACGGTGGCCGTGCTCGTGGTGCGCGAGGTGGACGCCACGGCGGAGGCCGACGCCAACGCCTGCGAGCGGTGGCTGCGCCGCTACGGCTGGGAGCGGCACGCCGAGAACGGCAGCTGGCGCATCGTGGGGCTGGACACGACCGCCCCGGCATTCAAGGAGCGAGACGGGTCCGGGCGCTTCGTCTGGGCCTTCGACGTGGTTCTTACGGTGGTGAGGAGCCTATGAGCGAAAAGACGAGACACATCAACGCGGCGGGTCACCAGCCCGAGCCCGTGATAAAGCGTGCCAAGCCCTTCGGCAGGGACGACAGGGCCGCACGCGAGTCGAAGCGGCGTGCGAGCGCCTACGGTCGGGCAAGGGGCAACGCATGAGGTCCATCGTCTACGCGGGGAACGACTTCTCCGAGATCTGCAGCGCCGAGATCATCGAGCGGGCGGCAAACCCGATCATAGCCGAGGCGATGGCGGTGCCTGGCCGCGCCGGGGCCCTGCTCGTGTCCGGCTACGTGCCGCCCGTCGACGTGAGGGTTCGCCTGTTCATGGACATGGGCCACAACCCCGGCTTCACCGGCATGGCGCAAATGCGGGCGAAGCTGCGCCGGTGGCTGCTGTGGCCGGGCGGCGGGAGCCTGGTGCTGCCCGACGACCCGGAGATCGAGTACCGGGACGTGCTTCTCGTCGGCGCCTCCAATTGGTCCAACCTCTTCGAAGCCGGCGAGTGCGAGCTGACCTTCACCCTGTTCGACCCCATCGGCTGGGGCGCTGAGCGCGTGGAGCGAACGGCCCGCTTCGATGTGGGCGGCGACTGGCCGACGCTGCCGGAGTTCCGCGTAGTCGCGGCTGCGGGATCCTACCTGTAGGCGGAAACGAACTCATGTGCAGTGTCGACAAGCTGTTCGAGGACGGGGGCTTCCTCATTCCTCCGGAGCATGGGCAGGAGCTGCTCCTCAAGCTCTCGCTCCCGGCCGGCAAATCGCTCGGGACGGCTCTCAAACCCGTGTGGAAACGTTGCCGAGAGCGATGCGCAGAAGAGGATGACCTTATGGGCAATGCTGCGCTCCTCAACGCTTCTGGCTTCGAGCACGCGCTTCAAGTTCGCGATGTCATAGAGGTCGCGTACCTTCACGCGGTCGAAGAACGCCTTGACCTTGCCTCCGGCGAGCTCGGCATCGGCGAAGAGCGGGACATGGAGCTCTGGTATGAGGGTCGAGGGCCTGCGTTCGATGGCCATCAGCGGGGAGCGATTCAAATAGATGCAGTCAATCTTTACGTGGTCAGGCCCCCACTGCGACCTGTAGTTGAGGATGAAAGTCCTGCCGGCATGGCCTCCCGGAGCCCCGAAGACGGCATATCCTTGGGAGCGCGCCACCTCGTCGATAGACCTCTCGATGACCGGCCTTTCGGCAAGCATCGCGTCCCTATCGAGCGCGCCGACGTACGAGAGGTCGATATCCACCGACAGCCTCGGGACTTCGAGCATGAACAGGTTGATCGCGGTCCCGCCGTGAAGCGCCCACTTGCCCCTGAGCATGGGGTGCTCGTCGAGCTCCGCAAGCAGGTCGAGAAGCCTCTCGACCTTGTCTAGCGTGCGCGGCGGGAACTCCCTCACGAGCGCGTTATCCACGACATCGCCTCTTCCTCGTCTCCGGGCAGGATGAGCCGCCACCTGGCGACCCATCCTGCCGATTTCGCGCTCGCTGGCCCCAGGCGGTAGGGGCCGGGCCCAAGCCGGCCTTCGAGCAGCGAAAGATCCTCCTCACTCACATGCCATTCGCCTTTCTTCTCAGACAGCAGCCACCCGACACGAGAGGCCAATGAAGATCCCGCATCGACGGCGAGTCCGACCAGCTCCTCCACGTCGAGGTACACGAAGGCGGTCAGGCTCCGCACCGCCTCCTCAGCCCCTCCGGCCAGGGCGGGCTTGCCCAGGCAGTCGACAACCGTCTGCTCCCTGGTCGTGGCAAGGTACTTGCCTGCGGGCGACCTCATGGTCTTCGACCTCGCGTTTCCCACCGGCCCGCAGGGGCGGTAGGCGATGCCCCGATATTCGAACCCAGACCTCACGGCGTCCGAGCGGAAGCGGCACACGAAGCCCGCGTTGTGTGCGACGCCGTGCGCCTCGAGGGCCGAGTGGTACGAGACGACCGCGCCGGCGTCGAGCGTAGCGACGACCTCCGTCTGCTCCACAGGGACGCCTTCGAACCGCCCGTGGTTGGAGACGAGGAGCCCGCGACGCACGCGCTCCACCGTCCCGGACCTCACGGCACGGCGCAGCTGCTCCTCGGCCGCAACCGCAGAATCCATCGCCTTAAGGAGCGAGGACGTGGTGAACACGTGATGGCTATCTATGTAATCGGAGAACTTCATGCTGCTAAATTTATCACGAAACCACAACTGATAGTTGGTATATCCATGGTCTATCAGCAGCAAATCACGCTGTGACGTCTCGAAACAAGTGACAACATGCTTCTCCATGGACAGATCGCGTTGCCTTGCCACACAGCCAAGTAGGCAGAATCTACTTCGTGGGCCCCGCTTCCTCGATGTCGGTAAACGGATCGACTCCGTACCCGCTCACTTTCCATGCGCCCGGCTCCCACCCTACTGCCGGGTCAGCCCCGTCGAATCGGCAAAGGCGAATAAGCGCAGTCCACGATCTGTTTTGGAAACGGAGCCTCGCCTTTGCAAGAGCAACCGCAGCAGCAGGCCTGTCTATCTCCTCGATCTTGAATTCCTCAATCGGATGGGGCGAGTAAAGCTCCCTCGCCTGACCTGCAAGCTTGCCGTACGTCATGCCCACGATGTTTGGGAAAAATGACCCTAAGACCCCATAATTTTATCAGCCTGATTTGTTCCGCGTCTAGCGCCCTAGGCACACGGGGCCATCCCAGCTCCGCTGTCTCATGCCGTTCGCGACGAGCCGCACTCGCCTGCCCCGAGGCACCTGTGCCCCAAGGCGATGCCTACAGGCACAGGTCCAGGGCGTTCGTTCGACTAGCCCTGGAGCCGCCACTCGTGGCGCTCTATGGCAGCTGCGGCTTCCGTCGGCCTGACGGCGTCGCGCAGCGCCCGCTTGAACGTCGGCTCGCGCAGGAGGTTCACGAGGTTGAAGAAGGCACGCAGGTGCGTCTTGGCATCTGTGGCCGATAGCGTGCACACAAAGTCAATGGGGTCAAGCTCGTCTGCCCCAAAGCACACTGGCTCGACGAGGCGTATGAGGTTCATCCCCAGCTTGAGGGCACCCCTGTCCGTACCCTCATGCGGCATCGCGAAACCCTGGGAGAGCACGAAGTAGGGGCCGTTCTCCTCGGCATTTCGTATCATCGCGCCAACATAGCGCTCAGAGATGTAGCCCAGATCAAGAAGGGGAGCGGCGGACTTCTCGATGGCGTCCCTCCAGTCTTGGCAGGCCACGTCCAACTGTATGTGGCTCGCGGGGAGCAGCTGGTACAAGTAGGGTTGCAAGGCAAGGTCCTGCCGGTGGTCCGCAGCCACGCCCCTGTGAAGGAAGTGCTGTCTGACCTCGGCCCTGATCCGTGGCATGAGGTAGCCGGCCGCCTCGGGGGCGCCACGCGTCACCACCGCTTCGAGCGCATGGATGAGCGTACGCGCCTCGCCCAGATCAGCGTCCGTGGCTATCACATGCCGACGGGACCCCCTGAGCCGGTCGATCTCACGACGGATGCGCTCAAGGTCTGCCCCTCCAAGGGACGAGGAGACGACCACGCCTTTAATGGGGCAGCCCCTGAGCGGCGCTGTGGAGACCATGAGATCAGCATCGGTTGCCACAAGCAGGCTCGCCTCATGCGATGGGATCACGTCCACGATCTCAAAGTCAAACTTACCGCGAAGCGTCTCGGCGAGTAGCTGGGACATCCCTACTCCCCCGCTACAGGCGACGATAACCCTGATCTGCCCCTCCACGCTGCGACGTCGCTCCAGAGCCGCGCATAGGTGAAGGCAGATGTAGTCCAACTCGACCTCGCTGAGCGAGCGAGAGCCGAAGGTTTCAAGCAGGCCCCTGTTCTGGCGCACGGCAGTCGCTAGCTCGGGATGCCTTCCCACGACCGCAGAGACCTCCGTCGTCGCCGGAGGTTGCGGCGGTCGTTCTGAGAACAGCGATCCCATATGGCGAGAGAGAAACTCGAAGAGGTCATAGTCGCTGCTGAGGTTCACGCCGATGCCCTTGGAGACGCGATCGATGAACTGGCGACAGACAACCTGCGTCTGTACGTCAACCGTCTGAAAGACCTCATGCCCAAGGAGGTTGGCCGACGCCAAGAGTCCTTGGAGGTAGTTTCTCTCAGCATCGTTTACCTCGATGCGGCAGTATTGGGCGACGAGTGCAAGCACGTCGGTGGCAAAGGAGTCCGCGAGGCTCTCTGGCCTTGGAGAGTCCTCCTCGAGCCTGCACCCGACGCGCACCCTGTGCACCATGATGCAGAGGTAGTTTCGTATCCTGCGAAACTCGTCGTCCGTCATGCGCAGCTGATGGGCCTGGCACCGCTCATTGAGGATCTTACGAATGGCGACAGTGTCATCTGCCGAGAGCTCCCCAAAAATCGTGACATCCAGAGACTCCGGGAGCCTCTCGGCAGACACGCTTGCTAAGAGCAGGTATGCGCGCTTCTCCGCCTCCTCTCCGTTGACGATAAGTCCCCTTCCTGACCTTGAGACAAGCTCAAGGTACCCTGCAGAGAGCAGGTCACGGATGGCATCGAGGTCATGTATAATTGTCACGCGGCTCGTGCCCAGGCGGCTCGCCACCTCGGAGAGGGTGATGTAACTCGTAGCGTTTGCGACGAGCACACTCGCAAGCAGCCTCCGCTCGTCGCGCGAGAGCCGATACGCAGAGAGTCCCCCCTCGGGCAGGCGATCCCGCAGCTCGACAAAGTCATCTGGCAGAACTATGGAGCCACCCGGCCCATAGTTGATGAGACCGAGTCCGGACCCCTCCAAGAAGCTGTTGATCGAGGCGATATCGTTTCTGATCGTCCGCTCCGAGACGTCGAAGCGCTCGGCAAGGATCGCGAGCGTGGCATCGTCGCCCACGCCCAAGAGCTCTCGGACGATGTCCATCGAGCGCCTGTTCACGTACCCGCCCCCTAACCGTCACGACAAGAACGCCCTCGGTCACACGACCCTACCCCATCATGAGCCCGCTGGCACAAAGGACCCCGGATCCAAAGGACGGGTCATGAACGAAGGTGTCGAACCCGTGCGGGCGGCATGCGCGAGGTCCTCAAGCGCACGAGCCACGGCGTCGTCTGCGCAGCGACCAACGTGCCAGCGCGCGGCCCTGGCCACAGCCTCGGTCGCATTGGCCACCGCAACAGAATTGGGCACGGATTCGATCATCGAGAGGTCATTCTCCGAATCACCGAAGGTCGCGACCTCATCGAGACCAACGCCAAGCTCCCCTGCCATAAGCTGCACGGCCTCGCCCTTTCCCCACCCAGCCGGGCTTATGTCGATATAGGGTGCCACCGTGCTCGGGAAGACGAAGCTGAGCGCGCCGACCCGCTCGCGCAGGATGTCGCGGATGAGCGTCATCTGCGCGCGAGAGCACACGCAGTAAACGTTACTCTTGAGATAGGAGAACTTCCAGGGCTCCCTCGCGACACGATTGGGGCGCCCATAGCCTACCCGTAAGAGACAGTCTCTGAGCTGCTCCTCTCGCGAGGTGACGAAGGTCACGCCGCACTCATCGAGCGAATAGACCGTGAGCCAGGCATCGTAGCCCAGCTCGTCGAGCACGCCCGCGACCTCGCGCAGCAGCTCGCTGTCGGTCGGGACCTCCCTCACAATCTCACCGTCGATGCGGATGACCTGCCCATTGGCAAAGGCACCCGTCGCAAAGCAGCGCTCGTCTCCTCCAAACATCCAGCCCATGGCATTTGGGACTCGACCCGAGACGGGACCGAAGTGCAGCCCCTCGTCGAGAAAGCCATGGATCGCCCTGCGGGTGCGCTCGCTCGCGTAGGGCTCCCCGTAGGGAATCAGCGTGTCGTCGATGTCAGTGAGGACGAGCTTGATCATGGGCGCTCCCGCATCTCTTAGGGTGGGTCGGCCACACACGGAGCCGACAAGCTGCATGTACCAAGTGTAGCCCAGGTTCCATGATCCCGAAAGGCCTATCCTCTCCCCATCCCGGGTAGAATCCGAGAGTCACCATCGCCTCGCGGCAAGAATCGCGAGGACGGCACCCCCGGTAACAAGGAGCTTGCGTGGAAACCCTCGAGTTCGTCCTCATCGTCCTGTCCTGCGTCGCGCTGTCATCTGTGCTCGACAAGTTCTCACGCGTCTCGCTACCGGTCCTACAGGTCGCAATAGGCCTGGTGATCACCCTCGTTGCGCCCAGCGTGCTCGAGGTCCGCATCGACGCCGAGCTGTTCCTCGTGCTTTTCATCGCGCCGCTCCTCTTCAACGAGACGCGTGAGGCAGATCCCAAGGCCCTCTGGAACTCGCGGGCTGACATCCTGTCGCTCGCGATCGGCCTGGTGGTCGCATCCGTCCTGACGCTTGGCTATGCACTCAACTGGCTTGTACCTTCCATTCCCCTGGCGGCGGCCTTCGCCTTCGCCGCAGCCCTCGGCCCCACGGACGCCGCGACCGTCACCGCGCTGCGTTCCTCCGTATGCCTCACCGAGCGCCAAAGGACGCTACTTTCCGGCGAGTCGCTCATCAACGATGCCTCGGGTGTCGTGGCGTTCCAGTTTTCGGTCGCCGCAGCCGTGACGGGGGCGTTTTCCGTGACGGCCGTGCTCGGCTCCTTCGCGCTGCTGTTCGTCGGGGGCATCGTGGTCGGCTTTTTTGTGGGCCTACTCCTCTCGCTGCTCATAGGCATGCTCCGCCGCTTGGGCTTCGAGGACGTCACGGCACACGTCCTCTATGAGGTGCTGACGCCGTTTCTCGTGTACCTCTTTGCCGAGTCCCTCCACGTCAGCGGCATCTTGGCCGTCGTCGCCGCAGGGCTTGTCATCGCCCGGCCGGCCCCGCGCCTCTCCTCGCCCACCGCAGCCCGGCAGAGGCTCGTCTCCGATAGCTTCTGGCGCGTCATCTCGTTTCTCATCAACGGAACGGTCTTCGTCTTTCTGGGCATGCAGCTCCCACTTGCGGTCACTCCCGGCCTTAACGGCGGCCTGGGCCTCATTGAGATCGTCGGCATTGTCCTCACCATGGCGCTCCTATCACACGCCTGCCGCTTCCTCTGGCTCTACCTGATGGAGCTCCTTCGCGCAAAGCGCGGCCAGCACCTGTGCGGACCTGGAAAAGACCTGGTCAGAGACGTGCTGGTCACAACCATCGCGGGCGCGAAGGGGGCAGTGACGCTGTCGATCGCCTTGACACTCCCCTACACCGTCGACTCGGGGGCAGCCTTTCCCCAACGCGAGCTCATCATCACCATCACCGCAGGCGTCATCCTCACCACCCTCCTGCTCGCCGACAGCCTCCTGCCTCGCCTTGCGCCCATGCCGGATAGCGAAGGCAACTTGCAGGAGCGCGTGCGTGAGGGCTCCATCGCAGTCCTCTCTGCCACACTTGGGGAACTCCGAGCGATGATGAGCGACAGCCGCGTCGAGGCAAGATACATTCCCGCCCTGCGACTCACCATCACCCGCTACTCCAGCCGCCTCCTCTTCGAGCGCATCAGCACGCCCGAGACCGGACCCGAGACCCTCGCGATCATCCGCGATACCAACACGTCCCAAGAGGCTCGCCTCAAGGAGTTGCACCTGCGCCATCTGAGGCACCACGATGAGACGCCCTGGGAGACCATCCTCGAGGACATCCGATCCATTCGCCGCTCAGTGGGCTACATTGGCCCCATGGCAAACATCGGTACGCGCACAGACGGCAACTCACGCCTCCGGATGCTGGCGAGCACCCTGAGGCGTACCCTACACCGCCTCTGGTCGCCCAATGGCAACATCCGCACCATCTCCGATGACGATCGGGCGTACTTCCAGGCCTGCATCTACGCCATCGAGCTCGAATACACCGAGATAGAGCGCCTGAACGAGATTGCCGCAGGTGCCGACTCACGCAGAGCGGAGATAGCCAAGAATCTGCTCGTCGAGCACGAGTCTGCGGTCGAGTCCATCTGGAGCCGCATCAACATCGGTCAGGAGGGCGCCGACACCGGTCGCCAGAGCTCCTACGTCCTTCCCTATAACCTTGACTCGCACGAGATCGCCCCGCGCTTCAGGGAGCAGATAGCCCACACGCGCGAGTACGCGGACGACGTCGACGAAAACGCCCTGCGCATCGAGCTGGACCAGATCATACGGCTCCAATCGGAGGGCACCATCGATCGCGAGGTGGCCACCAAACTTCGCGAGAACGTCTACTATCTGCAGATGGCATACAGCGAGTGACGCTGCGCCTCACCGTGAAACGTAGCTCCTGGGCACTACACCACCAACCTGCCGCCCAGGTAGGTCTCCTCTACCGTGAGGCTGGCGGACAGCACGTTGAGGTCGGCGACACGGCCGGGCAGAATGAGGCCGCAGCCGTCATCGATGCCGCAGGACACGGCCGGAATCTCGCTTCCCATGCGTATGGCTTGCTCCGCAGTGACGATGCCCCAGTCCATGAGGTTCTTTGCCTCCTGCGCGACGGTGGTGGTGGAACCCGCGATATTTCCCGTCTCCCCATCACCGCCCACAAGGCGAGCGAGACCCCCCTCCACGCGAATAGGCAGGTCCCCAAGAACATAGTCGCCCTCGGGCATCCCACCGCAGCGCAGGCAGTCCGAGACGATCGCCACCTGTTGCCAGCCCTTCGCGGCTACAAGCGCCTTGATGGCCGCAGGAGCGACGTGCAGGCCGTCACAGATGAGCTCGGCGAAGGTCGTCGGCGTCGTCATCGCCAGGCCAACGAGGCCGGGCGCACGATGTCCAAACTCGTCCATGCCGTTGAAGACGTGGACGAAGACCGTTGCCCCCGCCGCGACCGCCGCCAGACCCTCCTCATACGTCGCGGCCGAGTGACCGAGCGCAGCCACGACGCCCATCTCCTTAAGAGTGGCGCAATAGCGAGGAGAACCCTCGCGCTCGGGTGCAAGAGAACTCTTGCAGATGAGGCCATGGGCCGCATCCTGCCACTCGCAGAAGAGCCCCACATCAGGATCGGTCATGTGCGCCGGGTTCTGCGCACCGGCGTGTTTCTTTGTGAAGAAGGGACCCTCCAGGAAGATGCCCTCTATACGTGCGCCCATGAAGTCGTCGCCTCGGGCGCACCTCGCCTCGTACACGCTCGCGCAGGCGGCGCGGATCTGCTCGCTCGGCTGGGTGAGCGTCGTGGGAACCCAGCTCGTGGTGCCCCTGCGGGCAAGCTCGACGCTCGCGGCGTCTACACCACGAGCATCGCAATCCATCACATCATGGCCCATGAAGCCATGGACGTGCGTGTCCACGTAGCCCGGGGCGACCCAGCAGCCGCTGCGATCGATGACCTCCATATCCTCGGGAGCCTCTCGTGCCACCGGCAGGAAGACGCCGTCCAAGATAGGCAGGTAACCCGCAAGCACCGCACCCCCCGGAAGGACGAGGTGGTCTGATTTGATGCAGAACGGCTTATGTGCCATGGGCATGGCTTCTCCCCTCTCGCTACGTCACCTGATCGTGGGTCTCTCACGAGCCAGTATACGAGATTGGTACCCGGGATGTGTGTCCCACACGTTCGCCAGCTGGGCGGCACCTGTCAACATGCGCGGATGCACGATGGCCTACCATGGGAACGGCAGACAGAAGATTGCAGGGAACTTCGATGACAGGTCGAAGGCAAGGGAGGCTCGCACATGCATGTTGTTGAGGAATGGCTACCCTACCTGGACTACAAGACCTACGTTCGCATAGTCGAGCCGGATAGGCCCGCCCGAAGAGCCACACCGCTCGTGCTTCTCCATGGCGGCCCCGGCTCGACCCACAACTACTTCGAACTCTTGGATCCGCTCGCGGACCTCGATGGACGAAAGATAGTCATGTACGACCAGATCGGCTGCGGACGCTCGTGGGACGACTCCATGGCAGGCCACCCCGACCTCTGGCAGGCTAAGACTTGGCTGGGCGAACTCGCTGCCCTGCGGACGCAGCTGAAGCTCGAGCACCTGCACCTCTTGGGTCAATCCTGGGGTGGCATGCTCGCCATCATGTACCTCTGCGACCTGAGGCCTCACGGCGTGCACTCCCTGGTCCTCTCGAGCACGCTCGCCTCAGCGGGCCTTTGGAGCAAAGAGGGCCACAGGCGGCTGCGCTACCTGCCTGAGGGCGAGCGACGCACGTTCTTACAGGCCGAGGCCACAGGAGACTTCGACACGTCGGAGTTTCGCGCCGCAGAGGGGCACTACATGAGGCTCTTCTCAACAGACCCGGCAAGCGAGCTGGGGCCAGATGCCCCCGAGTGCCTGACGCGCCCCAAGCGATCGGGGCGCGAGTCATACCTGGCCGCCTGGGGAGACAACGAGCTCATGCCCTCGGGCGCCCTCGCTGGCTACGAGTACGCCGACCGCCTCGGCGAGTTGGACCTCCCCACACTGATCGTCAGCGGCACGCAGGATCTCTGCTCGCCGCTTGTCGCCAAGCAGATGGCAGATGCCCTCCCCCGTGCACGCTGGGAGCTCTTCCCTAACTGCCGCCACCTCTGCTTTGCCGAGGACACGCCCCGCTACCTGAGGCTGCTCAGCCGTTGGCTCAGTGAGTTCGACTGAGACGATCCCACGCAAACGAGTCGGCACAGAACGCGCGGGGCAGCCGAAGCGAGTCCGAGCGCCCCGCGCACGCCAATCACCTGTGCCAGGTCAGCAGTTCTCGTGCAATCGACACTACAGCGGCACTACTTAAGGCCGTCGTTGATGATCTTGGCGATGGTCGCACCGTCTGTGGCCGCGCGAACCTCAGAGCGGAACTTCTCGTTCATGAGCAGGACAGCGACGTCGGAGAGAATTTTCAAGTGTGTGGTACCAGCCTCAGCCCCTGGGATGCACAGTGCAATCGCGACGTTAATAGGCTTCTTATCCATAGAGTCCCACGCAACGTCACCGGCAAACTTGACAACGATCACGGCCGCCTTACTGATAGCGTCAGACTTCGCATGGGGAATCGCGAAGCCCTCCATCATGCCCGTGGTCCCCTCGGCCTCACGAGCCTTGAAGGCGTCGAGAACCGCCTGCTTGTCAGGCGCATATCCGGCCTCGACAGCTTTCTCGGACAGAAAGTCCAACGCCTCGTCCACCGTCGAGGCGGCATTGTCCAAATAAACGTCTGATGCCTTAACAAAATCGCTCATTACCATATCCTCCTGCTTCTCTCAGCCGACGCTGGCAGCTGCAGCGCCGGTCCTGCATCACGACTGGCGCCCCTTGGTGGCACGGTGCGGATGGGACTTCTTGGATAGGACCGCCTACAAGCATACCACCAAAGGGCCGAGGCGAGGCCCGCTTCCCTACGCCAGGCCCGCCTCCTGGAGCCCCGCATACGCCGCCCCATACATGCCCGCCTTGTTCCCTAAGCTGCAGGGCAGGATACGCGCGGCAGACGAGGTTGACAGGCAGTGCGCGCGGAAGCTCGCCGCAAGCTTGTTCGAGAACGCGTCGAACGCACCTGCCACACCCCCTCCGATCAAAAAGACGGCCGGGTCGATGATGACCGAGAGCTGTGCGAGCGCGTAGCCGAGATACTCGCACATCTTGATCACCGCCGTCTCGGCGCACTCATCGCCGGCCTTGAGCGCGGCAAACACTGAGAGCGTATCTGTGTCGTGCTCGACCTTGACCCCCTCGACCCCCTGCCTTCTACATTCCTGGCGGTAGAGCCACACGATGCCCTTTGCCGAGGCGTACTGCTCCAGGCAGCCATGCCGCCCACAGCCGCAGGCACGCTCCTCCCCTTCCGGCTTGACGGTGATGTGGCCTATCTCGCCCCCCGCGCCAAACGCGCCAGAGACGAGCTTGCCGCCGATAACGATGCCGCCGCCAACGCCAGTGCCCAAGGTCACGAGCGCAAAGCTGCCGATGCCCTTGGCCGAGCCCTTCCAGAGCTCGCCGAGGGCGGCAGCATTGGCGTCGTTCACGAAGGCGAGCCTCGATGCGGGGAACGCCTCCAAAAGGGCCGATCTCAAACCATCAGGATCCAGCTCTATGTTGGCAAAGAAGCCCACGCGACCCTGGTCGTCCACAGGCCCCGGCACGTCGAGGCCCAACGCAACGACGTCCGACCCCGTGTACCCCGCGCTCGCGACCAAGGTGGAGAGACCATTGGTGATCTCTTGGTAGGCGGCGTCACTCACGATCTCGCCGGTGGGTATCTTGGTCGTGTCCAGGATCTCACCCCCTACCGTCATCAGGCCCGCCTTGATGGAGGTCCCGCCCACATCTATGCCAAGCACACACCCGTCCTTGCCAGCCATGCCCCAACCCCTTTCGTCTGCGACCACGAGGGCCTGTCGCGCCCGATCCCGGCACCTTGCCCTCACGACAAGTATCGCCTAAATGCGCACGTCTGTCTGCCACACATCGACAGACGTACCCCAAACGGCCCGTACAGGTTAGACTGTAGCAATGTAGGCTGCCGTCACATACCCATACGCCCCTTCGGGGCGCTGACAGAAACGAGGAACCATGGACAAGAGTACCGAGACAACCCCCCAAGACATGCCAGACCCAAACGAGAGGGCCGCAGACGACGCCGGCACAAAGACACCCGACCCCACAAGCGCGCCAACCGCCCGCAAGCCGGCGACAGACGGTCCGCGCGCCTCGTCAGCCACAAGCCCGAGCGGTATGCCCAGGCGTCCCGCCCATGCCGCCATCACCAACCCGAAGGCCGACATCGAGGCACTCAACAACTTAGAGCACCACCTCTACGCCCACCGCTACGCGCGCATCGGCCTCGAGTGCTACGGACCTTCCATCGACCCCTCTGCGGCGACGAGCGACCGAGGGGAGGCGCTCGCCGTCCTCGAGGAGGAGGATCAGGCCCTTCTCTGCTCGCCCGAGACGGGAGCGCTCCTCGACAGGCTCTCGGGCCTAGGACACCTCCTCAGCGAGATGCAGGAACTTCAGATCAAGGTCCTGCAGCGCGATCGTGAGCAGCACCTGGGCGTGCCCGCCGAGCTCCAAGCGAACTTCTCGCGCCTGGTGACCAAGTCGTCCGACGTGTGGCGCCGGGCCAAGGCGACGAGCGACTGGTACTACTTTGAGCCCTACCTCGATCGCGTCGTGGCTGCGGCGAGGAAGGTCGCCCTCGCCCGTAGACCCGACGCAGACCCCTACGACACCTGGCTCGACAACTTCGAGCACGGGACAGACCGCGCCTTCTATGATGAGCTCTTCTCAACAATCAAAGACTGTGTCGTCCCGCTCCTCACCGCGATCCGCGAGAAGGGGACGCAGCCCTCGCGGACAGTCGTCGCAGGCAAGTTCGACAAGAGGCGGCAGTGGGAGCTTGCCAACGACCTCATGAAGCTCGAGGGGCTCGCTCCTAACCGGGTGCTGCTCGTGTCCGCCGAGCATCCCTACTCAGACGCCCTCACGACCAACTATGCCATCATAGCCTGCCACATCCACGAGAACGACATCTGCTCCAACGTGTTCACGATGCTGCACGAGGGGGGCCACGCCCTCTACGAGCTGGGCGTCAACCCCGACTACAACTACAGCTCGCTCAAGGGCGGCACCTCCTCGGGCATGCACGAGAGCCAGTCGCGCTTCTTCGAGAACTACATAGGACGCTCCCGCGCCTTCGCAGGTCCACTGATCAGGGTCATGGCCGATCACTTCAAGGGTCAGCTCGGCCGTGTGACGCCCAACCAGCTCCATCTTGCGACCAACCGTGCCGAGGGAACGGCCGTGCGCACCGAGGCCGACGAGCTCAGCTACCCGATCCACATACTCATACGCTACGAGATAGAGCAGCTGCTCTTTTCCGGCGAGTGCGTCGCGAGGGACGTACCCCGCATCTGGAACGCAAAGTACAAGGAATACCTGGGGGTCAACGTCCACGGCGACGCTCAGGGTGCCCTGCAGGACACGCACTGGGCAAGCGGGCTCTTTGGCTACTTTCCCACCTACGCCTTCGGCGGTGCCATCGGGGCGCAGCTGCGCGCCCAGATGATCAAGGAGGGCATGGACTGGGAGGGGGTACTCTCGAGCGGCAAGCTCACGCCCATCCACGACTGGCTCCGCCAGCACATCTGGCGCTATGGCCGCTCAAAGGACGCCGGCGAGCTCATCATGGACGCCTGCAAAGAGCCCTTCTCGACGAGCTACTACACCGACTACCTCACCAAGAAGTTCTCGGCCCTCTACGGCCTGTAGGGGAATTTGCTCATGAGGGCGATCATCCAACGCGTGAGGAGTGCCTCGGTCGAGGTGGCGGGCGAGGTCGTGGGAAGCTGCGCGCAGGGATACCTTATCCTGCTTGGCGTGGGGCACGACGACAACGAGGCCTGCGTCCAGACGCTCTGGGACAAGATCCTGCACCTGCGTATCTTTGAGGACGAGACGGGCAAGGTCAACCTCTCGCTCGCCGACGTGGATGGGGAGGTGCTCGTCGTAAGCCAGTTCACGCTCTTTGCCGACTGTCGGCGTGGACGCAGGCCAAGCTTCACGGACGCCGCGGCCCCAAGCGTGGCCAGAAGGCTCTATGAGCACTTCTGCGCCATCGCACAGAGGGATGTCCGCCATGTGGGACGCGGTGTTTTTGGGTCGAACATGCAGGTTACGCTCGTGAACGACGGACCTTTCACCATCTGCCTTGACAGCGACGAGCTCACAGGTCCGCGCAGGAGAGGAGATGGCACGAAGACCAACGAGTGATCCCCGATGGGTTGCCAAGCTGGCACCCATCGGCACCTATAGATTGAGGACATTGGATATGAGGTCTCAACTGGTCAGATGACGAAAGGCTAATGCCCCGCAGATTACGGGGCCTCAGGTGCCGGACCCCTTGCCCCACGCTATCATTATGAGAGCGATGTTCGGTGGCGGGGGTATGTCACTTGGCCAACCAACAGGAATGGGTGAGCCGCATGAGCAGGGGTACGCAACACGATGGGCTTTGGGACAAGTTCGTCTCTGCCCTCGGGCAGCTTGCCCCTTTTGGACGATCTCGCATCGAGCGTGTCGTCGTCCGCTATCCCGAGACACTCTTTGGCCAGGTGGAGATAGTCGACACGAAGAGCAGGGGCAGACGGCCCATACGCATCCTCAAGGTGGACGGCAGCTGGCAGAGCGCGACCTTCTTGGACGATGCCTGGTCGGAGCTCGTCTTTCCCTATCATCTGCTCTACAACACCGCCCTTGCCCGCGTCCACCCCACATCCATCCTCATGCTCGGAGGCGGTGGATACTCCTACCCAAAATACCTTCTCTGTCACCTCGACGATGTGCGCGTGGACGTCGTCGAGGCGGACCCCCTTATCATTGACATCGCAAGACGTCACTTCTACCTTGATCGAGTCGAACAGCTCGCCCAGCAGGGCAACGGTGCAAGCCGCCTGCGCAGCCTCGTCTGCGACGCGCGAGACTTCCTTGAGCTGGGGGCGCCCGACGATCCTGATGTTTGCTACGACCTCATCCTCAATGACTGCTTTGCCGCCGAGAGGCCCGTGGCGAGCCTCATGACGATCGAAGCATCCCGGCTCATTCACAGACATCTTGCGCAGGGTGGAGCATACCTCGTTAACGTCATCGGCGCTCTCGAGGGCAGGGAATCGGCACTCATCCGCAACCTGTGTCGCACACTCGAGCAGGTGTTCACCCATGTGCTGGTCCTCCCCTGCGGCAGGCGCAATCCCTCTGCCCGCGATAACAACGTCATCGTCGCAAGCGACGAGGCATGGGAGCATCTTCAGACGTTCGATCTCGCGCCCTCTGAGGTAAGCGGCACGTCTCCGAGGGGAAAGATCCTCACCGATGCAGATACCAGTGTCGACACAGACACTTTCTCTTAGAGCGATGTGATGTTATCGCAGAGGTCATTAAGTTATCTCGAGTCTCACTGTATAGTCTTTTGTATCAAACATCGGGAGGGGACCGTGAACGACGAGCACACAGAAAGCGATGAGTCCCAAAGACCGCGCCATCTCGCACCATCGCCCACGGAAGAGGCAAGACCGGCATCTGCATACCTTGACGCAGGCGAGGGTACGCGTATGAGGGAGGATGAGAGAGCCGTCTCGAACTCAGATCCGGACGAGGACCCAGGCGATACGGACGTCCCGTCCCCAGACGATGGGACGGGCGCCCCTGTCAACCAGCGGCCCCCTGCTCACGCCCGCAACGGGCAGCACTTCTCCACAAACAGCTTGGAGGAGCGACTACCTGATTTTGACACCCTTGGTAGCGCCCCAGGCGGAAACGACGAGGGCGCTCAGGCAAGCGTCGATGCCCAAGAGACGAGCGGCGACGCAGCCTCGGAGGGTGACATCGTTGGCGAGACGGGCGCCTTCAAGGCCGCAGATGTCCAAACCCCCCTGCTCAGTGACACCGCTAAGCAAAGGGCGAACAAGCAATCGCTCTGGAGACGTGTGCCGCACTGGGTCTACGCGCTTGTCTGCGTCATCGTCCTTGCTGCCATCGGATCAAGCATCATCCTCACCGGCGCCTTTGGCCTGCTCACCAAAACCGAGCTTGTGAATGTTGTCGGCATGAACGAGGAAGATGCCAGGAGCAGTCTGGAGGAAGGCGGCTACAAGGTAACCGTCAAAGAGCAGGAGACCCAGATGGAGAGTGATACGGGCAGGGTCATCGCCACCGACCCTCCCTCAGGCTCAGAGGTTGCCGCAGGAAGTACCATCACCATCAAGGTCGGGAAGAGTTCAGGCCAGACCAAGGCAGTACCTAACTTAAGCGGCCTCCCTGAGCAGGACGCGCTGAACGCCATCGCATCCTCCAACTGGTTCGTAAAGGATGACGTGACCTATGCCTACTCGGACACGGTCGAGAAGGGCAAGGTCATAAGCCAAGGACCCGCCGCTGGCGGCCAGAAGACCAAGGGAACCAAGGTGGACCTCGTGATCTCACAGGGCAAGAGTCCCAACAGCGGCCCCGCGAACAACGACGCTGCAGGAGCCTCGGTCACCGTGCCAGACATCATCGGCATGCCGCTCGAGGATGCGCGGACGCTGCTTCAGGGCATGGGCCTCAACGTGCAACGCGGAGACGACATCACGAACATCGACGCGACTCCAGGGACGGTTCAGGGCGTCTCTCCCAGCGTAGGCACCAGTGTCAAGACAGGTGAGACCGTCACCATCAGGATTATGGCGACGCGCTAAGGACACGCGGAACAAATCAGGCTGACGGATGGGTTGGGGTCGCCTCCCGGGCGCGAGACCCCGGCACGCACGCCGCCGGCCCCGTGCCCGGGCGGGCGAAAAACATGGGAGGATGTGGTATATCCGCAGTTGGAAGGCCATTTTTACGCTATAATGGAACGGTCGGGACGGACGGGCGGCGGGAGGGCCGGGGATGGCATCGAGCAGGCAGGCGAGCTTCGCACAGGTCGAGTGGGAGGGCAGGGCCAGGCGCACGAGGCGGGCCGAGTTCCTCGACCGGATGGACTCCGTGGTGCCCTGGGCCGACCTGCTGGCCCTGGTCGAGCCGCTGAGGCCGACGGCGGGCAGGCGCGGCAGGCAGCCCTGGCCCGCCGAGACGCTGCTCAGGATGCACCTCGTGCAATGCTGGCTGAACCTGTCTGACGTCGCCTGCGAGGACGCCTGCTACGACTCGCTCTCGGTCCGCGACTTCGTGGGGTGCTGGGACGGCGTGCCCGACGCCACGACCCTCGAGGACTTCCGCCACCTCCTGGAGGAGAACGACGTCGGGAGGGCCCTGCTCGACGTCGTGGTCGCCCGCCTCGAGGCGGCCGGCCTGGTCATGCGCGGCGGCTCGGTGGTCGACGCCACGATCGTGGAGGCGCCCAGCTCGACCAAGAACGCGTCGGGCTCGCGCGACCCCGAGATGCACCAGACCAAGAAGGGCAACCAGTGGCACTTCGGCATGAAGTGCCACTCGGGCGAGGACGCCGGCAGCGGCTACGTCCACAGCGCGACCCTCGCGGCCGCCAACGTGCCCGACGTCTGCGAGGCGCACGGGCTCGTGCGGGACGACGACGAGTTCTGCTACGCCGACGCGGGCTACCGGGGCGTCGCCAGGCGCGAGGAGGTCCGCTCGGACCCGCGCCTCTCCGGGATCGACTGGCGCGTCGCGATGGGCCCCTCCAAGCTCAGGGCCCTCGCCGCCGCCCGGTGGGCCGACCGCGGGGAGGAGCGGCGCAAGGCCTCCGTGCGCGCGAGGGCCGAGCACCCCTACCAGATCGCCAGGCGGACCTTCGGCTACGCGAAGGTCCGCTACCGCGGCATCGCGAAGAGGGCGAGCGCACGTCCCTGCCCTGCTCGCCAGCGCCAACCTGCCCGTGTGCGCCAGGGCCGGGAGGCAGGAGGAGTTCCTGGGGGCCTCCGTGGCGGCCGCCTGACGGCGGCCGAGGGGACAGGTGTGCCGCGAGGGCGCCCGGAGGGGCCCGGGACGCCCGGGGAGGCCGCAGGGATCCGAATATGACCAAAAAACGACCGATTGCCAGGGGTCCTAGCAGGGGCTAAACACTTATTCTGTGTCTCCCTAACCTGCCGTTGCCCATATGGCAGTATCGTGCCGTCTATGTCCGTGAGTATGAGCTTGACGTCAATCCCCATGCGGTAGGTCATCCCTCCAATGACAGCGAGCTTTGGGTGCGTGCCGCAGCCACGGCAAGAGTATATGACCATCGCATGCCAAGAGACTCCGCAAACGACCAGCCGACCAAAGGAACGGAAGGCAAGGGTGTAGCACTTACCTTTGAGCCACCTCCAGCGCGGGGAGCAGGCCTTCCTCAAGACGCATGCGAAAGCTCTCCTTGTGAAAGCGTACGACAACGGCCAGCATCATGGGCATGCCGTAGGGATGACTCGCTGTACCTCGTTGAAGTCAACCAAGACGAGCCGCTCTTCGCCCATATCCCTCTCGTTCGTACCAGCTCCTCACCTCTCATCATACGTGATACGACGAGTACCTGTGCTTTCCATCGTATCACCATACTTGATATTTTATATTGACAATAACGATAATCATTATTATTATCTTTCTCATCAGGGGGTGAATGGGGAGAGGAGACGAGGTCCAACATGAGAGCCCCTGACGCAGCATGACATGTAGTATCATAACGAGAAAGGTGACGCGCAAGCGTCCAAGAGAAGGGAAGCATTATGCTCGAGAGCAAGCTCAACAAACTTCTGGCCAACTACGCGGTGGAGTACCACAAACTCCAGACCCTCCACTGGTATGTGAAGGATCATGCGTTCTTCCAGACGCATGCCAAGCTGGAGGACTACTATAACGAGGCCTATGAGGCAGTTGACGAGATTGCCGAGAAGCTGCGCATGATTGGTGGCAAGCCGCTCGCTAACATGGACGAGTTCAAGGCTAACGCGACGATCAGCGAGGCAAAGGGTGAGTTTGTTACCCAGAAGCAGGCCTTTGCGACGGCGAAGGCCGACTTCGAGCAGCTGCTTGCCGACGTCAAGGACATCAAGCATGACGCAGATGAGGAGGACAACTACCTCATCAGCGCCTTTGCCGACGATCTTATCGAGACCCTGTCCAAGGACATCTGGATGCTCGGACAGTCCGAGGACTAGCGGGTGGACGACCAGGTTAGCGCTTGGTCGAGGAGAGGGGCGGGCCGTGTCACTTGGCACGGCCCGCGCTTTTATGTTTGGGGCACGAGGCCTCATCAAGGAAGACGAACAATACGGTATTACGGCCTGGACGAGACAAGAGACTCCGCCTCGCCGAGCGGAAGCAGCCCCGTGGGTTCTAGGTACTCATCATGAAGGAGTTTCCACCCGCCTCCTGGGGTCGGCGAGAAGACGAGATTGTGTCGGGTGGAGTAGCCCGTTTCGATGCCACTCCCTTCGGTGGTCAGGAAGGTGGTCTCGGTGGCGACAGCCCTGATTGTGCCATCTGCCTGTGGGACGATGCTGTCAATTGTGACGTCACTGCGCGACGAGGAATACTTCTCGCCCATCTGCGCGAGCTCCTGTCGATGATTCTCGACAGCTTGGGAGAATAATACGCCATTGACCTTGGGCTCTATGGAATCGACTTCACAAAAATCGTACGAATTTTGAGCGACGTTACGCCCCTCGACCATGATGGTCGCCAAGCGTGCGAAGTGGTTAGTTGCGACCTCGGTAAGCTCGCCGACATCGGCAAAATCGGCTTTTGGGGCGCCCTCCCCGCGCGGGACGATGGTTGCGATCGCGATGACAAGAGCGCTGGCAAGAAGCACGACACCAATGACCTTGGCCCGAAGGAACCTGGCAGCTGACATTTTAGCCTCCCAACTCATTTCCACGAGTGATGCGGCAGGCGTGTGGATCTAGGCGCACAAACATAACCACCATGCCGGCGCGACCACCATCACCTATGTCTTTTCACATACTACCCCAAGGCCGTGTTAACCCTACCCTGATACGGCATGGCGACCCTCTGCCTTCACGTCAGCCGATACGGAGAGTACGGGGCTGGTCGGCAGGCGGCCCGACCGGGTCGGCGGAGCGGCAGACCTCATGCGGCCACGTGAGCCACACGAGATAGTCGTACCAGGAAACCCAAATTTCGTAGGCACGCGAACTCACGAAGCCTCAAGTTTACTGTATAGTAAAGCTAGAAATGGGGTGAAGTGCATGAGCGTCAAGACGGTTCTCAAAGTGGTTTGGCACGAGAAGAAGTATCTGTTGCTAGCTTGTCTTGCATGCTTGGGGACGCTCTTATTTCTCTCCTTTCCGTCTGGGGGATTATCGCTTATATTCCACTACTGGTCTTTGGGCATCTTTGCCAATTCTGCTGATGAGGCACAGTTTCTAGTGACGCTTGAATGCTTCTTTCCCTCGTTTATGCTTGTGTACTTCATGAGTGACTGCATGCATGAGTTCATCTCACATTCGATGCACGTTCTCGTGAGGGCTGCGTCGGTACGGGCCGTGGCGGGCATGGTGGCCCTGGCGCTAGCCATAAGTATCCTTGTCTATCTTTTCGTTGAGCTGGGATTTGTTCTGCTTCTGGATTCGGTTACCGGAATGCTTCCCAAGCTTTCTTTGCAGGACCTGGCCCTTTACCTGGCACCAGGGTTCCTCCTTCGCTTTCTGACGTTCTTTACCATTATTCTTGTAAGCAACTGCATCGTCTTCTTGTCGGAATCCCATCTTTTTGGCTTGGTTCCCATCACGCTTTTTCTGATTGGGCTGCTGGTGACTGCAGGCTACAAGACCCTGGCGGCTGCCCAGGCCCTGCCATGGCTTCAGCTTGTCCATTCCTGGCATGACACAAGGGTCAATGATCTTGTGTTTGGCTCGGGTCTGCCGGGCTTTAGCGAGTGTCACTCCATCATCTACCTCACTATCCTCAGCCTGCTATCCCTTTTCGCCTCCCTGAACTCTTTCCGACAGCAAGACCTACAGTAGGAGTCGCCATGGACACGATCAGCATCAGCCACGCCACCAAGCTCATCCAAAAGAGGATCGTGCTTGACGACGTGAACGTCGAGCTAGACCGAGGCGGCATATACTCGTTCAGCGGCATAAATGGCTCTGGTAAGTCGATGCTGTTCAAGGCCATCGCTGGTCTCGTCCACCTGACGTCCGGCTCGATCAGCGTGTTCGGTCGCACGGTCGGTGTCGACTGCTCCTTCCCGCCTGACATGGGGATCGTGATGTCAGCTGCCCTGTGGGATGAGTACACGGCGGTCGAGAACCTTGAGCTCATCGCGTCGATCAGAGGCGTCATCTCCAGGAAGGGCATAGAGCGCGCGCTGCGGCGTGTGGGCCTAGACCCAAACGACAGGCGCATCTACAAGCAGTTCTCCCTTGGCATGAAGCAGCGGCTCGAGCTGGCCCAGGCGATCATGGAGGGGCCCTCCCTCCTGCTTTTGGACGAGCCAAGCAACGCCCTTGACTCCCATGGCCTCGAGCTGCTCTGCGGCATCATCCGCGAGGAGCACGAGAGGGGAGCCACGGTGCTTCTTGCGGCACACAACACCCCGGAGCTCACAGAGCTGAGCGGCCGCCAATTTGAGATGTATGAGGGAAAGCTGACGGAGAAGTAAGTCATCTTGATAGATTCATGCTGATGGGAGGTGCCATGAGACCTAAGACAGTGACGAGGTTCTTTATCGTGTTCTGCGTGCTTCTGTCGTGTATGATGCTTGCGGTCGCATACATGACCGTGAGCTCCTATACGAACTACGCCAATGACCCTGAAGCTCTGCGCTCCTTGCCTGTACTCGAGAGTACGGTTAGCGAGGAGTCTCTCTCCCCGGAGGGAGACGAATCCCTTGGCCTGTACTCGGTGCAGTCGATGATCGAGAATTCAGACACGATTGTTGTCGGGCGCTTCAATGGGGGGCGGTCATACGGCTACCAGACCTTTGCGTCTGGCGTTGAGGTTATTCGCTCTATAAAAGGAGACCTAGCGGTGGGGCAGACTGTTCAGGTCTTTGAGCCTATGCAGATCTCTCGAGCTAAGGAGATCGTCTCGAAGCTCGATATAGACGATAGCAAATTGTCCGACGATGATGAGGCTCGGATAATTCGACCTTCTGCCGAGGGTTCGTACTGGCATGGAAAGGGCTTTATGAAGGAGGGAAACACCTACCTGTTCTTCCTGCAGAGAAAGGCATTGCCCCCTCAATACGTCGCACCTCATGGCGCTAGTCAGTACAGAATGTATGATTCACCTTACGCACGGATACTGTTGGCGGATGTGACCCCAATTTCAGTGTCAGAAGGCGCATCCATAGTTTCATTCGAGGAAAGTACGAACACCGATCAGTTCGTTGTGTACAGCCGCGCCAAGGAAGTCTATGAGGAAAATTGCAAACATCTGATTGATCAATTTTTATGATTAGATACTCCGATAGGAAATACATGCATCTGGCTCAGGGAACTGCCCTCTGAGCCCTGTCCCTACAGGGAGCGTTCTATGAAGTTGCGGCCAATGACAGTACTCCACCTCAAGAGGATGTGGGATCGAGTCGAGATAAAGATCGCGCTTTGCGTCATTTTGGTCTTGATCGCCCTCTCGTTCGTGGAGCTATGTCTCCACTTCTATGGGTTCGAGAGAGATGCTCTGCCCAGTGCCGCCTACGGGTGGATAGGCAACATGGACGTCATGCAAATTATCTCGATCCATATCTGGTTCTACCTGCTTTTCTTCATCCTGTCCGCGTCTGTGTACGCCGACTCCATCGAGGCTGACCGAAAGCGACAGACTGCGATCCTGCTCGCCACGAGGACGAGCATGGCCGACTACGTTCGCTCTTCGGCCTGCGTGACCTTCATCGGTGGGTTTATGGTCGTGTTCGTGCCGCTCTTGCTCTCGCAGCTCCTCTCTCTGCTCATATTCCCCCTGAACTCCCCAGAGCTTGGCTTTCAGGCCCTCATGAACGAAGGTGCGCACCTCGATGACATACGGGTCAACGTCATCTCCCGCAACGTGCTGTTTCCCAACCTGTACTTCAATCATCCCTACGTGCTGAACCTCATGTACATGCTGTACGCAAGCCTGATAGGCGGACTCGTCTCGGTCATAACACTCGGCATCTCCCTGTTCAGGTCATTCCGTCGCCCCATACTCATTGGCTTGCCGATGATCATCGTGTTCACCGTCTCGTTCATCCTACCCCGCAGTCTCCAGATGCAGTTCTACTTTTTTCCCGAGGCAACGCTTGAGGGCCTGTCCTACGGATACTTCTTTGGTCTACCCGTGTTCCTGGCACTCGTGGCCGCGTTCTTGCTCTGGTATCCAATACGGGCGCGGCGGGACATCCTGCTATGAGGGGGGCTCGCATCAGATCGGTCCTCCTCTCAAAGCAGCTGCGGTTGGTCACCCTCATCATTTTATTGTTGAGGGTGGTCCAAACGATCGGCTATGTTACGGGCGCGATACCAGTCATCGACTACGTCAGGCTTGAGGACTATCAGGCGCTATCCTTTGCTACCTTTGTTCTTGCGCCACTATTTCTGTTGATGGCGCTGTGCGTGATACGTACGTACTTTCAGGTCAGCTCGCTCGTGCGCTTGAAGGATGTCGCGAAGGTCATCCCATCCTATCTGCTCGCCTCGGCGGCTGTCTCGGCATACTTCGCCCTCGTCATTAACCTCACCGCACTCCTCGCCCTTGGGGTCCTCGACGTAGCAGTGGATGTGCCTGTTTCCAACCTGTTGCTCTGCCTCGTGGCGGAGCTTCTCTACTTTCTCATCTGCTCCGTGCTCTTCCTGATCGCGAGCATCCTGTCTAAGAGCACCGTCGTCGCCGTGCTCGTCACCGGCGCGTACTTTGGATGGGACTACGTCGCCATACACGCCACCTCCGTCGTACCGGAGCAGCTCTCGTCCCTTGGCTGGTCGGTTTCCGTCATGGCCTACTACAGTCCTCCTATGGCGGTCCTACCCTATCTGACACGACAACTCTCGATTCTGGCATTTGCGGTATTGGCACTGTACCTCCTCATCCGATGGCGTGGGGTAGAACACGTGATAGGGCGCCTCCTCGTTGACTAGCGCGATTGGGTGACCGTAGGCCCACACCCAGGAAGGACGCACGAGGCTTTCCGACAGACTACCTTGCGCCGAATCCTTGCGTACCTTGTTGGCGTGATAGCGACCCGCCCGCCAGATTGGCGGGTACCGAGTTTTTCTCGCCAACTGGGCAAATGTCCTTACGAAAGTGCCCGCCAGATTGGCGGGCACTTTCCCGCTGGGCGACGCGCGGCGCACGACAGGCGGCAGACGGCGCACAGCCCTGGATGCCTGCCCGCCAACGGTCCGCGCGACGATCAGCGGGTGTGTCGCGCGAAGGCTGTGACTCTCTTGGCCACAAGGACCACCACAAGCAGTGCGACGGCCATGAGCACGATGGTGCCGCCTGGCTTGAGGCCAAGGTAGTACGAGGCCACGAGTCCAGCCACCGTCGTCAGGACACCTATCGAGCTTGCAAAGACGCAGACCTGCCTCCAGCTACGGGCGAGCTGCAGGGCACAGGCAACCGGCACCACCATCATCGATGACACGATGAGGGAACCCACCGTGCGCGCCGCCACCGCAACCACGAGCGCAACCATCATCACGAAGGCGACATTTGCCACGCTCACCGGGACCCCCACGGCCCTGGCATGTCTTTCGTCGAACGACATGAGAAAGAGCTCGCGACGCGCAAGCACGCAAAACGCCGTGGCAAGCAGGCTGACGGCGGCGATGCCCACAGTCTCCTCGGCGCTCACCGTAAGGATGCTCCCGAACATGAAGCTGTTGAAGCTCGACGCGTTGGGCACGAAGCCCGAGAGCACTCCCGCGAGGCCGATGCCCGTCGCCATGACGATGGCGACGGCAAGCTCAGACTGCTCACGAAAACGCCTGCGGACACCCTCGACACAGAGGGCGCCCGCAAGACAGGCGACGACCGCGCCCGCCACGGGGCTGACCCCAGCGACGAGACCCCCCGCGACACCTGCAAGCGAGGTGTGCGAGAGCGCGTCTCCTATCATCGAGAGGCGCTTGAGCACCACCGTCACGCCCACAAGCGGGATGATGACACCCAAGAGCACCCCCACAACGAGGCTCCTCTGCATGAACACGTAGTCGAGCACCTATGCCCCCCTCTTGCCTGGCGCCAATGCGGCAGATGCGCTTGCCTCTGCCTGTGGCTCCGGCCATGCCAAGCCATCACGTATCCTGACCACCTTAGAGCCAAGTCCCGCGAGGGCCCCCAGGTCATGGGTCACGAGCAGGACTGCCATGCCCCTTTCGGCGTGCGCTTCACCGACCAGACGATAAAAGACCTCGCGGCTCTCGCTGTCAAGCCCGTTGGTGGGCTCATCCAGTATGAGCAGGCACGGGTCGCCCACCAGGGCGCAGGCCAAGCGCACACGCTGAAGCTGTCCTCCAGAAAGCTCACTGATGAGATGACGCTCGAAGCCTCGCATGCCGACCCGCTCAAGCGCCGCCATGCTGCGCTTGTGGCGCTCTTTACGGCCAATCCCCCGTGCGCTCGCGTACTGGCTCGCATCGACCAGCTCCGACACGCTTGCGGGAAAGCGAGAGACGGCCTCGGGAAGAAGCTGCGGGACGTAGCCGACGCGCGCCCAGTCGCGAAAGCGTGCGGGATCCTCGCCAAAGAGCTCGACGGTGCCGGACGCAGGCATGATCTCCCCGACCACGAGCCGGGCGATGGTTGACTTTCCCGCACCGTTGTCCCCCACCAGGGCGCAGATCTCCCCCGCCGCGACACTCATGCAGGCGCCACGCAGGACCTCGTCGCCGCGATACGAGAAGCGCACGTCGTGAAGGACGACGGGCGTCCCGTCTGCGGAATGGAGATGACCCGCTTCGGCGGTGCGCTCTGGCATCAGGCAAGCGCCTTCTTGAGCTTATCGAGGTTCTCGCGCATGGTCGAGAAGTAGTCATCGCCAGACGCCAGCTCCTCCTCGCTGAGACCCTCCAGGGGGTTGAGCTCCTCGACTGAGGCGCCGGTCGCATCCGCGATGGACTGCGCGACCTTGGGACTCACGAGCTCCTCGCTGAAGATGGTCGTAACCCCGTTCTGCTTGACAAAGTCCGTGATCTTGGCCATCTGCTGGGCATCTGGCTCGGCGTCCGCCTCGATGCCCTCTATAGGCAGCTGGGTGAGGCCATAGTCGTCGCAGAGGTAGCCGAAGGCCTCGTGGCTCACGACGATGTTCTTGTGCAGCAGCCCCTCAAGACCACTCTTGAACTCGGCGTCGAGCTTGTCGAACTCGGCACCCCACTTCTGGCAGTTCGCCTCGTAGGCGTCCTTGCCGTCGGGATCTGCCGCAGCGAGGGCATCCTTGATGTTCTCCATCTCTTGCTTCGCACGCCGTGGCGAGAGCCAGCAGTGCGGGTCGGTGTCGGAGACCTTGCTCGGATCCTCGCCTGCCCGCTCATGCTCGGCCTTCTCCTCGCTAAGCGCCTCCGCGCTCAGCTTGAGCAAAGAGAGACCCTTGCTCGCCTCGACGGATTTGGGGGCGTCGCTCCCAAGACCCTCGAGGGTGTCGCTCACCCAGTGCTCCATGCCAGCGCCGTTGTAGACGAGCAACTTCGCGTCGGTGATGGTGCGCATGTCCGTGGTCGAGGGCTCCCAGTCGTGGGGCTCAGTGCCTGCTGGCACCAGGCAACTGACCTCGACGCGATCTCCGCCAACCTTTGAGGTGAAGTCGTACATGGGGTAGAAGCTCGCCGCCACCTTGAGCTTTGCGCCCGACCCACCGGCGGCAGCATTGGTGCCAGTGCCGCCCTGACTCCCCTCCTTCTTCTGTCCTCCCGAAGAGCAGCCTGCGAGCACGAACGCCGCAGCAGATCCCATGAGCCCCAAGGCACCACGGCGCGTGAACATAACCTTTTTACCTGTCATCAGATCCTGCCTCTCTTGAAGCCATACATTCCTGACATAAGCCGTACAGCACGGTACGCGTCGGGTCGATGGAGAAGCCATGGTCCGCCTGAACGTGACGCGTGAACTCGACGAGCATCTCGCAGTCAAGCGAGAGCACTTTTCCGCAATCCAGGCACACCAGCTGCCCCTCATCGCGACGAGCTGGATCTATGAGGCGATACCGTGCCTCACCGCCCCCTGGGACGAAGGCCTTCGCGACCTCACCTTCCCTGGACAACGACTCGAGCGTGCGATACGCCGTCGTACGGCCGACGCTCGAACCCTCCGTGCGCATGAGACCAAAGACGTCGTCCACGCTCAGGTATCGATCGGCGTGGGCGGCAAGAAACGCGGCGACGGCCTGCCGCTGCCTCGTGTTGTACGCGCGCCTCACCCCCATGCCTACCTCGCTGTCCTACGTCGCTCCCGCACCAAAACTCGTACCCGCTTAGAATTCGAATTCGGATTTCATTTTATAGGCGAGGCTGGGAATTGCAAGGATTCGTTTCCTTAAATTACTACATCTTTGTGGAGTGACTCATTTCGCACACAGGCACGCAGCCTCAACTGATCCGTAATTCCCGGCTAGATTTCTAACCACGCCGGAGCTCACACCAAAAATCAGGGAAGTGGCAGGTGGAGTGTCCCATCTGGTTGACCTTCGGATACCTGTCTGGCACGATGTGGTAAGAATGTTCTTATCACATCGGGAGGCTGCCATGTCCGCGGGCCACCCGAGGAGGGGCGACAGGACCTACGCGAGGCTCGTGACCTCGAGGAGGGTCGACGGCAAGGTGGCCAGGGAGACGAGCGACCTCGGGCGGGTGGTCGACCGCAGGCGCAACGAGTTCCGCAGCCGCGAGCGCGGCACGTCCGCCCTCGACCCCAGGGGCGGCGAGCTCGGCCCGGCACC
>ERZ773049.107-NODE-107-length-50996-cov-4.220000_pt1 | contig 50996 bp, 42 predicted proteins | sample MGYA00580633_ERZ773049 | MGnify/ENA primary metagenome ERZ773049 (study PRJEB29015, sample SAMEA2737991) | human oral metagenome | biome: human oral; feature: human-associated habitat; material: dental | place: China | collected 2066 ...
TCAGCGCTATGTCTTTCCTTGTCGATTATCCCTTCTTTAAATGCAATATCGTATTCAATTCCCTCAAGATTACTTTCTGTTTGATGATTTTTAATAAAGTCTATTTTATCTTCAACCGTAATATTTTTAGAGTAATCCATTGCCTCTAATGAACTACTTATATTAAATTTATTATTTAAAAATATAAGTCCAGTGTACTCTTTTTTAGTAATTCCTCCAGTATCGAACATTGCAGACAGACGTTCGTTTTTGTCTGGATATCTTTCAGACATATACTCTTCGTATTTTATGGCGTTAAAAAGACCTATGTTATAACCATTAGCTAAAGCCAAGTCTTTGGGATTATAATAAAAATCACCTTGATGTAGCTCCTCTAATCTATACAAAGCTCGCTCTTTATTAAGAATCCCGATTCTATATCCTTCTGCAATAGCGCTTACTTTATCTCTTGCTTCAATAAATTGTATTGCATCCATAGCTTGATCTTCATTTATATCTTTATTTTTAAATGCATCTGATATTTTTTTAATAGATATTTGTTCATCAAACACACCATCTTGAAACCCAATTTCAATGCCGCTTATAATTTTTTCTGATTTATTGCGCGTATTTTTATTGGCTTTACCCATTTTTTCAATATATTCTTCATGAGACATTTTCCCATCAAATACAGCCTGTTTTAATACCATTCTTTCGTTTGGCATTATCCTCCTGATATCTGAAAAATAAGTCTCTTTATCCACTTCCTTATCAAATTTAAATTTATAATAAGCGGCAAGTTTCATTCTAATACTAGATTGCTGAATATTTATGAATTGTCCCTGTTCTATAATTTTATCATCGGACATTGATTTATGTAGTTTAACGTTGTCATCATGAAATTTGTAGAGAAAATCTAGCGCAGTTTGATTGTTCTTATAGGCTTCCGGTCTAATTAACATATACCCAGCTATTAAAGCATGAGACTTCTGAAGTATCTCTTGTTGGGCTTTATAATAAACCTCAGTACTTATTTTACCATCATCATGTAATGTATCAATCGTATTTTTCAAGTCATCTAACATAGTAGAAAAATACTGAATATCTTCTTTGTTTATTATTATTGCACCTTCTTTATTTATAACTATCTTACTTTCGCCCATAGTTAGCATGTCTTTGATCATAGAATCAAGTATCAACGACTTTTCTGTCTCAGTATATTTTTCAGTATTTAATTTTTCTACAGCAAGCTCCCTAACTTGCGATACAACACCCCTTGTATCAGAACCACCCTCCTTTAAGTATTTTGCTACAATAACAGCTTTTTTGGCACTAATACTATTTTCAAAATTAGTCATAAATTCATTAGTAGCTACCATTTCTCTAACAGGTAACTCAATGTGTTGAACAATTAGTTGCCCGGAGAATTTTGCGGTCTCACCAACAATACCGTAAACAGCGTTTACACCTTGTTCTTTCCAATAATTATCATTCATTAGAATTGAATTAGCTTCTCTATCATCGCCGGCATAAACCGCAGCACTGTAGCTATGCCCTTCCGTAAAACTATTAATAGCAGAAACAAAGGCACCGCCTATATCGGAATTAATTTTATCTAAATCGTTATATTTGGACCTAATACTTTCAACATCATTGGCGTTGCGCAAATCATTAACAACATCTGCAAATTCAAACCAGCCCTCATCGGCACGAGTTCTAATATTCCCTCCTAATGAATTTTTCACAGCTTCATTGGTTGGTTGCAAAAGTGCATCATATTCTAATAGTTCATATCCTCGTTGATCCGCCCAATCTGAAAATTTATCAAATTTTTTAACATCTTTAAACGATGAGAAAGGAATTGATAACATAGGTATTACTGCTGCAATCTTCTGTAGAGCTTGTTTGGCCAATTCCTCATCCTGTTCACTCAATTCTCCTAATGAGATTAATCGGGTAATATTATCTACTATTAAATTTAAATCAACTAAATTATTTACATCTTGGAAGTTGGTTCTTAAATCTTGATCAGAAGAATTTAATATGATTTGAAAAAAATCTCTTTCAGGATTGGCGGCATTTGCTTTAAACTGCATTGAATTAAAGCTTGCTTTATTCTTTTGGTATTCTTTAAATGAATCAGTAACCCCCCAATGGAACGAATTATCGTATGCAGACGAAAGGCTATTAGCTTTATTAATAAATTCTCTATAATTTAATCTTACGTTATTTATGTTATCCGCATTAAAACCACCAAACAGAACGGTAGCCATAGTAAACAGTTGTCGATCCGAACTTAAATTACTAAAAAAGTCGTGAACATTATCAGGGGCAAAGCTATTCCTAAATCCTGTGTAGTCTCTTCCGTAAATTCCGCCTCTATCTTCCAAGGACGCCGCCGTATAAACAAGAGCTTCCGCTTTTCTGTACGGATTCATATACACATCCACAACATCCTTTATATTATCATTAAAGTCATATCTATTAAATATCTCAGTCGGTTCGTATGATAATCCATCCCGAGTAACTTTTACCAAACCTGAGGCTATCAAATATTCTCTTATTGCCTGATAAGAGTCGGCTGATCCGCCCATAAAATTATCCATTTTATTAATAAACATTCTTTCTAAAATACGCTGCATTAAAAGCTCTTCGGCTGATTTATTATAATTACTCATATCTCTTGAAAATTCTTTCGCTTCAGTAAGGTGCCCATTATATCGAGATAAGGCACCTCTCAAATCGGTCAGATTATTTATAAGTCTCGCGCCACCCTTCTCTACAATATCATCAGCTAATTGCAATATGTCTCTATCTTCTGCAGATTCTGACAAAAACCCAAAATCTATAAGTGATTGTCTTAGGTTTGTGTCTTCTTTTATTCTTTGGTAAATTTCCGTTTTTGTCGTAAGTCCAAAAATAGCGATTCCCCCTGAAATTGTTCCTAATCTTCCAGAAACATATTTCAACCCTTTAGCACCTTTTTCCCCAACAAATCTAGCTACTTTATTTTCTAATAAAAATTTCCCCGCTGGAGTTTTAGCGAAATCAGACATTTTCTGTGTAACACCAAGCTTCTTACTGTATTGAGATAATGTTTTAAATGCATTGGAACTTTTCTTTTCCAAATATTCGTTTGCAACTTTTAGCGGTTTGTACTCTTTTATTTTTTCTCTCACTTTTTTACCAACCACAACTCCAAGAGCTCCCACCGTTGTTTTTACTGGAATTTTAGCTGTTTGATAAAGTTTCACCCACTCTAATTCTTGCATCATTTCAAATGTATCGGCGAGAGGTCTTTTTCCCCCGTCGGTTAGAAAATCCCAAGCTTCGGCTTTTTTTAGTATTCTAAATAATTCAGCCTTTGACTCCAATTTAGCATATTCCCCAACCCCTCCAAGCGATTCAAGGGACTTGTTTTTAGCCAAAGAATCTCTAATTTGAATAGAAGCTTTTAAATCGGTTAATGTGAAGAACCCTTGTATAGACTTATAAAGTCTCGAATTTTTATCCAAATTAGATAAAGCCTCTCCTTCATATAGTATACTTTCATATTTGTCGTCTTTTAATCGTTGAGAATCATCATATTTTTGAAACATGTTCTGTAAGAACTCGCCATATGTCAACGTATTGAAAGAATAACTAATGGCTTCTAAATTGCCAAACATACTTGAATTAATTCCATAGTCAGTTAAAATCTTACTTTTTACATCATCAGAAAGCGATTGGTATGTTCGCCCATAAACACCTATGGCCGCAAATAATTCATGCCCATCTCTAATAATTAAAAAATTATCTTTTGACAAAATATTACGAACTCTCTTTTCTAACTCCTTATTCCCTGTACCTTTAGCGTTGTCTAATATAGCATAAAGCCCCGTTTTAGTAGACTCTAATATGCCTAAAGAATCCCCTAGAGCTTTACTCATACCAAAAGAGGCCGCTTGAATTTGCTTTTGTATAGAAACTCCAGATTGAAGTCTTTCTAATGCTCTATACTCTACTAATTCACCAATTCCTTCAACTTTACCGGCCCACGCAATATTTTTCTCATTAAAATTTCCATCTGAATTTATAAAACCTAATGCTTGTTTTTCGCTGATATTGCCAATACCATGCATCGATGGCACTGACTTAGTAAATTCCTGAGCTACTTCATTACCAAATAAAACATTATATTTACCTATATTGCCCAAAATAATATCTGTTGTAGCGCCATAGGTTGCTTTTGATAAATCATTGCTATTTTCTTCCTTGGCTAAAAAACCACCAGCAATTTGTTTTCCCTTGATTCCGGCTCTTTGCATATCTTGTTCCGCCATAGAAACAAGTTCTTGCCCCTTTTGCCTCCTTAAAGTATTATATTCTTGAGTTCGAGATAATGCTCTTACATCCTCGTTAATAGTCTGAGATTCAAAATTAGCAGCTACTTGTGCTAATCCATTAGCGGTAATACGTCCAAGCATTTGATCGGAACCTTTTAGTATTAACCAAGCGATTGCAGGAACAAAAGCAAAAAGGTAACCTGCGACACCGGCCATTATAAAAGCTTCGCTAAAGACTTGAACACTATTAACAATATTCAGCCCGGCTCCGTCATATAAAAGTTTAAATTTCTCAGAAATTCCAAACATTATAAACATATTTAATACAGCGGCTATCGGCATCCAAAGTTCAATCCAAATTAAAGTTCTGAGGTATTGCCCCATTACTCTAAGTCCGTAAGGAAAGATCATTATAATAAATATGAATGGAAAAAATGCATATAAGACCGCTCTTAAAGACATTTGGATATATGGCAGCATTTTAGCCATATAAAATCCCGTTCCCGCAGAATTTAGAGTAATTTGCGCCATAGACTTCCCGCTAACAAAAACTATTTCAGAAGGAAGTTTGCTTTTTTGTTCCATGAATTGATTAATCATAGCGGATTGTAAAATAATATTATTTGTTTGAGGTGCTGAAATTTTCGTTTTTCTATCGCCGGTAAATATAGATAAATTTTCGGGCGTCAAATAAGCATATAAGGCTCCGTGGCAAATCCCGCTCTGTTCTTTATCTATGGCTTCTACATCTTTCTTGAAATTATCCCACAGGGCTTTACATCTATAAGTATCATCGCCCACGGTAACTAAATAATTTCCCGGAGCCGTTCCATCTATCTCTATTCCTTTACTTATTAAACTTCCGGTAGGATCGGTAGGGTTTTTAAAAAGCCTAATCTCGCCTTTAGTAAAATATCCATCTAAAGTTCTTACAATATCACCACTTTTATTTACCCCATCTAAAATATCCTCTGAAAGGAAAGGAGCTTTTGACGCTGGAATAGATATACAATCTTTCTTTACTGCCTCTATAACGGTTATCATATCATATTTTCCCATCACTGCGGTAGGTGAAAGATCGGAAAGCTTTGTTGATAATATCCCTGAAGCTGCTTGCAAATAATCTACATAATTCCCTCTATTTATCTGAGTTCCTTTTGTATCCATAAAAGATGCATTGGCAAAATTAGTTAAACTTCTGCCAGTTTCATTAATAGAGGTAAAAATCCAAGCCCATAAATACGGAATGTTGCTTATAACAACTCCATTTGTTGGAGCTCCACCAAAGAATTTGTTATTTGCAACCATTGAATGATAATCTTGCTTGGCATACAATGAGCAATATGTATCTATATTGTTTGTTTTTACGATAATATCGGCTTTCCCTTTATAGTATGACATTATAAGTAGAAATAAAACACCTAAAACATAACTTATAAGCAAAGTAAATCTTTTAAATGGAGCTATTGGCGTATTTCTAAACGTTAAACTCATTCCAAAAATAGAGCTTATCGCTATTAAAAAGGCATAAAACCCTCCCAATAAAAAAGCTATTTTTAATATTTCTAAGTATGTTGCATCTTTAAAAAAAGATGCAATAGCGTTAAAAATATTGAAATATGGTTCAATAAGAGTTTGATTCTCTACTATAAATTCAAAAGTTTTCATAAATTATCGTCCTTTTATAGGCGACAACAAAGCATTCTTTAAAGAATTAAGTATATCTACTCCAAATTTACCCTTTATTTCACTGCTTACTTTTTTTACTATATCCTCTTTTGATAGGTCTCCTTGACTAGAATATTTAGCAAGGCTTTCATAAACTTCATATTGTGCAGAAGCTGATAAAGTACTCATATTATTAACAGCTTCATACATAGCTAAAGCTCTATCCGTTCCAAAGGTCTTTTCTATGGAGTCATACGAGAGATAACCTGCTATGCTTTTTGTTTGTTCAACCTTGGTTTTTGTGTTCAAATCTCTAATTTGATCTATTGATTGATTTGCTCCTTTGTCCTTTATAATATTTTGAAAAACCTCTTCTTTCATTGCATATTTGCTTGCAACATTTCCCGCTTTCCCCATGTCGTTTCCTGCAAGATCTTCCTTATCTTGTTTTAATGCATTTATTTCTCTATTCAAAAGCTTAATCTTTTTTATATCTTGTGGTGATTTGTTTTCCACATTATTTAATTTTTCTAACTCTTTCGATTTGTCAGAAAGGGTGAGATCAATATGCTTACCGATCTCTCGCATGGCGGCTTGTTTGATAAATTTATTATTGTTTGTGCTGTCTGTATTTGTAAAAGACTCTCTTACTATTCCTGCATTAATTAACCGCCCATCCTCAAATAGCCCGGCGTTTATATTCTTAAACCTGTGTTCAGCAACATTCTTGAGGTTGTAATTTGAGGCATTCAATATTCCTTTAAGAGTGTCCAAAATTCCAAATCCCACTAAAGTTTTATCTTGCCAATCACTCGCCCCCCCGCCGTATATTCGAGCATACGCTCCGATGGGTGCGCTTATTTCTGCTGATTGTGCAACCATTTCTTCTCGAGTTATTTTATGATTAGCATAGTCGTCTTTAATTTTTTGTGCCCTTTTGCTGATTTCTGGGATACCGCTTGCAGCCATTGCATCCAAAACTGCCTCCTGCATCTTCGGAATTCCTAGTCTATCCCCAACCTCTTTAAATTTTTGATTACTAGATGCTTGGATTAATTTACTTATAGCGTTTTGAGCTTGTAAATTACCTTCGGCAGAAAGCTCTATTAATTTTTTAATACCGCCAATTCGATTAAATTTTTCAATCTGATCAATGTTTATACTTCCATCTTTATTAACAAAACCTAGTGCACCCTTTTCAGCCATTTCTCCAACAAATTTCATCGTAGCTTCATTTTTGGCAAATTCTCTAGCTGATTTACCATATTTTTCATCATTGTATAAATTATACTTACCAACTCCAGACAGTATCCCATCTAACGATTTGCCATACTCTGATTTAGATAAATTATCTATTTGTTCTGATCTAGCAGCAAACTCTCCTGCTTCGCTCATACCTCTCATTCGGGCTGTGTTAGCATCCATTTCAGCCAAAGAAACTAATTCCTGTCCCATATTCTTACGCATATTATTATACTCTTCAACCTTGCTTAAATCTTGCATATCTTGATTAATAACTCGTGAATCTAGGTTATTTGCCATTCTCGCCGCTACTGCACCGGTAATATTGCCGAGCATCTGTCCTGAGCCTTTTAAAATAAGCCAAGTAAGAGCCGGAACAGAAGCATACAAATATCCCGCAACGGAAGCCATTTGGGTAGCATCCGAGAATATTTGTAATGAATTAGACATATTCAGTCCCTTAATATCATAAAGGACGCGCATAGATTCTTGAGATTGCAAAGCCATAAACATATTTAAAATTGCGGCAGTCGGCATCCAAAGCTCAATCCAAATCAAAGTTTGTAAATAAGAAACTAAGTTTTTAAATCCGCCCGGAAGTAAGACTACAATAAATACAAATGGAAAAAATGCATATAAAACGGCTCTCATTCCCATTTGAATTTTAGGAAGCATTTTAGCCATATAATATCCCGTTCCTAAAGAAGAGGTTGTAAATTCAGCTATACTTTTACCCGCTGCATAAGAAAACTCGCCCGGAGCTACCTTATTTTTAGATTCTATAAAATGATTCATTAAGGCTGCATGAATGCCTATAGTTCTAGCCATTGAAACAATTTGTGGTCCTGCGCTACCGGCAGTAAGTCCAGATTTTCCTGTAAGCAAAGAGATGGTTGAACCATTTAACTTCTGATCTAGCCCGGCGGCACACTCTATTACATCCGAATTCATTAATGCCGCAATACCCGGCTTAATCTTGCTCCAAAGATAACCGCACCTCATCGTTTCTCCGTGAACGGTAACTAAAACGTTTTTAGGTGCCAAATTATCATCGTACGTAAAAGCGGGCAACGTAGAAATTGGCGCTTTTTCCGTAGGGTTTCTATAAATGCTTACAGTATTGTTTTCAAATAAATCTACCATAGTACGATATAAATCTCCGGTAGTACTGAATGCTCCGCTTGCTACCGCAGCATTCTCAGATTTTGATGCGGGTATTAGCACGCAATCTCTTTGCAAAGCATCTAATGCAGTCAATAAACTCATAGGGGTATTATCTTTTGCGATCATATCCGAAACTAAAGCAGGCATTTTTAAAGAAAGCAAAGAGCTAATAGTGGAAAGATATGAGGCATAGTCTGAATTATCATTAAAAACGATCATTTTTGTTTCGTCCGAGAATGCGGAAGTTGCCAATTTAGTGGTCTCTCTACCTATTTCATTAACAAAAGAAAACGTCCAAGCTAAAACCATAGGAATATTACCCACTACCGTTCCACTAGATTCAAAAGCTCCTTTAGTAGAAGCCGATCCGCCAAAAGAGATCATTCCTTTCAAATAGTTCTTTCGCGTCAAATCAGCGGTAGTTTCGCATAAGGATGGGAGCTTGTTTGTTTTTATAATAAGGTTGCTCGGATGCGAAAATAACATCATAAGCAAAGCCATACCCACAATTAAATATTTTACAAAATCTCCTAACGGAGCTGTTCCTGCGCCGCCTTGATAGGTTTTTAAAACGCCTATTATAAAAACAAATAATCCGCCGACTAAAAATACGAGCTTTAAAATTTCCAAATACTGAGAGGACTTAAACATTGCAGACATTGCATTAAATATGTTCCAATACACCTCTACCATTGTAGGCGAATCAACAATAAATTCGTAAGAATTAGCTCCAAAGGCTAAAGATGTTAACAAAAAAATCGATAATAAGATTTTATTTACCATGGTTAGTGTCCTCTTCTACATTTCTAGGATCAGCGCAAAATTCTTCTACTAGCTTATCCTTGTTCCTATTTGTACATGCTCTAGTAAGATAATAATTTGCCGTTTTTAAATCTTTTTGAACTAAAAGCTCTCCTACTTCGCTATAAAACCCATCTTTAAACATGAAGGCTAAGATATATTGAGCTAAAGAATCGTCTTTTTGATCCAGTTGCATAACCAGATTTAAAAGTTTCTTATTTTGCTGTGTTTCTTTATACAAATTGATTAACCCGACGCCAGCCTCATAATCTTGAGCTTCTAAAGCCTTTTCTAAATACTGCTGAGCCTTGCTGTGTTTATCATCGTCTAAAGCTCTCATTACCGGAGATGCTAAAAGCAAATTACCCAATATTCCATAGGCTTTTTTATTGCCTAATTCAGCTGATTTTAGAATAAGACTTTCCGCTTTCCTTCCATCTGGCTTTACTATCTCGCCGGTAGAATCGGGCTCGTTTATTCCCATGGCATATAAGGTACCTGCGGTAAGGAGTTGTGCATCGTTTTGCGAATTCTCCATATAAGCAAGCATATCCTTATAAACTACCTTTTGCGGAACGCTCGCTCCTTCAAGAACTCCTCCCGTATTCTGGGATACGGGAGAAGCTTGTAAGGAAAGACATAGTAAAGATAAAACCAAGAAAATCTTATTCATTTTTCAGCCCTTTAATTTAAAGGATTTTCAGGCGAAGCCTCGATAGCTCGCTGCTTGTTCTTTCTATCAAGCTTATCAAGCACATCTACGAGCGCATTGTATTTTACTACAGCCTCGTTTTGAGATTTTAGATACTCTCGGTAGAACTTCCTTACTTCACTCATAGCTTTCTGATTTATCATATTTGCCGCCATAGTTGCACTTTCAGTAACTGTTATAGAGTGCAAACCGTCTTTATTTCTTGAAACATCTACCGTTCCTTTATGGAAGTAAATTGCCGGAACCATTTGCTTATTGAACGAATTGATATTCGTATAAGCATCTACGATCGCACTTAAAATGGCATGAGCATTGAATTGCGCAAGCGTTTCGATATATGCTTCTCTATCCTCAGCGCTTGATTGCTGAAGGATTTTGATAAATCTATGAACGCCCGGAACGATCCAACTAATATTAAATTTCTTTTCATAGTCTGCAATATCTAGCGTATCTTTAGAATTATCGCCATTGGCAAAGCCTTGAATCATTGCCTCTATAATCTCTTGAGATTTAGCAACCAACCCCTTCTCTTTTACGCTAGAATCCAAGAATTCTATTTTGTTCGTTTCTTGTTTATCCAAAGCAAAGACTATAAATGTTCTACTATCCTTATCCAAATTGCTTTGAGTAGGTTTAAGAGCTACTATTCCATATCCTAAGGCATTCACGATCGCCCTTCCGTTAGGAAGGTCTGATGAAACTTTAGCTCCCGTTCCATGAAGTAGAACTTGAATTAAAGAATTCATTGTGTTAGGAATATTTTCAGGAACGCCCGAACCGTCTGCGACAAATTGGCTTCCATCTACAGACGAATTTTTAGATTGTCTGTCGTAATTAGATGTTGCAGGCGTCTTTCCCCCATCATCTTTTGTTCCCGTTCCTAAAGCAATGCTATTCATGCTCTCTTCTACGTTATCTATATTTCGTAAGACGGCCTCAGAACCTACATGCCTCATTAGCGCAATAACTATGCCTGTTCTCATCACCTTAGACTTAAACGTAAACGATCCCGGAACGGCAGCCTTGCCGGTATCTTTATTTACGAAATTCAAAATAGAAGGAAGCCCCACGACATACATATTGCCGACTTTTTTAGCAGAAGCATTATCGCCTGTAATCGCAAATTTATGAGTCTTAAACGGAGTTACTTCGCCCATAGATTTAACGCCTAAGATATGTTGTAACAACTTAAGTCTATTGCCTCCGTCTTGAACATAATCAAAGATGGTCATTAAGAAATTGACTGAATAAGCATTTGCTACGAGTTTATTCTTAAGAATATCCGTCCAAGCTTGCTGTCTTTCCTCTACGGTAGCTTTGTTCTTATACTCGCCAAAGCCCTTATAGATCATATTCTCATCAAAATTATTGTCCATCCATCTCTCAAAGAAGTTCTTAGTACTCTTCTCTTCCGAATCCATTTTATTCGTTCCCGGTTCACTATCGGCTTTACCGAAGAAATTCCAGTCTCTATTGGTAAGTCCGTTTACGATGCCATCAAATCCGGTTTCAGCGCCTATGCTTCTTCCTAGCGCATATCCGGAAGCGCATGCATTTGCCAAAAGTTGCTGAATAGTCTTAGCCCAGTGATTAAGAAAATCAAACGCTTTCATTACGCCCGGCAAGGAATAAACTAGGCCCACTACGACGCCCCAAGCAAGAGAAGTACCTGCATTTTTAAGCATTTGAGCAAGTCTATCTAAGCCTGCTAATTGCATAAACATGCCCTTAATGCTTAAGCCGCCGCAACCTATCGCCGCTTTTACCGGAGAGATCGAAAATAGCGGAGGCGGATAATCATAAGCAGAACCAAATCTTAAAAAAACGCCGCCCGTATAAATATTTGCGCCGTTTTTTAAATCGCTATTTCCGGTTTTATACACGCCGGGCGGAGTGGCATTCATCAAAATGTCGTCAAATATACTCTCAGCCCAAGCCGAAGAAGTAAAAAATACCGAAACGCAAACTAATACGGAAACGATTTTTTTAAGTCTTGCCATCTTACTTTCCTTGTTCTATTTTTTTAGTATCTTTGTAGATTTCGTCTTCTTTCTTTTTGACCGGCTCTACCTCTAAATTCTTTTGGATTTGTGCAAAATTCTTATTTGCAGACATTTCGCTAGGATCGATAATTCCATTATATGTTAAAAATTGAATAAAGCTATCTATTATAATGCTTTCGGTTATCGTTCCATTACTTAGAGTTTGATAAAGCGTTTCGCCCTTATCGGTTTTATAAACTCCTACTACAGCTGGCGTTACCATAATATTCATAGAACTAAACAAATCAGGACGAACTTCTATTTTTGCATTGTCCCAGAACTTTCTTGCTTCATCGGCAGTTAAGGCATCCGTACTCGCTTTTAATCTAGCTTTAGCATCTTCGCTAGGCACTATTACTATTTTTTGAATGTCTTTCCAATAGTCTTTGCCGTATATCCACATATTAGAATACGCATAGGTATTGTATTCATAGGCTAAGTTATTGCCCAAAAAGAACATTACGCCGATTTTATCTTTTAACTGATCTAAAACCATAACTTTCCTAAATCCGGCAACATCTTCAGATAATGGATTTCCTAAATTCTCATTATAAGCAAACGTCATATCTGTAGGATAAGCTTCCGGACCGTCATTAAGGAAGGAGAAGTGAAGCCCTGCAGAAATCTTACTTAAATGATTAAAATATTTAGCTTGCCATTGCAGATACTTCTTGGAATTTGTCGGACTTGGATTTGCAAGCCACTCTTTCATTACCGGAACCTGTTGCGCTTCTGCTTGAATAGGTAAAACAAAGCAATCGGCAGATGAATTTGTTAAACATTGCTCGCCCTTAGAATTAGTTGAATACTTAGGCGTTACATCTGGGTAAGCATACTCGAGCCTTTCCTTAATATCTCTCAATGAGGCTTCTTGGCGTTGCAAAACCTTTATAACCGTAATATCCTTTTCATATTCAAGCTTTTCTTTGTTGGTCATTTTGGTTTTGATCTCTTGATCTTTACCATCTTTATCTTTTACTTTTTCTTTATACCACCACCAGCCGTTAGTCGCATCATATTCAAAAACACCGTTTCCTATTGACGATCCTCCAAGCTCAGTAAAGCCTGAAGATCTTCCGTCGTTTCCTTCCCCAAAAAGCAATGAGGCAAGTAGGGCGGCGCATATACCTATTCTTTTAATCATCTTTACCCTTTAAATTTTCATTTTTCAAATGTTTAGCATTATAGCTAAAATTACTTAAAAAGCTTTGTAGTTTGTATTTTAACTTTAATGTTTTTATAACAGGTTCCGTATATTCCCTAGTAACAAAAATTTCTTGCTCCACCTCTTCTTCTTTATGAAAATAAATTCTCTCTTTCTTAATAGAAAAGTTTCCAAGCGAAAGGATCGTATCTAAATCATTAACATAACCATGAATATAAAGGTCTTTCATAACCTCCTTGGCTTCCTTCCCAAAATATGTTTTAATTTCGGTATAAGCTACTTTTGATTTTAAATTTAGTAAGAATGATAAAAGCTTAGAAGCGTTTTCAAAGTCATAAGAGATGCCGTTTGTAGCTCCTTTTATCGTTTTATCGTTCTTTTTAAACATCCCCAAAAAAGTTTTAAATTTAGATTTCCCGCTACAAAACACTATTTTACAAAATGCGCATGTTCCATAAAAGAAATAAACCATTCCGAAAAACAGCGTGCTAAAACCGCTCGAGCCTTTTAATACTTGCGGAAATGTCTCTATAACCGCATATTTATCTATAAATTTCTTTTGCAGCATTCATTTCTTCCTTTCCGCCCTCTCTGGCGCTTAGCGTTTTTTGAAGGAAAGAGACTGCGGCTCCGCTTATTTTGGCAACCGTCTTTTCATTCTTTTCCCTCCAATCTTTGAATAATTTTTGAGCCGCTTCTATTGGATAACCGAGGTGAAGCCCAGTACGCTCATATTCTTGCTTAATATCTGTTTGATTTGGTTTATACGCCCTTCTTTCAAACATATATATAAACCAACAAGAAAACGAAACCGTTATAAAAGTAAGAAAGTAAATGTTGTTCCAAGTATAGTCTGAAGATATAAAAATTTCACCTAACTTATTATGTAGCCATATTAAAAAATCTACGAACTTAGCCTGATAGCTTCCGGGTAGTACATTATTAGAAAGCGTAGCAATCGTTTGGAAAAGAAGTAGCAATATATCTTTAATCATAGAAGCAATAAATACGAACACCGCCATCATTGATAAAAAAACGCTAAAAAATGTCATATAAAAAGTATATGAAGTAAAATTTGCCACAGACTGCGTTATCGGACCCACTACTTGCGATCTGATTATCGCATAATAGATAAAATGATATGCAATAAAGAAAAGAATCGGGATGTAAATTATTGCTGAAAGCAAAAACCCTAAAAAGCCGCCCGAAAGCTTCCACTTAATAATTCCGCTTACAGCAACTATTGTTGCATAAAGCCCATAAGAAGTCCCATCTGCAATACACATCCACATATATCCGTTGAGGTTCGCTTTAGAAATAGCGTTTTTATCGATACTCCCTTGCCCTTCTTTCTCTTGGATATAATAAACGTTACTCATATCCTGAAGCTCTTTAGGCAATGAGTGAAACGTATATCGTTCGCCGGTTATCTCATTGCTTTTAATCTTTTGAGATCGTTGTTCTCTTTCCGCATCTTCGAATATATCAGCCATTGCTTATTTTCCTTCTCTTTCTACATTCTTTTTATTGTAGAATTCTTTCTCTTTTAGCTTTGCTTTTTGCATATCTTTATAAAATTTAAGAATTAGGATAGGAATAAAAATTCCAACCCATAAGAAAGCACCAATAGAAGGTTCGCCTCCTAATTTTAACACTATAAGAAACGGTATCGGTATCCCAAGAGTAATGTGAAAGTAAAATATAAAGTCTATCCAGAAAAACTTACTTTTTAGCAACAACTTAAATGATGATAACATGCCTAGCCTTCATTTTTAAGATTGATGAATAATAGCAAATTTTAGAATTTTTTGAAATATGAATAAAGAGAATTCTTAAAAAGAATAAGGATTTGTCCTCAGTAATCTTTCGATTACTGAGTAAGTCTAAATTAACGACAAATCGCTAAATAAAATCAGAACATTTAGACAAGTTCTGAAGTACATATTTTTTTCTAACGTCGTAAATCAAAATAAATTTAACGTAGCATAGGCTACGCAAATTTATTCTGCGATAAAAAAATATGCAAAATAAATGGAAATAGAAATTGTTTTACAACCGACCTATGCAGTTGGAGCTGTTTATTTAGAAGGCAAAATCCCCTTCAAAAAACACGCATAAAGCTTACTCAAAAAAAAATACAGCAATCGCATAATCACTCCTACTAATAGCTTGATTTTGAAAGCCTAGTAGTCCTGAGAGGTAATTAACTTCTGTGCGAAGTTTACCCCAGAGCATGTCCTGACCGCTCATCTTACTTAATGAAAGTAAGACTTCTTTGTGTAATACCATGCAAAAAACATGATACCTCTCCATCCCAGAACCGACTTTGAGCAACATTTTTAAACTCCATTAATAAAAAAACATTGTAATCCATGTTAGAATAGAAAAAATGTAAATAGCTTTACAAAATATTTTTAAATGTATCTGTTTTAAAGAATTTAATAGTTATAACCCCCTAAAAATAGGGGGTTTATAATTAAGAATTAAGTTTAAGGAAAAATATAATATAATATCAAAATGAAAACTATCTAATTCTTTAGGATTTTGTATCACAAATTAGGTTAAAACAAACATTCTGATCTAAATTATCTGTAGAGCAAAAATAGTTTCCGTTCCCTTTGACGGAAAGACCAACGAATTTCTTATCGCAACCTATTTCTTCTCCCCTTTCTATCTTAACGACTTTTTTGAATAGCTCATTATCGCCTAGCGTCATATTGCCTATTTTCACTCTATCGCTTCTAATAAATCGAATAATACCTTTAGACGCGTCAAATATCGGAAAGAGATTCCAAATAGAAGTTATGATATAAGTTCCATCTTCCGTGGTAAGTCTTATCTGATCTTTAGCTTCAACGCTGATTTCCGATACTCCAGTAACTTTAACATATTCTGCTACATCTCTTTCCGTATCATAAGAAAGAACATGATCTCCCACTTTCACTTCCGTTATAGGAATTATCTTTTCTTCTGCTTCGCCAAGCCTTACTTTAACAAAGCTGTTTGAGGCTACATAGCCCAACTGATCCATCGACTCAGATAAAATGTTTTGAACCATTTCTAAATAAACCTTTCTGTGAAAGAAATAATGAAAGTATTGTATCAAAAAAGTGCATTTAATAAAACGCGGGTTATTGGGAAGTTAATTTTTAAAAGGAAAGATTGTTTTTGTGTCATCTTAAAAAGAATAGGCTGAGAGAAAAATCTCTCAGCTATTTAAAAATATTGAAACTCACACTTTTTGGGGCGTAAGCTTCAAAAAGCTTTTGCAACCAAGCCAACTTTGCTTGATCAAGCTGCGCGGAGCTAGCAATTATACCGGCACCAAAAGCTTGAAGTAAAATTGACTTAATCTCCAACCGATTATCAGCATAAGCCTTTTCAACGGCTTTGCGATTCTCGGGTTTGCCGCTATATTCAATATATAGCGTTTGATTGATTATCGCGATCGGAGTAAGATTCGCAAGTATCCTAGAAATTAGGATATTTTTATTTTCATACTCCTTTCGTAACTCATCCCATTGAGGAAATTGGGTTACTACGCGATAAACCTCTTTTTCTTCGCCCATTTTCTCTCCTTATCCTACAAGCTTCTTAATCTCTTGTGCAATTTCGGTTGCACTCAGATTGCCAAGGCTCGTATCATAAACCCGCTTATTGTCTAGCCAGTAATAGCGCTTTTCAAATTTTTCCTCAGACATCTTATCCTCAAAAGCAAATCTGGCTTGGATATTGTCCAAACTTTCTCCACGATCAAGAAGTCTAGCTTTCCTTACCTCATCATCCGCGGTAAAAAAGAAAAGAAAGATATCCTCGAAATAAACAAATCTAAGCGCACCGGCTAAAACGGCACTAACATAATCTGCGCTAATAATCGACATAATGCCGATATCTTCAACGCTTTTTATGCTAGCTTCATTAACTCCATAAAGCCAATTTTCATCGTTTCCGATTTGAATTCTAGCAAAAGGTTTATAACTAAGAAATTCCTCTCTATCTTTGCAAAATTGGTAATCTTTCCAGTTTATTTCTCCTTCACGCGGCTTACGAGTAGTTAAAGAAAGAAGGTTTTTTATCCTTCCTTCGCCCAAGCGTAGAAGTTCTTTTTCTACGCTTGTCTTTCCTGAAGCCGATGGTCCGTAAAGAATGATTAATTTTTTCATTCCTCATCTCCTTCCGCTTCAGAACTTCTTATCGTAACGGTATTTCTCGTTACTGGTTTTAGCCCAAAACCGAGTGATTGAACCGTATCGATGATTTCGGGCGTATTAAACTTAACATCCAAGCTTTCAACGAAAGCCGGATTGTTGGCAAATACGCCATTGTCAAGCATAGCTTGCAAAATATCGGATTTTTTAACCGATCTACTCGCCGACTGATATGTCGTAGTAGTAGAACATCCTACACTCATAGAGGTGCCTGGAATGAGAACGCGGTAACCTTCATGTAAGGAAGCACTTGGTTGATCCTCGTTCCTTAAAGCTTCTTTACCTGCATTTTTCAAGAACGTGTCTTGAGCTTTTGCAAGTTGCGTAGCCCACTGAAGCAAGCTAAATCTGTTTTCAAGCTCGCTTGGATCATAATCCTTCGTAGGACATGTTTCCAAAAACGGGCAATATAAGCAGTGCGGTCCAGGTGTAGACCTTGGCTCATTTGGAGATTCAAGAACCATTTTATAGGTCTTGAATTTCGCAATGAAAACTTGCTCCATTGCTAAAATCTCCTCTGGCGAAAGAACTTCACTATAAGCATAGCCCGTTCTTAACGCAACTCTAGTAAAAATAACCGGAAGCCCAAATGTCTTAAATGCGACATAGCTATAAAGCAAAGCCTCATCGTCGATCGTATTATCGACTAAAAAGCCAGACTTCCAATCGATAACAACGCAAAAGGCATCGTCTCCGATCTGCTTAATGCCTACCGCATCGAAACGAGCCGTAAGTTTAAACTTGTCGGCAACTTGAGGCATCTCTATGGAGTAGGTTACCTCGCTTTGAAGCTGTTCCAACTTCTCGAAATGTTTTTCGAGAGTCGCGAAACCGCTCATAGTATTCATTGTTTCAAAAATTAATTCAGAACTATATTGAGTATAGAGCTGATCTAATTTTGCACTAGAACCCATAAACGCTTCTACGCGCGCATTAGCTAAAGCATGTGCTAGTAAGCCTACCGAAGCAGCTTCTGAAGTGTTGGCAAATGCAGCAGGCTTCCTCCTACTCAAATACGCTTGTAATGCGCATTTATTAAACTTCTCGAAAGAAGTTTTTGAAACGATATTTGTTTCAAATGGAACGGCTGTCCGAGCCGTAGACTGAATTTGTGGCATGTTCTCTCCTTGATAAAAAAAAATTTTCTAAACGTCAGACATTTAGAATTGCAAAATTATAACCTCTAAAATAAAAAACCTAAACTTCTCTTTCCTAATATTTTTAACTTTACTATTATAACTTAGTTTTTCTTAAAATAATGTTATTGCTAAAAATTTGTTTGATTGTTGTTTGACAATTATCTTAATTATAGCTTAATTAGAAATAAGAACTCCCAATATACGGGATTTTCATAAATAAAATTTGTTTGATCATTGCTTGACAGAAAACTTAAATATATTTAAGCAAAATAGGTTTTTGGGAAGTTAGAAGTTTTTTAACTATAAAATCCGTCATGGAGTAAGCTTTAAATTCATCTTTATTTAAAGTAATAAGCCTATCGTTAATATCTAAGAACCAAAATTTTAAAGCTTCATCTATATCTGTATTTTGAAAGGACTCTTTTTCAAAATCGAGGTAATTAGCAAAAAGCTTTTTAATGTATTTCTCGTTCCTTGATTGGACTTCATTAAAATCTAAAGTTTCTGAACTTTTTAAAATGCCCGCTTTTTCTAATTCTGATATAAAAGCGTATGATTCATTAAGAGAATAGGAAGTGAGTTTATTTAACACGAATAGATATAAACTTTCAAAGGAATTAAACCCAAGCTCTTGCAGGCGCCCGTAATCACCTTCCTCTGAATAAGTCATATTAAATCTATCCTTTATTCCGTATCCCGGAAATAACAAAACACGCTTACTATACCTTCTAACCATATAATGTTCGCGATCGATTTCTAACTTCGCTCCATATATAAATGGAATGGTAACTGCTAAATCCGGATAATCGGAATAATAAGATACGTAAAGATTATATTTGTTGGACCTTTCAAGCCCGGTAAGATAACTTTCCTTCACATCCTTTAAAACGGTTAATTCGCTTCTAGTTTTTTCGCTTTGCTCCTCTTTAGTAGGCGTTTTTGTAGAAAAACTTCCGAGGCAGCCAGAAAGAGAAAAGACTAAAAATAAAGACAGAAGGAAAGATCGCATTATTTATCTTTTAAGAAATCACCTATAATCTTATCTGCGTTTTTATCTCCCGCACATCGATCCGTGTTGCAACCAGCCTCTTTGCTATCTTGTATAACATAAACGGTAGCTGCATCACTAGCAGGTTTCGACTTAGCGGACTTGGCTTTCGGCGCAGTATAAGAAGGAGCTGAAGTTTTTTTGGATGTTCCCGCAGACCTATAAGCGCCCATGGCTCTTATCTCCTCTTCGGTTTTTGCTACCGGGGTTCTCCCGCTTTTCGTGCTTGGTGCTACTCTTACTCTATCTGTCGTTCCTCTCACTAAGTTTTTCTCAGAATTCGAAGCGCCGGTATCGCGATAACTCCTAGGTGCTACCGCTCCTCCTGCTCTAAGCGCCGCAACTTCTTCTCTTAATCGATTAATCTCATATTGCATGTCGGCGCAGCAGTTGCCATAGCCACCGCCTCCCGAAGTCGAAGTTCTTGCCTCTAAACCGTTATACTGTTTAATAAGTTTGACTACCGCTTTAGTAAGTTCGGTTTCATCTGCTGCCGTAGCGCTTGAAACAAATATTGCGCTAGCTAAAGCCACTGAAGTTAAAATCTTTTTCATCTATTTTCCTTTTATGAAGTTTCTAATAATTTTGGTATCTTGATCATCCTCTACCGCAGCAGGAGCTCGGCTAGTCGTATCTACATTTTTTCGGCTTAGCGATTCGCCTCGTACGTAGCTTCCAACGATACGCTCATCCGCTCTTTCGGATTTGGTTTGCTCTTCTAACATGCTCTTTGAAATCGGCGTAGGAATTTCGCTCATATTCGTCATGCTCTTAGGCGTTTTTTCTCCTACTATCCAAGAAGGTTCTTTTACTACTACATAAAGCTCGTGAGAAGAAACTAAGTTTCCATCGTTATCTATATAGTTTGCTACAAATACCTGTTGGATTTGTCCGTTATCGCGGATAATGTCGCCTACTTGAGTTCTGGTAGAAACTAGCTTTCCTTGCTCTTTATATTGCACGGAAAGATCGTTCCCAGCGGTTACGGTTATATCGGCATTTGGAGAATAACCTCTCGCGCCTTCGCTAGATTGAGCTTTTAAGGCTCTTTTTCGCTCAAGCTCTTCCTCTTTTTCTTTATTCCTTTTATTCGCTTCATCTATCTTGTCTTTCCAAGGTGAAGTCTCATACTTTTGCCATTCCTCGTCGCGATCTTTCTTAACAAGCATATTTCCTTTTTTGTCTATTCCGAAATACAAAACATCTTTAATTCCCGAGGAAAGATATTCATCTTGAGTTTTACGAATAATATCTCTGTGTTTGTATATATCCTTCGGAGAGCCTGAAACGCCGAAAGTTTTGCTTTTTGAGGTTTCAGACACCGATTTATCATAACCTATACCGAACGGGTTCTTTAAAGAACATCCCGTAAAAAGCGTCGCGCTTATTGCAAGGCTTAATATTGCGGCTTTACTAAGTTTCATTATTTTTCCTTTACTTGTTATCTCTTACGGGCTCATACTGAACGCCGTCGCTAGAACCGCCTTCATCGCCGCCCTCTTCTACGGGAACTTCCCTCATAAGCGATCTAGTAAATGCGTTCTTTTGCTTTATTTTACCTTTGTCATCGCTTTCTTTCAACCTTTTATTCAGTAAGAAGGCTTCAATCGAGCTAAGATCAAGCTTGTTATTCTCTACAACAGTAAAATCTTCGCCTCCCATAAGAAGTAAATCCACGGTTCTACCGCCTCTTACTTCTATAACCGGAAATATCTGCTCCGCCATTTTTAAATAATAATCTCCGAGTTTGCTAAATACGGTAGATAATCCTGAGGCGCCCGCATAAAGTGCGTTATTAGAAAATGATTTTCCAAGTCCTTCGTTATCTCTACTACTACTTGTCGTTCCGCCTAAGTTAATCGTAGTCGTATCTCCGCTAGTAAGCGCATTAGCAAATGTTTCCAAAAAGCCCGCTATAAAGGTTCTTGCAAGCCAAGCTCCGTTTTTATGTAAAAGCTCTCCGCCTACGCCCGGTATTCCGTTTTCTCCAATGACCCATCCAGTAATAGGTGCTTCTATTCTATAATCGCCGTCATCTACCAAACAAGAAACCGAAACCAATTTAATCTCTGCCGTTTGAGAATTCATATTGCCTTTTGCCGAACCTAATAAAAAGCATTTATCTACGCTTCCTAAATGTTCGTTAGGTTGAATAATAGAGCCCTCTGCCTCAAACAATACCGGAAGCGGTTCAGATTCCGCTTCTTGAAATGCGGGTGCATAAGCTCCGGTAATCATATAAGCTTGAGATAAACCGGTATTTAAGTGAAATGTCCCCTTATCTCTTTCCTGTTTATTTTCGCTTTCCTTATCTTCTTGCTCTATCTCTTTTTGGGCTGCAATAACAGCAGAATTAAATTTATTATCTACCTTAACCGTCTTTACCTGCTTTCTACTCTTTGCTGGAGGCGTTTTTATTAAATCTTTTACCTTGGTTAAATTACCTTCGGATAAAGTTGCATTGTTATCTTTTAACGTTAAAGTAACATTGCCCTCTTTAACTATTGGATTGCCCTCTTTGTCTAATGGGATTTTTGTTTTAGTTCCATTTGTATCTATTCCTATCGCAAATTCCGGCTGTTGAAAAATCGTTTTAGTCGAGACATTCCCATCCTCTGCGGTTATATTAATATCTGTAGCTTTCGGAGGCGGAATCAAAATCATAAGTCCATTCGGTCCGCTTACTACGCGTCCTTTGTTCTTGCCGCTACCGGAGAAATCCATTCCTATAACTACGTCATCCTCTCCTTTGATCTCAGTTCCGGCATTTTTAGCCGCCATTATCTCTATTTGCTTAATTTTTTCCTCTTGTTGCTTAAACTGAGATGCTATGTCTTGTCTCATGGATGTAATCTTATTAGAAAAAGAGTCTGACATCGCTTTAATGTTGTTTTGCGTTTCTACTTTATTTTGTTGAAGCGTTTGTTTAACCTCATCCAAAAAACGAAGTTGCTTATTTGAGTATTCGGCAATAAGCTGTTCGGTTTTCTTTTCCTGCTCTTTCATTCTGTTTTCGATAGAAATAGCCCAAGTTTCTTTGAATTCCGGGTTTTGAATAATATCCAAATTTTGAGCCTCATTCATCGGTTGTCTTTGATTAAAAATTTTCTTTTGATCGGTATTGAGCACGGCTGAGCCGATACCAAAAAAGGCTATTAAAAGAATGATGACGAATATGGATATAACGAAAATGCGCTTTTTCTTTTGCGCTTTTACGTCCATTGTATCCATATCAATAACTTTTTTATGATTGTTTGCCATCTTAACCGCCTTACTTTTGATTTAGATTAAGTCTATCCGCAACCGTGGATTTGTTTATTATCATCCACATTTTCCCAACCTTACCGGGCTCTAGCTTATTCACTTCAAATGCCATAGCTAATACTCCATCGGTATAAAAATTAGTGAAATCAAGAGTTAAAAGTTGATTTGTGGTGTTTTTCAAAAACCAAGTTTCTACTCTATATTTGCCTCCGTCATAAAAGTATTCCTTTTGCATCTCTAAATCCGGCGTTAAAAATTGTTTTTTAACCTCAACCTTAGTATAGCCCGGAATGCCCTCTCCTAGAACCGCTTTTTTCATAATATTCGTTATGTCGCGCTCTATTCTATTTGTTTCGAATTGCTTGGCTTCTCTAGTAGGCGAATCATTAATCACTTTGTTGCTAGTAAAGATAAATTGCTGCTCCGTCCCAGTTGCCGTTATCTTTAACAAATATGGATCACCCGATAAGGAAAAAAGTACTACGTCTGCTGTTTCATCGGGCTCTAGCGTAGTAGGTAAAATAACTAAAGACATATTCTTTGAGCTTACCTGAAACGATTCTGGCGTTTCGGTAGAAAGCTGAGCTGATTGAATAATGAACGGGAATTTAAGGAGGTTCATTTTGTTATTTTGCAAATTAACTGAGATCGCTCCGCCCGTATCTAGGCTTATCGTTTTTGCAAACATCGCCCCGCTTAAAAACATAACTGCTGCCGCTATTTTAAAGATTTTCACGTATTCCCCTTTACTGCAATACTTCGTCAAAATGAACGAATTTGTTAAATTTAAGTTGCTCTTGCGTTCTTACATCGTTTAATCCAAAGAACGAGCTATTTATAGATTTTATATAAATATTGCCGTTCCTTACGTAACATAAAAACGTATAAGCATACCTCATTCCATTGAGTTGATCGGCAGACTGCCCAATCATTCTATTTATCGTTCCAAAGGCAGTAACCTTATAGTAATTGCCTGAAACGCGCTCTACCTTAATGTCGTTTAATTTAAACTCTTGTGTAATAAAATTCGTCTTTATAAACTTAATGAATGACATAATGTCGGATTTGCTCTTATAGGCTGTTTGAGGATCAATAAACGGCATAATAGCTTCATACTTGCCATCTATATCCTTATACGAAAACGATCCGATTTGCTGAACCCAGATACGAGACCACATAGAAAAAACGTTTTCGCTAGCCGCATCCGCTCCTATCCCATATTGTCCGGGAGGAAGGACCTGCGGAACTTGGATAACGACTGTTTTGTTAGATGCTACGTTAATGTATGCTCGCACCAAAATTAGCACTACTAAAAAAAGCGCTACACCGACGGCAATAAGCGCCTTTATTATTATCGTATAAGTTTTTTCTCTGTCAAAATATTGTTCTTTACTCGCCATTTACTATCCTTATGAAAATAATGTTTCCGTAAATCCGTAAGGAACGACCCTTCCGATCTTTCTTAAATACGGATAATGCACGTAAGCTTGTTTGTCATCAGAGCCCGGAACGAAAATTCCTTTGCGATAAAGTATCTGCATAGTATATCCGTCCGGGCGATTTCTCTTAAATCTCGAATATAGTACAGCCAAGCCTAACCCGGATGTGATAGAAACAAGCATAACCGAAAGAGAGCCTAAATCCGGGAAAAACAAAGAAAGAGCCAAAACGGAAGTCATAGTTAAAAAAGCCACAAAAAATTCGTCTATTTCAAATATTCCGATCAATCTTGGACGATCTATGAATTTTGGAAAAAACTGAGCATTTACGTTTTGCATTGAGGGCGCAGTTGCCATTTTCGTTCCTTTTATAAAAATTGAAATAATTGTAGCAGGTTTTTGCGCTACAATAAAGCCTTATTAGAAATTATCTATTGCTGCGTTAATATGATTTAACCTAGGAATAAGATTATCCTCCGCATCCTTTACCGCATCTGAATACCTTCTGCTCATATTTTCAAATTCATCTCGAAATCTATAATACGACTCATCTTTCCAACCGTTGCTTTCCGCTTCCATTACTGCTCGTTTTAAAGACGTCATTAAATTGTTGCTTTCTTCTGTAAAGATTTTCATCTTTTTTAAAATATTCTGAACCGATTCTTGCGAAATGTGTATATCAGCCATTCTTATTTCCTTCATTCATTGATTTTTACATATTCCATATTGGCTTTTAAAGCTTCATGATATTTTTTATTCATTATAGTGTTATCAAACTCACGAATTGCACCCTCAAGAGCATCGTCGATAATAAAGTTATCTCCTTCCTTAAATAGAAGCAAATCTATTTTCGAGAAAGTAAAAAAGCTAGGCATGTTTCTATAATCCTCTTGAGACTTTTTAAGGAATTTCAAAAACATTTTAAAACCTATTAAAGAGCCTATACATAAAATTACGTTAAATATAACCGCTCCTCCTCCAATCATAGTGGTGATAATAGATGATAGCAATATTACAGAAGCTAAAATAACAAAAGACACCAAAGATTTAGAAGCAAGCTCATCTACCGTAACGGCATACTCGGGAGATACGCATAAGTCTTCTACGACTTCTCTCCCGCTAAAGATGCCATCAATTGGAAAATTATCTAAATAAACGAACAACCCTGTTTCCTCTTGTCTCATTAACCTTTCGTCCGTTATTTCCTCTATGAATTCAGCATTTCTTGAATGCTCATCCCAAGTAGAAGTTTTGTTGTCAATCTTATTTTTTACCGCATCCATAAAAAAGTTTTCATAAAGAACCGTAAAATCTCCAAAGCGGAGCGTATATTTATAAACGCTCTTATTCCTTGCATTAAATACCTTTACCACTGGAACGGGAACTCTTGCCTTTTTAGATTTGGTTTTAATCAAATCGATCTTTTGTATCGTTTCAGAAGTTACGTCAAAAAAATCTCTTACTTCATAAGAATCCGAGCTATCCATTAAAGACTTTAATTTGGCAAGTTGTTTTTCATTCTCCTCTCCGATATAAATATACATATTTATGTAATCTTGTATTTTTTCTATATGCATAATAACTTTTTCAAGTTCTTGTCTATCTTGCTCAAGCTGTGAGGATATAAGCCCCATATTTTGTATTCCTTGAGCGCCGTTAACAGATTCATAGAGCTTTTCATGCTTTGCTTTGAAGTAAAGATCGAAATTAGTATTTACAAACATCGGAAATCTAATTAAGAATTTTTCCCAGCGTTGTTGAAAATCAAATAGCGCTGACGAAATTTCGATAAACTCGCCTTCATTATGAACTAAAGCGCCGATATATGACTTTACTAGCTCCGTATTCGCAGGAATATTACGGGGATCAAAGTTTAATAAATCGGAAAGCATTCGATTTTGTAAAGTTTTAAACTCAGAGAAATTAACGCGAGCTTGTTGCTTCTCTAAGTCGGTCAAAGCTTCAACGTACCTTCTTAGTTCTTTCTCGCTTTCTCTAAAATCTTCTAAGATTTGTTTTCTTTCATTGTCAAATTGCGTATTTTCGCTAACTATTAACTCAAAAAGCCTTTCAGTATTCTCGACGCTTATCATGCGAAATCCTTAATTCTTTTATCTACATAAGGTTTAATTTTGCTAATTTTGTTGCCCAACGTATTATTTTGAAAAATAGCAACGTTATCCGATTTGGAAAATTCGATTTCCGAATAGTTGTCGCTTAACGTTTTTATGCCGGAACCATCTTTAAAAATTAATTTCTTGCCAAACGATGAAGATTTAGTTGCCAAATCTATTGAGGAATAAGCTGAGTAATTAGGTACGTAAAGGCAAATGTGTATGCCGTATTCAGAACCTTCATCAATTAATTTTACAAATTTTCCTTTCGGAGTATTCGCATTATAAGAGGCGCTTTTCAATATTGGGATATTGGAAGTATAAAACAAAATCAAGAAAATTTGCTTTAAATCCTTAATCGCTTTCTTTCCTTCGCGTACAACCTTATCTAATCTTGTAGCAAATTCATCATAAATTTCGTTTATATGCGTCTCTATAGTAGCATTTACGATCTCTTGAATGTCGTTCCTTTTTGACCCGTTTTGCGCGATATGATGAAAGTATTCCTCATAATTTGGATAAAAGCAACCAAATCTAATGTCATAATTCTCACTACTACAAGAGAGTTGTTCTAACAAATATCCCATGTTTGAAGCCGCTTTTTCAAAATCCTCGCCTATCGAAAGAAAGTGATCGCCAAACTGCTTCTTAAACGTTAAAAATGCATGCGACATTGAAAAGCCGGACGATTCACCTATATAAAGTTTTTCTTGGACCTTATTTAAATCGTAATGTTTATTGGATTTTACATTGCCTTCCAAGTCGCCGTTATAAACAAACCTATCTTTATAAAAGGTTTTAATCTCGTCTTTCGAATAGGTATCATTCATCTTGTCTAAAACAGTTTGTTGAATATTTTTAAGATCGTCATTAGTAGTAAGGTAGGCTTGAAAGAATATATTTTTGCCGTTTAGTCCGTGAGCGGCATTTAATATTCCCTCTCCCGGAAAGCTAAGGAATTTCGGAGCTTGATTGCCTTCAGAAAAGAACTTAACTGCATCTTTTTCATCCATTTTAAAAGCTACTCTTAAAGGCATATTCGAAAGAATACTTGAATCTATATCCAAATCTTTTAAAGTTTGAGTAGAAAGTATAAGATTAATTCCGAAAGACCTACCTCGTCTGACTATATCTGTAATCAAATCATTCGTTTTTTGGCTAATCTTAGGTTTCCCATTAGGAAAGAGAACTTGAAACTCATCGATTATAAGTATAATTCTACTAAGTTTTTTTAGGTTGTTCCCTGTAGTTTCATTTAGCTCTTTAATTGCATCATTATACTTATCTAAGCTAGAGACGTTCAGTTGCTTAAAAATCTCTCCCCGTTCCTCAATTAATCTTATTGCCTTCGTTAAAACGTCATGCCCAAACTCAATCTCTGATTCTACTGAAAGAATCTTTACATAAGGGAAATCTTTATAAATTGCAAATTCGGTTCCCTCTTTATAGTCTAATAGCCAAAACTCAACCTCTTCCGGAGAGTAAGCCATAGCCGTATGTAAGATTATGTCATTTAACGCAACGGTTTTACCCGATCCGGTAGAGCCGCCTATTAGAGCATGGTAAACTGCTTCGCTCTCTCCGGTTTTATTAACGCCCAATGAAAAATATATATCTTCTATACCACTTTTAGCAAATGGAGCGCAAATGCCCGCCGAAGCATCTTCTTTCCAAAAATCTTTCTTATCTGGAATAGTCTTTAAAATGCTAATGATCGGACGTAAGCTCATATTGCTAATCTTATCGTTCATATCAGAAATAGCGCCCTTTACATCCTTTTCTGAAAAATGTTCAAAATCTATTGAGTAAGTACTATTGTAAAAATTCTTTATCTTTGTTTTTAGCGGAGCAGAGAGCATCATAACCGAATGATCCAAATTAGCCGTTTTTGAATGCGAAAATTCAAATATAGACATATTTTTCATAAAATTGCCTAAAGAAATTCCTGAAATAATATCATGCTTTTCGGTAGCCCCTTGAGGAGCCGAGAACGTTAAAAAAATATGAAAGCCCGCTGCCGTTCCGGAATCAAGCAAAGAAATAAGCGCTTCCGCCGACCGTTTGTTAAAACCCGTAGGGAAATTTGCTATAAAAATAAATCTATATGGTTGAGGTATTTCGTCTGTATTGTTGTTATATTCCTCAATAGAACTAAAGCCGTTTTGAGCGATACTTTGAGTAACGATAGACATAGATTGCTTAAAATCTTGCATTGCTCTATCTATTCCGTCATCATCAGTTAAAATGTCTGTTATGATCTTTTTACTCAACGTAATTATTCTAGGAAAATTCTGTCCTGATCCCGATGGGTCTATAATAGTAGCTCTAACCAACCCATCCGGTAAAGAAGCCATCATTTTTAATCCTGCAAGCTCAAGCGTTTCATATATCGTTTCTTTTTCTTGTTGATTATGAAAGATACCTATATGAGAATGTTCGGTAGGAAGTAAGAGCGGAATGGAGCTTTCAAATTCCTCATTTGCTATTTTTGAAGGAACGCCCCTCCAGTTCCTTAGCCTTCCTAATGAAATAATCCCCGGAAATTTATAAGAGAATTTGGTTATACTTGGTCTTTCCTCTTGATATGTCTCTAAAGAAAAATTAGTTAAGGCAGTGTATGGAATGCCCACTTGTTCGTTCAGTTGCGAAATAATTTGAGCGTTGCTTTCTCTGGTTTTTAAATTGCTTTCCTCTATATCTTTTGAAAGGGATTCATGCAAAATGTTTTCCGCATTGCTCTTTAAGCGGTTTTTAACATAAACTAAATTCTCTTTAATGCTTTTTACTTCGTTTTTAGCTATAGCCATGAAACTAGCCCTCTGTTTTTTAGCTAATATTATCTAAAAAGCTACGCTTTTCAAAGAAAATAAGCTCATTAAAATAGTGAAGTGCCGTTAAAAATATTTTTAAAGTTATAATAGGGCGTTGATCTAATTTTCTAAAATTAGATTTTTTATTTTTTCTAAAGGAGAGGAAAATGGTTTTCAGGAACGATCCTGAAAGAGATAGAGCTTTTGCAGAGCTAACCCAAGCTTATCACTCTGAAAAAGAGATTTTTGAGTTCTGGGTAAGTCACGATGAGCTTCAAGTCTCAAACGTCGGATTACGAAACGCCCCTAAATTTGCGTTTAGTATCCGACCGGAGCGAACGCCTTCGGCTCGCCCTAATGCTAAAGTTCGCGGTTTTATGATCACGGATTTTGGAGGAGAGTGCCGCTCCATAACGCCTGTCAATAGACTTATCGATCTTGGCTATACCAAGAAAGAAGCTATGGATAAGGTGCTTAGCTGGATAAGCGGTTTCGATTTGAGTATTGACGTACATATTGATATCAAACGCAATATGCCGTTAGTTGATAATCGAGAAAAACCTCCTTATGGCAAAAGAGCGATTCAAGCTTTTTTATCAAACGCTGCTCGTTACCCCGAGCCTTTTAATGAGCTTTTAAACGGCTTTTTAAGAGCTTCAAGCGAAGATGAAAAAGCCTTGGCACAAAAGTTGCTTATGATCGGCTATTGTCCTCAAGGACAATATGATCCGGTTCATAGGCTTATCCTAATAGAACAAGACGCTGACGGAACGCCTTACGGACATTACAAGTATAACCGTAATGCAGAGCCTAAAGGAAAGCTTAGAAGTAATGCCAGACGAGTTTTAGTCGGTTCGCATCTGCTTTCTATGTTCGGACAAGATATTATCATAAATGAAGGTCACACCGATTTTTGTGCTAATATCTCGAAAGGACTGGCTGCTGTTTCTAGCGGAAGTTCTACGAAAAGGTTTACCGAGGAATATCTCGATCTATTAGCCGGCAAGACATTGCATGATTTCCCGGATTTAGATGTTCCCGGTATCTTGGGCGCTACCTATAGAGCTATCGACATAGCTAAATGGAATGCTAAAAATGCGGGTTTTAAAGCTCCTATCGTTCATAAAGTTTATCTTTGGAGTGATTGGTTTAAAAGCTCAAAACTCGCAGATAAAGTTGCTCGTAACTGTTTTAGCTCATCAGCTGTGGATAAGCTACTAAGAGCCGCTCCGGTTAAAAACGGAGAAGCTTATGTAGGTTTGAAACTGCTTGGGCAAATCCAGTTGCAAGCCATAAACGACGAAAGGCGTTTTGAGGGAGAATTCCCTACAAATCCTTCTATGTTTTTACAAAATTGGACTTTGCTTAATAAAGCAAAGAAAGGTGAAGTAAAAAAGGAAGGATATGACTTCGTAGATTTTCATTTAGAATATTCTATGAAGGAAGGATACTTACAAAAGTATCAAAACTTCCTTTCGAAGTTTAAATTTCAATAGGCTAGAATTTGTTTCTAGCCTATTTTTTCTTTTAGAATCTTACTCTTTAGATATTTCTTGCTGAATTTTATTGATTTTATTTTTAACCGGATTTTTCTTCATATTCATAAAAAGCTTTCCGGCTTCTAATCTATCTTTATATTCCTCTTCAATAGACCTTCCATTGACGGCTGAATAGCCTCTAATTAGACGTGCATCAAGTTCGGAAACGCCGTATGTTTGAACGATTCTATTAATCTCCGGATAATCATGTTCTGGATCGGTAGTATAAACGTTATAGGCTACTTTATCAACTAATAGACGTCCCACTAGGTAAGAACCTAAGCTATGTTTAATTAAAACTTCAGAGAAATACGGCTTTCTGGATTTAACGGTTTTCATTAAAGCAATTAATCCCTTGTCAAAGGTTAATTCACCGCTATTTTCTGCTGCCTGAATAGATTCACCTTCTTGTTGTAAGAAAAACTTCCAAGCAGAGTTGCTAAATATCGCCTTTGTAGCTTTATTTTTAAAAAAGTCGGTTATGGTTTGGGTAATAACGCCAAGCGCTCCATTATATTTTCTTAACCTTCTTGCAGAAGTTTCAAGGAAGCGAACTACGACTACGTTATCCATAATAGACCAAGCCTCATCGACTCCCAGTATCTTTCTTTGAGTTTTATCAGACAAAAAGAACTCTGTTTGTATCATGTGCGAAACGGAAGCTAGAACGACCATTTTAAGTTGAGGTTTTGAATCAAGCTCCTCGAGCTCTAAAACTGCAAAATCTGACTCAAATTTAAGGTTATTTACGCCGTTAAAATACTGATAATATTGACCATCTGGATCGCCAAATGGATAAAGAGCTTTAATAAACATATCTAGTAGCTTATCTGCATTACCGCCGTTTTCCTTTTTATGCTCACTAGAAATATTCATTAAGGCTTCCATTACCTCTTGCATTCCGGCATTTCTCTGCTTTTTAGCATAAGCCATATTAACGGCTTCGGTAATATAACCCACAAGAGTTGCCGGCTCTAGTTCGTTATTAGAATCCTCCGGAGCAACGGATTGCATAGCCATTAATGCGATAAGAGGAACAATTGTTTGCATATCGTCTTCGTGTATCGTGCCATCCTCTCTTACCAGAATATGCGTAAAGAAATTCAAACATATTTGTCTGTCTTGCGTAAACTCTATATATTGTCCTCCCACTAACTGGCATAAGGATTGATAGCTTCGTCCTACGTCAATAATTCTTATTTTCGCGCCGTTTTCCAGGTAGTTTGTAATAAAGTCTGCCATAGTAAATGACTTACCTGAGCCCGAAGTTCCTATGATAATGAAATTGTAGTTTGTCTCAGATTGAAAAATATCGATACCGGCAACCTGCCCACATCTATCAACGTAAGATAGCACTGGCTGTCCTAACCCTTTTTCGCCCGTAACGATAGGAGTTATGGATGCAGAATTGCCCGTAAACATAGTATTCATTCTCTTTGCCAGTGTTTTTAGGATATATGGTTCAAAATTCATAGGTAAATGATAAAGAAAAAGCCAGTGTTGAATTAAAGATTCCTCTTGTAAAATCCAGTTATCTCTTAAGAATTCTTTTTTAAGAAGCTCTCCATATTCATTTGCTCTTAAAATATCATCATCCATTATGCAGCAACACCAAGAAGCGTATATCGGAGTTTCTCCGTTATGAAGCAATGTGTTAATTACCTCAGATTCTCTTGCTCTATCCAAAATCTCCGGGAAAAATCTTGCTGCTTGACCTAAAGATTGAGTTTGCCACAAATTCCATTTAACTTTTTCGCTAACCTCCGCTTTTATTTTCTCTCTATTTTCATAGTATATACATAAGGAAAGAAAAAATGGGCAAGGAATAGTAGGCGACATTTTTTCGCCTAAAAAGTCATAAAATTTCTCTAGTGATGCAAACAAGGACATTTGCGAAGGATACATCTTAGTAGTATAAACCTTAGCATGCCATTGAGTAGAATCTTGCTTTGCTTGTTCGCCTTTTTTCTTTTTAGAGAACAGCGACGAAATAGAATAAGAAAGATTAGATAAAAACCCTTTGCTTCGATAGCTTTCATCGTCATCATCTTCATTAGACATAGAAATAGCTTTTTTATTGCTCATTTGCATATTGCTATATGAAATTTTTGCTCTTTGAATAGCTGCTTCCTCTTTCCCTAGAATATGTCCTATTCCAATAGAATTGGTTTCATCCTCTAGCGTTAAGATAGAATCCGCATCAACTACTTGTGCGTTTAGTACCGTTTGATGATCCTCCGGCGGGTACCACTTCGGATTATCTGGAATTAGAAGTTCTCTCATTACCGCTACCCATTCGCGAGAAGAGAACTTTCTAGGGCGAAAATCGCTTAGTCCTTGCTCCACCTTAGAACAAAAAGAGACAAGTTCGGATTCGGAAAAATACACGCCTTCTCTTTTCTTTCTAGGAATAGTGATACAAACTAAATTAAGAAAATTTCTTAAACGAAGATCGTTTCCTTTAGAAAATATATTCTTATTCGCATGTGTCTTAAACCATTTTTCCCTATTGGTAACCAACTCTTCCAACAAGTCTTTTTCTAATTGAGACGATTCGTTGTTGCGGAAATTTTTGTGGCACTCCATAAATTGCGTTCTAAAAAGAGTTAAGTTACGAGAGGCAAACGTAAAAAATTGAATACTTGATTTATCGGGAAGTTCTACTGCGTTAAAGAATGAAGCGAGCTTTCTTTCGGCATCGCTTCCTGAAAAAACCTGAGGATAAATCTGAAATACACAACCCCATCTATCATTAGCCATTTCATATAAACCGACTTGAGTTCCCGGTATATCTTTCCACGATCTAGCCCATATAAAATCGGCTACGCCCTCTCGCTCTATCATCGCTCTAAATTCATCTTTTTTGAATGCCATATCTCTTTCCTATTATTAAAGTTTTTACAATTCTATTTAAAATTTCCAAAATAAGGAAACGTTATCTTGATTCCTTTTCCTTGATTAAAGATTCTAATATCTTATCTCTGGTGCTTTCTTCCCAAGGCTCATATTCATTGAAGTAAAATTCCTTCTCTTTTTCCCTTGCCTTATTATCTGCATTTTTTACAAAAGCTATAGCATCATCGTATTGCCTATCCTCTGGCATTGCATGGTGATAAGTTACCGCCTTTTGAATTTTTTTAAAAACATCTTCTACCTCTTCGGCATGCTCTGTTTCCCAGACGGGTCCTAGCTTTGCATAAATAAGTTTCTTAACTTTATTTCTTAAAATAAAATAAACATATCGTCCGGAATAGTCTTGATGTTGCTTTGCCGTTTCGTTCCTGTTTTGGTTCGGAAAGGATAAAATCTCATCTCTGATTTTCTCCGCCTTTCCGTAATCATGTAAAAGTGCGGATATTACAAACAATTCTACACCAAGACTTTTCTTCTCTACCGCAACATTTACCGCTTGAGAAAAAACATGTATCGTATGAAACAATAAATTATGAAAACGATATGCTTCATAACTTCCCTTTTCTTTATCTAAGTCCTCATTGCTTTTATAATCGCTATCGCTCAAAGACGGTTGTGAATAAAAATCATAGGTGAATAAATCTTTGATAGCATCAAAGATTAAGCGAGCGTAAAACGGTTCAAACTGACATAGCTTACAAGCTTTTATATAGGCTTTCTTGAGTTGCGTTTTATGCCCTTCGAATTCCTCTAAATCCCATTTTTTTCTAGCTAATTTAAATAACGCATCCGAATAAGTTTCATCATCACTTTTGCTTTTGGCCTTTTCCGCCGCTTCCTCCTGATCTTTTATTGCATTTTTTATCTCATTTTCTAGCGGTACAAAAAATGGATCAATAGGTTTTATCGTTTTAGCTAAGTCCTGATCAGTATGTTGCTTAAAATCATTTCTCATTTCATCAACGCACTCGGCAACTAAGTATGTTTCCACAAGTTGTAAAACCGATTCGTATGGACGGCGAATACGTCGTTCCGGCGCTCTATAACTTTGGGAATTGTTCATTTCTCTCGCCTTTATAAATCAGTTTATAGGCAAAGGCAAAGACCCTTTGAAATGTGTAAGAAGAAACTTTTCTGTTGCTTGCAAAACTATCTTCTGGTCTTAACGGAACTTTCATAAACCTAGACATGTGATATCTCCAATTATAGCCGCTAAAACCCCTAAAAAGTCCGAATTTTAGAATTTCTTTGTCGCCCTTGCTCATTACTTCGCAAACATTTTTAATATCCTCTATCTCTTTATTAGCTTGATTTTTACTTATAGCTCTATCGTATAATAGAAATTTAAAAAATAACGAAAATTTAAAAGCATTTTTGCTCAGCACATTCGGAAGCACTGAAGCATTTAAAATATCCAGAAGCTCGCTATCCGTTAGATGCGCTAACGCTTTTAAATGTGCGGGAGAGTAATCTCCATCTATTGCTCTCCTAAATATAAAAACTCGGTCTTTATCGCAGGCAGTCATCTTAGCCTTCTATTGCACTATATGCAGGGTATGACGTTCCAAAATAGATATTTAAAGCCCAATCAAAATCAGGATACATCTCTCCTTCCGTAGTAGGCTTAGTAGTATCTATCTCTCCATAAGTATCGGTTATGTATCCATCCGGACCGATAGCTATATTATCTCCTACAAAAGGTTGCCAATACCCCCTGATAAGCTTAAATAGCGCAGATTGATTTAAGAGGAACTGATCTTGTTGATTAAGCTCTACTTGGCAAATTCCCGATCCGCCATTAGGTTTAAAATCACCCCAATAAACCGCTCCTCCAGAATCAAATATATCGCCTCCCGTTTTCTTAATACCATATTGCATTACGGAATCTGAGTTGAAGTTTACATTTTTCATAGACCTATATTTAAAATACATTAAATCCCTGCTATTTACGGTTTTTACATATAGATTAGTGTCTAAAAATTCCGAGCAGGAAAGCAAGACCATTAGGAATTGAAAGATATATCTTTCATAAAGCGGTTGTCTATAAGCAGCTACGAATGTTTCTTGTCTTGTCTTTCTATCATAAATGAATTTTTCTATTTCTAATATACAAGGGGCTTCGTTATAAACGCTCGAGGTAATAACAAAGTAGTATTTTTCTATTACTCCGCCCTCTCCTATATTTTGAGCGAAAAATTTAACTAGGTTTTGCGTATTTCCCGCTTTCTCAAAAGCTCTTGTATAGCTTACTGCCAAAGCTTTAACCAACTTTAGCCATTGAGCGCTCTCTAGCGTAATGCCAAATTCAGATAATACGTTAATGGTCTCTTTATCTCCGTTTTCTCTAGTTCTAATAATAACGTTTTCTCTTTCCTTGCCCCCCAAAAGAGTTTTATAAACGCCGGAATTAACCTTCCCTACTAAGGTTATTTTAGGAAAGACCTCTTTGTCCTTCTTTTTCTTATATCTTTTTACGCCGATACCTAAAGTGCTTTCGCGTAATGATAAAAAGTATTTGATATTAGCATATTCTGCATTCTTGCCAAATACTTTCTTGCTTGCTTCCTCTGTAGAATCGTCGTTATCAAACCTCAACCTTAGGCTATCTATCGTCAAGCAAAGATAAGCTATAGTTAAAAATTTAGATGAAAATGGAATAACGTAAGCGACGTTTTTGCCGTTATATTCCACAAATTCCGGAATGTCATCATAATTGTATTTCGTTAGAACCAAATAAAAGACTTTTGCTTCGTCTTTCCTCTCGCCTTTTCTTTCAAGCTCTATAATTTTCTCATCCGTTTCAGCATCTATGACATCAGGTAGTGAAGTTAATCTGGCAGTAGATTCGCGTTTTTGATTAAAATGCAAAATACTAGCTTTTGGATCATCCGTGCAAACCATTTGCCTAAAATTCATAAATAGCCCATCTAAATGATCTTCGATATTCATAGTAAAAGCAAGTTTGTCTATTACGTAAATAAGATTTAAAATTTCTTGCCCATGTAAAAAAGTCATTCCAATATTAAATGAGTTATTCCTCCTTCCGATAGGAAGTTTGGCTTGTCCCACCTTTTCTCCGGTAGCTACGTCATATAAATCAGTAGGCAAAAATATAGATTTCGTCCTAGTAAATTGATTGATCGTCATTCTAATTACTCCAAGTAATTGAATAACATCTCTTTTAGTGAAAGGAAAGACGACTTCCTCAAACGGATTTTCTCTGTCGGAATAATTCATTGCGGAAATCTTAACTTTGTATCTTCCGTGTTGAGACTTCTCTTTATCCCTAAAGAAGAACTTTGTAGTATAAATTTTTAAACCTCTAATATCATCCTCAGTCTCGGGAGGTATAAATAAAGTATTTTCGCCCCCATTTAATTCGTGTCTAAATTGATAAAGATAGGTTGATACCGAATCAATTAGCGACGAGCTTAACTCTATTAGCGAATTAAAGCTGATGGTAATTCCCTCTTGAAAAAGCTCCGGCGGAAGCTGAACGACATCGCCCGCGCTATTTCTATAAACCTCATCTTGAGATGATTCAGAAAATTTAAGAGTAACGCCCGTTATAATTCCGTCATCGCCCCCTCTAGGAACGATCTTTAAATTGCAGTGTTTAAACAACATGTTTTCTCCTTTTTAAAAATTTATTTAAACGAAAATTGAGCTATCAAGTTTTGGAAATAGAGGCTTTGTTCTCTCTTTTTCCGCTACCGAATAATTTTTAGCTATAGATATATTATCATTTAAAGGCTCTGAAAGCCACCTTGCATAACTTAATACATCATCTGCTTTTAAAATCCCTTCAAAAGCTATTTGAAAAACTTCCGGTTTTACTCGCCAACCATAAGAAAAATAGAATTTTCCTTGAGCATCTATAAAATTTAGAGTTTCAAAATTCTTATTCGTTAATACCCCGAATCCATCGCGAGATAAAGAATTTAACGTATCTTTGCACTCTATTAAAAATTTGTCTCTTGCCGGTCTATTTTGTGGATTTTTTAACATAGGCTCTAAGAGCTTATAGTATTTTTCTTCATCCGGTGCAAAAAGTTTACATAGCGCAGCCCCTATCTGAAAATCACCGATAAAAAGAAATTGCTTATTGTCGTTGAATATTATCGGCTTCGTTTTTACGATATTAATAGCTAGAGCTTTACGAAGATCCGCATTTTTTTTAAAAATCATAGAAAATGATTTCTTAAAATCTATATTCATAACGATCTCATCCGCTTCTCCAAAAGGCTTGTTGTGAACAAGTTCTACCGTTCTATTTATATCGTTCTTTGTGTTTACCCCGGCTTTACTAATTTCGCCTTCCTCGTCATCTTCCTCGGTTTTTTGTTCGTTGTCCGATAGATTCTGATTATTCGATGAAGTATCGGATGCCTCTCTAAAATCCTCTATTGAAAAAACGTTTTCCTCGCCTTCATCGCCCCAGCCTCCGCTCTCCTCACTAGCCATTTGAGAAAAAGCTTGTTGCATTTCATCATCATCCACGCTAGCTTCTCTTACTTCGCCTTTAGCTTTCTCGTCTTTTGCTGCTCCCAAAGAAGCGCTTAGGTCGATTTCGCTAACCTCGATCTTGTGTTCTTTCTTAGCCACGATATTTGAATTTTGAAGCGCGGAATCTACTTCATTAGCTTTTTCGCTTAATAAATTCTCCATATCTTGATCGCCGAATTCTTGAAGTAAGCTAAGATGGCTTTTCATTTTAGTAACCGAAGCTTTCTCTTTCGGAGCTTTAATGCCTACATCATAATCGTTGTCGTCTTTTAGCACCTCTGCTAAAACCTCTTTCGCATCTGAAAGCGGAGTATTTCTAATAGGCGTTTTAGGTTCTAAAATATCACTTAGAGGATCATATTCCTCTTTATGCTCTGTTATGATATTTTCTTTATTAGGTGTATTGCTATAATCTTCCTTTATCTCTTTATTTTTAGCTGTGGTAGCGGAAGCGGTAGTATCTTGTTTCTCATTTGCTGTAGAAGTTTGATTGCCCTCTGCTTTAGTATTACTGCTTTGCGTTCCGCCTTTAGTAAAAAACATTCTTGCCGTATTCAAAGCAACTTCTCTTTCTCTTTTATTGTTGTAAATTTCCTCATTTAGCCCGTTTGCCATAATATATTCTCTAAATTCTATATCGTCTATCTCATCTAAAGCAATCCTGCATTTTTCTTCTTTGATAGATATAGTAATTTCACCTTTATTGTTGACAAGTGGTGATAAATTTTTATGTAGAAATGGCATCGTCTCTAAAGGAACGACCATTTTAAGCCTCCCGCCCTCTCTATAGATCAAGCGATTATTAACTATGTGTTTTACAACTTTCGTTCTAAACTCTTGTTCTACCTTGGCGAGCTTATGCAGCTCTCTTAAATCTATTCCCATAGACTTAATCGTTTGATCTGAAACCGCAGTTCTTAAAAGTTCTTGCGCTTGCTCGATATCTAGTATCTCTGTAATATCCTTTTCTTTCTCTTTTTTTACTTTCTTAGAAATAAATTGAGTAAGCTTAGAAAAGAAACGATTTATGCCTTTAAAAATATTAGTAGGGTTTAGCATGTCTAAAAATCTAGTCGAAAAAAGATCAAAAGCTTCGGTAGGGTTCTCTGTTTCAAGTTTGCATTTAAAAAACAACCAAGCTGAGCCGATCAAAAATAAAAATATTATAAATAGTATTAAACCAATCATTATTCAACAACCTTATCTGAGTAAAGTTCGATAGCCTTATCCTCCGCTTCAAGGCTTAATATCGGAGTATAATTAGCCATTTCTTTGAAAATTTTCTCTCTATCTAACATAGGGACTCTTACTGAATAATCTGGATCATTCTGATATGGAGCCACACAATAAAATCTACCTTCCCCATACTGGAGTAAAAACTCTTGCTTTTGCATATCGCTAATGTGCGCAGGAAGCAAAATTTCTCTACTTTCTCTTACTGCGGTAATTCTAATATCCGTTTTAGAGCCCATATATTTATTATTATCTACGCGAATATCTCCAAAACTTTCGGCGATCGTCTTTTTAGAGGCGTTGTCGTTCATGCGCATATACAACTTTATATTCGTATTATCGTTTACGATCTCTGCTATCTCGGGACCGAGTTCAGATTTATAGTCTGCAAAAGATTGAGTAAATATAAAAATTCTCATGCCCAAACCGCCCGCTTTGTTGAACATATTTTCTACGCCTTTATAAAGTACCGCCCCTCCTTCATCAACAAACATTGCGGTTTCTCTAGGAGATTTTCTACCGGAAGCTCCTATGTTTCCATAATAAGAGGTAAGAATGGCAAAAAATATTCGCACAAAAGCATCCGAAGCCGATTTAAATATTAAAGGAAAAGGCTGAACGATAACGATCTGTCCTCTGTTGGTATTTGCCAAACCATCTAGTATCGGATTTATCTTACAAGAACACAAAAGCTCCCCTAATCTGCCCGATGAAAGTTGAGAAATGATGAGGTTAAACGACGTTGAAATTTTAGAGTAGTAATTTGAATCTTTCTCGGCCATATCGTCTAAGGCAATTAATGCTTGCTCTCTTAAAATTTCAAGCTTCTTTCTTTCCTCTTTCGTTATATTAGCATTATAACTAAAGGAATTTTGCATTCTAACTAAATTTCTTAATGAGGCAATTCCTTTTTGCGTAGCTAATTTAGAGATATCGGCAAAGGTAACGAGCGTTCTTGAAGGAGGATGGCTCATCCCCATAGGTTTTTCATCTATCCCTTTAGCTCTATCTACCATATCGGGACGGGTAAGTTCGTCGTCATTTGTTTCTGAGTAACTTTCCCCGCCGAAAATTCTTTCATATTCGTCTGATATTAGGTTATTGATATAATCTTGCCCTCTTGTTTTTTCGATATATTCAAGCCCAAGCATAATTGCCATAGTAATCTGATATCCCATGGCGGTAAAGAACTCTTCTTTTGCCGGAACGATAGTAGCTACCAATGAAGCGATCTCTTCATTTGACATACCAAATAGCGGATTAAAGTGAAGCGATAGGCTAGGAAACATAGGCGAAATGTATCTTACATCGTCTAATCTCCCAGCTTCCTCAGCAAATTGGAGTATCCAAGAGAGCGTTTCTTGTCCGGCGCCTAATTCATCTTCATCATCCGGGATTTTTGCTCCTACTGCACCTTTAGGTTCGATAACAAAAATATCCATACCTCTTAAAATGCATTGCCTAATTAAGGAAACCATTAACCTCGTTTTTCCTACGCGAGTCGTTCCATAAACGGATAGATGCCCCGCTAGATCGCCCCAATCAATAAACATAGGCTTTATTTCTTTTGTTTCCTCGTCGCTTCCTAAAAGCTTCACGCCCGGTCCTATGTAAAGCCCCCTTTTTATATCTATATCAAAGTCTTTTAAATCATAAACTTTTTGCTCTTTCGAAGCTAGATAGTCCTTCTGTTTTTCTTTCCTTCCTAAAATTCTATCTATTATCCCAAGCTTTTTACTTTCTTCTGGCATCTAATAAACCTCATCAAACAGATATTTTTTGAAATGTTTCAATTACAAAAGCGTTAAGTAAGCTTACTACGAAACCTATCGTATAGCCCACACATATAATTCTAAAAATGCTTGAGGTAATTATTAAAACCCTCTTTTCCAATAGAACTTCTTTTGAAATCCTAAATAAATTCAAATTTTTCATTAAAATCCTAATCATCGCAAAAATAAGCCTATTGTAACAAGATACAAAACTATAAATGTTCCTTGCGACAAAAGTTTTAAAGAAAGCGTCATTAATTTTAAAAGCTTTAAATCCGTAACGGCAAATAAAAAGCCTCCAATGAATAGAAAGATAGTTAAGAAATCAGCCTTTGATAGTAGCTTTAGTTTTTGAGTTAATTCGCTTTTCAAATTTTAGTCCTAGAAGTTTTTTAAAGTGATTTTAGCGAAAATTTTTATATTTAAGAAAGTGTGGAATAAAGGAAAGGTATTTTTGAAAGAAATTCCCTGAAAGAGAAAAGCGAAAGCTCAAGAAAAAATCTCAAGCTCTCGCAAAAATGCGAATGTCTAAATATATTGCTCATTGAGGTAGCATCCGCAGCCTCTCTCAATGCCTTTTGTAATCATACTTTCAATATGATCCGCAAAATGTTCTGCGATATATTCGAAAACCGGAACGGGAGGCGCCCAAGCGGTTTTGAACTCAAAAATAAGAACTTTGCCTTTTTGAGTTAATTTAACCGATGAGGCATCCCATTTGGTTCCCCAGTTCTCTACACTCCAATTATACCAAGTAGGATGCCCAAATCTTGATATATTGTCGGCGACGACACCGGCGTATTTTATAAACGCCTCATATCCTCGACCAAATTTTGCATCATCATCGAATCCTGTTAATTCATCACAATTAACGGTTTCGGCTTTGACGCGCCATTTTTCCTGTAGTTCTTTAAGCTGCTCTGGAGTTGAAGCTTGACTAGCCTCCGAGAGGTAGTCTTTTGCCATTGAGGTCACTGAGCCTTCAACAATATTCAACTCCTTTGGGCGAGGTATAATAGCATCGAAGCTAAAATCCTTATCGTCCAACTTAAAAGCCGAAATTAAAATTTCGGCGTCTTTTTCTGACCTTGCCTCGATTGTGAGGCGATTCGAACACCAGTTCGGCATGCGTCGCCTCCTTTAACCGGCAAGCTTTACAGCTATACCGATTATAGCGGCAGCGTATGCGAACATGACTGCCATGCTAAAGCAGTCCTCCCAATCGCCGTCAAACAGCCCATCAAACAGATCATAAATTAAACTAAACATGTGTTTCTCCTTGAAAAAAAATATAAAACTACAAACTTAAATGTAGTTCTTTGGCAGGATATGTTTCTCCTGCAACTCTTCCAAACCACCGCATTGCAATTTACTGTTTAAGTATTTCGCATGGAAGGTTCGGAAACCAAATCGATCAAAAACTTCCAAATTGGACTGACTATCATCAATCGCAAGAAAAGGAAGTTTGTTCGATTTACGAAAGTATTCTTGAAGCCGTTTGCTTTTTAGCAAACTATCAAGCTCCAAGGAATCCTCCCTGTGAAGCACAAGTTCAAAATTGAGTCCATGCTTCTTAAGAAACTGAAAATCGGCATCAGACATTATACGCGCAGTAACGCCTATAACAGTGAAGCCGGTTTTCATAAATTCCTTAACGACAGAAGCGATAGGAAGAAGCTTATCCTTATCTATCATTTCAGCCGTAGAATTTTCTACCCAATATGAAAGATCGAAATCTCCATTGGGTAAAAACCTAACTCTATGAGACGAATCTATGATCGTTCCATCTAAATCGACGGCAATCACTAACCTGCTCATAGAGAAAAACTCATCTGACATTTGTTCTCCTTTCTAAAAAAGATTAATTTGTCGAAAAACAACAAATCGTAGTGAGATATTAGATTACAAAAAATATTTCGTAGCGGGGATATAATGTGAAAATAGGATTAAAAATTTAAAATTAAAAATAAGGAATTTCCGCTTTCCGAAAAAGCGGAAATCAAAGAATTATCGCTGTTTTGAGCGTCGTTGCTGTTCTTCTCGTTCTCTTCTTTTTTCCTCTTCAACATTCTTTCTTGATTGTTCCCAAGTGGATTTAAAATAATCTTTTATGTAATTTGAGGCTTTGGTCCCGGCAGAGGATGCCGCTTTCTTAGTAGAATTCCAAGCAGACGAGGCAGCTGATGAAACCGCTTCCGCTCCTTCGCCGGCAAGTTCTTTGGCGCTTCCTGCTAGCTCTTTGGATTTATCTACGATCTTATCAAGCATTCCTCTCTCTTCTACCATAGAAGCATTGCTTTCATTACTATCCGAAGCATTAGCTTCTTTTTGCCTAACTTCGATTTTTTGAATGCTTACTTCCGGTCTTATCTTTCCATCCTCGACTTCAGCCCAAGTTGCGGTAAGGAAGGAGATGGCGCCTAAAGCCAATAATTTACTTAATGACATTTGGTTTTACCACCGGCTTATTTTTCTGCTCAAGATAGTAATCATAAGCTTGCTTAACTTGCTGCAAGTAGCCCAATAAATCTTTTGTAGGTAAATACCCGGTTGCAGGCTCCGGCGTCATAGGTGCGCCCGTTGATGGGTCTAAAACAAAAAACGCGGGAACTAAGCTAGCAAATAAATTTTTAGGAAGCTCCTCTTTGTCTTGCTCGGCATATACGCCATAATAATTTGCGTTTATAAAATCCGAGAGCTTTTGATCGGCGGTAATGTTTCTTAGCTCTTGAGAGCAATATTTACAAGTGCTTTGAGCTACAAAAAGCAATATCGGTTTTTCTATACTTCCCTTTTGAAGATCTGTTACCAAACTTTTAAATGATTTCCATTTTACGCCGATGGTCTTATCCCCTTCCGTGAAGCTTGGGGGCGTAATCGTTCCTCCTTCCGGAATAACCTCTATCTCCATTCCGCCCATAGATGGCGTAGCTGCATTTGCAAGTAAAGCAAAGCTCAAAGCTAAAACTATCTTTTTCAATTCTCTTTCCTTAATTAAAATTTCTAAAATTATATCCAACTCATTCCGAAAACTGAAGTTCATCGAAGTATCCTACGGGAACATAAGAGGCGCTTGGGCGATGAAACTGAACATTCGCCGTTCCAATAGCTCCGTTCCTATTCTTTCCTACGATAATTTCTGCATGCTCTAGTGCGGCTGAACTTAGTGCGGCTAAGGCTTCCGCAATAGCCTGATTATCCGGTTTTTTGGAAAGTTTCTCTTTTAAGGAACGTTCCAAATAAACAGCTTCTCTGAAAGGAAAGAGAATGATATCGGCATCTTGCTCTAAAGAGCCGGAATTTCTTAAATCGCTTGCAAGCGGACGCTTATCGGTTCTGCTTTCAAGCCCGCGGTTAAGTTGAGAAAGAACGATCCACGCACAACCTAGCTTTTTGGAAAGTCTTTTGATTCTAGCAGATATTTCCGATGTTTGAGAATTCTCTCCAAAGCTTTTAGTCTCGCTTTCTATCATTTGGATATAATCTAAAATTATTAAATCCACGCCTCCAAATCTTTTAGAAAATAAAGATATGGTTTTCTCGCATTCCGTTAGCGTCATAGAAGTTTTTTTTGAAAAGTCCTCTACATAAAAGCTCTTTCCTTTCAAAAAGTCTACTGCATCATAAATTTTATCTTGAAAGTTTGAAGCATCTTGAGCTAAAAAGGTATTATCTAAGGAAAGTTGTCTATCTATTTTAGGAAGCAGTCTTGCGATGATCTGTTCAGAAGACATCTCTAAGGAAAGAAAGAGAACGGATTTGTCTCGCATAAGTGCAGAAGCCGCAATATCTAATGCAGCTGAGGTCTTTCCCATAGAAGGGCGTCCCGCTAAAATAGTGTATTCGCTAGGTTTAAATCCCTTTGTTATGAAATCTAAGCTATCAATTCCGGAAGGAATCCCGATAACTAAGTTTTGCGGACCTGCTCCAAGCATCTCATTATTAGAAGCTTTTGCGGTTCTTGCATAATGTTCCTTATAATTTTCAAATATGTCTACTATTTCATTTTTGGCTTGAACATCTAAACTTGAGGAAAGAGCGCTTAATTCGCTAAACGTCATCTCAAAATCTCTAGCCGAAGTTTGATTCGCTCCAAATCTATTTACATTCTGAAGTCTCTCTTGGGCTGTTCTATTGATTATACTTTTATAGAACATATCCATAACCGTATCGGCGGCATATACGCTTTGAATGTAAGCCATATAACCTTCATCATAGAATATACTATCTCCCGTTCTGCTTTTAGCTAAGTATTTTTGATTCGCATCCACAGAACTTACCTTGCCTTTAAGGTTGTTTATCGTTTGGATATAGTATTTTATTCCTTTATCGATAAACATATCCGGTTCTATTCTATAAGTAGTAAGGCTTATTTGATTGCGGAAAAGAAGTGAAGCTACTATCCTTTCTAAATCTAATTGTTGATTGTCCATGTTGTGCGCGAGCTCTCTTTCTTCTAAGTTGTATTTGTTTTAGAATTATATTCTAATCACACTTAAAATACTTTAAAATAAGTATGAAATCAAAGTATGCGGAAAAATCAAAGTGCTTCCATATACGGCACGTCCAACTTAATGCATCTGCAGGCTCTTGCCCAAAAGTTATATTGCGAAGCGCCTATGTATTCGCCATTTAAAATTGCATTTAAGCTTTCCATCAATTTATGATCATTCTTTGGGCTTGTGGAATATCTAGTTGCCTTTCTGATATTAAATATAAAACGTTCTGTGTCGTTCCCAAAATAAGATAGCATGCTTTCTAATTCCTTTAATAAGTCCGGCATATTTGATTTTAATAGCTTTCTAAGATAAGGAACGTTCTTTGCAATAATCGCTTCGCTTAGACTATCAGATAATTCCTCATCCATTAATTTGTTAATAAAAACATACAGAGCGCCATGCTTTATGTTCTCGCGCAAAGCTATAAAATGGCTTAGCCCGCTAATAGACAGCCTATATCTGTCTTGAGCTTCCTTTACTAGCCCTCTTGCTCTTTGAATACTATTTCTCATTACACCCCCCCCCTTTTTTTTATGAAACATATTTAAAATCGTTTGTTTTTATTAATGAAATTAGTTTTTTAACGAACTGAACTGACAAAAGCGCTTCTACGCTTTTCCCTTGAGTATAAAAATCGTCTTGAATTCTTTCTATCTTTAATCCGTGTTGTCCATTCTCCGCATATTCTGTATCTATAGGTAGGTGAAACGTTCCTTGTTCCATTTCAAAGAAAAGGAAATATAAAACATTTCTTATCCCGTAATAATTTATCGCTATTTGTTGATGAATTAAAGTGGGCTTTAATAAGCTTTTTAAAAGAAAATCCTTTTGATCATAGTAGGCATTCATTTTATTTACATAATCCCAATAGTATTCAGAACGATAATATCTGTTCTTCTGATCTCGGCAATTTTTTGCTCTTTTGTTTAAAGAAAAGAGGCTGTCGTAAAGCATATCAGAGGTTATTATCTTATTTTTTAAGTTATCCTTATATTCTTTATTTGTTTTCACCGCCAGCCTTTCTTAGCTTGGCTAGTTCGATTTCTTTTTCGAGCTTTATATTTTCTTTATCTAACTTAACATTCTCGAGCTCGAGCGCTTTAATCTTTAATTTAAGTTGTTCATTCTCTAATTCTATCTTGCAAGATTGGCTCGTTACTTCAGAGACGGCGCTTTTAACCTTTTCTTTATCTTCCGAATTGGTCTTTCCTTTATCCTCATCGTCATATATGCAAACCCTTCCTTGCATTTGATTCGTCTCCTCGGTTCCGTCTTGATAAATAAAAGTGGAGGAAACGTCTTTGACTATCTCATTAGTCTTGAAATCAAAAGTTATTTCTATAAAACGTTTAATATTGGAAAGTTCTCCAAAAAATCTATTACCTATTAACTTCGGGCTAATTAGATATTCTTTTCCCGACCAAAGAAGTAAATTAAATTTGTCGGCATGTTCTTGCTGAATTTTTAGCAAAATATTTTTATCTATTAAAGCGATTATGCCTTTTGAAACAGACCCTTGAGATAAGCCTAACGCCGCTTGCATAGCTTTCCTTACTGTAGAGGTGAGCCTTATAATGTTGTGAGAATCGATTTGACACATAATCATGAACAATATATCTTTTTCGATCGGTTTTAATTCTACTAGAATGTCAGAGCAATCGTTTATAAAAGCTCTTATGGAGGTCTCTTTCTTGTCCATTACCAGCTCTCTTGTTTGTTTTATGCGGCGGCTGTCGTTCCTTTGTTTTGATTCTAAAACCATATCTCGTTCCTTCCTTTATATTTTATCTACTAGAAAGTTCATAATAACATTATTATTCTTAAAGCAAAATTATTACAGAAAAATATAAATTATGTTTCCAAACATATAATAAAATAGAGCCAAACTCTAATAAGCAATTTCTAAGCAAAAACTAACTAAAATTACTAAAAACAAAAGGAATAACTAAATATGATTAGATATAGACCAAGTCAATTTGCTAAAAAGATCGGAGTATCTATTTCAACGTTACGTCGATGGGATAATAACAATATCTTAAAAGCACGAAGGACGAAAGCTAATCATAGATATTATACTGACGAAGATATTCAAGATTACAAAGAAACAAATACGAATAACAAAAATAAGCTAAATTTAGTTTATTGTAGAGTATCTTCCGCAAATCAAAAAGACGATCTAAAATCACAACAGCTTGCTATGGAACAATTTTGTTTAGCAAGAGGCTTGGTGATAGATGAATATCTATCTGAAATAGGCGGAGGAATGAACTTTAAGCGCCCAATATTTTTAGATATTATGAAAAAGATAGAAAACGAAGAGGTAAGAACTCTCGTAATAGCGCATAAAGATAGATTGTGTAGATTCGGTTTTGAATTTTTTGAGAACTTTACTAAAGAGCATGGCTGTGAACTAATAGTCGTTAATCAACCAAGCTTATCTCCACAAGAAGAGATGGTAGAAGATATGCTAAGTATCATTCATACATTTTCCAGCAGATTGTATGGCTTAAGAAAATACAAAAAACAATTAAAAGAGATAGTGGAAGAGACAAGATGCTCGAATACATAACGACTAGAACATATTATTCCAAAAAACTAGACGATCAAACGCTATTAGAACTAAAGCAAATAGCAAAACGTTTAGGAATTTTAAGAAAGATAATCTGGCATCAATTTTCTTCAAATCCTAAAAAACTGAACGATAGAAAAATCAGAGATCAATGGTTAAATGCAAGAAACAACGAAACAAATTTCTATCCGAAAATAATAGATCAAATTCCGGCAAGACTTTGGAAAGAAACGTTAAGAGATACGATAAGCAGTATTAATGCATATTTTGAAGCAGGTTTTGCAAACGCTATAAAATTTTTATATAAAAAGCATGGAAAACAAAAAGGCAAAGAACTAGCTAAACAACTAAAATTAGACTATAAATCAAATAACGAACTCCACAGATTAATTAGAAAAACGATTCCAAAAGGATGCTCTAAGTCCGATAATATTATTTGTTTAGACGCAGATTGCTATAGCTTTGATAAGCATAACGACAACATTCTTTTAATAAGCGGATTAACTAAAAACAGACGCCTATCGATACCTCTTACTACAAAACACAAACCTCAAGGAAGCTTCAAAATAATTTTAAAAGACGATCGGTGCGAGCTTAGAGTTAATTTTAAATATGAAATCAAAGCTCAGATAAATAAACCTTACGAAGCTATAGGAGTAGATAAAGGCTATACAGAGGTATTTACAGACAGCACGGGCGAACGCCATGGAAACGGATTAGGAAAACTTTTAACGGCTAAATCAGATTTCTTAAATCAAAAATACAAAAACAGAAACAAGCTTTATACGGTAATGAGAAAGGCTGAAGCAGCAGGAAATACTCAAAAAGTAAACAACATCAAGAAACACAACCTCGGCAACAAGAAACTAAACAGACAAAAAGAGATAATGAAAACTCAATTAAAAGAAAAAATCTACTCAGCTGCCAAAACTTTAGCTCAAAAAGCAAACATCATCGCTATTGAGGATTTATCATTTAAAAGCAAGAAAACTAAAAATAAAGATACTAATAGACGCTTATCAAGCTGGATAAAAAGCGTCATAGATGAGGCAATAACTAAATATTGCTTCATCTACGGCACTAAGTTAGTTTACGTAAACGCGGCTTACACTTCGCAAGGAGATTCTCGTTTCAATTGCGCTTTGACGGGCAAGAGAGATGGCAACTTCTTTATCGCTTTCGACGGGGTAGTGCTAGACGCAGACGTTAATGCTGCTTTGAATATTTTAGCTCGGTTATACGATGATGAAATTTCTCTTTATACTTCCGCTAAAGAAGTTAAAGAGATTTTAACCAAAAGAGCTAATGCCGTTTTAGCTTCAGTTGAAACTGCTCAACTAAGACTTCAGGATATAGCTTCTGTCAATTATGAGCTATATGCGAAGAGCGGATTATCCGGAAATTTTATTGAGAATTTGGCTAGAGATAGTTAGAGATTAGTAAGATTTTGGAAGCAGCACAGCCTTTTTAAGGCAAGATCGTAATCGAGTATTCATTTGTTCCGAAGTCACCATTCTGGTGAAGCGGCAGATTCCAAATCCGTAGGACATAGTCCCCTTTTTCCTTAGAATTGAATGATCTGGGCGATGGAAGCAATTACGTCGACAGGGACTTCTTTGTCATTAACGCGTATGACAAAGACGGAAATTTATTAAACGCGGACAAAAAAGACGAATTCTGGAGGATTTAAGCCCCAGATTCGCCTTCTAAGCGATCTTTCCTTCTCAAAGGTCGCTTAGTTTCTTAATCCTTGTAGGATTCTAAATGTTATTCCTTATTTCTTACCGCACTCTTAAAAAAGTATAAGCAATTCACACATAAAGCAACCAAAAACATCACAAAACCTCATCGAAAATCCCTCCAGACATCCGCCAAACAAAAACTACAAATACGATAAAAATAAATGATATTTAAACAAAACTCATAAATATTCAAAAGATAAAAAATATTGCAAATCTCTAAAAATATTCATAGATGAGCGTAATTATTTACGAAAGGGGCATAAAACAAGATGCTTATTTCTTCTTTATGCTTAACGCCGCTAATTAGCGGGGTAATTTCCGTGAGTAGTTTAAACTTAGCCGTAGATACAAACAATTATCTTGTTTATAACTATGGGGGAAGAACTCAATACGTCCTTCCCGATAAGTTTAGCCTAATCAAGGAATGCAAGGCTCAAACGAGGTTTGTTAAAGACGCTGACAACGCCTTTACATTAATCAGTTCAATCGAATAACAAAAATCTTATAAAAGGAGTTCATTATGAACAGAAGTCTTTCTACAAAGAAAAACGTTGCAAAACTTTTGCTAGCAGGCGTTGCCACTCTAGGTCTTACTACAGCAGCTTTCGCGGCCGGCGGTACTCCGGGTGGTGCAGGCGGTAAAAGCTTTGGTGACACAAGCGACTCTTTCGGTGACTTGTTAAAACAATTCACTGATTGGATGCGTGGAAACCTAGGTAAATTACTTGCCTTGATCGGTTTCATCGGTACATTCGTAATTTACCTTATGACTCATAAGGGCTCCGTTCTTTTCATCGGTGTTATCATATCTCTTATCGCCGGTGGTCTTGTCGGAATCGTTGCAACATTCTTCAGCGCAGGTGAGAAAGCATTCGAGATTCACTAAGAATCTCGCGCCTTCCAAAGGCGCGCAGCCTCTTGCAAAGCCGGGTTGTCCTTCGGGGCAATTCGGCTTTTTTAATTTAAATACAAAATTTTCTTACAAAATATTCAAATAAACAACTATGACAACTTATTATTTTATAAAAATACTTTAAGTAAAAACATAGTATAATAAAAAAGTATAAAAAGTTAAAAAGGAACAGGGATGAAGCTAAAAAGGTT